>Ga0326728_10026271_pt1 | contig 10325 bp, 10 predicted proteins | sample MB3enrmetagenome_FD_207602 | JGI IMG/M metagenome (GOLD analysis project Ga0326728, IMG submission 207602) | Lab enriched peat soil microbial communities from McLean, Ithaca, NY, United States - MB31MN | ecosystem: Environmental > Terrestrial > Soil > Wetlands > Peat | place: USA: New York... | reverse complement strand
ACGATTTTGACTTCGCGCCGGACAAAATCGCTTGTCCAGAAAAGTTGTTTGGCAATTTTGTTATATGATTTTCCAAAGGCGCAGGATAAATTCCATTCATGTCCCACAGCCTCAGACTGAAGGACCAACCGGTCAGCGAGCGTCCGCGCGAACGGCTGGTGGAACACGGCGCGGATGCGTTGAGCCACGCGGAATTGATTGCGATTTTGCTGCGCACCGGCTTGAAGGGCGCGAACGCCGTTGAGATCGGCCGGGAGCTTTTACAAAAGTTCGGCACGTTGCAGTCATTGGCGCAGGCGTCGGTGGAGGATTTGCGGAGCGTCAAGGGCATCGGGCGCGACAAGGCGGTGACGTTGATGGCGGCGTTCGCCCTGGCGCGCAAGATGGCGGAGGAATTGCAGCGCGAATCGCCCGTGCTCGACAATCCGGAAAACGCGGTGCGGCTGTTGCGTGAGAAAAATCTGGTGAAAAACGTGGAGACGCTGCAGGTGCTGCTGCTGAACACGCGGCGTAAGTTAATCCGCGTGGCGGAAATCACCGATGGCACATTGGACACAATCCTGGTCCATCCGCGCGAGGTGTTCAAGGCCGCCATCGCCGCCAACGCCGCCGCCGTGGTGCTGGCGCACAATCATCCGAGTGGTGATCCGACGCCGAGCGAGGCAGACATCAAGGTGACGCGTGATTTGATCCGGGCCGGGCAGTTGCTGAAGATTGACGTGCTCGACCACGTCATCCTCGGCCACGCAACGCCGGAACGGCCGAAGGATTACGTCTCCCTGCGCGAGTTGGGGTATTTTTACTCGTGAATGAAACCGCCGATGAGCGCAGATATTTGACCAAAATCGGTTTGAATCTGTGTTCATCTATGTGAATCTGTGGCTACAAAATGATTCATCCAACCGCCATCATTCATCCGAAGGCGAAACTGGATTCAACAGTCCGGGTCGGGCCGTATGCCGTGATTGATGAAGGGGTCGAATTGGGCGCGGACTGCGTCGTGGGGCCGCACGTTTATCTCATGGGCCTGACGACGATCGGCAAGGGCAATCAATTTCACGCCGGCTGCGTCATTGGCGACGCGCCGCAGGATTTGAAGTACAAGGGCGAGCCGACGCGCCTGCGCATCGGCGACCACAACGTCTTCCGTGAACACTTCACGGCGCATCGCTCGACGAAATTGGATGCCGAAACCGTCATCGGTTCGCATAATTTTCTCATGGCCAACGCGCACGTCGCGCATAATTGTGTCATCGGCGACCACGTGATTCTAGCCAATGGCGCGTTGTTGGGCGGGCACGCCGAGGTACAGGATCACGCGTTTATTTCCGGCAATTGCCTGGTTCATCAGTTTTGCCGCGTCGGCACGCTGGCGTTGATGCAGGGCGGGGCGGGCATCAGCAAGGATTTGCCGCCGTTCACGGTAGCATTGCGCATAAATGAAATTTGCGGCTTGAATAGTATCGGCTTGCGCCGCGCCGGATTCACCACGGAGCAGCGCCTAGAATTGAAACGGCTGTATCATCTGCTGTTTCGCAGCGGGAAAAATCTGCAGGCAGTACTGGCTGAGGCGCAGAAAAAATTCAGCAGTCCAGCGGCAAAAATTCTGCTGGATTTTGTGGCAGGCGCCAAACGCGGCGTGTGCGCGGATTCCGGGAACGACGGCGGCGTTTTATGAGCGTGATTTGGAAATTGCGATGGCGCGTTCAGCCCTGCAAAATGGCCCGCTGAACGCGACGCGCGACGGATTGTCAGATTTCTGAAGAAAGGCACGCCATGTATCGAATCGTTGGAGCAGACGGCAAATTATACGGCCCCGTCACGGTCGAGCAGCTCAAACAATGGATTGGCGAAGGCCGCGCCAACGCGCAGACGCAAACCCTGGCGGATGGCGCGACGGAATGGAAACCGCTGGGCGCGCTGCCGGAATTCGCGGGCCATTTCGCGCCGCCGGTTCCGCCAGTGATCGGGCCGTTGCGACCTAGTCCGCTGGCCGCCGGCCAGCGTCCCCGAACCAATCCGTTTGCGATGGCGGGAATGATTTTCGGCATTTTAGCCTTTGCATGCTGCCCCAAAGTTCTGTTCGGCGTGCTGGGGTTGATCTTTTCACTGATCGGCCTCTCGCAAATCAACCGTCATCCCGAACATTATGAAGGCCGCGGCCTGGCCATTGCGGGACTGGTGCTTTCGATTGCAGGGTTGCTGTTGTTTGTCGGGTTGTTGATCCTGGCCCTGGCCACCGGTCACTTTTACTACAATTGGGGAATCAGACGTTTTTAATCCAAACATGCCCGCCGAATCGCAAGCGATACCGCCGAAAATCAGAACCGCGCCTTCGCTGACGTGGTTTGCGGTCACAGTGTGCAGCGCGGCAATAGTGGGCGCGGGCGCGGTGTTGTACTTCTTCAATCCGAGCACGCACGGATTTTATCCCGTGTGCGAATTTCATGAACTGACCGGGCTGAACTGTCCGGGTTGCGGTGGGACGCGCGCGGCTTATGAGTTGCTGCACGGACATGTTTCGCGCGCGTTACACGACAATGCATTGTTGGTCTTGTCGCTGGCGGCGCTGGCGGGGCGCAGCGCATGGTTCGCCATGCGCAAAGGGCGCAACCAGCCGGTTCCGGTTTTTCTGCCGCCGAAAGGGCTGTGGGCGTTTCTCGTCGTGGCCATTGTTTTCATCGTGCTGCGGAATCTGCCGGCGTTTTCATTTCTCTCGCCGTAAATTTTGTAGCGGCGGTTCCAGACCGCTGGTACAAGTCCGCGCTCCGTTTTTTCGCTTTTGCGGACGCGTGTATTCGTGTTCAATTCCGGCATGAGTCTGACACACCCATTAACCACGACGACCTTTGACCTGCCCGGTTATCGCTTGACCAAATCGTTCGGGGTGGTGCGCGGCATCATCGTGCGGTCGCGGTCGGTCATCGGCAACATCGGCGCGAGCATTCAAAGCATTTTTGGCGGCAACATTTCGCTTTACACGAATTTGTGCGAACGCGCGCGCGAGGATGCTTTCAATCTGATGCTCACCCATGCTGGCGAACTCGGCGCCAATGCGGTCATCGGCGTGCGCTACGACGCGACGGAAATTGCGCCGGGCATCACCGAGGTGCTGTGCTACGGCACGGCGGTGTTTGTGGAGGCGGCGCATTAGTTGATGAGTTGATATGGCCGGACACAGCAAATGGGCGAAGGTTAAGCATTTCAAGGGCGCGATTGACGCCAAGCGCGGGAAGATTTTTTCCAAATTGGCGCGGGAAATCACCATCGCCGCCAAACTCGGCGGCGGCGACCCCGCCATGAACCCGCGCCTGCGCATGGTGCTGCTCAAGTGCCGCACGGCGAACATGCCCAAGGACAACATCGAGCGCGCCATCAAAAAAGGCACTGGCGGCGGTGAAGGCGCGACCTTCGAGGAATTGACCTACGAAATTTACGGGCCGCACGGCGTGGCGCTGCTGGTGGAAGTGAGCACGGACAATCGCAATCGCACGGCCTCGGACATTCGCAGCCTCGTCACGAAAAACGGCGGCAGCATTGCCACGCCGGGTTCGGTCAGCCGTTTGTTTCACCGCAAGGGGCAGATCATTGTTTCGCGCGAGGCGGCAAATGAAGACCAAGTGATGGAACTGGCGCTGGAGGCCGGCGCGGAGGATTTCAAGACGGATGAAAACGGTTATGAAATTCTGACCGAACCGGCGAATTTTGAAGCCGTTCACCAGCAAATTGAGGCCAAGGGCATCAAATACGAAGCGGCAGAAATCACGTCGTTGCCAACCATTCTGGTGCCGCTCACTGATGAAGCCGGTGTCGCCGCCGTCAACAAACTGATCGAGGCGCTGGAGGAGCACGATGACGTGAAGGAAGTCTTTTCCAACGCTGACTTCCCCAACGAAGCGGTAAAGGCATGAACCCGCGCGCGGCCTGAAGTATGAAGGCGTTGAGCGCCGATTCCGTTCTCGCGCGGCTGCTGGGCAAACTGACAGCGGCGGTGATTCGTTATCGCCGGTGGTTCATTTATCCGCCGGTGGCGCTGTTCGTGGTGTGCGTCCTTTACACCATCGGCTACCTGAAAACGGACACGAACCGGGACAACCTGGTGGGTCCCCATCATAAGACGCAGGAGAATTACTTTCGCCTGCAAAAGGAATTTCCCCAGCAGGGCAACGATCTGGAGGTGGTCGTGGAGAGCGGGGACATCGAGAAAAACCGGCAATTCGTCGAGCGCATTGCCGCGAAAATGCGGGCTGAAACCAATTTGTTCGCCGATGTATTTTATCAGCAGAACCTGTCGGTCATGGGGGCGAAGGCATTGCTGTTTGCGTCCACGAACGATTTGATCGGGCTGAAGGAAGAGCTGGACGATGCACTGCCGTTCATCCGCCAGTTTACGCCGACGACGAATTTGATTTCGTTTTTTGAGCAGGTCAACACAGCCTTCCGCACCGCGCCGCGCGAGACAAACGCCCAGACCGAATCTCTGGTTCAAGCCATCCCGGCGCTGACGACCATCGTGAAACAGGCCACTGCCAGCCTGGAGTTGGGCGGCACGCCGCCCGCGCCCAGTGTGGCTTCGCTTTTCACCGCCGGCAGTGAAACGAACACCTACATCACCTACGACCACGGGCGGTATTTTCTGGTGCGGGCGCGGGCGCCCACTGACAAGCTCAACATCCAGGCGATTGAACGTCTGCGCCAGCTTATCGAGCAAACTCAGGATGAAGTGCCTGGCCTCAATGTCGGATTAATCGGCGAGCCGGTGCTGGACTATGACGAAATGATGCAATCGAAGAAAGACATCACTTTGGCGAGCATCGTTTCGCTGGTTCTCTGTGCGTTGATTTTCATCTACGGGTACAACGAAACGGGACGCCCCATCAAAGCAAACCTCTGCCTGGTGATCGGGTTGGCCTACACGCTGGCGTTTGCGACGCTGACCATCGGGCATTTGAACATTCTGACGGTCACATTTGTGCCGATGCTCATCGGCCTGGCCATTGATTTTGGCGTGCATTTAATTACGCGCTACGAGGAAGAATTGCGCCACGGGAAAACGGAGGAAGCTGCGATGACCAAGGCCATGGTTTTTACCGGGCAAGGAATCATCACCGGCGCGCTGACCACGGCGGGCGCGTTTTTGGCGATGGCCTTCACCCATTTCCGGGGCATCCAGGAAATGGGCATCATTTGCGGCGGCGGTTTGTTGCTGTGCTTCGTGCCAATGATGACGATGCTGCCGGCGCTGCTGCTGCGCGGGCGACAAAACGTCATTGATCACCAGACCACGGAGGACGAGGCCCGGGCGCGCATTGAAAACATCTGGCTACAGCGCCCGGCGATCGTAGTCACGGTTACGGTCGTTCTGTGTGCGTTGGCACTGGTCCTGGCCCGCAAGGTCTATTTTAATTACAACCTGCAGAAATTGCAGAGCATCGGACTGCCATCGGTGGTCTTTGAGGAGAAATTGTTCGCAGCGGCGGATCAATCTCTTCTATATGGCGCGGTTGTGGCTGATTCGCTGACCAACGCGATTGACATGGAGAAAAAAATCAGCCGGTTGCCGACGGTCGCCGACGTGGAACCGCCGGTCACCCTGTTGGAGGATTTTTTGAACTCCAGCAATGCGGAAAAACTGAAATTGATCGGCGAGATCAAGCAGGAACTGGCGCCGTTGCAGTTCGGCGCGCCAGACCTCAAACCGGTGGACATCTATAAATTCAGCGCGACGCTGTACTCACTATACGGTTATTTGGGCGCGGCGCTGGACGAAGTGGGCAACAGCGATCCGGCATTGTCGAAACAATTCGTCTCCCTGCGTGAGGCGATTGAAAACTTGCGCAAGGCGATGTTGCGGGGCAATGCCCAAGCCCTTGCGGAACATGCGGACAAGCTGGCGCAGTTCCAGCAGGGGCTCTTCACCGACATGCGCACCACGTTTCAGTTGCTGCAGCATCAGGATGACCGCGCCCCATTGCGCGTGGACGATCTGCCCCCGGCTTTCCGCGACCAATTTGTGGGAGTGACCGGAAAGTTTTTGCTGCAGGCGTTCCCGAACCTTGATGTGTGGCAGCGCGACAACCAGGAGAAATTTATCGCGGATTTGCAGACGGTGGACCCCAACGTCACCGGGACACCGGTGCAGCTCTACGAATTTGAGGAACTGCTCAAAAATAGTTACCTCCAGGCGGCCTGGTATTCCCTGGCGGCCATCGCGCTTTTGGTCTGGTTTCACTTCCGGAGCATCGGCTCGGTGGTGCTGGCGCTGCTGCCGGTCGGCATCGGCACGCTTTGGCTCGCGGGAGTAATGGGATGGCTCCACCTCCCGTTCAATCCCGCGAACATCATGACCCTGCCTTTGGTTGTCGGCATTGGTGTCACCAACGGCATTCACGTCCTGAATCGTTTCGCCGAAGAACGCACCCCGAGCATCCTTGCCCGCAGCACGGGCAAGGCCGTGCTGGTGTCCGGCTTGACGGCGATTGCCGGTTTCGGCAGTTTGATTCTCGCCAAAGACCGTGGCATTCACAGCCTCGGCTGCATCATGTCCATCGGCATCGCGACCTGTATGATTGCAGGGTTAACGTTTTTGCCGGCACTGTTGAATTTGCTGGGCCGGTGGCGTCCGTTGATAGAAACAAATCAACCCAGTGCCGACAATTCAACGCCGACACTGGGTCAGGAGGAACCGAGGTCAAAAACCTCAAGTGGACAGCAAACCTAAAGCAATTTTGTGAAATGTCAACCTCAATGTTAAAAATAGCTTTGAAAAGGTAAAAATTGTATTAATCAGGGTTCCATTAACGATAACGCACTGTAAATCTCATGCAGATTGACCATAAAAAACTCAAATTCTGCCTGCGGATTTGCTGGTGGTGGTTGGCGCTGAATTTTTCTTTGGCGGCTTTCGCCGCGAACGATTTTGTCGCCGGCCCGCTCTTCAGTCAATTTTCGTTGACGCTGGACGCGGGGCATCGCACCGAAGCCGCCGGTCCGTTCTTTTATGATCAGAAGAAAGATTCGGAAAAGACCTGGGCCATACCACCACTGTTTTCACACGATTCCGATCCTGCCGTTGAATCAAAAGAATACGATGTGCTTTATCCCGCGCTGACTTATGAGCGGTTTGGAACGGAATATCGTTGGCAGCTTGGCCAACTGCTCAGTTTTTCGGGCGGCGAAGACCCGCAGGGCATTCAGGTAAAACGTTCCACCCTTTTTCCGCTCTACTTCCAACAGCGTTCGCCGAACACAAATGAAAATTACGCCGCGCTGGTGCCCTTCTACGGCCACCTCAAAAACCGGTTGTTCCGCAACGAAATTTTCTTTGTCATGTTTCCGCTTTATAGCGAAACCCGCAAAAGAGACGTGGTTACGGAAAATTACCTTTACCCCCTCTTCGACGTGAGCCACGGCAACAGGATGCACGGCTGGCAGTGCTGGCCATTCGCCGGCGCCGAACACAAGGTCGTGACAACGCAAACCAACGGCTTTGGAGAAACCGAAACCATCGCCGGTTACGACAAATTTTTCGCGCTCTGGCCGATCCATTTTTATCAAAACACCGGCATCGGCACCGATGACCCGGCCAAATTCCGCGCCGACCTGCCGTTTTACGCTATCCTGCGTTCCCCCCAGCGCGATTCGACCTCGGTGCTCTGGCCGTTTTTCACCTGGATTGACGACCGCGGGAAAAAATACCACGAATGGCAGGGGCCTTACCCATTTGTGGTCGTTGCCCGCGGCGAGGGCAAAACCACCACTCGTGTCTGGCCTCTCTTCGGCCAGGCGCACAATGACACGTTGGAATGCGATTACTACCTCTGGCCGCTTTATCGGCATGACCGCCTTCACTCCGGCGCGTTGGATTACCGGCGCACGCGCGTCCTGCTTTATCTGTTTGCGAATGTGACGGAAAAGAATGTGGATACCGGGGCCCGCCGACGGCGGGTGGATTTATGGCCGTTATTTGACTATCACCGGGATTTCAATGGAAACCAACGGCTGCAAATTCTCGCGCTCATTGAGCCGGTGTTGCCTAACAACCGTGGCGTGGAACGCAACTGGTCACCGTTGTGGTCGCTGTGGCGGTCGGAAAACAATCCCCAATCCGGCGCGACGAGCCAGTCGCTGTTGTGGAATTTTTACCGGCATGACGCGGCACCGGCGTCTAAAAAATACTCGTTCATTTTCGGTTTATTCCAGTATCAATCAGGCCAGGAAGGAAAATACGTGCGGCTGTTTTATCTTCCGGTCGTCAAAACCAAATCCGCAGGCAAATGAAGAAGGAAGAATGCAGAAATGGCGTTCGCGAGTTGGCTGGCAATTCTTCCTTCTGCATTTTACATTCTGCCTTCGCAAAGCGTTATGTTTGAAAACATCGGCGAGATGATTTTATTGTTCTGGCGCACGTTGCTGGCCCTGCCGCTGGCCTGGCGGCAGCGCCGGAAGGTGTTCGAGCAGTTTTTTGAAATCGGCAACGCGAGCCTGCTGATGGTCTGTGTGCTGTCGTTTTTCATCGGCGCCGTCATCGCGCTGCAAACCGGCCCGGTGCTGGTCGAGCGTGGACTGGCCAGCGCGGTCGGCGGCATCGTCGGCATTTCCATGGCCAAGGAGCTGGCGCCGGTGATGATGGCCATTCTGATTGCCGGACGCATTGGCTCGGCGATGGCGGCAGAAATCGGCTCGATGCGTGTTTATCAGGAGATTGACGCGCTCCGCACGATGAACATCAATCCGATTCATTATCTCGTATTGCCGCGGCTGGTGGCCATCGCCTTTGCCCTGCCGATGCTGGTGGTGTTCTCGGTTCTCGTCGGCTGGCTCGGCGGCGCGCTGGTCGCGGAGGCGAACAACCATATTGCGATTCCCTTCCAGGCATTTTACGCGAATTTGCGCGAAGTGGTTGAACTCAAGGACGTGGCCAACGGTTTGTTCAAAAGTTTCTGTTTCGCGCTGATTATTGGCGTCGTCTCGTGCCATCAGGGACTGGTGACCATCGGCGGACCGCGCGGCATTGGCCGTTCGGTGACGAAGGCGGTCGTTAACTCCATTGTCCTGATTGTGATTTTTGACTACGTGCTGACCCGCATTCTTTTGAAATAATGAACGACGCAATGAACCATCATTCCGGCGTGAGCCTCCAGGTGAATCACCTGCGAAAAAGTTTCAATGGCGAGGCCGTGCTCCAGGGCATTGATTTCGAGGTTAAGCCCGGCGAAATTTTTGTCATCATGGGGCCGAGCGGCAGCGGCAAGAGTGTCTTGCTCAAACATCTTATTGGCCTGGAAACACCTGACGTGGGGGAAATTCTCATCAACGGTGAATCCATTCAGTCGCCCGAAATTGCCGCCAAATACCGGATGGCGATGGTTTTTCAATCCGGCGCGCTGCTCAATTCGCTGACCGTGGGTGAAAACGTCGGCCTTTACCTGAGCGAACACCGCCTCAAACCGCCGGGGGAAATCACGCGCATTGTCACCGAAAAACTTGAAGCCGTGGGCCTCAAAGACACCCTGGACAAAATGCCCAACGAACTTTCCGGCGGCATGAAAAAGCGCGTGGCCATCGCCCGCGCCTTGGTCATCGAACCGCAGTTGATTCTTTACGACGAGCCGACGAGCGAACTCGATCCGCTCTCGGCCGTGGTGGTCGGCCAGGAAATTTTGAAGCTCAAACAGCGCATCGGCGTCACCTCGCTGGTGGTGTCGCATGACCGCGACCTGGCCTTTGGCATTGCCGACCGCATCGCCGTCATCAATGAGGGCCGGATCCTGACCATTGGCACGCCGGAGGAAGTCAAACAGTTCAACGATCCGGTTCTCCAGAAATTTTTACACGCGGACTTTCAACACGAATCCCCATAAAGCTTATGAAAAATTCACTCGAAACCCGTCTTGGCCTTTTTGTTGTTTTGGTGGTCATTGCCGCCGTGCTCATCATGGAAACGCTCGGCGGCGCCGGTTTTTTCCACCGCGGCTACCACCTCAGCGCGCTGTTTGACACGGTGCAGGATTTGAAAGTCGGCGACAGCGTCAAAATGGCCGGCGTCGAAGTCGGACACGTCGAAAAGATTGCCCTCGAAAACAACAAGGTCCGTGTCACGATGAAACTGAGCAGCGGCACCGTGGTGAAAACAGACAGCCAGGCCTCCATCAAGTTCACCGGATTGATGGGGCAGAATTTTGTCTCTCTTGACTTCGGCACGCCCGGCGCGCCACAGGCGGTGGACGGCACAGTGCTGGCCACCGCCTCGCAGCCGGACCTGAACACTATCATGGCCAGACTCAATGATGCCGCTACCGGCATTCAAAATCTCACCAAGAGTT
>Ga0326728_10026270_pt1 | contig 10325 bp, 7 predicted proteins | sample MB3enrmetagenome_FD_207602 | JGI IMG/M metagenome (GOLD analysis project Ga0326728, IMG submission 207602) | Lab enriched peat soil microbial communities from McLean, Ithaca, NY, United States - MB31MN | ecosystem: Environmental > Terrestrial > Soil > Wetlands > Peat | place: USA: New York... | reverse complement strand
AGGACGCACGGGCTCGCCGCCGAATTGGGTAATGCGCGGAACAATGCCCGAGGTGGAAACCGTCATGCGCGATTCGGAAATGCCCGTACCTTCGACCAGGAGCTGAACGGCGCGCATGAAGTTTTCATAGTTGAGAAACGGTTCGCCCTGGCCCATGAAGACCAGATTGATGCGGTCGCGGCCGAGTTCGACTTGATGATCATTGAGAACCAGCAGCACCTGTCCGACGATTTCTCCGGCGCTGAGATTGCGCTGGAAACCAAGCAGAGCAGTCATGCAGAACTTGCAATTGACGGCGCATCCGGACTGGGAAGAGATGCAGAGGGTCGCGCGCTGGTTGGGCGGGTTGCCGGGAGCCTGGCGGCGCGGGGAATTCGGCACCGCGGCTCCGGGAAGAAGTTCCTCGGTGTCTTCGACTCCGTCGCCATCGGGCATCCAGACGGTTTCGACGGTTTGGCCATCGGCGAAGCGGACGAGGTAGCGGACGGTGCCGTCGAGGGATACAAAGCGCTGCTCGATGGCAGGCAATCCGGTGCGATAGCCTTGGGCCAGCAGACGGGAGCGCAGGGATTTCGGCAGGTTTGTAATGTCTTCCAGCCCCCCCTGGCGCTGGCGGTAGAGGGCGTCAAAAAGCTGGCGGGCACGGAAGCGGGGCTCGCCGAATGACTCGACCAGGGCGGTAAGTTCTTGATTACTAAGCCCCAATAGTTCGAATTGTGGATGGGTTGGCATGCATCTAATGATTAGCAGGTCCGGAAAAGCTGGGTGGCACTTTTCTTGGTTGTTAAGATTGTACAGTGCCTGATTGTTGCATGGCTGCCAGCAACCCCGGCAGCCGTGGTGAATCCAGTGATGCGGCGATGAAAGCCGCGTGAGGCATCAGCGGTGCAAGGCAGACCGTGACCCGAGGTGGCACCGATGAATCAAGAACAGCGTCGTGAAAACTCTGCACTGCGAAATATGCGCCGGACCGTGCTTCCCAATGGACTCACGATTATCAGCGAGGAAATGCCGCATATCCGATCGATCTCGGTGGGGGTGTGGATCCGTACGGGATCGCGGGATGAAGAACCCGAGGTCAACGGGATCTCGCACTTTGCCGAGCACATGGTGTTCAAGGGCACGACCACGCGCACGGCGGAAATGATTGCGCGCCAGGTGGATTCGTTTGGCGGCAATCTGGACGCGTTCACCGCCAAGGAATGCGTGTGTTTCAACGTCAAAGTGCTGGACGAGCACCTGGACGACGCCATGGAGGTTCTGACCGACCTGGTGCTGAATCCATCGTTCAATGACACGGACGTGAAGCGGGAACGAAGCGTGATCATGGAAGAGATCAAGATGGACGAGGACAATCCGGATTGCCTGGTTCACGAGATCTTTGTACAGAACTTCTGGAAAGATCATCCCCTTGGGCGGCCGATTCTGGGCACCCGCGACACGGTGAAGAAGTTTGGGCCGGCGCTGCTGTTTGACTACTACAAGCAACGCTTCCAGGCCGGGAACATGGTGGTTGCCGCGGCTGGAAACCTGCAACACGACGACTTCCTGGAACTGGTTACGGGCAAGTTTGCGCATCTGCCGGCGCTGGACAGCGAGCGCCGGAACCTGGAGCCGAAGGCGACGGCGAAGATCTCGATGCGGAACAAGAAATCGCTGGAGCAGGTGCAGCTCTGCATTGGGGTTCCGTCGTATTCGATCTCGCACGAGAAGCGGTACTCTTCCTTTGTTCTGAATACGCTGCTGGGAGGCGGGATGAGCTCGCGTCTCTTCCAGAATGTGCGCGAGAAACTGGGGCTGGTGTACTCGATTTTCAGCGAACTGAATCCTTATCGCGATACCGGCTGCCTGGCGGTGTACGCAGGAACCTCAAAGGAATCCGCGCCCAAGGTCGTGCAATCCGTGTTGCACGAATTTCGCGACTTGAAACAGGTGCCGGTGACAGCCGAGGAACTGACCCGGGCCAAGGCCCAGTTGAAGGGCAGCCTGATGCTGAGCCTGGAGTCATCCATGGCGCGCATGAGCAACCTGGCGCGCCAGGAAATGTACTACGACCGCTTTTACGGAATGAACGAGATCACGGACCGGATCGAGGCGGTGCGAGCAGAAGACGTGCAGCAGGTGGCGGGAGAATTCTTTGTTGCGGATCAGATCGCGGTGACCGTACTGGGAAATCTGAGCGGACTGAAACTCTCACGCGAACAGATCGATTGTTGAAGGTCAGGCCCTCTGACTGTATCGAAAGGACAATATAGATAGTGTCCTTGTGCTCATTCTATGTATTGTACTAATACCTATAGCGAGCATGTACTAAACGACATTTTTTGTTATTCCAATATGTCCTAAAGTGTCATTCCGGTCCTCCCTACGGTATTGCGGGGAATATCCACTTTTGATGGGTGAGCATGCTATCTGTCTTAATTCTCTGGCAGTTATGAGTTTGTGACCGCTTTGTGGCGAGCGGAGAGCGCAATGGCATGCCGATTGCTCCTAGTCTGGTGTCACCTGAGTGGAAATTAAACTCGACCGGAGAAAGATTATGCGTAAACAGAAGGGTTTCTCGCTAATTGAGCTTCTTATCGTTGTGGCGATCATCCTGATCATTGCCGCCATTGCCATCCCGAACTTGCTGCGCTCGCGTATCGCCGCGAACGAGGCATCCGCCGTGGGATCGTTGCGCACCATCAACACTGCTGAAATCAGTTATTCCTCGACGTACCCGTCCATCGGTTTTGCGACGAGTCTTTCCGTCCTAGGACCGGGCACCACACCGGGTGCCACCTCGTCCTCGGCGAACGCCGAGCTGCTGGACAACGTCCTGGGCGCGTCCTCGCCTGGTGGTGCCGCAGCTGGGACTGCAAACCCGAAGAGCGGATATAATTTCTACCTCACCGCTTCGGGAACTGCACCAGTGAGCACCTATTCTTCCAACGCAAATCCGATCACCGTGGATCAGACGGGCAAGCGCTACTTCTTTAGCGATGCCTCGGGCGTGATCCGTTACAACACCACGGTCACTGCCAGCTCGGCCGACCTGGCGCTGCAGTAAACAGTTAATGGGCGGAGAATCCTGGGGAGGGTCAACGCCTGAACGGAAGAGGCGCCACGGAATGTGGCGCCTCTTGGTTTTGCGGCCATTCCGAAGGTGCATAGCGGACGTTGTACCGAAGGACAGTACACGAAAGTACAATGCCAAGTACATTACCCTGATTTTGATTGATCGTAAATTCTGTCAACCCCGGCTAACCAGCCATGGCACAACCCAGCGGAGAGACGGTCCGCGCCCTGTGCAAAAGCTGGTATTAGCATCGATAAAGTATCGTTTATCAATGACTTAATCCATTATTATGCTGGGCCATGGCGCCCTGTGTGCGATGGCATGAAAATTGCAAGGACTAGGGTGTCAAAGCAATACACGACAACAATTCCATTGAAGGACTACCGGAGAATATCGAATGCGCAAACAGAAGGGTTTCTCACTGATTGAGCTTCTTATCGTCGTGGCGATCATCCTGATCATCGCCGCCATTGCCATTCCGAACCTGCTACGTTCGCGCATTGCCGCCAACGAAGCGTCCGCCGTGGGTTCGCTACGCACCATCAACACCGCTGAAGTAACCTATGCCTCGACGTACCCGGCTGTCGGTTTTGCGACGACGCTGGCCATCCTTGGACCGGGCACGACGCCTGGCGCCGCTTCCAGTTCGGCAAATGCGGTGCTGCTGGACAACGTTCTGGGCGCGTCCTCGCCTGGTGGCGCCGCATCTGGGACTGCAAACCCGAAGAGCGGATACAACTTTTACCTTACCGCTTCGGGCGCAGCGCCAGTGAGCACCTATTCTTCCAACGCGGACCCGATCACAGTGGACCAGACCGGCAAGCGCTACTTCTTTAGCGATTCCTCGGGCGTGATCCGCTACAACACCACGGTCACCGCTACCTCGGCCGACCAGGCTCTGCAGTAAGCAGTTTCAAAGTAAGGTTGAAGTGGGTAAGGAGGAGCTTATGGCTCCTCCTTATCTTTGATGAGCCGCAGGGCTGAGCAGCGGGCACGGCCCGAGCAAATCCCGACAAGGATTGCATGGCACCGGACGGCAACATTGTTCCCCTGGGGCGGCGGTCCTGACCGAGAAGATTCGCGCCGGTTGCCACGAGTTTGAAGCCGTCGTCTATAATCCTGACAAAGCCAATGGCTGCAATCGACATCCAAGGACTGGCGAAGTCCTACAAAACCGGATTCTTCGGGAACAAGCTGAAGCAGGGCCTGAAACCGCTGACGCTCGCCGTGGAAGATGGCGAGGTTTTCGGCTGCCTCGGCCCCAATGGGGCGGGCAAAACGACGACCCTGAAACTGCTGCTGGGGCTGGTGTTTCCCAGCGGCGGCACGGCCAGAATCCTGGGACGCGAGCTGGGCGATATCGCGGTCAAGCGCTTCATCGGCTTCCTGCCGGAGCAACCCTACTTCTACGACCACCTGACGCCGCTGGAGCTGTTGGATTACTACGCCCGGCTGAGCGGCGTGGACGCTCGCGAGCGGAAGCACAAGGTGGACGCGGCCCTGGCGCGAGTGGGGATCAGGGAATCGCGCAAGACACAACTGCACAAGTTCTCCAAGGGCATGCTGCAAAGAGTGGGAATTGCGCAGGCCATCGTTCACGATCCCAAGCTGGTGCTGCTGGATGAGCCGATGAGCGGGCTGGACCCGATCGGGCGGCGCGAGATTCGCGACCTGGTGCAGGAGCTGAACGAAGAGGGTAAGACGATTTTCTTCTCGACCCACATTCTGAGCGATGCCGAAACTCTCTGCGACCGGGTGGCGGTGCTGCACAAAGGCGAGCTGAAAGGCGTGGGCGTAGTGGAAGAGCTGCTGCGCGAGGTAAGCGGCGATGTGGAGGTAGTGTGGCACGGGGCGCAGGCGATTCCGGCGCTCTCCGCCCTGGGAGCGCACTGCCACGCGACCGGCGACGTGGTGCGGGCGCTGCTCCCGGAGCGTTTGCTGGAAGCAGCCCTGGGAGCGCTGCGCCAGAGCCAGGCCCGGCTGACCAGCGTGACCCCGGTGCAGGCAACGTTGGAGGATTACTTCCTGGCGCGCATTGGGGAAGAGCTGCCGAGCGAGGTGAAGGCATGATCGGACGGCTGGCGGCCATTGCCTCCAATACGTTTCGCGAAGCGGTGCGCGACCGGGTGCTCTACAACCTGATTCTGTTTGCCCTGCTGATTGTGGGCTCCTCGGTGCTGTTCGGCCAGATATCGCTGGAAATCAACCGCATCGTGCTGATCAACCTGGGACTGACGGCCATCTCCCTGTTTGGGGTTGTGATTGCGATTTTCATCGGCATCGGGCTGGTCTCGAAAGAGATTGAGAAGCGGACGCTCTACACGGTTCTGGCGGCGCGGCCGGTGCGGCGCTGGGAGTTTATTACGGGCAAGTTTCTTGGCCTGGTGATGACCCTGACGGTGAACGCGCTGCTGATGAGCGTGGGATTTTTCGCCGCCGTGCTGTATGTATCGCACCACCTGGGACGCGGCGATTTGCAACTGGTGACGGCAATCTACTTCATCCTGTTGCAGTTTGTGCTGATCACGGCGCTGGCCCTGTTGTTCTCCACGTTTTCGACGCCGGTGTTCTCTTCGATTTTTGCGTTTGCAATCTTTGCGGTGGGCACGTTTGCCGAGGATCTTCGCGGATTTTCCAGCATGGCCACTGGTTTGACCCGCTGGATGATGATCGGAGCAGCCTACCTGGTGCCGAACTTCGCCGCGCTCAATGTGATCAGCCAGGTGGCCCACGACATGGTGGTGGAACCGAAGCTGATCCTGCTGAACACGGCCTACGTGCTGGTGTATACGGCGGCGGTGCTGACCGCGGCGGTGTGGATCTTTGAGCGGCGCAACCTGAAATGAGCCGAGATTGGCAGGTCCAGACAACCTATGCATTGCTGCTGGCAGCGCTGCTGACGGCCAGCGCCGCGCTGGTGCGTCAACTGGACCGGGTGCGCGGCGACGAGCCGTTGCAGGAGGTTCTCTACATTCCTTCGCCGGCGGTGGTGCGGCGGATGAGCCTGGGCTACTCGGGATTGCTGGCCGACATCTACTGGACCCGGGTGGTGCAGTATTTCGGCACCAAGCACCGGGCGAATGCCAAGCAGTACCTCATCCTGGAGCCCCTACTGGAGATGACCACGGCGCTGGATCCGAAGCTGCTTCCGGCCTACGAGTTTGGCTCGGTGTTCCTGGCGCAGAAACCGCCGGAAGGCGCGGGAAATCCACTGGCGGGGGCGAGGCTGGTGGAAAAAGGCATTCGGGAAAATCCGCAGTCGTGGCGGCTCTATTACGACCTGGGCTACATCGACTGGCTGGAGTTGAAAGATCCTGCCAGGGCGGCCGACGCCTTCGATCGCGGCTCAAAGGTTCCGGGCGCGCACCCGTGGATGCGGGTGATGGCCGCGGCACTGGCGGCGCACGCCGGGGAAACCGAGACCGCCATCTATATGTGGACGAACATCCTGAACAGCACCGAGGATGCGGAACTGCGCGCCAACGGCATAAACCGGCTGCGCTGCTTGAGGGTGGACAGCGAAGTGAAGCTGTTGCAGGAGCGGGTGGACGAGTTTACCCGGCAAAACGGACGGCTGCCCGGAGGATGGGAGGAGTTGATCTCGTCCGGCCTGTTACGCCGCGTGCCGGTTGACCCGAAGGGAAATGCCTACCAGTTGGTGGGCGGGCGGGTGCAGGTGGCGCGGCCCGAACTGTTTCCCTTCATCACCCGGGGACTGCCACCGGGACAGGAAGCCGGAGACATACCCGGCGAAAAGGGATTCAAGGTCGTGCGAACCCAATGAATAAGGTGAAGTCAGCAATTCTGCTGCTGCTTCTGATCTGCGATGCGGCGCTGTGGAGCCAAACGCCCGGCCCGGATGCGCGGCAGGCGGCGGCCAGAATCGATGCCCGCTACAACGGCATGAAGTCTCTGCGCGCGAATTTCACGGAAATTTATTCTGGCGGAGGGATCCGGCGCAGCGAGAGCGGAACGTTGTGGATCAAGAAGCCGGCGAAGATGCGCTGGGAGTACCGGTCGCCGCAGAACAAGATCTTTGTGACCGATGGCGCCACGGCGTGGTTCTATGTCCCGGGCGAGCGCCAGGCGAGGCGTACGGCGGTGAAAAAGCTGGACGACCTGCGTTCCCCGTTGCGCTATCTGCTGGGGCGCACCAAGCTGGAGAAGGAGTTGCGCGGGCTTTCCCTGGCGGCCGACATCCAGCCGCAGACGGCCGGAGACGTGGTGCTGCGTGGAGTTCCGGTGGGGATGGAAGAGCGAATTTCACAGGTATTGCTGGAGAGCGATGGACAGGGCTGGCTGCGGCGCATTGTGATGGAAGAGCTGGATGGGAGCAGAACCGAATTCCGGCTGGAGGAGCAGCATGAAAATGTTGCGACCGACGGCGCGGAGTTCACCTTTGTGCCGCCGCCCGGGGTGGAGGTTCTGCAAAGCGATCAGCTAGCGCCGTGATCGACGGGGTACGGAATCTCAGCTCTGGGGTGGGGAAGCTGGAACTTATGAGACTGGGATAAAAAGCAAGCCCCCAGGGCAACAATCCTCGAGGTTTCAGAATGTTACACTGAGGTTCAGGGGCTGCGCCGGACGCGCCCGCGCTGGGTGGAATGGTATGGCCGAATTTGTGATTCGGGTGGCGGATGAACGAGGCAAAGTACTGGAAAAGGCCGAAGCCGGCTACTCTGCCGAGGAAATTCGCGACCGCTACCAGCAGTCCGGCTACCTGGTGTACTGGGTCAAGCCGCGCGGGCTGATTTCCGGAGGCGAGTTGCGGATGCCGCAACGGCGCCGCGTCACCCTGGAACAATTCGTCATCTTCAACCAGCAATTCTTGACCCTGGTGCGCGCCGGACTTCCGATTGTGCAGGCCCTGGAACTGCTTGCCAAGCGGCAACGGAACCAGTACTTCCGCATGCTGCTGGAGGACGTACGGGATCGCACCAAGGGCGGGGCGCTGATCTCAGACGCGTTTGAAAAACAGGGCGCGTTCCCCAAGATTTATTCGACTACGTTGATGGCCGGCGAGAAGAGCGGCAATCTCGACGAAGTGCTGACCCGCTACGTTTCCTTCCAGCGGCTGGCGCTGAGTTTTCGCAAGAAGCTCATCTCTTCGCTGGTGTACCCGGTGATCCTGGTGGTGGGCGTGATCGCCCTGGTGACCATGCTGGTCACGTTCGTGATTCCGAAGTTTTCCGAGCTGTTCTCCGATTTGAACCAGAAGCTGCCGCCGATGACGGAATTCACCATCAATACGGCGCTGACGGCCAAGAAGTACCTGCCGTGGATCGTCCTTGCGGGAGTGGCGGCTTACATGCTCGTGAGACGCTGGGCAAAGACGCAGCGGGGCGCGGAATTTCTGGATAAGATCAAGCTGAACCTGCCGGTGGTTGGGAGCATCTGGCAACGCTACCAGATCGCGGTATTCTCGCGCATGATGTCGACCCTGCTGGCCGGCGGGCTGCCGCTGGTTACGGCGCTGGAAACGGCGGGCCAATCGATGGCCAGCCGCCTGATTGTACGGGGCATCAGCGAGGCGTCCAAGAGCGTGCGGGAAGGCCAGACGCTGGCGCAGAGTCTGGAACAGACCGGGGTGTTTCCGGACCTGGCGGTGGAGATGGTGGAGGTGGGCGAGGCAACGGGCGCGCTGCCAACCATGCTGAGTTCGGTTGCCGAGTTCTACGAAGAAGACGTTGGGTCGGCTCTGGCCGCGGCCATGTCTTTGATTGAGCCGGCGATTCTTGTCGTCATGGGCGTGGTGGTCGGCTTCATTCTGATTTCGCTTTACCTGCCGATTTTCAGCTTTACCGCGGGCTGATCCGAAGCAAGGAACGAGGAGTGGGGATCAGGCGCAGCGCAGGGCAGAGAATGCAACGAGGGTTATGGAACAGCAGCTTTTTGTAGAACCAATTCCAGACGCGAACGACGAGCAGAAGAAGGCGCACGAACTGGCGCGCCGCTATCGCTGCGAATATGTCGAGTTGAAGGGATTCAAGATTCAACATGAGCTCTTCCGCAAGGTTCCCGTGGAGCTGATGTTCCGCTTCAATTTCATTCCCCTGCAAGAGCTGGAGGACGGACGGCTGGCGGTGGCTCTGCCTGACCCGAGCCAGTTGATGACCATCGACGAGATCAGCCTGCTGCTGGGCCGCAGGTTGGCGCTGCGGGTGGCGACGCTGACCGAGATCACCGACATTCTGAAGAAAACCGAGCAGTCGCAGCGGGTGCTGGACGAAGCCGGCGAAACCTTTACCCTGGACGTGATCCGCGAGGATGACGGCACCGGCGACGAAAACATCTCGATCGAGAAGCTGACCCAGGAGAGCGACATCAGCCCGATCATCCGGCTGGTGGATACCACCATCTTCACCGCCCTGCAGCGGCGCGCCAGCGATATCCACATGGAGACGCGCGACGATTGTGTGGTGATCAAGTACCGCATCGACGGAGTGCTGCAGGAGGCGATGAAGCCGATCGCCAAGGAACATCACTCGACCATCATCTCCCGCATCAAGGTGATGAGCGAACTGGATATTGCCGAACGGCGGGTGCCGCAGGATGGCCGCTTCCGGGTTCGCTACAACGGACGCTTCATCGATTTTCGCGTCTCGATCATGCCCAGCATCCACGGCGAAGACGCCGTGCTGCGCGTGCTGGACAAAGAGTCAATGAGCGAGAAGTTCCAGAAGCTGACCCTGGACGTGGTGGGGTTCAGCGACTACGACCTGAAGAAGTTCCGGCAATACATTGCCGAACCCTACGGAATGGTGCTGGTGACCGGGCCTACCGGCTCAGGCAAAACCACCACCCTGTACGCCGCGCTGAACGAAATCAAGTCCGACGAGGATAAGATCATCACCATCGAAGACCCGGTCGAGTACCAACTGCGCGGCGTCACACAGATTCCGGTGAACGAGAAAAAGGGACTGACCTTTGCACGCGGACTGCGCTCGATTCTGCGTCACGATCCGGACAAGATCATGGTGGGCGAAATCCGCGACCAGGAGACGGCGCAGATCGCCATCAATTCGGCGCTGACCGGCCACCTGGTGTTCACCACGGTGCACGCCAACAACGTGGTGGACGTGATTGGGCGCTTCCTGAACATGGGAGTGGAGCCGTACAACTTTGTTTCCTCGCTGAACTGCATCCTGGCGCAGCGGCTGGTGCGGCTGCTCTGCGTGCATTGCAAGCAGCAGGTTCACTACGGCGACGATGTGCTGGAAGCTGCCGGCTTGAAACCGGACGAGTGGCGCGACACACCTTTCTATGA
>Ga0326728_10026269_pt1 | contig 10325 bp, 7 predicted proteins | sample MB3enrmetagenome_FD_207602 | JGI IMG/M metagenome (GOLD analysis project Ga0326728, IMG submission 207602) | Lab enriched peat soil microbial communities from McLean, Ithaca, NY, United States - MB31MN | ecosystem: Environmental > Terrestrial > Soil > Wetlands > Peat | place: USA: New York... | reverse complement strand
GTAGGACGTGGGCCTTTCATTCAAGATCACGAGGTCGACGGCCAGCTGCTTGATCCGCCAGTATTCGTGGGCGCGGAGCAGCTGCCGGACGATCTCCAGATCCTCGACCGCATCGATCCGAACCAGGACGATCGGCAAGTCGCCGGAGATGCCGTGCGCCCAAAGCGTCGACTGTCCCCGCTCGCTTCGTCGGAGCATTCCGGATGAAGGCCGCAGCGTCGGGTCGGAGTAGAGCACGTGGTTGGCGAGACGCTGGAAAAGATGCGCTTCGTCGGGACTGACGGCGAGATGATGGAGCTGGACCTGGGCTTGCGTCCACGCCAGGGTGACCGCGCGTTCGAAGGCCGCCGAATCGTGGTGCTTGTCGGCCAGGTCGAGCGCTTCGCTGCGCGAGGGCGCGATGAGTGTCCAGAACGCTACGCGGACCGTGGTGCCCGGCGGAATCCGCACGCAACAGCGAAGACTGAAGATCGGATCGAGCACGGCACCGACCGTGTTGGAGAGCGGCCGGCCGTCCATCACGGACATCGGCGCCCGGATCTCGCGCCCGCGGCCGAGAAAACGTGCCCGGTCGGTCTCGAATTGCACGTCGTCCACACTCTCGCCTTCCACAACGGCGAGGTGCGCCGCCCACACTTGACGCTCGCCGGGCGAGCGCAGCCGCCGCGTGGCCAGAAGGGCGCCGATGTCGGCGACGAACTCCGTTTGCACGAACAGCTTGGAGAAGGCCAGGTGCGCCGCGTCGGCTGCGGGAGATGTCAACACGACCTCGGCGTACGACGTCAGCTCGATCTCCCGCGCACGGCTTCCGAGGTTCGAAATCGACACGCGGCGGACCTCGGCATCGTCCTCGGGAGAGACCGCCACTTCTAGTGTTGTCGTGATCGTCCCGTCGCTCCGGACGATTTCGGCTCGATACTCGGAGAATGCCACCTCGTAGCTGTCCGGCTCGACTCCGCTCGGCTGGTATCCCGCCGACCACGCTGCGCCGCTGTGCACGTCACGCAGGAAGACGTACGTGCCCCAGGCATCGCAGGTTACGTCCTCCTGCCAGCGCGTGACCGCGAGGTCCCGCCAGCGACTGTATCCCGAGCCCGCTCCGGTGATCATCACGGCGTACCTGCCGTTCGAGAGCAGGTGCGTGCGGGGAATCGGGTCGTGTGCGGAATGGAACCGGCGCTGCATCGGTGGAATGAGCTCGCGGACGTTGGCGGCCGCAGTTACCTCCTCGGCTCGGGGGCGGGCAACCAAGACGTCGCGCGGGGTTCGCTCCTGGAGCAAGAGTTCCGTCGCTTGGACGATGGGCGCGGCATGAAAACGGGCGCGCATGGCCCCGTCGTGCAGCGCGTTGGCGATCGCGACCAGGGTCATCCCTTGGTGGTGCGCCATGTAGGCGCGAACGATCGCAACCGGCTCGCCTTCAGGAATACGCGCTGGAGTATAATCCAGAGCCTCGTACCAGCCATATCGGCCACGGCCGCCGGCTGCAGCAAGACGGGAAAAATTCTGCGCCGCGGCCTGGGAATCCACCATCGCCGCCAGCGCCGTCGCGTAGGGAGCGACGACGGCGTCTTCGCTGAGTCCGCGCTTGAGCCCCAGGCCGGGGACGCCGAAGTTCGAGTACTGATAGGTGAGCTGGAGATCGCGCGCGTTGTACGCCGATTCCGAGACGCCCCACGGCACACCAAGCTCGGCGCCATATTTCATCTGCCGGCGGACGATGAGGCGGCTGGTCTGCTCCAGCAGGCTCCCCCCCGGCGCGCGCATCACCAGCGACGGCATCAGATACTCGAACATCGATCCCGACCATGAGATCAGCGCCGAACCGCGGTCGACCGGCGTCAGGGAGCGCCCCAGCCGAAACCAGTGCTGTGCCGGCACGTCTCCCTTGGCGATCGCGACGAAGCTCGCCAGACGCGCCTCGGAGGCGAGCAAGTCGTAACAGCTGGGGTCCAGACTGCCCTCGGCGACCCGGTACCCGATCGAGAGGAGCTGCCGCCCGGGATCGAAGAGAAAGGCGAAGTCCATGGCGTCGAACATCTTTGCCGCGAGCGCGGCGAGCGAGGCGAGGCGCCGCTCGAGCGACCGGGCGGCGTGGGCGGACCGCTCCAGGGCGTCGACCAGCGCGTCGGCTTCTCCGTCGGTCTGCGCCCCGAGTTCCGCCCGCTGGCGCGCCAGCGTGCCGATGGCAGCCTCGCAGTGATCGGGCAGATCGGCCAGGGTCGGGACCGAGTCGAAGAAGGGTGCCAGCGCCTCCCCCAAATCGCGAGATGGCCCTTCGAGACGGTCCCGAAAAGATGGGACCTCCTCAGGGCGAGCGGAAGTGTTTTCTGAAATTGATGACAAAACCGTTCGTCCTGAGGAGCCGCCTCCTGAGGAGCGAAGCGTCTCGAAGGATTCTTGGCGGCGTCTCGAAGGGCTGTCTCGAACAACATCGACAGACTGCGCAGCAACGAGACGCGCCCAGGGCATCAACCGCTCGATATCGCGTTCGTGGCTCTGAATGGACGCACACACTGCCTCCGCACAGCTCAGCACGTCGGCGCTCACGTCGGCGCTGGCGCTGTTGCCCCGTTCCGCAGCCAGGGTTCGCGCCATGTCCGTGATGGCGTCGGCCTGGCGTGCGAGTTCGGCTAGGCGCCCGGCAATGCCAGCGGCACTGCCCGCCGAAGTCGCGGGAGCCGACCGCAGCGCGGCGGCGAGAGCGTCGAGAGCTTCCTCCAGCTGCTTGCGCGTCACCGTTTGAATTCGTCGGTCGTCGGCGAGCGCGCGCAACGACTCGCGGGTCAGCTGCACCGCGTCCTCGATCCCGTCGAGGCATTCCGGACCGACTACGGGACGGCTGATCATCTCTCGGCAGGCGTTGCCAACAGCGATCAGGTGTCCTGCAAGATTTCCACTATCCACTGAGGAGACGTACTTTGGGTCCAGCGGATGAAGGTCATGCGTGTCATACCAGTTGTAGAAGTGGCCGCGGAAGCGTTCGAGACCGTCCATCGCCGCGAGCGTTGCATCCAGCCGCTGCACGGTCTCGAGCGTACCCAGCCAGCCGAAATCGCGGGCAGTGACCACAGACAGCAGGTACAGTCCGAGGTTCGTGGGCGATGTCCGATGCGCCACCACCGGCTTGGGTTCTTCTTGGAAGTTGTCAGGAGGGAGCATGTGATCCTCCGCCGCCACGAAGGTCTCGAAGAAGCGCCACGTGCGGCGCGCGATCAGCCGCAGTGCTTGCGCGTCCGCGGCGGAGACCGGCTTGGGGCCGGCCACGGGCGGCGGACGACTCGCCCACCGCGCGACCACCGGCGACAGCATCCACACGATCACGAAGGGCGCCGCGATCAGCCGAGACCCGTGCCCGGTGCACCCGACGAGGATAGCGGTCGCAGTGGCGAGCGCGACGCCGCCTGCCATCCGCCGGTAGAACCCGCGGAGACCGAGCCGAAGGCTCAACTTCGCCTGAGCGGCGGTGACCCACTGTAGCAACCCGCGACGCCTCACGAACAGACGGAAGAGCGTCCGCGCGATGGCGTCGGTCATCAACCACGCTTGATGCGCCAGGAGCGCGACCAGGAACGCGGTCTGAGACAGAGCGAGGACGAGATCCGCGCCGGCCGCGCGCAAGTGGCTGCGCTTCGAGATCCCGAGCCGTCGCGGCACGATCCCGGCGAGAAAAGGCAAGAGGGCGGGCAGCGCGATCATCGAGAGAACGAACCCGCTCCAAACCGCGGCGGAAGCGAAAGGCAGGGTCCATCCTCCGAGCAACGCGAGGAAAGCGGCCGGCGCCGAGAGCGTTCGCCGCAGGTTGTCCATCATCTTCCAGCGGCCGATCAACGGAATCGCCCTTCGGGCGGGCTCGCCACTTGAAACCCGCCCACGGCCGAGAATCCAGGGAAGCAGTTGCCAGTCGCCACGCGCCCACCGATGTTGGCGCGCCGCGGCGACGTCGTAGCGTGACGGGAACTCCTCAACGACCTCGATGTCGGAAACCAGTCCTGCCCGAGCGAAGATACCCTCCAGAAGGTCGTGACTCAGCAGCGTACTCTCGGGGACCCGCCCTTCGAGGGCGGCTTCGAAGACATCGACATCGTAGATTCCCTTCCCGGTGTAGGAACCTTCGCCGAAGAGGTCCTGGTACACGTCGGAGACGGCGAACGCGTACGGGTCGATGCCGCACGGGCCCGAAAAGACGCGCTGGAAAAGCGATCCCTCGCGACCGGTCGGCAACGCCGGCGTGACGCGCGGCTGCAGCACCGCGTACCCCTCAACTACACGGCCGCTGCGCGGATCGAGCGTCGGGCGGTTGAGCGGGTGCGCCATTTTCCCGACCAGCCGCCTGGCAGCTCCCCGCGGTAGTCGCGTATCGGCGTCGAGGGTGATCACGTAGCGGACGCCCGAGGGAACGACGGGGGGGCGGCCGCCGACTGCCAAAAAGGTTGTGTCGGTCGCGCCGCGCAGCAATCGATTCAGCTCGTGCAGCTTCCCGCGCTTGCGCTCCCACCCCATCCACTTTCCCTCTCCGTCGTTCCAGACCCGTCGACGATGGAGCAGGAGGAATCGTTCGCCGTCCGCTGCCGGTCCGTGGCGCCGATTCAAGCGCGCAATGCCCTCGGCGGCCGCGCCGAGCAGCTCGTCGTCACCTGGCGCACGCTCTGTTGCAGAGTCCGTCCAGTCCGAGAGCAGAGCGAAGCGGAGATCGCTCTCCGCACTCGCCAGATAACGAACCTCCAGGCGCTCGATCTGCTCCTCGACATCCGCCCGCGTCGTCAAGAGAGTGGGCACGGCGACCATCGTGCGCAGGCTCGGCGGCACCCCTTCGCGAAGCTCCAGAGCGGGCAGCGCAGTCGCACCGAACCGATTCGTGACGAGGCGGTTCACCAGCGCTACAGCCACATCCGATGCCGGGACCAAGGCGAGAAGCGCGAGCAGGAAGAGCGCCGACCCGCTGACCCCGGGCTCCGCCACCGCAAGTAACGGCAGAGCGAGGACGACGGCCGTCATGATCGCGATCGCTCCCGCATAACCCAGGATACCGGCTGCCGTGTTGGCACGGACCAGCCACTCTCTCATCGGAACACGAAATCCGAGCTCCGTCTCGAAGGCCCGGCGGCCTGTTGAGATGAGGTAATAACCGGGATCCTGCTGACGGCGGCGACCATCGATGGATTCGCAAACAGGGCTTCGAGACGGCCCCTGAAAACCCTTCGACACGGCGTTTCGCGCCTGCTCAGGAGAGGCCTCCTCAGCCCGAGCGGTATTGGTATTGAGCCTAACGGACATATTCCGTTCGCCCTGAGGAGCCGCCTCTTTTGGCGGCGTCTCGAAGGGCTCGGCTGCGGCACGCTTGGCGGCCGCAAGCGCGCGCTGGGCCACTTCGAGCTCCGGGTGCCCCGAACCGCGCGCAAGTTCTTCGATCGCGTGCCGGTAGCGATCCCGCGTCGGGAAGTCCATCTCCGCGAAGTTGCTGTCGGCGCGGAGCGCCGCATCGACGAGACTGACGTTCTCGAAGAACTCCGCCCAATCGACGGCGGACATAAGGCGCATGCTGGTGATTACATTGCGGACCGTCACGTTCATTGCGCCCTGCCGGCGATGCTCCTCACGGACGATGTCGTCGGCGGTCGTTTCCTGGGCTGCGAGGCGTTCGTCCAGCCAGCGCAGCGCCGGCGTCACCGCCGGGTCCTGATCGCGCAGCCGCTGGACCAGCCCCACCGCGAAGGCCGTCGGCAAGGGTGTCCGCTCGAAGCCTTGCAGGACCGTAGCCGCCGGCTCGGCCTCACGGCTGCCGACTCCCAGGAGCCGGTCGGCCAGGGCGTCGGCCTCTTGGCGCGCCACGCGGCCGCTCACGATCTGCTCGGCTGAGCGGCGTAAGTTCTCGACGAGTACGATGCGCAGCGTGATCGCTACGGCCCAGAGCTCACCGATCGTGAGCGGTTGCACGCGCTGGTAGGCGCGCACGAATCGGCACAGCGTCTGCGGGTCGAACAGGCTGTCGGTATGCGCCACGAAGGCCCACGCCAGTCCGAACACGCGCGGATAGCCCTCGAGGGGCCCTTCCGCTAGCTTGGGTAGCTGGCGATAGAACCCCTTCGGGAGATCGTCTTGGATCTCGCGAATCTGTTCCTCCACGACATGAAAGTTGTCGACCAGCCACTCGGCCGCCGGAGGGATGAAGCGTTCCTCACGAATGGCCTCGGCGATCGTGCGATACGCTTCAAGCAGCACCCGGCCGTTGTCTCGCAGCCGTGTCGCCAGGGGCCGACCAGCCCCGGGCCTCGGCGTGACGCGCTGAGCCGCCGCGAGGCTCTCGCCGTGTTGTTCAAGGCGCTCGATGCTGAAGAGTTCGCTGCGGATCGGCTCCTCGGGGTCCCGAGGGGGAGCCGCCCACCGACCCGTAATGCCGCGAAGGATTGAACGCTTCAACTTCGCCTCTCCCCACCGGCGCTGCCACAGGCGTTAGTGCAGAGTGCGACGCGCGCACTGACCACAGAGGGTCTGGCCTTCGAACCGATAGATCAGGTTATCCAGCCACCGGCTGCACGAGGCGCACGCCTCCCGATCTCCGTTGCGCAGGCTGATTGTCCAGTGCCCGCAATTGACATCGAGCCGGACACACTCGTGCCGTTTGGTGGACATCTCGACGTGCTCGAAAAGCAGCTCGCGTTCGTACGGCGTTTGTGCGGGGACGATGAACCCACCACCGTCAAACGAAATGTGTGCAACGCTCTTCATCGGAGCCCCCTTGTTTGTGCGGGCAGCGCCCGCACGTTGTGGGGAACTCGGCGCTCCCGGTAGGGCTCGTACGCTTTAGAGCAGGGGCCGTTGTGCCCCAGGGGTGCGGGCCTGGAACGTGTGAACTACGGGCGAAGTATACAGCTGTGGATCACCCCTGTCGATGGCAATGGTCGCCGCGAAGCTGACCAATTCAAGTCCCCATGTGTCCGCGTGTCCGCAGTCCGCGTGTCCGCCTTGCGCTTTGCGCTCAAGTCAGTTAAGAGTACCCACAGTCACAACGGGGAGATACAGCAGTTCCTTTGGAGCCGTGGGGTGTATCACTCTTCGGCTTTCTCGTGCGCAATCACCATCGCGTTCCGGACCAGCAGCTTCCCAGCGACGAATAACTAGGAAAGGAGGGAAGCGCATGGCTCAGGGAACAGTGAAGTGGTTCAATGCTGAGAAGGGGTTTGGCTTCATCAGCCGCGACGATGGCGACGACGTGTTCGTTCACCACACCGCGATCGTCGGTGAAGGCTACCGCCGTCTCGATGAAGGCCAGAAGGTCAGTTTCGACGTGACCGAAGGCAAAAAGGGACCGCAGGCGTCCAACGTTACCAAGCTGTAACGCATCCCCACGGAGGCCCAGCTTGGGCCTCCGTGGTTTTTCATCCATTTGAGGTTGCACACTCCGGCCACCGCACGGTGTCGCGACACCAGCAGCACAGCGCACCAACATCAGTTGCTCGGGAGAACATGGATATGACTGACCGTGGCCTTTTTGAACCGGATGTCCTGCTCACGGAGCAGTTTAGCGCCGCACGGCGCCGGCGCGCGACCTCGAGTGAGAAACGCTTGATGCTGGCCGTGCTGGAGAATGCGCTCGACTACTACCAGAAGTACATCCTCGCGAACGACCGCGCCGGCCGTGCGCTGTTTGAGGAAGCCGCGGACTGGATCGCGTGCACGAGCGACGAAGACTTATTCTCGTTCGAGAACATCAGCGAGACGCTCGACATCAACCCGGATTACCTCCGCCGGGGTCTCGCCGCGTGGCACAAGCGCCTGTTGGAGGGGCAGCGCCGCACCGTTGAGATGCCTGCGGCCGAATCACCGCAACTGGTTCGCGTCGCCAGCTAACGATACCCGCGGCAAGGAAGGTCTGAAGCGCATTCTCGCGAATGCGGAGGACCTTGAGATCTCCCGGAAGACGCCCGTACTGAGAGGCCCGGCCCCAGGGCCCCGGGTGCTGGTCGGTCGATGAGCATCAGGCACGCAGACCGCCCCGTCCCCGCAACGTGCGGCAAACGGGGGGCGCGCCGGCGCTGCGGGGGTCAGTGTACCGCGACGGGAATCCGCCGCGGCTTGGCACTCTCGGCTTTCGGCAGCTCTACCTCGAGGACGCCGTTGGCCAGGCGCGCCTTGATGTGATCGGCGTCGATGTCGCTCGAGACCGTGAATCGGCGCAGGTAATTGCCGACGTTGTACTCGGTGTACACCGGTGCCAGGTTCTCGTAGTACTGGAGCGATACTTGTCCCTCGATCGACAGCACACCGTCAGCCAGCTTCACCTCGATCGATCCTTCGTCCACGCCTGGCATATCGGCCCACAACCACAGACTGTCCTGGGTCTCGCAGATGTCGACGTCGGGCAGGTACGTGCGTCCGGCACGTGTGTGCTCCTCGCCCTTCAGTTCCTGTTTATTGCGCACGCTGAGTTCCTGCGGTGTCATTTTCGCTTACCTCCTTTCGCGGCTCAAGCCGCGTTCACGCCGATCTGTCGCGGCGTCGCGGCCTCTTTCTTGGGGACGCGGAGGGTCAGCAGCCCATGCGCGTACGAGGCCTCGGTGCGCGCCACGTCGAGATCGTCCGGCAGCTGGAGCGAACGCGAGAACGCGCCGCTGTCGCGCTCGCGCCGATGGAAGCCGCTGCCCTCGGGCGCCGTGCTGTCACGCTTGCCCGCGACCGTCAACGTCCGCCCCTGCGTCTCGATGGTGATCTGGTCGGGCGGCACACCGGGTACCTCCAGGCGAACGACGCAGACGTCCTTGTCGCTGAAGATATTGACGGCGGGGAAGACACCGCGGCCCGAAAAGCCGAGGTTGAGCCCCAGTGGGTTTTCAAGCATGCGCTCCAGCTCACGCTGGAGGGTGAGCAAACCGCTCACCGGATCCTCAGACGGAGAGAAATGTAAAAGTGCCATGCTACCTCCTATCTCTCTAAGTACTGTCTTTTCCGCATGTGACGGGAGCTGATGCGGTGCAGCGCTGGTCGTGTTCGATCTTCAAGTTAAGGCTGCTTTGTCTGCTGTCAAGGCGCCTGCGACGGGTTGCGTGCCGCACGTTGCAATGGACAATCAGCCGGCCCAACCGCCGTCCATCCCTCATCTACGCGCGCCGAACCCGACCGCGCGTGGTGCGCGAGGTTGGCCGCGCGCGCCGTCGATCGTGTGTCAGATCGCTGACATGGAGTGGGCAAGCTGCTGCCCTCACTGGGCAACCTCAGCCTCGGCTCCGCCCTCGAGTCCCGTGGGTTGCGCCGAGGCGGAGGCACTGCTACGATAGAGCCACTCAGAACTGATTGTCCGGCGCGAGAACTCCGCCTCGCATTGCGGCGTCTGGCACGCCTCCCGCACCTCTCATTCAGCAACGACAGCGACAACGGGTGTCGCTGTCTTGAAGAGCCAAACGCAACGCGGTCGTGGCGGCGGCCCAGCTACAAAGGAGTTCATGCAATGGGAAGAAAACTGTACGTCGGCAATCTCGGCTTCGACGTCAACAACAAGGACCTCGAGGATCTGTTCGCGCAAGCCGGGGCCTGCGAGTCGGTCGCGGTCATCACCGATCGCGAGACCGGACAGTCGCGTGGCTTCGGCTTCGTTGAGATGGGTTCGACCGGCGAGGCCCAGAAAGCCATCCAACAGTTCGACGGCCAGGAGTTCAAAGGCCGCGCACTCAAGGTGAACGAGGCCAAGGAGCGCGAGAACAACCGCGGCGGCGGCAGAGGTCGCTACTAACCGCGCACGGTTCGCGCCCGCCGCATGCGGCGGGCGCGAACATTCTCACGATCGCGTAGCCGTCCTCACGACTTGCAGGAGAAGACATGCAATTCAGCCACAGCCATTTGCGCGCTTCCAAGCCGGCGCCACCGAGGTCAACCTCCTCCTGCGGCTGTTAACCTTTCCTGTCATGGTACGGAGTACGTTTTTCCGCTCGTCTGCGCGCCGCGGCTACTGCACGCCGGACCGGACCTCTTTCGGTCGGGCTGGTTCGTCGAGTCCCTCGCCACGCAAACGCTGGTGATCTTCGTGATCCGGACGCGCCGGGTGCCTTTCGTCCGCAGCCGGCCGAGCCTGCCCTTGCTCATCGCCACGCTGGCGTGTGCCGTCGTGGGCGCGATCCTGCCGTTCTCGCCGCTTGCCCATCTGCTCGGCTTCCGTCCGCTGCCCGCAAGCTTTCTCGCCATCCTCATTCTCATGATCGGCACGTAGCTAGTTTCTGTCTCGAAATGCGTCTAGGGCTTGTGGGGCAAGGGTTTGCGGCGGTGTGGCGGTAGTCATTTGTGAGTCGAAGGGCGGCGAGTTCCTAGGGAAAGTCGCTTTGGGCGTGGGATTT
>Ga0326728_10026268_pt1 | contig 10326 bp, 8 predicted proteins | sample MB3enrmetagenome_FD_207602 | JGI IMG/M metagenome (GOLD analysis project Ga0326728, IMG submission 207602) | Lab enriched peat soil microbial communities from McLean, Ithaca, NY, United States - MB31MN | ecosystem: Environmental > Terrestrial > Soil > Wetlands > Peat | place: USA: New York... | reverse complement strand
CTGACTCCTGTTTTCCGTATCCTGTTTGGGGAGATGCAATGCCGAGCCTCTGGACAAAGAAGAACATCGACGAGTTGAAAAAGGAGGCGTCCGACACTGAACACGGCTTACGGCGCACGCTGGGGCCGCTCGCCCTGATATCTCTGGGTATCGGGGCGATTGTGGGCGCGGGGATCTTTGTGCTTAGCGGGGTTGCGGCCCAGCACACTGGTCCGGCGCTAGTGGGTTCAGTGATCCTCTCTGGTGTGGGCTGCGCTTTTGCTGGCCTGTGCTACGCGGAGTTCTCATCCATGATTCCGGTGGCCGGCAGCGCCTACACGTACGCTTATGCGACGGTGGGGGAATTCCTGGCCTGGATCATTGGCTGGGACCTTATCCTCGAGTATGCCGTGGGGGCCACGACCGTCTCCATCGGATGGTCAGGTTACCTCGTTTCCTTCTTGCAGAAGACGCTCCATTGGCCTTTTCCCGCCGAACTGAGCAAGAGCCCGTGGGAGACTTTGAAGCTGGCGGACGGAACGGTTGTTCATCCGATTTTTAACCTCCCCGCCGCTTTTATCGTCCTCCTCATCACCACTTTGCTTATTATCGGGATACGTGAGTCCGCCAACTTCAACAGCACTATTGTTTTGATTAAGGTTGGGGTGGTTTTGCTCTTCATCTTCTTCGGAGCGCTGTATGTCCATCGGGCCAACTGGCATCCGTTTCTCCCCGCCAACGAGGGGACCTTCGGGGAATTTGGCCTCAGCGGCGTGCTGCGTGGGGCGGGCATCATTTTCTTCGCTTACATCGGTTTTGACGCTGTATCCACAGCCGCCCAGGAGGCTCGCAATCCGGAAAGGGACATGCCCATTGGCATTCTTGGGTCGTTGGCGATTTGCACGGTGCTCTACATTTCCGTAGTCCTGGTTCTCACGGGGATTATGCCTTTTCGCCAACTCAACGTCCCGGATCCATTGGCGCTGGCGATAGATTCCACAGCGGCGCGTTGGTGGCTTTCGCCCATCGTGAAGATCGGTGCATTGCTGGGAACAACGGCCGTAATCCTGGTGATGATGCTGGGCCAAACCCGCGTTTTCTATTCCATGGCCCACGATGGCTTGCTGCCCAGACCGTTCGGCAAGATCCATCCCCGGTTTCGTACCCCCTATATCAGCACAGCATTGACGGGAGTGTGCGTCGCCTTGGCAGGGGGGCTCTTGCCCCTGAGGATTGTGGGCGAGTTGGTGAGCATTGGGACGCTGCTGGCTTTTGTCATCGTGTCGGGATCGGTCATGGGAATGCGCAGGATGCATCCCGAGATCCGCCGGCCTTTCCGCACACCCTTCGTGTGGTTCGTCGGACCCATGGGGATGTTTGTTTGCTTGGCACAAATGGCGGGACTTCCCGCCGACACTTGGTTGCGTTTGTTCATTTGGATGGCGATTGGTCTTTGTGTTTACTTTGGCTACGGGCGCCGGCGCAGTGTCCTGCAAAACCAGGAAAGGCAGCGCGAGCTCAAGCAAGCGGCCGCGCCCGAGTAGTTCGCAGAGGCGGGCTTTAGCCCGGCACTTTAGGTTTCAAAGGTTTGCCCGTCCCGCCTCGGCGGGAGGGGCGCTAGGAGCAGCGCAGGGTTTCTGCTTATGTTCACTGCCTTAGGCAAAGCTCTTCTTCGGGAATACCGCACGCGCCGCATGGCGCGTTTCACCGTGTGGGTGTTGGCTTACGGGGCGGCCTTGTGGAGTGTGGATCGGCTCTCCAGCGTCGCGCCAGCAGCACTATGGTATCTGTTCTGGCTCGCGGCTATCGCTTCCGGCGTCTACTATCTGGGGCGGCTCGTGATCTTCATCCGGCGCCGCTTGCTCTGGCGGCTCCGCCGGCGGCTGGTTGTCACTTATGTGTTTATCGCTATTGTCCCCATTGCCTTGATTGTGTTTCTGGTGTGGCTGGGTATTTACATTGTCAGCGGTCAATTCGCTGCGTTTCTTGTTGCTTCGAACCTGGGCGGGCACTTTGACGAGCTACTGCAAGTTAATCGTGCCGTGGCTCACGAAGACCAACTGAAGAGTACTTCCAGGGCAGCGGAGACGCTGGACGGGCTGCAGAATTTCTACGTTAAGGAGCTGCATAAGCACGCCGTCAGTTATCCGGGTCTGGAGATAACCCTTCGGGTTGGATCGCAAACTCGAGCGTTTCGCTTGGACGGAACCAAAATCCAATCCCCTCTGACGATTCCCGCTTGGTTCAAGCAGGAGGAGTTCGCAGGGATTGTAATGGACAGGGGGCATCTCGCGTTGCGTTCCATCGAGCGTGGCCCCACGGCAGCGGGCAGTTTGGTTGCTATCCTGTCCCAACCCATCACGCCGGAACTGCTGGATATGGTGGGAGAGGGCATCGGACCGGTCGGGGTGGTAACGGGGCGGCCTTTGCAAACGGAATCGGGTCTGCAAAGCTCGCAACCACGCTTGGTTTTGAGCACCTCGGGGGGAGACTTCGCCCTCTCGGGGAGCGTCTACTCGAAGAATCTAAAGCTTCCGGAACCTGTAAGTCGGTTTGACTTCATTGTGAGGGGGGCTTCGTCACTGGACCCGGTCTCCTGGGAGGGCGAAAAGCAACAGGGGTTGGCCGCGCCGGCTTTCGTTTATGTCAGCTCGAGAATCATAGCCCTGAGTCGACGCCCTCTTGAGACGCTGGGCGAGTTTTCCCAAGTCTATGTATTCGTGTTCAAAGCAATCGCCGTTGTCTTCCTCGTTATCGAAGCCGCGGCGCTCTTCATTGGAGTCCGCTTGACACGTTCGATCACGCATACCGTAGACAAGTTTTATAACGCTACGGAGCGAGTGAAGAAGGGTGATTTCTCGTACCGCATCCGGGTTCCTGCAAATGACCAGATCAGCGCGCTGGGGGAGGCTTTTGACAGCATGACAGCCTCGGTGGAGCGACTGCTGCGGGAATCCGAAGAGAAACTTCGTCTCGAGAGCGAGCTCGAGATTGCGCGCGAGGTCCAGGCACAGTTGTTTCCCCGGTCTGCGCCTGAAGTTCCAGGCCTGGTGCTCTATGGAGTCTGCAAGGCGGCGCGCTCGGTCAGCGGCGATTATTACGACTTCCTCAAGCTGGGCGAAAACAGGGTTTGTTTGGTCCTGGGGGATGTCAGTGGGAAAGGAATTTCGGCAGCCCTGCTCATGGCAGCCATCCAGTCTGCTCTGCGCGCGCAGTTCTACGACGGCTTCGGGCCCGCGAGCGGTTCTCACACCTTGGCTCTTTCGACCGCGGCGGTGGTCAGCAGGCTGAATCTCCAACTTTATGAGAACACTCCCCGGGAAAAATATGTGACCTTCTTTTTTGGTGTGTACGACGCGGTAACCCGCACCTTGACATACACGAATGCAGGTCACCTGCCTCCTGTATTGTTCCGTCGCGGCAAGGTCGAGCGGCTTACAGTGGGCGGTACGGTGGTCGGCCTTTTCTCTCCGCTTACTTACGAGCAGGCGGAAATTCAAATTCTGCCGGGGGACCTGCTTGTGGCCTTCACCGATGGGATTACTGAACCCGAGAATAATTACGGCGAGGAGTTCGGGGAAGACCGCATGCTGGAGGTGGTGCGCCGCGCCCGGCACGCTTCGCCCCAGACCGTTGTGGAAGAAATCTATCGCAGCGTGAGTGATTGGACCGGAAGCCCCGAACTCCAGGATGATATGACGCTGGTTGTCGCCAAGGCTTCGGAGTGAACCGGAGTCGAGGAGTCGAGAAGTCGAGAGTCAGGGGTCGAAAGCTTCTTGACTCCTCGACTCTCGACTTTTCGACTTGCCGTTGCTCAAGCGACGAAGATTCGCTAGACTGGACTAAGTAACGTTGATTGAAGGAGTTGTGGATTGTCTCTGCGGAACCGTGTGGCCTTGGTAACCGGCGCCTCGCGAGGCATCGGGAGGGAGATTGCCCTCGCTTTGGGCCGGGCGGGGGCTCGTGTAGCCATCAGCTACCGAACGAATAGATTGGGCGCCCAAAAAGTTGTCGACGAATTGCGCCGCGGGGGAGCCGAGGGAGTAGTTTTCCCGACTGACGTTACAGACTCCGCGCGCGTGGCGGAATTGATTGAGGCGATCGTCAACCGATTTGGGCGTCTGGATATTCTGGTCAACAGTGTGGGCGTGTTCGATTGGAAACCGGTTGTGGAGTCGACGCCTGAGGAATGGCACTCCGTGGTCGCCTCAAACCTCTTCAGTGTCTTTTACACGACCAAGTTTTCCGTGCCCGTAATGCGGCAGAAGCATTGGGGACGAATTATCAACCTGGGGGCGGTGGGCGCGGAGCGGGCCTTCGGACAAGCCAAGATCTCAGCTTACTCGGCAGCCAAAGCCGGGCTGGTGGCTTTTTCGCGCTCCGTGGCGCTGGAAGAGGCACGCAACGGAATCACCGTGAACGTTGTAAGCCCGCCGGTAATTGATGAAAAGGCATTATCCCTGGAGGAAGCAGAGAAGTTAATAGACGCCAGGTTCCCGGTGGGCCGTCCTGCCACCGGCCGCGACGTCGCGGAAGCAGTCAAGTTTTTTGCTTCCGAGGAAGCCTCCTTCATTACCGGTCAGGTTCTTAGCGTAAGCGGTGGCTGGATGCTTTAGGAGTTGTCAGTAGTCAGTAATCGGTTGTCAGTACTCAGTAGTCAGTTGCCAGTGGTCAGGACTGACTACGGAAAATCGACAGTGGGTAGATAAAGACTGACAACTGAGAACTGATAACTGACGACTGAGAACTGGCAAAATGAAAATCCTCACGGCGCCACAAATGCAGAAGATCGACCGGCTGACCACCGAGCGCTACGGTGTTCCGAGCCTAACGCTAATGGAAAACGCCGGACGCGGTGTGGTGGAGTTTCTCGAGGAGCGCTTTGCCCCACTGGAGCAGCAACGGATCGCCATTCTGTGCGGGCGGGGAAATAACGGCGGCGACGGCTTCGTGGTGGCCCGTTTGCTGCGCGATAAAGGGCTGAAGCCAAGGGTGCTCCTGTTCGCGGACCCCCAGAAGGTGCAAGGCGACGCGGCCGTCAACCTCCAGCGGCTGGCGTTTTCCGCGATGCCCGAAGTCGTCGAAAGTCCCGAAGCTTGGCAGCGCATCAAGCTAAGCCTGAAAGGCACGACGTTGTTGGTTGATGCGCTTCTGGGAACGGGGCTCACCAAGCCGCTGGGGGGCCTGCTCCTGGAAGTAGTTCGAGAGGTCAACGCGGAATTGGCCGCCGCGCAGGTGGTAGCGGTGGATTTGCCTTCCGGCATCTCAGCCGACACGGGGGAGTTGATCGGCGAGCACGTGCGCGCCGGCTTCTCCGTCACTTTCACCGCGCCGAAAATCGCGCATGTCTTTCCACCGGCGTGTGAACGCGTAGGGGAATGGGTTGTCAGGCAAATTGGAACGCCGCTCGAGGCACTCGAAAGCGATTCGGAACTCTTCTTGAGCTTGGCCTGCCGCGAAGACTTTGGCTGGATCGCGCGGCCTCGAAAGCCCGACGCTCACAAAGGCAATTTTGGCCACGTCCTGATTCTGGCCGGTTCGGTAGGGAAGACCGGGGCAGCCGCGCTGGCTGCCAAGGCAGCTCTGCGGGCTGGGGCGGGGCTTGTGACTGTGGCCACCGCCGCAAGCGCTTTGCCCATTGTCGCGTCACTGGGAATGGAATACATGACGGAGCCGCTTCCGGAAACAGAGGTGGGCACGATTTCATTGCGCGCGCTCGACTATGGACGGTTGGATAAACTGCTGGAAAGCAAGTCCGTTCTGGCCCTTGGTCCGGGGATGGGCACAGTCCCCGAAACGGCGGAATTGATCCGCACCCTGGTGAACCGTCGTCGCGTCCCCGTGGTCTTGGACGCCGATGGCCTGAACGCCTTCGCGGGCTGCATGGACAGCTTCCGCTCCGGGGGCGATCTGCCGGACGCTGTATTGACGCCCCACCCCGGCGAAATGGCCCGCCTGGCGGGCTTAGATACGAAGGAAATCCAAGCCCACCGTGTCGAGCGCGCGCGTGAGTTCGCCCAGAAGCACCAGGTGAACCTCGTGTTGAAGGGCTTTCGCACACTTACGGCCGCGCCCGACGGGAAGGTTTGGGCGAACCCGACGGGCAATCCCGGTATGGCCACCGGTGGGACAGGTGACGTTCTTACGGGCTTGATTGCGGGGCTTGTGGCACAATATCGTGATCGGCCGATGAGCGAGGTTGCAGCGGCGGCCGTATACCTGCACGGCTTGGCGGGCGACTTGGTGGCGAAAGAACTGGGTCAGGCTTCACTTATCGCAGGTGATTTGATCGCGGCCTTGCCGCGCGCATACAAGCTTCTGGCGCAGTGACAAGTGACGAGCCTGTCCGTTGTCAGTTGTCGTGGTCACAGAGGGTTTGACCGGTCGAGGAGAACGCACCGGGAAGAATTGCAGAGCAAAATCGACGACTGCAACCCACAACGGACCGCGGACAACGAACAGTTTCGCTACTCTACATGGGGTCGATCAATGCCATGCTCCTTGAGAGCTCTTGCCCAACGGGTCACCCATTCGCCCGAGGAGACAGTGAATTTCGGACGCGAGTTGGCTAAGGAAGTCCAGCCACCTTGCATGGTCTTGTTGGAAGGAGAATTGGGCAGCGGCAAGACGACGCTGGTGAAGGGGATCTTGGCCAGCTTGGCTTCCATCCCTGAGGAAGAAGTGACAAGCCCCTCATTCACGCTGGTGCATGAGTACGGTCCTGAAGGCAAGATTTACCACGTGGACCTTTACCGCATTGAGGGGGGGCGCGACCTGGCCACGCTGGGTCTGGACGATTTGCAGGGCCCGGACACGACAGTCCTCATCGAGTGGGGGGAGAAGTTCGGCGAGGATGTTCCGCGACCCTGCATCCGAATCCGCTTGGAGCACCTGGGGCGCGATGAACGTCGAATCACGGTCGAGCGCCTGGTTTGATTGTCGATTGCCGATTGGCGATTGCCGTTTGAAAAAAGAGGCGTGGTGAACGGCTCTGGAGTCAATCGGCAATCGGCAATCGAAAATCGGCAATATCAAGGGCAATCTCAGTAACGGAGAAAAATGAATATGACGGAAACAGGACCCACGCCCTGGGGGCTGATTGTCGGTTCATCGAGCGGGTTCGGCGCCGCCACAAGCCGCGAGCTGGCGCGCGCCGGGCTGAACATTTTCGGTGTGCATTTTGATCGGCGCTCCAATATGCCTCAGGTGGAGCAGGTGATGGAGAGCATTCAGGACGCGGGGCGGGACGTCCTGTTCTTCAACATAAATGCAGCGGACCCTGCCAAACGCACGGAAGCTTTGAACCGCATGCAAGAGTACTGGAGCCAGAAACGCGGCGACAACTTCATCAAAGTCTTCCTTCATTCCGTCGCTTTCGGGTCGCTGAAAGCCTACCTCGCGGATTCTCCCGAAGATGAATTGACCCAGATGCAAATGGAAATGACGGTGGATGTCATGGGGAACAATCTTGTCTACTGGGTCCAGGATTTGTTTCGCCGGAAGATGCTGGGGCGCGGCAGCCGCATTTTCGCCATGACGAGCGCGGGCGGGCACAGCGTGATTCCGAAATATGGCCCTGTCTCAGCGGCCAAGGCGGTCCTCGAGTCCCACATCCGCCAACTGGCCTTTGAATTGATGCCTCATGGTATCACCGTCAACGCCATCCAGGCGGGCGTGACTCTTACCCCGGGTTCGAGCAAGATCCCTGGAATCGATAAGCTGGCCGAGTTTGCGCGAATGCGAAACCCTGGAGGGCGCATGACTACTCCCGAAGATGTGGCCTCCGCCATCGTCGCCTTGATGGACGACCGCACCTATTGGATTACGGGTAATGTCATCCGTGTGGATGGCGGCGAGGATATCGTCGCTTGACTCCCCATGCTGTCATTCTGATCCCCTTCGCTGTCATTCTGATCCCGCCCTGCGGGAGAAGAATCTCGCTCCACCCTCCCAGGATAAACTGCGCGAAGAATCTCGCTCTGGACTTTTCCGCCAGGAAAGAGCAGGGCGAGATTCTTCGCGGAGTTTACCCTGATCCCGCCGCGGCGGGAGAACGGGCTCAGCATGACATATCCCAAAGTAGTACGACCACTGACAACCGACCACTGACCACTGACCACTGACTACTAACTACTGACTACTGACAACTTCTCGCTTTTGACGCGCTATAGGGAATCTGCTAGGATTTATAATGGATGAAGGATTGCTCCCCCGTAAGAGGGCACAAAAGCGAGTTGGCATGAAACTCAAGAAGCTTTTGCTCGCCAAGCCGCGCGGATTCTGCGCTGGCGTGGATCGGGCTATTGACGTGGTTCACATGGCCCTCGAGCTTTTCGAGGCCCCCGTTTATGTGCGCCGTGAGATTGTCCACAACAAGCATGTGATCCATTCTCTCGCTGCCAAGGGAGCCGTCTTTGTGGATGAGATCGACCAGGTCCCGGCAGGGGCAGTGGTCATTTTCAGCGCCCACGGTGTTTCGCCGGCAGTACGAGCCCAGGCTGAGGCAAAGCACCTGCGAGTCATCGATGCCACCTGCCCTCTGGTTACCAAAGTTCATGCGGAGGCTGTCCGATTTGCAAGAGAGGGCCGCTCCATTGTTCTCGTGGGGCACGCGGGGCATGACGAGATTGTTGGGACCATGGGTGAAGCACCGGAGCACACCCAGTTAGTCGGCAGCGTGGAGGAGGCAGAAAAAGTTCAGGTTTCGGATCCCGGTCGTGTCGCCGTCACCACCCAAACCACGCTCGGGGTCGACGACACCCGGGAGATTATTGACGTTCTCCGGCGGCGCTTCCCCAAACTGGTCAGCCCTGCCAGTGACGACATCTGTTACGCCACCCAGAACCGGCAATGGGCGGTCAAGCTTCTGGCCAAGGAAGCGGAGGTGATTCTGGTTCTCGGCTCCGCCAATAGTTCTAATTCCAGGCGTCTTCGAGAAGTCGCCGAGATGTCGGGGGCGCGCGCTTACCTTATCGAAGACGCGTCGAAGATTGACCCTGCCTGGCTCGAAAACGTTCAGTGCGTTGGCATCACCGCCGGCGCCTCGGCGCCTGAGCACCTCGTTCAGGACGTGGTTGCCTACTTCAAGGGTTTGGGAGTGGAACAGGTCGAGGAAATTGAGCCGGTGGAAGAAAAAGTGACCTTCAATCCTCCACCCGAACTTGCCCGCGCCGTGGCGAAGCGTGCGGCGAGTGCTAAGTCAATTGGATAGGAGCCCTCTCCCTTGAGGCCGGGCATGTCCCACATTCTTCACCGGGCACGGCGTATCGATATCCTGAGAATCCCCGACGTATTCTGAGAATCCCCGAAGGGGATTCATAAAGTAGCCGGGGGCAACGCCCCCGGAAACGGGCATGCCGACCAGGGCCGACCCTGAAAGGGTCGAACAAGAGTATTGTTGCAACCTTGTATGGGGCCTCTACCGGCGTTTATGCGACCCTTTCAGGGTCGGTCGGTTTCCGGGTTAGTGTTCCGGGGGCGTTGCCCCCGGCTACTATATGGGGCCCTTGCAGGGCACGGTGGACGGATCCCGACATCGGCCTCAACGAAACCAACATCCACGAGGTGCTTCGTCATCCAGCTCACTCGCCCCGTGTCCAGCCGAAGATATGCGTAAAGATCAGCGCTTGAGGAGGGGGCCTCCGTCAGCCGACGCACGGATGAGTGGTCCTTTCCCTTCCGTAGAGGGTACGCGTCCTGGCCAACTTACGAATTGGGGCTTAACGGCGCCGCAAGCCTGGGCGGTGCCTCACACTGTTTTCTCACGTGCGTCGCAGATGGACTCGAGCGGACACTCCGCGCACCGCGGCTTGCGCGCCTGGCAGACCTTCCTTCCAAACCAAATTACCTGGTGGCCAAAGGATATCCAGCGTTCACGCGGCACAAGCTTGATCAGATCCTGCTCGACTTTCTCCGGAGTGTTCTGAGTTGAGAGCTTGAGGCGATGTGCGACGCGGAAAACGTGGGTGTCCACGACCACGCCCGTGGGTATGCCGTAGGCGGTCCCCAGCACGACATTGGCTGTCTTTCGCGCCACTCCCGGCAGGGTCAGCATTTCCTCCATTGTTCGGGGGACCTTGCCGCCAAAATCGGCCACCAGTTTCTTGGCCGTTCCAATAATGTTCTTCGCCTTATTGCGGAAAAAGCCCGTGGAGCGGATTTCCTGTTCCAGAACCGGCTGCGACAGTGCGGCAAAGTCTTGCGGGGTGGGGTATTTCTGGAACAGTCCGGGCGTGACCTTGTTCACCCTCTCGTCGGTGCACTGGGCGGAGAGTATAGTGGCCACGAGGAGTTGGAAGGCATTCTCATGCCGCAGGGCGCACTGGGCTTGAGGAAAGAGTTGGTCCA
>Ga0326728_10026267_pt1 | contig 10326 bp, 10 predicted proteins | sample MB3enrmetagenome_FD_207602 | JGI IMG/M metagenome (GOLD analysis project Ga0326728, IMG submission 207602) | Lab enriched peat soil microbial communities from McLean, Ithaca, NY, United States - MB31MN | ecosystem: Environmental > Terrestrial > Soil > Wetlands > Peat | place: USA: New York... | reverse complement strand
CGGTGGATTACCGGCCCGGCTGGGACGGGCACGATGCGCGGCGCAAAATCGGCCTCCTCACCGAGGCGGACGTGATCGGGCAGCGGCTGGTGGTGCGCGGGTATCTCTATGCGCGCGACTTTCCCGAGATAGCGGCGGCCATCGCGGCGCACGCGCCGCAGGCGATGGGCATGAGCTACGAGTTGGCCGATGCGCGCGTCGAGGACATGAGGGCCGAGGTGTGGAAGCTGACGCGCGTGACCTTTACGGGAGCGGCGATTCTGTTGCGCGACAAGGCTGCCTACCGGGCGACGAGCTTTCGCATGGCGAGTTAGCCGAAGACAGCGGAGTTAGCGGGGTTAGCGGAGCTGGCGGAGTTAGAACAGCAGCGAGTTAGCGAAATGGCAGGTTAGCGAGTTAGCAGGTCAGCCAAGAGGCTCCGTGTACCGGAGCCCTTTTTGTTGGTAGGCGAAGGCGCGAACGACAGGGCAAGAATGAGCTTCGACGGATGCTTCCTTTGCGGGCGGATTCAAACGCACGCGAGGGGGCCGATAACTGAATACTAACCACTGATCACTGGAGAAAGGAAGTACATGGAAAACGACGAAAAGAACATTGTCGAGCGGCTGGAAGCCGCGACCACTCTGTTGGAGAGGACGCTGAACTGGCTGGAAGAACGCCAGGGCGCGCTTTCCGGCGAGGTGGAGAAGATCTCGGCCACCGTGGAGCAGAGCCGCCGGGAAACGGAACTGGCCGAGAAGCTGGCCGCGGTGGAGCGGGAGCTGGCCGAAGTGAAGGCCGCATCCGCGGCCAATGCAGTCAACCCCCTGCGCCGGACCATGCCAGCGGCCACGGCGGAGATGCTGGCGAAGCACGGCATCGGCGAGGGGCCGGTGGACGTGCGCGCGCTGGATGCGGCGTTGTCGGGTCTGAGTCTGGAACAGCGCATCGCGGTGAAGACGCAGCTGCTGCGGGCCGGCGCGATTGATTAAGGGGTCAGGTTTCAGGTGTCAGGTTTCAGAAATGATGCAGTAGTCATGGATGGAACGCAGCACCTGAAGAAGAGAGCCTGACGAACCCCGGACTTAGGGGTTGGAGATTGCAGCTTTTCGCTGCGAGAACAACTGATCCCTGACACCTGAAACCTGAAACCTAATAACAACGGCCCCATGGAGGGGGTGGAGAGAGCTATGAACGCAACCTTTGCAGACATTCATGCGGCAGCGGATTACATCGGGCCGGGCGCTATCGAAGTTCCGCTGTATCAGACGGAGATTTTCGACATTTGCCGGCGCTCCAGTGCATTAGGACAGCGCATCAAGCAGGTTCCGGCGACGGGCCATCCCTCGCGTTTCTTTGAGGAGACGGCGCTACCCAACCCGGGCACGGCCGGTTTCGTGAATCCGCGCAGCATCAGCCCCACGGTGGTAAGCCCGACGCGCATCGAGTTGAGCGTGCCGCTGAAGGCGATTGTGGCGCAGATCAACTACAACCTCTTCGACATCGAGCTGGGCGACCAGCAGAAGCAGTTCGCCTATCTGCAGGCCAAAGACCTGGTGGACACCGTGAGCGGCGTGATGGTGGCGCACGACGTGGCCCTGTGGCAGGGCAACGACACCAGCTTGAGCGCGCCCACGACCACGCAGTACATGGGTTGCGCGGCGCAGATCGCGGCCGGCGGCAACATCGTGACCGTGACCACCTCGATGAAGATCGTGGACACGATCAAGACCACGATTGCGCAGATGGTTGCCAACTCCGGCTTTCGCGTGCGGCCCACGGCCATCTACGCGAACCCGGTGCTGCTGGACCTGATCGACCAGGAGATGAAGACCGAGTACAACGTGGTGCTGAACACCACGCAGATCTCGGCGGGCTTCACGGTCAAGATGCTGTCGACGCAAGCCGGCGACCTGCCCCTGATTCCCGACTGGAGCCTGCCTTATACTCCGGGCACACCCGGGACTTATCCGGCCTACATCGTCACCGAGGACTTGATCGAGTATCACTGGCTCGGCGATCCGGCTCCGCGCATCTTCCAGCTCGGCCTGCCGAACTCGCTGACCTACCAGTATGTCGCGGTCAAGTTTGGCGCACCGGTGGTGAAGGGCGCGAACTTCGCCCACTACCAGGTGATCGTGCAGCGGTAAGAAGAAGCAAGGATCAGGTTTCAGGGGTCAGGGGTCAGGGGCGGGCGAGCAGACTGCTCGCCCGCATGGTTCTCGATGCCTGAACCCTGAACCCTGACACCTGAACCCTGAAACCTGAAACCTACGGAAGGAAGCGTCATGGCTTATCTCGAGCCAACGGATTATCCGAATTACGGATTGCCGGCTGGGACCACGGCGGACTGGATTACAGCCGCCACGGCATTGATCAACAGCTACTGCAGGCGGCCGGACCTGAATGTGGTCGAGTACATCGAGCGCCTGCGCGTAACTGCGGGAGCGCAAACCGTGCTCCTGAGCTATCTGCCGCTTGCGCCGCTGGCGCCGGCCACTTCGCCGCTCGTCTCCATCGAGGGCCGCTATGCCCGGCCGCGGCACGGCGAGATCCTGCACGAGCCGATCAGCGAGATTGTGTGGGCGTTCGCGCTGCCCGGGCAATGGACGTCGATCGATCCCACGCTGGTCGATTTCAACCCGGCGACCGGTGAGCTGACGCTGCCCTGGAACGTGCTGGGGCTGCCTTACAACGAAGTGCGGGCCACATACACGGCCGGTCTTGCCACCATCGGCGACGACGTGAAATCGGCATGCGCGCAGATTGTGCGCAACGCCCAGGCCACGCCGGCGCTCAACGCCAGCATGAGCCGGATCGACACCATGCAAGTGAAGTATTTCTCAAGTTCGTTGATCGACGAGACGGTGCAGCAGTGGCTGAAGCCGTACGTCGCGAACAAGCTGAATTGAAGGCAGGGACTGAGGAACTTAGCAGCCTGTGGCGAAAGTTCGGTTTTGAAAGGGCACGACTTTAGTCGTGCCGTAACGCCCGCACAATCAGCGCGGCTTTAGCCGCTGAGGGATGCCTTTTCCGGAGTTTTGACTTTCACCATGGGCTGTTAGGGCATAAAGCCTCGATCTCGGACATCGATGGGAGCAAGTTATGAGTGATACGGCGCCGCGCAACCCGAGGGGAGCGCCACAGATGCTGGCCGATGCCTTGCTGCGAAGCGCGGCAGGCGCCACGGCGCTTTTGCGCGTGACGGGCACAAACATCGATACCAACATGTCGGAGGTGGGCCTGGTGGCGACCACCTTCGCACAGGTTCCGGTGAGCCCGGTGGTGATGCGCAAGCTGCGGCCATCCTGGCAGGAGGGCGGTCAATCGAAGTGGGAGCTATTGGTCTCGGCCACGAGCGTGGAACAGCAAGTAGACGCGCTCGATCTCGCGTCGGCGCAGGCTCTGCTTTCGATGACGCTGGCGGTGACGGTGGCCGGCCAGGACTATGTGATCGAATCCGTCGCCTCTAATGAAGCCTTCGGGCAGGTGTATCTTTACCGGCTGCTTCTGCGCGAGGCGCGGCAGCAAGGCGTGTAAAGGCAGGGAACAGGGAATAGAAAACTGGGGTCACAGTCGGTGGTTGGGGATTCGTCGTGGAAGGTGACGGCCGGCAATCAAAGAGAAGTGATTCGGAAAGGTAATTGGGAAACAAGGAACTGTGATCGGGGCCCTCTTTTTCTGATCCCTGATCCCTGATCCCTGTTCCCTGTCTTCTTATGCAGAATGCGAAAGATTCCTTTTACATGGCGCTGCGCACGCGCCTGACGGCAATCAATCCGGAACGGATCATCCTGCTCCGCGGCGCGGTGCGTCCGGGAATTCTGGTGGAGGAGGCGGAAGCGCCCCTCAGCCCGCTTCCCAGCGACGTCTTCGTGCTGCGCTGGACGGGCTTTGCGGCGGACATGGATCTGGCCTCGACGATGGCGGTGGAACAATGCGAGATCGTCTACCAGACCTGCGGCACGCAGAGTTTTGGCGGTCTGGATCGTGGCCGCGCCTTGAGCGAGATGGACGAGGAGCTGATGGCAATGTTGCAGCCCTTCTCGACACCCAAGCTCAACTACTCGGCGACGCCTCCGGCCGCGATGCTGACGCAGGTGTTCTGGGACGAGCCGGCGTTTGGTCCGATGACGGTCAACCGCGACTTGCTGGGCCGCAGCACAAGTGTGTTGGTTTACAGCTACCAGGAGCAGGGGGAATGAAAGCAGGTGTCAGGTTTCAGGTGTCAGGGGTCAGTTTCGGACCTGCCGGCGGCTGGGATTCCTGAAACCTGGAACCTGAAACCTGAAACCTGATCTTTAGAGGTTGAGTCAATGACAGCAACGTGGTTTTCCGATCCGGCGCCGGTGGCGCGGCGCGTGCGCGCATACTTTTCGCCCGTGAACCGTGCCGCCCAGACACCCGTGCTCTTCGATCCATCGCAACAGGGCGGGTTCAATCTCGACGCGCCGCCCTCGCCCTGGATCGACCTGGGCTGGATTCAGGATTTCGCGCGCAAGCCGGCGAGCAAATCGACGCCGCTGCTGACGGGCATTCCCGCGGCAGCGCTCGAACAGGTGCGCGAGACGCTCCAGGCGCAGGTGATCCTGCAATTCCTGAGTTGGACCAAGCTGACCATGGCGCTGGCGACGGGTTCGCAGCATATGAATGTGCTGGCTCCGGCCAGCGGCGCAACCCTGGCGGCCGATGGCGCGCAGGCCGTGCCGGCAGTGATTCCGCAGAGCGGCTCGACAGCGACATCGATTCTGCTCGCGTCCTCCGATGCAGCTAAGTTCTCGGCGGGATCGATCGTCGCCGTGGACGTGGATTACACGGGACAGACGGGCTATGTGGGTACTCCGGTTTCGGGCGCCTATGTGCGGCAGGCGTTGACGGATGTGGATTACATCCGCCGCGTGACCTTCAATGTGGCGCTGGTTGCGCAGGTGGCGCCGACAGGTCTGACGCTGGCCGCGGCATTACCCGGCGGCGCGCCGGCCACGGGCGCAAAGGTGCAGGCGGTCACGGGCTTTGTGGACCGCGAAGGCGGCAGCTTTTACCAGGAGTGGTCGGCGCTGTTCGCGATGCAGGGCAGCCAGGGCGAAAGAATCTTCTTCCACTATCCGCGCTTGCAGTCCATGAGCGGCGCGGAAGAAGCCGTCGCCTCGCTGAACGGGAAGAACCAGAACGGCCAATCGCGCGTGATCCTGAAAGGCCAATTCCTGGCCCTGCCGGTCACAGACCCGCTGGACGGCGAGCGCGTAGTTTGCTACCGGAGTTTTCTGCCGGCGCAAAATGCACTGGTGTAGGGCGCGGCGAAGGCCGCAAGTGAAGGGATTCGAGAGTCACCATGAAGATTACGATTCAAGGGCAGGACTATACGGCGGCCTTCGATGCCGTGCGTCCGCTGACGATCGAGCGGAAGATCAACGAGCCCTCCATCTGCCAACTGTGGCTCAGCCTTCCCGCCAACGGAAGTCTTGCCGCGCCCACCCGCTTTCAGACGCTTGCGGTGACGGGCGACGACGGTACGCAATACTTCACGGGATACATCGCCGTGAGCCCGCTGCCGGAGTACGCGGGGATGGGTCTCGAAGGCCCGCGTTACCGCACGGCCATCCAGGCCGTCAGCGACGAGTGGCTGCTCGACCAGGTGCTGATGCCGCCGAGTGCCGGCGTGAGCAACCTGACGGCCGGACAGGTGCTGGCCTTGCTCATTGAGGAATCCGGCTCCGCGGCTCTTTCCACTTCGGGGCTTACGCTCGAAACGCCGGTGGGCAGCTTCGTTCCCGATCGCGGCGCCAATTGGAGCAAGAGCGCGGGCCAGGCCGCAAGCGTGGCGCGGGCATCGTATCGCGCCCTGAACGGCGCCGTCACCCTCTCCTCCGTGCAGTCCACGATTCATCCCCTCAATGAAACCGACGGCAGCCTGAATCTTGCCAGCCTGGCATTCACTGCCAGCGTGAAACGCGCTTTGGCCAACGATGTAACCGTGTGTGGCGAGAACCAGCCGACAGCCTACGTGACGGAGTATTTTCTGGGCGACGGCGTGACCGCGGAATTCTTTCTCTCCGAAGATCCGTACTTCCCGCCCACATCGCAGTCCACGATCGTTCACGAGCTTTTCAACGCGCCTCAGATCAATTCCACGCTCTGGTCCGCGCGCGGCGACAATTATTTCGGTCTGGGATCGAACGGCCTCACCATGGACGGCGGCAACGGCAACGACGGGCAAACCACGCTCGCATGGCTCAATCCCATCGAGATGGGAGGCACGCTGCTGCTTGAACTGGTGGGAGTGACGCTCTCTTCGGGCAGTACGGGCATCCTGGGCGGATTCTTCAACGGCAGTCAGACGGTATCTGGCTGCACCGCGGGTATCCAGGCCACTGCGCAGGTTGGCACGGGCAACGTGACCCTGCAGCCGATCGTGATGGGCACGGCGGCCGGAACCACCATTGCGCTGAATTCCGCGAACGAATATACGCTGCGCCTGCGCATTCGCTGCCCGGAAAGCTACCGCGTGGGGGCGATGTACTACTCCTACGGCGATAGCGGACTGATTGGCGAAGGCGGCGCATGGGTTGCTGCGCCGGGCAACCTGCAGATAGAAGTTCAGGAGTTCGCGGACGGCGTCGGCGCAACCCCGGTGACCATCTACGAAGGCGCCCTCGCCAACCTTCCCGCGCCCTGCAATCTGATCCCGGTCAGCAGCATCAACCTGATCGGCACAGTCCGCGCCATCAATCTGACCAACCTGGGCTCGGGATGGGTGGTGAGCACTCCGCCCGGCGGCTCGGCCTACACGCGGCGCATCGGCACTACGGCGGAGGCGGCGGAGTGTCACGTCGAGCGCACCGGCAAGCTGGCTTTCTACACCGGCTCGACGCCGTTTGCGGGCGAACTGGTCGCCGTCAGTTACCGCACCATCGACCGCGCCGTGGGCCGCGCCCTGAATACCGCCAGCCAGCAGGCGCTCGCGCTCGCCGGGTCGCCGTCCGTGGCTGCGTGGATCGGCTCGGTCACCGCCCCTCCGGCGCGCAGCTCCACGGATTGCCGCAATGCCGCGCAGGTGTTGTCGCAGGCGGCGGCCAGCGTGAGCGCGCTATGGAGCGGCACGTACAAGGGCAATCGCACCAGCTTCGCGAGCGACGTGTGGCCGGGCGATGCGCTGCTTCTCAACGCGCCTTCCACAAATCTCGATGCGCCGGTCGTGGTGCGGACGGTCAGGGTCACCTACAGTTCGAGCGCGCCCGATCTTGTGGATTACGAGATTGCCTTTGCCAACGACTGGGCCGACGACCTGGCCATCAAAACCAGCGCCACGGTGCCAGTCAATGCCTGGCTTCCGGCCACGGCGAATCTCACCGTGCTTGCTAATCTGAACAGTCTCACCGTGACCACGCTCAGCGGCAGCACGGTGACGGTCAATACCGGCGTCACGCCGCCCTCGGGCGGCGGCTTCGAGATCCGGCTGCGCGACTACGCCTTCCAGCCCGGCGAGGATCCGACGCTGGTGCTGCGCGGCTCCGAACAGAACCTGACTTTCTCGCGCGTTTCCGTAAGCGACCGGTTTTATATCCGGATGTACGACGGCTCTACGCCGCCCAACTATTCCGAGTTTTCCACGGCGTTGTTCATCAATCTACCGCTGAGCAGTTAAGAGCGAACAGGTGTCAGGTTTCAGGTGTCAGGTGTCAGAGATCGACGCCGGGCCATGGCCTTGCTGACACCTGAAACTTGACACCTGAAACCTGCACGGAGTGCCCATGCGCATGATGAATGAATTCGAAGCCCAGGTGCTCAGCGATTTGAGTGTGCTCAAGTCGCAGATAACTGGCCTCATGGGTGACGGCAACGGCGGCCGCCTGGCCGAACTGGAGCACCGCATGGACCGTCACGAGCAGAACTGGCAACGCGCCAAGGGCTTTCTCGCCGCGGTCAGCGTGCTGTTCGCTGTGATTGAGGTCGCCGTCGAGGCGTGGCACCGCCACTAACACCTGCGCGGTGGGCGAACTGCGCCTTCGGCACGATTTGTGGGCTGCGGTCGGTTTGAATCTGTTTTGAAAGGGCACGACTTCAGTCGTGCCGTGAACGCCGCAAAGCGAGCGCGGGCTTCAGCCCCTGAGGGACGGTTTCCATTAAACCGGCCCACTAAAGAGCGGGGCTCAAGCCAAGGAATCTTCGTATAATTTCTCCATGAGCCAACAACCGCTGGTAGGCGTGGTGATGGGCAGCAAGAACGACTACGAAGTCCTCTCCGCGGCCATCGAAATTTTGCGCGAACTTGGAATTCCCCACGAGGCGCGCGTGCTGAGCGCGCACCGCACTCCCGATCAACTTTTTGCCTACGTCGAGAAAGCCACGGCCGAGGGCATGCGCGTGATGATCGCCGGAGCCGGCGGCGCGGCCCACCTGGCCGGCGTGATTGCCTCCAAGACTCTCGTTCCCGTCCTGGCCGTGCCCATCGCATCCACGCCACTCAATGGTCTGGATTCGCTGCTGTCGATGGTCCAGATGCCGAAAGGCATCCCAGTGGCGACGCTGGCCATCGGCAAGCCCGGCGCGGCCAACGCCGCGCTCTTCGCGGCCGAGATTCTGGCCCTCAACGACGCCGCGCTCCACGAGCGCCTCGCCGCCTGGCGCGCCAAGCGCGCCCAGGAAGTGCTGGAGTCGAAGCTTCCGGAGTAAGGTCTGCTCTTGAGAACATAGGAGCCGTTTCAGGTCCCAGAATCGGAACCTAGTGCGCGTGCTCGAAGCGAAACGAAACCCTAGCGGTTGCTGATGCGATAAAGCACGTGTCTGCGCAGCGGATGGCCTTCCGGCAAATTCGGATGGTCGAAGTCGTCGTGCGGATCGTGCGTCATGCCGAGCGTTTCCATCACGCGCCGCGAGCGCAAGTTGGCAGGCGCCGTGAAGGAAACCACCTGTTCCAAGCCAACGTCATTGAAGCCGAAGCCGAGCGCGGCCCGCGCGCCTTCGCTCGCCAGCCCCTTGCCCCAATGCTCGAACGCGATCCGCCAGCCGATCTCAACGGCGGGCATGAACGGCGCATCGAATGCCGGAACGGACAAGCCGATAAAGCCGATGAATGAACCCGAATCCAGGAGTTCCACAGCAAAGGGGCCAAAGCCGTGCCGGCTGAAGTGCTCCTGAGCGCGGTTGAGAAGTGCGTCGGAGGCTTCTGCCGTGAGCAGCTCCGGCATGAACTCCATCACGCGCGGGTCGGCATTCAACTCGCGGAACGGAAGCCGGTCCGATTCGCGCCATGGCCGCAACAGCAGCCGTTCGGATCTCAACGCGTCGCGCATCGCTCGTCCCGCTGCCGAGCCACTTACTGCAGCGCCTGCCCCGCCTTCTCCCACCGCTTGGGCCTCTTGTTCTGCTGCAGAATCTTTTTGCGCAGGCGCAAGCTCTTCGGCGTCACCTCCACAAACTCATCGTCGGCGATGAACTCGATAGCCTGTTCGAGATTCAGCGTCCTGTACGGCACCAGACGGATCGCGTCGTCGGCCGTGGAGGCGCGCATGTTGGTCATCTTCTTTTCGCGCACCACGTTCACGTCCAGATCGTTGTCGCGCGAGTGCTCGCCCACGACCATGCCTTCGTACACCTCGACGCCCGGCCCCACGAAGAGAATGCCGCGCTCCTGCAATCCGTTCAGCGAATAGGTGGTCGTGCTTCCCAGACGGTCGGCGATCAGCGCTCCCGTGGGCCGCTGCGGAATCTCGCCCTGGTAGGGCATGTAGCCGTCGAAGAGCGAGTTCATCACGATCGTCCCGCGCGTCTCGGTGAGCATCTCGCTTCTCAAGCCAATAAGCCCGCGGCTGGGCACGCGAAACTCCAATCGCACGCGCCCCGAGCCGTGATTGTGCATCTTCGTCATCTCGCCCTTGCGCGGCCCCAGCTTCTCAATCACGGTGCCGGTGTACTGCTCGGGCACGTCGATGGTGAGGTGCTCGACCGGCTCCATGCGCACGCCCTCGACCATGCGCGTCACAATCTCCGGCCGGCCTGCCATCAGTTCGAAACCTTCGCGGCGCATCATCTCGATCAAGATAGCAAGCTGCAACTCGCCGCGCCCCAGCACCTTGAATGCATCGGGCGAGCCCGTCTCTTCCACGCGAATCGACACGTTGGTGAGCAGCTCTTTTTCCAGGCGCTCCCTCAGATTGCGGCTGGTGACGTACTGGCCTTCGCGGCCCGCGAACGGCGAGTTGTTCACATTGAATTGGATCGCGATGGTCGGCTCGTCGATGACGATCAGCGGCAGCGGCGCGGGGTTTTCGACGCTGGTGATGGTTTCTCCGATGGTGATGCCTTCCACGCCGGCCACGGCCACAATGTCGCCCATGGTCGTCTCGG
>Ga0326728_10026264_pt1 | contig 10327 bp, 9 predicted proteins | sample MB3enrmetagenome_FD_207602 | JGI IMG/M metagenome (GOLD analysis project Ga0326728, IMG submission 207602) | Lab enriched peat soil microbial communities from McLean, Ithaca, NY, United States - MB31MN | ecosystem: Environmental > Terrestrial > Soil > Wetlands > Peat | place: USA: New York... | reverse complement strand
TTTGCCATCATCGAGAGGTCGTGACCGCCCCGGTTCTTTTCAGGGGCAATGGTTCCGACCACGTTTTTTCCCACGAGGTCCGCCCCGGGATAATCGAAGAATGCCGCTGCGTAGGTGTTGACATACGTGATCGTTCCCTGCATGTCCATGCGCACGATGATGCTCTGGGTGTTCTGCATCATTTCGCGGTACTTTGCCTCACTCTCCTTGAGGGCATCACGCATCTTCTTCTTCTCGGAAGTGTCGGTGACAACCACGGTACCGCCTTTCTGTGCATCAAGCGGATCAAGGAGCCTGGCCTGGAGGGTGCAGGCAATGATGCTCCCGCCCGGGCGGACCAGTTCGCATTCGGCGCACCCGTTCCCGAGAATGTCCCGGTGGATCTGGAGGTCCCGGCAGACCTGCCCGTATTCTTCATCGGTTTTGAAAAGAGAGCGAACCGGTTTTCCCACGATAGAGGACTCGGGAACACCAAGGAGAGCCGCAAGCGGGTGGTTCACCCACTCGATGATCCCGTTTTTCATATTGAAGATCCCAAGGGGCGTTGCCGAAAGGATCGCGGTGAGCTGATCATTCTGCGCCTTGATGTCGCGTTCAGCCTTCTTTCTCAGTGCTGCCTGCCGGATGAGCGTGAGGAGATCTGCTGCCGGTGAACGCAGGTCTCCGGTTCGGGGAAGAGCGATCTCCAAACCGTTGCTCACCTCCGCAAAGGCCACCCGGCTCTCGCTCTTGCGGTGGAAGAGGAGGACCGGTGTGGGGTTTCCCATGGAGCGGAGGTACCGTAAAAAGCCGATGCCGTCCATATCGGGAACAAACTCGATCCCGTTGACCGGTGAAATGTCCTCGTAACAGACGATGACATCAAAGGCCCGGCTCTTGAGTTTCTCGATCGCCTGCTTGGTGGAGGCCACCACCTCCAGTCTCATCTCTCCGGTTTTTTCAAGGACCGGGCGGAACTGCTCAAGGAACTCGGTATTGTCGTCAACGAACAGGACAGATATCATCACAGGCTCACGAATGCGCGGGGAATAGTTCCCGGCGTGTACACCTATAATCTGGATGGCGGTCGGATAAATAGTTGACTTTTGTTGCGGTAAAATTGCCGGTGGGGCACAATTTACGGCCGGAATGCCATTCTCACGGTATGAGGCCTGTTGTGCGGAATTTATTTTGCGGTATCGCCGGATTCCGGCCCGATGTCATCAACCGGTAAGGTATTCGGTTCTTTGATATTTTCATCTCCGGAAATAAACTCCCCATAGATAAGCCAGAGGCCGACCACGAGGATGACCGGAACGCCGATAGGGATGGAGGACCCATGGAGATTTGAGAGCACCGTCCCATATTCCACGAATTCCGCAAGAAGGAAAAGTGCTCCGGTAACGAGCGTCAGTATTCCTGCGGGTCGAACGAGTCCGGTTTTGTCCTGTGCAGCAGCAGTGGCGAGGACTAATACGGCTGCTACAAGGAGTACCGCCCCGAGAATCCAGAGAATGGTCGATGTTGCGCTTGCCCCCCTCAGGATCCCCCCGGTCACATAGTGGAGGTCCTTATGGATCAGAATCAGGCTGTTCCCCTGGGAACTCTGCTGGTACCGGAAGAGGGCCCACTGGATACCCTCCGCAAGGTTGTTCCCGATCACGTAGATATTGAGCGGGATGCACAGGAGCAGGCACTCACAGATAAACGGCAGGGTCAGGCGGGTCATGCGCAGGAAGAAGAGTTGAGGGAGGGAAGGACCGGTTACTTGGAGCTGTTCCCGACAATGGCAAGCTGGTACATCCAGTCCATGAGGGGGTGGCATTCCTCAACCACGCACTCCAGGTCACAGGCAATACAGGGGATGAGCTCATCACCGGCGAGCAGGTCTTCGGGGCGGACCGGCTGTCTTTTTGCCCGGAGAAGGAAGGTCTTGATCCCATCCTTCTTGAACTCGACACGCTCAATAAGCCCGCTGTCTTCAAGTTTTTTAACGATCCGTGAGCATTTGCGGCTGTCCACCCCCAGTTCCTTCCAGAGTTCGCTCTGGAGCACACCTTCGGGGCGTGACTGAATCAGGGCAAATGCTTCGTCTTCAGGTTCAGGCATTGCAGGTACTGCTCCTTTCTTTTCTAAAGGACCGGGGCAATGGTAAGAATATTGTTACCCCGGATCACGACTGTGCCCAGGCTCCGCCCGCGCTCGTTGTTGACAAACTCGATCGTCTCGTCCATGTGGATATTGAGGTATTCATCAACTGCCACAAGCCGGCCCTGCAGCTTGCGTCCCTCATCCTTGATCTCGACCATGATCTTGGAATCCACGAGGGCGAACACTTTCTTTATGGGCAAAACAATTCCGTTAACCATCTGTCCTGATTTGGGCCGTAAGATAATTAAAGTTTGCGCGGGGTAAAAATGGATATCTTGTGTCGGCGGCCCGGCCCTTGTTTTGCGCCGCATCACTCTTTAAGTAACTTCCAGCGGTTCTCCAGTGCTTTCTCGACCACGGGGAGGGTGGTGTATTCCATCTCGTCAGGGGAGAGGCGGTGGGGCTCAAAGGGCCCCTGCGCCCGGATTGTATCGGCGAGCTCATTGCACCGTGCCCGGACCCGGTCAAAGCCCGGGTCATCGAACATGTCAGCAGGGCCGATAAGCGCCCCGTTTGTCACCTGGAACCCGAAGCAGACAACCCGTGGCGGGCCGTCGAACCGGGTGCAGTTGGCATCGCAGAGGCCGACCGGCATAAACGGCCCATGATGAGATCCGCGCATCCAGCCGGCAACGAGGACGGGGATGGTGAAGGGTTCGAGTGCCTCGCCCATTGAGGGAAACCCGCTCTGGGCGCGGACGATCATAACGGGATCGTCTTTTCCCACGTACCTTCCTGCCGTCATGTTGAGGCGCTGGGTACTGGTCGAAGCCGCGATGGTGCCGTCCCTTTTGAACACGTGCTTGATCACGTACCGCGACGATGCCCCGATGTAGGCAAGCAGGCTGTAGCTCTCCTCGGGGCAGGAGAACGTGATCATCCTTTTTGCCACCGTGTCATGCACCTCGAAGACAAAACCTTCGGAAAGGGCGGGATCGATGACAAGCCCCGGTGTATTGAAGGGATCGGCAAAGATCTTGTACAGGTAAAAGTTCCATGCCCCGGGTTCGGTCTTGTCGGCCATGAAAATGAGGACGGGATCGGAACCCCGTTCCTCAAACTCCATCTCGGCCACTCCCGGGCCCAGGCCCCGGATATTCCCCGGGAAGGTATCGGAGATCAGGTCCTGGCCGGCGCCGTACAGCCTGAGACTCTTTGCCACCTTTGTGCATTCGACAAAAACGTCCCACGCGAGCCGGTGGATCTTCTCGTTGTTAACTCCCCTGGTATGGGTCATGACAAGTTCGAGATCATCCCCGCAATGGGTGACAAAGGAGTCGATCAGGAGTTTTCCCCGCTCGGCCCTGAGCATCTGCGCTGCAGTTTCGATCAGCTTGGGATGGGTGCGGGAGTGGCCGGGGAAACTTCCCACATCTGCCTTAATAACGGAGATTGTGGTCCGTGGCATACGCGTTCACTACTATTGAGATCGGACGGCGATCCTAAAAATGGTTGGGGGAGATTGCCTGTTGTCAGGCTGCAGGAAAAAAATTTAGTGCATGGATTTCCTGATGACTGACGCGGTGCCGTACGCGCCGAATGCCCTGAAGAAGATGAGGCTTTCCGCATAGGCCATTGCCTGCATGGCCTTGTTCGTGGCATCGTCGACGGCGTATATCTCCTTGTAGAACTCTTTTATCGCCATCTTGCAGTTGCCGTCAAAGACCTGCCGGTCCTTCTTCCCTGGGTTTGCGGGACGGTACTTCTCCAGTGTCCAGTCCACGATGCTCTTGTAGAGATCCGGCTCGTAGATCTTCAGGACCCCGAATGCTACATCCTGCCAGAAGGTCCCGACATTGCCCTTGATGATGTCCCCCTTGGGGAAGTGCAGGTTGATGAGGTCGCGCGGGGTGCCGGTGATGCCATGCTGGGCGATCCCGACTTTCAGATGATTGTCCCGGAGCGCCTGGGCGATCTCTTTTGTGCGATTGATATCGATCGAGAGCTGCTCGACCACGTTCCCGTTTGCATCATAGGCATGGCCGTGGGAGCTGCCGTTTGCGATGGCGATCACGTGGGGATACACGTCATTTTCGTTGAGGGCCTTGATGAACCCGACCGCTTCCTCGGGCCGTGTCAGGATTAGGCCTTCCGTGTCCTTCCTCCCGATCTCGCCTACCTCCACCTCAAGGCCGAAATCCTTTCCTTTCATCTGCTGTTTGATGTAACGGGCAAGCTCGGTGGTGGCTGCGATGTTTTCGGCCAGCTCCTCGCGGACATTCTTTCCCTCAAAGTTGAAAAGATGGGATGCATCGATGGCAAAGGAGGTGTAGCCGGCCTTTACCTGCGCATCGATCAGATCCTTGGTTCCTGCTATCTCTGGAGTATCGCCTTTCTTGATAGAGATATGATCAGCGTGCAGCGCCCAGATGTCGCAGCCGGTTGCTGCTGCCGCTGCACGCATTTTATCGCCAAAGACCTGAGGGGTCATGCCGGTGTATCCGCCCTTGAGATCGGACTCCGACCGGGCCAGTTCCATGAAAACAGCGGAGTCTGTATCCTTTGCCGCCTTAAATATCCCCTCGGCAACGGTGGCGATGCGGACATTTGCTGCCATGACAATGGCTTTCTTTCCGCTCACCCCGGAAAGAATCGTCGATCCGGGGATCGGGTTGTAACTGTATGCATTCATTGTGGTGCTCCCTTACGTGTATCCTTCTTTCATGCAGGCTTCAAGCTTTGCGATCTCTTTTTTGCCGCCGATATAGATGGGCGTGACCTGGCCGATGGCGGTGGGTTTGATCTTCCGGTAATCCCCGCGACCATCGCTTACCGCACCTCCTGCCTCACAGATAATCATCCCCATGGGGTTTGCCTCGTACAGGAGGCGGAGTTTCCCGGATTCTTTGCCCTTGTAGCCGGGGTAGGTGAACACCCCTCCCTTGTGGAGGATCTGGTGAACGTCAGCCACAAAGCAACCGGAGAACCGGAGTTTGTACCCGTCGCTTTCAAGGTATTCGATCCAGCGGGCGTGGGGGGCGAGATAATCCTTGCGCAGGGCGCCGGGGGAGTGGATCTTGCCCTCAGGGATCTTCAGGTTCTCGTGACGAAGGGCAAATTCCCCGTTCTCGCACCTGACAAACTCGTGTACACCATGACCCGTGGTATAGACAAGAAGCGTCATGGGGCCGAAGAGGATGTAGAGAGCGGCGATCATTTCCGTGCCCTTTTCAAGGACATGGCCCGGGTAGATGCCGATGATGGAGCCCACGCAGAGGTTGACATCGAGAAGCGAGGAGCCATCGAGCGGGTCGATTACCACGCCGAAATCGTTCTGTGCACCGCTGACCTCGATCACCCGTTCCTGCTCCTCGGTGGCTATATACCGGACAAGGCGCGACTCTTTGAGGGCATGGATTAACACCTCATCGGCGTACTTGTCCAGGGGCTTCTGGTCCTCTCCGAACATGTTCTGGGTGCCGCAGGCCCCGGTATTCATACAGGTGGAAAAAAAACCCTTCTTTACCACGCCTGCCTGTTTGCTTAAAAAGAGGATAAGCCCGGCAAGTTCCTGCTCTGTTCCCTCTTTTGCCAGAAAATCCTTGAGCATCATGGTATGACTCCTGCTCCAATGAACCCAAAAAACCCCGGGATACCCGGTTTTTTGGTTTTCGGATTCCTGGGTAGTCGTTTGATCCCGATGTTTATCAGGATTGTTGATCGTTTGTCCCGGACTTTTTAAAAAAGGATCCCTGTATCAAAACCACTCCGGCGGGCTCTTTGGAAACCTTCCCGTCTTCATGATGGCGGAATAAGAAAAAATGACGAATGACACTACCTGTCTGCCAGAACCGCTACACCGGGCAGGGTTTTCCCGGAGAGGAACTGGAGGAAGGCACCCCCGCCCGTGGAGACATGGGTCATCTTCCCTGCAAGCCCGAGCTGCGTCACCGCTTCTGCCGTGGATCCGCCCCCGATTATCGTTGTCGCGTTGAGACCGGCGAGCACTCCTGCAACCGCTTTTGTCCCTTCAAAAAACGGCGGGATCTCGAATATCCCCATCGGGCCGTTCCATGCCACCGTCCGGCATTTCTTCAGTTCCCTGGTATACTCCCTAATCGTCAGTGGCCCGATATCTGCGATTCTCTGATCAGCGGGAATCTTGTCTGCGCTCACCACCCGGAAGGTTGCACCGGATTCCGGTTTTTCGGTTACCACCACATCTGCCGGAAGCAGGACCCGTACCCCGCGGGCCCCTGCTTTGTGCATGATCGTATCGACCAGTTTTATCTTGTCGGGTTCCACAGCGGAGATTCCGACCTCACAACCCCTGCTTTTCAAAAACGTGGCAGCCACCCCTCCGCCGATAAGGATAAGATCCGCCCGGGGAATAATATTTTCAAGAATCCCCATCTTCTCTCCTACCTTTGCCCCTCCAAGAATGACCGCAAAAGGCGGGGCAGGGTCCTCAAGGAGACGACCAAGCTGCTCGATCTCCTTTTCCATCAGGAGACCGGCTACGCAGGGAAGATATGCAGCCACACCTGTTGTGGATGCATGCGCCCGGTGGCTCGCGCCAAAGGCATCATTTACGAAGAGATCTGCGAGCCGGGAGAGATCCCGGGCAAATACGGGATTATTCTCCTCCTCTCCCGGACAGAATCTCAGATTCTCCAGAAGGAGAACGTCCCCGTCGTGCATCGTGGACACGGCCCTTTCAACGTCAGGCCCTGTCACCCTCCGCAGTGATTCAACCGGTCTTTTCAGGAGTTCGGACAGGCGACGGGCGACCGGCCCCATCATGAGGTGTTCGTCGACCTTACCTTGAGGCCTGCCGAGATGGGAACAGATGATCACCCGGGCCCGGTGATCGATCAGGTAGGTGATGGTGGGAAGACAGGCCCGGATGCGGCTGTCGTCTTCGATATGTCCGTTCTGGTCCAGGGGCACATTAAAATCAACCCTTACCAGCACCCTTTTTCCCAGCACATCTTCATCCCTCACCGTTTTTTTCTGCATCTTTTCCTCCTCCTGACCTGTTTTTTTTTAAAAATTTTCAGCAGCCGTACCGGCTTTTTCCTGTATAAATGCGGTGTCCGTACAGTATTCGTCGGATATTCTGATGATTATCTGTGGGTTGGCCGTTTTTGCTGCAAGACCATATCGATTTTTTCTGAAAATTCTCAGCTGCTGAACCGCTCTTTTTCCGGAATCCTCAGCTCGCGATCCGATCCTTTTCGAAAATCTTCAGCTGTCGAGTCGCTCTTTTTTTGAGATCAGCGGCTCAAAACCCGGCTTTTTTTGGAAATCTTTGGACCGGGCCGTACTCTCCGTATTGGGTGAGGGTGGTATCGCGGGGGGCTGACTGCCCCCACACCCCCATGAACGAAGACTGCCGGTGCTCTGAAATACGCCCGTAAAGCCGTCCGATTTCAAGAGGAATGAATTAAACCATTTAAATCGCCCTGTTTTAAAAAATACGCTCAAATTGAGCCCCTTATAATACCCATAATCGGCCCATAACAGCCGTTTTTTAGCCTTTTTTTCCGGGATCGAACAAATGCCCGTTTTACCTGAGATCGGGTAACAGAACGCGTTTATGAGAACGTTTTATTTCGTCTGTTTGCCAAAATAAGGCTAATTTAAGGATATTTTAAAAAGGAGCCCGGTTTGGGCTCCGTTTAGATCCCGGAAGGGTGAATCCGGGCTCAATACGGGCCCGGATTAGTGCAGGTCTGATTAGGGAGGGAGGGGTAGTCTGATTGTAGTTCCGAAGGTGAATCCGCCCCCTTAATCCGGTCCCGGCCGGATCCATGCTCACACCTGAGTTTCCAGGTCTAAAACCTGATTGCAGAGTTCATCGCAACGCCGGATAAATATGTTTTCCCGGGGTACATTCCGGTAATGAATATCAATAAAATTTTTTTCTAAATTCGCAAGTTCTGCCCTGAGTTGAGCAAGATGTGGTTTGGTAATACGGTATTGGTTATTGATCTGCTTTATCACGAGCTCACTGTCGGAATAGACAATTATTGATTCTGTGGCAAATTCATGTGCCCTTTTCAGTGCAGATATAATCGCGTAATATTCAGCAGTATTATTTGTGGTCTTTCCAATCGTTTTGGATTCTTCAAAAATAATCTCATTATTCCTGACGAAGATGAACCCGTATGCCGCGAGCCCAGGATTTCCTCGTGAGGCCCCATCGGTATAAATATTAAGAGGTGGAGAAGGGGACTTTTCAGAATGAGAAACAGACATTACCATTAACGATAGCAGCATGAGGGAAAAAGGTGATGGAATTCCAACTCACCACAGCCCTTTGAGCGGTGGGTGCTGGGGTTTAGTCCGATTTCGGGTTCTCCACAAGGAGCCGCATCTTTTTCTTTAAGTTGATCATACCAAGCAGGATCTTTGGCACGAGCATTTCTGCAGGCAGACGCAAGGCCCGGATCACTCCACGCGAAGCACGCCTTCTGGTACTGGAACATGTTGGGTAGTCCCCCCTCACTGCATGGGGAGGGGTGTGGGGTATGGGTGATATCGCGGGGGCTGTTGCCCCCACACCCCCACGAGCGAGAAGTGCCGCCGCCCTCCCGATGGGGAAGACTCGCGGCGGATCCGAAGAGAGAAAACGCGTTCGCCCAGCGAGGGCCCGACCGAGGCGCCCGAGCGACTTCCAGCCGAAGCGAGGAAGGGGAAGAATCATAAAGCGATACCCAACGCGCAAAACGCCTCGTCGGGTTTTGCGCTACACACTTACCAGAAATTCTTATTTCGACAACCTCTTCGCGTTTAGTATGAAAACACACTTAATTACAGTAATGAAAACCATAAGATCCAATGTCGGGAGCATCCATATTACCCAGAGTCCCCGGGAAAACGGTTGATTAATTAAAGATAATCCCGTTGTATGTTGGAGATCAAATCCATACACAAGAATTACTAATAATACGATAGTAATAAGGCAAATCACGAAAAGGTGCAATATTTCATTTACCCGGATCAGAACATAAAGGATTATAACAGCGGCGATAAAGAAACCTGCTAACAATTCAATTATTAGAATCAATAGATTCACTTCGGCTGGATGTTCTTGTATCACACTAAATGTTAACGCATACACAAAAAAAATAATAAAACAGACAGTAATAATCGCTGCAATGTATGGCAAATAAGATAAAATAAATTGTAATATCGGTTTTTTAAATTCTTCCCGTGTTCGTTTAATTATGCAACCAAGTGAGTCTAGAATAAAAATTATAAGCAAAAAAACAGCGAAAACTGTCGCTACAATCGATAATCCCACTGCATTTGGATCTGTACCATCCCCAATAATATACCTGGAAAGTGCAAGAAAGATTCCAATTATTGTTATTATTGCAATATTTCTTCGAAGGAAATAATGAAAAAAGTCTTCCTCTTCATTGGCAGACACAATACTTCAATTCTTATTCCAAATTATAAATAATTAATTTACTACCCTCAAAAGCACCCTCACCCCCAACCATGCTACTCCTTAGCACACACCATTATATACCCTGAGCTCCAACCAATGAGTATGCAGGAAGGATGCACCCGCACCCGTGAGGGTTTTTTCCCTCGGGAATGTCTTTATCTTTGAGAGCGTTGCACCCGTCCGGAGCATCAGTAATGCCATTTCTGAAAATGTAAACGCGAGCAGCCTGTGCTATCGCGCTTTTGGCTTTTTTAGCTTCTTTAGCTGGTTCGGTTTCGGGTATTATCCCCGGTACCGGTAATTCCCTTCGCTGCTTACCATTCTGTTTGCAAAGTCGAAGGGGGAGTTGTTGATTATGAGAGGAAAGGAAATTCGTCTGGAAAGGATTATGAACCGCAATACGAAGAAAACGATCATCGTGCCGATGGACCACGGGGTCTCGGACGGGCCGATCCCGGGCCTGATCGATATGGGCCAGACCGTGAACCTGATCGCGGACGGCGGGGCAAACGCGGTGATCGGCCACGTGGGCCTTGCGCTGCACGGCCACCGGCAGGGGGGCAGGGACATCGGTCTTATCCTGCACCTGTCGGCAAGTACGAAGCTTGCGCCGGACCCGAACGAGAAGGTGCTCGTGAATTCGGTGACAAACGCGCTGAAGATGGGCGCCGATGCGGTCTCGATGCATGTCAATATCGGGGCAGAGTCCGAGGCAAAGATGCTCACGGATCTCGGCACTGTCGCAGTCGAGTGCATGGAATGGGGGATGCCGCTCCTTGCCATGATGTACCCGCGGGG
>Ga0326728_10026262_pt1 | contig 10328 bp, 13 predicted proteins | sample MB3enrmetagenome_FD_207602 | JGI IMG/M metagenome (GOLD analysis project Ga0326728, IMG submission 207602) | Lab enriched peat soil microbial communities from McLean, Ithaca, NY, United States - MB31MN | ecosystem: Environmental > Terrestrial > Soil > Wetlands > Peat | place: USA: New York... | reverse complement strand
GTTTTGTGAGCTTAAGGAGGAAACGGTTTTCATCTAACTTTAAGGAGGAAGAAAAATGACAAAAGCTGAACTGGTTGCAGCAATCGCAAAGGAAGCTGGGATCGTCAAATCAAAGGCGGAAAAGGCCATCGACGGGTTTATCTCGGCAGTATCAGGCGCCTTGGCGACTGGAGACAAAATTACTCTGGTAGGCTTCGGGACTTTCAGTGTTGGGGAAAGAGCTGCTCGTGAAGGTCGAAATCCCAGAACCGGCGCAAAGATCAAAATTCCCGCATCGAAGGTTGTGAGGTTCAAAGCAGGCAAGACTCTCAGTGAGAAAGTTAAATAGCTGAATTTTTCATCCTATGTGATGGCTGAAGGGACTGCTCGCTGGAATGAATAGGCGGTCAGTCCTCTTTATTTTTCCTGTCTGTATTCCGGTGAGCCTCCAATAATTGAGAATGCCTCCAAACTCAATACTTTTGACTGTGTGGACTTCGCTACTAGGTATTCAATGAAGTCACTTGACAGGATTTCATCCAACATTGAGAGATTGTGTTGTTTGCCAAAAACCCCTTCGATGTAGCGTCGTACCAAAGTCTTGTTGTCCAATGCCATCGGCATGTCCTCCCGTTCTTTGACATTTTTGACATTTTTTGAATTTTTCAGATTGCTGACGCATTCCCCGCAACGCTCATTCAAATGTAATTATCAGGAGAGAGAAATCAAAACAGATTGACGGGAGGTTCGGTTTCCAGATTTATGCGCTTTCCAGAACATCTCGATACTGCCGACATGATGATCGCCCTGCTCGGCGGTTCCCAGGTGGACGACGGAACGGCTTGGGAGATCGGCTACTTCTTCGCCAGGAGGAGGTCTGAACAGAAAATCATTGGGGTGAGGAGTGATTTCAGATAAGACGGTCCTGATCATTAAGGCTATTATTAGTGAAGACATTGAAAAGTTAAGGGATTTAATTTTTTTAGGTATATTCGTCACCCAATTCATCCCCCCCAAAATCCCCCTTTACTAATTCAGTAAAATCTATACACGTATGTGCTATCTGTAAGCACTTGTTTTCTATAGGTAACCGATAAACCCTTTTCCCCGAAAGCCAGGGCGCCCCCCGCCATCCTGGCTTTCTTTTTGGACCATGCCACGCCAGCTATCCACCGGTGCGAGCTGCTTTTGGCTCTCGCCACAAGGGCAGGCGACCTGCGGCGGGCCAGCGAGCTTCAGTGGGAAATAGATGATATCCGCTCCGGTAGATGCGATGCCGAGCTTTGTTCCTCCAGTGAGGCCGCTTTTTGGGACGAACGGGCAAAATTCGTGGTTCAAATTCTGCGTAAGGAATTGAGGGGTGAGAGGTTATGAAACATTTACGACAGCGGATAGCTGAGCTCGAAAGCCTTGCCCGGCTGGACCGGAGTTATGTGTTTTTGGAGACTGGCAAGGGGGGCACAATCAGGCGGCTCCAAATGCTCTCTGAGCTGTTCTTCATGGATCGCCGCCCTTATGAATACTGACGGGGTGCGGCGGTTCGTTGCTGAGATACGGAAGAGAAAGCACGATAGCGAATTTTGCGAATTAAGGGGAGTTGAGGATGAGTGAGGACATTAACGAGAGGCGGATAAATATAATCTTCCGCCGGCTTCAAAAGCTCCAAACGAGGTTTGAAGGCTCCGTGCGCAAACAGCGTGAGGCCTTTCGGGAATGCGTAACCAGCATGGAGAATTATGCCCTGGCCATTGAGGCAGCCTCTTCGCTCGCTGATATTGTTCTTAAAAAGGAGTTCCCCCGGCCTGGTTTTGATCATAACAAAGCCAGGTGGCAACTACTAAGAGCCCACTGTGACGAGCTGCGAAAGGGTCTGTCACTTAATGTCAACAGCTGGAGGCCGGTAACGCATTTGTTTCCCGATGCAAAGTCGCTTTTGGAATCCGCTGAGGGAGCAATCACGGCAATAGATATCCCCTTCGGTCTGCCTTCAGATAAGTCGCGTCAGTACGTCAACCCACGAGTGATACACATGATGAGCATATCTTGAGCCGTTTCGCGAGTGATCGCCGAACGCCATATAGGAGAGCAAGGTTAGCTTTCACGAAAGATTCTTGCACTGACGTTAACAGGCTGACGTAGCCACTATGCACGCAAATTTTCCGGAACCATTTAGTACGGTCGAGGATCACTGATCATCTGGCCACAAATCATCGAATGACGGTGAAAGCTTTTTTGAGTACGCCATGTCCCTGGGAATTGACCACTGTGACCGAGTAAGTACCGTAGGGCATATTGTTTGGCACAGCGAAGGATGCAGAAGTATCCGTCCATTGTGTGGGTACCACTTGGGTAGAGCCTAAGTTGATTTTTCCCGAGACTGTCCCGAAGTTCGTTCCCGTTAATCCTACTGTAGATCCACGTTTTCCCGAAGAGGGACTAATTCCGGTAACCTGTGGAGGAATCTTCAACTGAACGGAATCGTTACTGGTCCATGTATCCGTAACCACCTTTACCGGACCGGGAGAAGCAGCTTCCGGGACAACGAACCGGATCCGCTCGTCGGACCAGGAAACCACCTGACAGTTAAGGCTGCCGATATTGATGGCGCCGGTCCCCTGTTTCGCGCCGAACTGATATCCGTTCACAGTGACAGAATCTCCGGCAATAGCCGAAGCCGGAGAAACACTGGCGACGAGAGGGGGGGGGACGCTTACCGTACCTTCTGCGACAGCAAAAGACGCCAGGACTGTGGTTGACATCGAATCCGTGCTCTTTACCGTGCCAATATACGGTGCAAACCAGATGGTTTCTGAATTTAAAAAACTCCTGTTTCCAGTTGAGGCTTGGAGATATAAAGTTATTGGCCAAGTTAGGAAAGTACCTGCCGGGACGGTTACAATTGTCTGGGGAGAGACGATTGCCCTGTATGTCGCGCCAATCGAAATGCCGCTTTCAGTAGCGGTAGTCGTTGCTGTCCAGGACGCTTTCGCTGCCAGAGGCGTCTTGATCATCGGTATCGGCGGGTTGAAATCAATTGTACTCCCGGACTGTTGCTGTCGTAAAAGCATTAAAGAGTCTGCCGTAACTTGTGTCCAGCTCATGATCTGAACACTGCCGAGGGATTCGGTATCCAAAAAGGACGGTTGAACGAAGCTCTGCGTATCAAGGGAGTAATCTTCCGTATCGCGTGCGGTGGCCCCGTTGGTGTTCATTACCCTCGACCGAAACTGATTTCCGGCTTCAACTCCAAAGTAGTCGAAATAGTGGGCAAAGACCGCCGTTACGGTGTGATCGGTGCTCGCTTGCTCAAGAGTATAGATAAGGGGGCTGGTTGATTGCTTCACAATATTTGTTCCGTCTATGGTTATATAGAGTAACTGATACCCGGGGTTCGGAATAATAATAAAATCTAAAGAGTCCCCCTCAAGAACAGTGATTGGACCCGAAGGAGAAATCTGCCCTCCAGCGCTGGCAGAGGCGTTTATAGTGCGTTCACCTTTAAGTGCCACTGTAGACACTGGCTCATTGGGATCGTTGCTGGCTATCAGCAAATTTGCGATCCCGGTTCCATTGGAGATCGGAGTGAATTGAACGTTAATATTTGCAGATTGGTGCGGTCCGATTGTCATGGGCAATTGCGGCATCTGAACAATGAATTCTTCCGACGAATACTGAATTGATTCCAATTCGAGGGGCGCGTCACCCACGTTGGTTATCGGAATGGCCTGGGTAGATATCTGCCCTGTGTCCGGATAGGCAAAACCGACATTGTCCGGAACGTAGATATCCGGCATTCCCAGGCCAATTGCAGTTAAAGTACCGCCGGGTTCGGCTATATAGAGGGTGCTCCCGCCAAGGGATAAGCTTCCGTACGCCCTATTGGACCAAACCTGCTGATGAGTATTCAAATCGATGCAATAGGTATTGTAGCCAGTACATACAAAGAGGTGGGAATTAGTGACTACCAAATTATTAACACCTGAGAAGCCTTCGTATTGCGGTGGAACCCACTTCCATTTCAAAGCTCCGGTCGTTTGATCGAACGCTCCCACGTAAGGTCCCCCATCCCCGCCAATATTAACGGCATAAACTGTTCCGTTAGCGACAGCCGGTTGTCCAAGAAAATAATCAGTGTTCGCCCAGCTCACATTACGTGCATTAAGATCGAATCGGATGAGCTTTTGGTTCCGGGTTATAAACAGGTCGGATAAACCGCCCAAAACTGGGGCAGCATCTGGACTGAGGTCCAGGTCCTCATTGACGTCTGAGAATGGAATCCCAAAAATTGGCTGCCCTGTCACGCGGTCGATCACATTTAGCGTGTCGGTTTCGGGCAATCCAGGGTTATTTGGCCCGGTATAGAAATAAGCCCAGTTTTCATCGACCGCTGGCGCTAATTTGCAATATTGAGAAAAGGGTAGGAACCAGTCTTGATTTCCGGTGGTCAGGTCCAAGCTGTACGTTCCAAGAGAATTCCCGGCATTCAGGTACACCATCCTTTTATAAATAACTGGGGAGCAAATCCCTCTTCCATCCCCGGTGTAGGAGCCAAGAGTTCTATCGAATATGAGCGTGCCCGTCTCAGCGTCATAAGTCTTTAGAAAACTGTCCCCATTTCGAAATCCCACATTGACATAAACTATTCCAGCAGAATAGCTGGTTTGGCCAAGTATAGCGTCGGCTCCCAAATCATTGGACCAAATAACGTCTCCTGTTCCTGAATCGATGGCGTAAACACTGGTATCCGAAACTAGAAAAGCACGCCCTCCGACTGCCGTTACCCCGGACAAATAGCTGCCTAGTGAATAATACTTTTCCCATCGGAGCGCAAATTTGCTCGGATCCAGTGTTATGGGGATAAACCCGGTATGGGAAGCATTGGCCTGATACATAGGCCACTGATCTGTTGCGCCGGCAACAGGTCGGGGAAGCAATGATAACATTATGGCTACAGCAATTACCTGCCCGGCAATAAGTCCACTAAAGCTAATTCCGGATCTGAAACCCAAGAGGATCGCTTTCAAGTTCATTTCTCCTGTCCTCTAGGACTTGAACGGGAAAACAGCCATACGCCCGATGCAGATCAATAGCTGATACGAGTATAAACCTGATTCGCTATATACTCATCGAGTGATTATACATCGGCCTGATATAAACGCAAGAATAAGTCGACAGTACATATCGTAGTAATCCGAAATAATGCACTAACTTCAGTGCCAGGCGTCCCAACTGCATTTTCGGGTCGGGTCTTTACCGGAAAAAACGTCGCTTGCGCGCCCGAGACTGGAAAAAGTATACAATTTCCGAGTGGATTGCGCACGTTATACATCGATGCAACCGGTTTTTCCGTTTTCGCGGCACACCTCAATCCCCGGAGTTTTGGACAACCTGCTTCCCGCCTGTCCGTCTTGAGGGGTTTAGGTAATCAGAATTCGATAGTACCGGGCAAAAGGATAGGCCGTAGTAACATGAACATGCCACCTCCTCGCATGATAAACCATCTTGGAAGCTACTTTTAAAGGCCGCCTGATGATCGAGTCTAAAAACCGTTGGGATCAACCTGGGTTGCAACATCTTGCCCTGTACGTGACCAATCTCTGAAATGCCCATCAAATCATAACCTTAAAGGTCAACATACCTTGCCACGAAGTTGAGTTTCAAAAACATGCCGGCGCATAACGAACTATGATCTGGCAGTGTTGAGCTTTTTGAGCTTTCCGGAGTTCATCAGAGGAGAGATCTGTGGACTTTCGACGAGCCTGACCTGGCGGCTGCTTAAAGGATTTATTACGTACAGCGCAAGTTAATGGAGAAAAATACTCAAGTTGGAGATATATGAATCGGGATTTGCGAAACTGCCGCCAGGGAGACCCTTGTACGGTACGTTTCATGTGCCACCCGGCTTTACGGGGGAGAGCCGGTGGAGCTTTACGACTCCTCCCGGCTTGGATTGTGCGTGCGGCGGTCGATGAGTTGGATAAGAAGAACTGCCTCAAAGAACGCCTCGCGGTTAAGCGGATGAGGTACCTATCTCCTATTTCTTGTACACGACGACATCACCTGCCGTGACTTGGGGCGGTTTTGGAAGTATGTGGGCAATACTCTGCCGCACCCAGTCCGCAGCTCTCTTGTTTGATTCCTCAGCGGCGGCTTGGTTCAGAAAGACGCTGATTGCAGTCGCAACACCGCCCCCTGAGTCAACCACCAAATAAGCGATGAAGCCCGGGACCTGGCTGATGAGCGGCACAAAGCCTTCATTCACCTTCTGGGCTAACTCCTTAGCATTTGTAACACCCTCGTACCGTCGTACCGATACATACATAGGAAATCCTCCTTCTTATGCCTTAGTCAGACCTCTCTTGCGATAAATCCCAAGGATTCTTTGCGAGTTACTATCCCTAAATGTCCATCCTCACTTAGAGCAAAATTCTACCGAGGGAAAAGGCGAGATGGCCCCCAAAGGGATACTCAAAATTCCCCTTGGAGGCTTCACACTGGGATTTTCTGGGAAGTCCACTTCATGGATTGCTCTAGAGGGAAGGGTCAGTATCCTACCACTAATACTGTGCTGGGATTCTCCCGAGCTGTTGCTGCGCTCCCAGCATGTCGTAGCTCCACCAACTCTCGGCGATCTTATTGCCCACAAACCGGCTGATCGATATCCCGGTGAATATTGCCTGCTTGCCCGTTGGAGGTCTGCCAGCGTATTCACCCTTGCTTGTGAGAGTGTTGGTCCAGCGCATCACCAGCCGGTCGCCCTCGGCAATGATGTCGTCGATGACGGTGTGATAGTACGGAAGCGGGAACGCAGCCTTGAGGGCACCTATCCACTGTTTATATTCCTCCAGGTTGCAGACCTGCGGCAAGTTGGGGTCGTGGTTGACAAAATCCGCGGTAAGGTACTTATCTACGGCATCCGGATTCTGCTTGTTGAAGACCTCCTCCAACATCTGGCGCATTATCGCTTTGTTTTCCTCTGCTCCCATGATCTTCCCCTTTTCGGTATGGTGATACGGTGAGGTGATAAGAAATTGTTTACGGAAAGTTTTGGATATGGCGATAAGAAATCGCTCCTTTAGCTAAAGACTTTTCTTTGGCCCCCAAAGGGATACTCAAAATTCCCCTTGGAGGCTTCACATTGGCATTTTCTGGAAAGTCGACTTCATGGCTTACTCCAGACAGAAGCCCTTCCAAAACAGCTATGAAACTACGACCCGACAGAATGTGAAACAGTCAGCATGAGAGAAGAAGGAAAGAGATTTAAATTTACCTGCTCGTCGATATCGCCAAAAAGCAGCTCTGGATCTCTGCCGGCTCTAGAAATGCTTGAGACCCACTTGTTAGAGAAAAGGCCCTTTGCATAACTATGAAACAGAAATGGTGGGCATTTTAGCGCATCATTTATCAAGGTCGTTTTGCTCTTTGCTCTCACAGAGACCTTTCCTGCTAACCGGATTCCGGATGAAGGCTATATAACGAAGGAGGTCTTCGCGGAAAGTACTTTAGAAATTCACCTTATCGATCCCCTTGAGCCCCAGGATTTCTCGTGTTTCATCGGGTGTTGCCGGATCGATTCCCAGCTCTCTGGCGATGCGGATGATCTTGGTCACCTGCTCGGCGTTGCTTTTCGCCTTCTGACCCTTTTCAAGGTAGAGATTGTCTTCCAGGCCCACGCGTACATTTCCGCCAATGAGCAATGATTGAGTGCAGATCGGAAACTGTGCCTTGCCTGCTACGCAGACGGAGAACTCGAAATCCCCGATGAGCTTTTCGGCATAGTCCACGAGAAAAAGCAGATTCTCACAACTCGGGGTGATTCCTCCCAGGACACCCATGACGAACTGGATGTAAACCGGCGTTTTGACGTAGCCTGCTTGAATCATGAATGCCACGTTGTTCACCATTCCGGCGTCGTAGATCTCGAACTCAGGCTTGGTGGCCGTCTCATTGAACTTGGCGCAATATTCCCGCATGGATTTAAAAGTGTTTGGGAAGATGAAGTCTTCCGTCATGCCGAGGAGTTGTTTCTCCCATTCAAACTTCCACTCTTTGAATCTCGGGACGACCGGGAAAAGGGCGAAGTTGATGGAACCGGCGTTGAATGACGCGATCTCGGGCTTGTAGAGGTCCACGGGGGCAATTCTCTGCTCAACAGTCATCCCACCGCCTCCACCTGACGTGATGCAGACGACCATGCTGCAGCGGCTCTTAATGCCCGTGATGATTTCCTTCATGAGGTTCAGATCTGGAGTGGGCATTCCAGTCTCGGGATTACGGGCATGGATATGGCAGACGGCAGCCCCTGCCTCATAAGCCCTCACGGCCTCATCGGAAATCTGCTTGGGCGTGATGGGGAGATAATCGGACATAGTAGGAGTGTGGATGCTCCCTGTAATCGCAGCAGTGACGACAGCTTTTTCCTTCATACTCTTCCTCCCTTATTTCTTCGGATTTAAAAAATCAGGATTGAGGTCTTTCCAAAATCCAGATGTTCAGGAAGTACTTTGAATGGAAGCCGACAATTCTACAGGAGCGAGGTGGCCCCCAAAGGGATACCCAACATTCCCCTTGAAGGCTTCACGTTGGCAGTTTTTGGGAAGTCAACAACATGACTTTCTCCAGATAATAGCCCTTCTAGAAATTGCTGCTAAGGCTGAAAACGAATGAGTGGACAGAAAAGGAAATTATTTTTATGTTGGCCAGCTTACTACACCGATTGGTATAAATGTAAATCCGTTGGAAACTGTATTTTTCGAGCAAACAAACCGTATATGGAAGTTACATACACTCCAGCAATATTTTTTAACAAGATAGCGGAAAGGTGATAACCAAAGTCATATCGAAGAAATTATCACTATCGGCTCATTCCAGGTAATACAATAACTTAACGTGTTACGTCTATTCGCTTATCAGCCCCCTTTTCTACATTCAGGTTGGTACTGTTAGATGTGCCATTGATGGTGCAATCACTAATTCCCCAGTGGTCCGCCTGGAATACACTTCCCCCCGCATAGTACTAACTCTGTCCTGCCCTGTACGCCTGAGATCTTTGAGCCGTCAGGTCATGCTCAGTGAAAGTCCGCATGACTTGACAACTTATTGAATTCACAGAACATTAATGTATGAAACGAAAATGGTAAGAATTTTGGCGTCTCATTTCTCAATTACAAGGAGAGATAATTTAACTTCGACAATAACGAAAAAGGCAGAGCCATTGCTGACCCTGCCTGAAGACACAGGATTGGTCCATGTAAAGTCAGTGATTCTGATCCCCGCACCAGTCTCTGTCGCCACAGTATTGCAAAGTGCTGGGATCGGTTCTTCCAAAGGTTAAAAATTTTGGCTGTATCAGAGAGCCTCCAGATCTTATAAAGGGATAAAATTTCCAAGCTCCGTTCTCATGGGAGTACCAGGTTTCATCATCATTATCTTTAAAGTAGCTGCGCACCTCGCCTGTGTTGTAAATAGGGACGAAAAGGCGTTCATCGGGACCAAATAAAATCGCCTGTGCATATGCTCTGGGGCCGCCGTAAGTGACGTCTGGATCGAGAATTATCTTATCTGTGAGATTGCCGAAGATATCAAAGATCAGGATTTTATCGGTGTCGGTCGTATCTGCCTGGAAACTAGTGACATAAAGCTTCCGGTCGGGACCAAAGGTCAAACCGTCGGGTCGGTGGAGGTCGCTGCAAGTCGAAGTGCTGGCAAAAACACCGTTGCCAACAAGGTTGCCTGTGATGGGGTCGAAGCGTAAAATCCAGCCCGCGGTTAAATCTGCCTGGTTGAAGACGGAAACGTAGAGCAAGCCATCCGGCCCGAACACCAGTCCGCGAGGAAAGTACTGTCCGGGATCCCCCGGTAAACCTGAGAAATCGAGATGTCCGTTAAACGCACCAGTGACAGCGTCGAATATCGCAACAAATCCAGGGGTATTTTCATCAGCGGCATACAGGTTCTTCCTGTCCTGGCTGAGCACGATGCCATGGGGTGCGCTGACCGGTGAGGAGGTGTAAGGAACAAGCTCCTCTAAAAATGCACCGGTATGGAGATATTCCAGGATTTCGCCGTTAGGGTTTACGTTGGCATTCTGATCGGCGAGAAAGAGCTTCCCCTCATACCAGAAGAGGCCATTAATTCCATTCGGTTCAATGATTTTATCAGGATCGCTACAGCTCGAAGGGGGGACGGTGAGGTTATTACAGTTGAAAGGGGCGCTACCTGCATTAACAAAGGTACCCAAACTAGCTCCTGTCTCCGCACTGAAGCGTTTAACAGTACTATTCGGGGCAGGACTCGAATTTGGGACTCCGCCCTCATCAGCAATGTAAAGCGAGTCGGCATCACCGAAA
>Ga0326728_10026260_pt1 | contig 10328 bp, 9 predicted proteins | sample MB3enrmetagenome_FD_207602 | JGI IMG/M metagenome (GOLD analysis project Ga0326728, IMG submission 207602) | Lab enriched peat soil microbial communities from McLean, Ithaca, NY, United States - MB31MN | ecosystem: Environmental > Terrestrial > Soil > Wetlands > Peat | place: USA: New York... | reverse complement strand
CGATCGATCGCAAGGTGAGGATTATCCTGGCCCTGCGCCAGGAACACGCCCGCCGGGGTGGGGGCGGTTCGCGAACCGCCCCTGCGCGTGAGGCGGACGACCGTGCGGCCGAGGAACTGAGTAAGGTTGTAGGGCTGGACGCTCGGACAGAAAGTCCGGAAGAGGAAAACGCCCCAGAAACCCCAAAATCGCCGGAACAAAGCCAGGGAGTCATTGAAAACAAAGCACCGGCGGCAGAGGGGGTGCGCGCATGAGGCGTGGTGCGGGCGTCCCCCCCGCTGTGGCACGGGCATTTTGCCCGTGCCCATTCACGGCCAAAGCCTGTCCTGAACGGAGTGAAGGAATGGCCGTGCCACAACTTGCGGGCAGAACCTGTCCTGAGCGGAGCGAAGGAATGCCCATTCCACCGCGGGCGAGACGCCCGCGCCACAGGGGGCGCGTCTCACCTTAACTGCGCGGAGGGGCCGGGCAGCACGCGTTTCAGTGCGTCGGCCATTTCCGCCGGCTTGAAGCCAAAAGGTCCGGGGTAGCTCTTATAGGCGACGTTACCCTCCCGGTCGAGGACGTAAATGCGGTCGGGCCAGGCGGTATAGGCGATTTCGGTAGAGTTCGCCAGGTCGTCGACCAAGGGAGGGATTTTGAGTGTCAGCTTGGTCAGGCAAGTTTCCGCCAGCGAGCAGCGCTCCTCGAGAGTCTTGGGGCTGCCCACGCTGATCTTCTCTTTGAGGTTGTCGTCGTCCTGCCAGGCGTCCACGGGATGGGCTTCCATGATGTAGACTACAAAGAAGGCAGCCTTGTTCTGGTATTGGTCGTAGAGCTTGTTGAGCTCGGGAACCTCCCGGCGAAAGGGCGGTCAAGTGTAACTGCCGAAGATCAGCACCACGGGTTTGTGCCCGCGGAATGACGACAGTCGAACCCGCGCCTTGCGGTCAGCGGTGGGAAGACTGAATTCCGGCGCCTGATCGCCCACCTGCAGATGTCCGCCACGGGCAAGAAACCAGAGCTGCTTCAAGGGGATGATCATCAACAGCGGCCTCGGCACTTTCGCCATCACTTGACCGAAGAGCACCGGCTGCCGCATGACCCCCAGCAACGCTGCCAGCATCAGCACGTAGACCAAAACGACGTACCATGCCACGGTTTTGAGTGTTTCCACGTTTGGACCCCGCGGAAGAGAGTAGGCAGTCGGCAGTAGGCAGTTGGAACCGCCCGGAAGCCGAGGGGGGCGCGCGATAAGGCAAGCGGCAAAAGGCCGTCTCAAATCGGCGGTTCCGGATGCGGATGTCGAGTCATCCCATCCAGCCTTGCTGTCCCGGCTGCCAACTGACGACTGACAACTGACGACTGACTCATTGCTATCCTAACCGGCATCCCCTACACTACACCAAATCCAACGCGGCAAGCAATTCCTCCACGTTGGTCTCGTCCACCACCAGACTCAAGCTCGCGGCGCGCAGGTCCTCGAGCCCATCGAACGCTTGGAAGAGTCTCATCTTGGCGAGGGCATATTGCTCGCTCGGGTCGAGTTCCCTGGCATGGGCCGAACGGCAGGCGGCAATCGCCCTCTCTGAGACGAATACGCGCAATTCAAACGGGGGCCGCTGGTCCGCGCTGACCACAAAGACATAATCGCTACCCGGGCCGAGTCCGGCGGGCCGCACCACGCTGCGGCGCGACTCGAAAAAGTAGCGGTAGGCGATCCCGGTTTCCGCAGCGTAGGTCTTGTAACGTCGTCGCATGTTCGACGGAGAGGTCAATGGTGCGAGGAGCAGGGGCTAGGGACTGGGGGCTAGGGGCTAGGGAAGGTTAAAGTCTAAAGGGTAAACCGTGGACCCTGATCTAGCCTTTACCCTTTAGCCTTTAGCCTTTTTCAGCCCCCCAGTCCCCAGCCCTTACTCCTGACTCCTGAATCCTGAATCCTGAATCCTGTTCGTCAACGCCAGCTTGTCCAGCGGTCCGGAGAAGTCGAGTTCGGGGGGCGATGACCCCGGGTCGGCATCCTCGGAGCGATTCAGCCAGCGGCGGCGGACGTGGGCCAAGTCGGCTGACACGCGCAGATTGACCGGCCCATCGAAGGGGCGGCTGGCGGTCAGGCTGATTCGGGCGTCGGAAGATTCCAGGTCGGTTCTCTTCAACAGTACGGCGTGATCGCGAATCTCAAGATCCAGGGTCACGGAATGAAAGGTCACCGGGCCGCGAATCGGCTCCAAGGCGCCCTGGCCGGAGAGGCGCGCAAACGCGTCCAAAGGGTCGAACCCGCCCAAGGAGAGAGATTTGACGATAATCGCCACCTGTCCCTCGAGGTTCTGGCTCATCTCTTCCCGGCTCAGTCCCGCCGTGTCTAAATGCCCCTTGATGCTCATTGACCCACGCGCGCCCCGCAAGGCGGAAGGCAGATGCGGCGCCAGCGATTGCACCGCAACGCCGGACAAGGAAACGTCCGCAGCCAAGTGGGCCGGCCTGCTCGAAAGGTCCAGCCGCCCGTTAAGGCGGCCCTGCCCGCCTCTGGATTGAAACGTCGCGTGGGAGAATCGAATGACTCGACCCAAAACCTCCGCATCGGTCTGGAACTTGTCCACACCCATGTTCCGGTAGGTAAGCCTGGAGGCAGAGAAGCGGCCTCGAGCATTCAAGGACGAGAACAGATTCGAGGCCGCCTCCCGTTGCAGGGCAAAGGACGCAAGGCCGGGAAAGCGCTGGACGAGCGGACCAGGGTTGCGGTGCGGAATGGCCACAAACCACGAGGCTCCCTGCCCGAGGTCGAGCCGATCGGTATGAAGGTCGAAGAACCAAGGGTCGAGGCGGCCGCCGTGGTGTTCCAATCGCCCGGAAAAGACGCTGGTGCCCAGCACGGCCAGCAGATGCTCAACGATGATTTCAGTGCCGTTGACCTGGAGACTGGCGCCAGGAACGTTGATCGGCTCAGTAAAACCGGGAATCACCAACCGGGCAGCGCGAAGCTCGGCCCGCCCCTTCAGAGCGGGTCGAGCCGGCGCGCTCAGCGAACCGGCAAAACGAAACGACGCGGTCCCATCGCCGAGAGCGTTCCACCCCTGGAGTGTGCGCATTCCGAGTGCGCGGCCGAAGTCGAGGACATTTCGAAGCGGCACGGCTTTGCAGGAAAAGGTGACCTGGTAAGGGTAGGTCGGCGAGCTGAGATCGAGCGACCCTTCAGCTTCCAGGACCACGCGCGCGGCCAGAGTGATCCGCGCAGGTGCAAGCTGCGCCCCGCCGTTAGCGATTTGTATCGAGAGGTCGGAGACCGGGAAGTTTGCGCTGCGTGTGCTGAACACCACATTCCGTGCGCCCAAGTTTCCGCTGAAGCGGAGTTCGTCCCACGGTCCCTGAACGGCCAGGTTCCCATCCACCCTCCCTCTCAATCCGAAACCCCCTGTCATTGTCCAGAGCCGCCCCGCCACGGCCATCAGATCCTCAAGGCGAGATCGCTCGAGTGCCAGAGCCAAATCCAGCTCGGGCGATTTGGGGAAGTAATCAATGGCGCCGGAAAGGCGGAGATGGGAATCCGCGAAGGAGGCGTCAGTGCTGGCGAGAGTCACCCGGCCGAGATCCCGGTCAAGTTGGCCGCGGAAGGTGATCGTCCAGGGCATGGAATCGGGAGGCGGGATCCGCTCCCACTGGTGCAACTCGGTGAGCCTGCCCCGGCCTTCGAAATTGAACTTTCGAATCGATCCGGAGGCGCGCAGTTCGGCGTCCACGACGCCGTACAATCCGGTGTCGCGGCCGGTCACCAGGGGAGCCCAATCGTAGACCAGCGCCCCGCGCGCCCGAACCACGATATTCAGCGGTCCCAGCAAATCCCCGCCGGGCGTCCAGTCTCCGGTAAGTTCGACTGCGCCCGGCGTGGGCAAAGCCAGGTCGGTGCGTACCGGGTAGCCTGAGAGACGGAATCGCATGTGACTGAGGGTCGAATCGAAGCTCAACTGACCGCTCAACTCGGTAATGGCAAGCGGCTTCTTGTTGTCGCCCAGCTTGAAGTCAACGCGACCGTCTTCCACTTCCCAATCCGGCGAAACGCCCGGGGCGCTCGGGCGCGCCCCCCCGTTCTCCAAGTTCGCGGCAGTCAGGGGGAAGCGGGAAACTCTGGCGGTGGGGCCGGCGCCGGTTGAAGCGAGCAGAAGACGCCCGATGTTCCAGCCCCCACCGGCCTTACGCACGAGGTTGAAATTGGGATGTTGAAGTCGAAAGTGGGCGAAGCTCAGCCGCGCGCCCAACAAGGTCTGCCACCGGACATCGCATTCGATGCGATCCACGCGGACGAACGGCTCAGACCCGAAATCCGGGTCCTCTTGAATGACGGCATTTTCGATCACGAAGCCCGGCCGCGGAAGCACTTGCAGCGACACTCGACCGAAGCTGACGCGCCTGTGAAGGGTCCGCTCCAGGTTCGCCTGAAGGCCGCGTCGGTAGCGGCCAACGCTGATATAGGAGGGAATGAACCATGCTGCGATCCCGCTCAAGAGAAGAGCCAGCGAAGCGATTCGAGCGCGTCGGTGGACCCGAGGGCTCATCAGCACACCATCTTCAAGGAAGCCGCGCACAGTCGGCTGCAAGCGGGCACCCGGAAACTATGCGGATAACTCCCCTCCTTTGCTAAGGAGGGGGGTAGGGGGTGGTTAGTACCGCTGCCACGCTCGCACCCACCACCCCTGCCCCTCCTCCCGCTGAGGAGGGGAGTCAGTTTCAGAGCACGTCGAGCACGTGTGGAGACCGGACAGTTCATCAACGCACCATCTTCAAAGTGCGTCGCCAACGCGTCCTGAAGGGGAAGTGAATGATCAAGCTAAAACTTTGAGAGAGCCAGTCGCTCAACGAAGTGTGCGTGTACTCGTCTCGAGGAGTCTCGTACGACCAGTAGATCAGCAGAGGACGGCCCGAAATCAGCTCCTGCGGAACGAACCCCCAGAAACGGCTGTCCCAACTCTGCTCGCGGTTGTCTCCCATCGCAAAGTAATGGCCCGGCGGAACGACCAGTTCACCCTCCTTGTTGACATGGTTCGGCAGATCGGCAGTCCAGAGCGCGGTCGAGCCCTGGAGGTACTCCGAGTCAGGAGGCGGGAAATCGTCACCCGAGCGCTCCATATCCGGCCAGGCGTGGTAGACGAAGGGCTCCGTGAGGGGCTGCCCGTTTACGAAGACTTGCCGATGGAAAATGCGAATTCGATCACCGGGCAGGCCAATGACACGTTTCACGAAGTGCTCGCCGGGCTCCGATTGCTCTTCCGCCGGTCCGGGGAATTTGAAGACCAGAACGTCGCCGTGGCGGACATCTCGATAAGGCATAAGGCGAGCCAGCGTGTGGCCATGGTAGGCGAAGGCAAACTTGTTCACCAGCAGGTGGTCGCCGATCAACAGGGTGTTTTCCATTGAGCCGGTGGGGATTTTGAAAGCCTGAACGACGAAGGTGGTTCCAAAGATCGCCAGGATGACCGTAACGATCAAGGACTCGAAGGTGTCCCGCATCGAGGATTTCTTATAAACCTCAGCCATTTCCTACCGTCTTCTCGCGCAAGCGCTCGAGCGCCGCGCGTGCCGCTTCCTGCTCGGCGGCCTTTTTGCTGGTGCCGCGGCCGCGCGCCACCACCCTGTCACTTGCCAACACTTCAACAGTGAAGGTCTTTTGATGTTCGGGCCCCGTCTCCTCCACCACCTGGTACTCTGCCGGAGATTTGCGAAATGCCTGAAGATACTCCTGCAGCGCCGACTTATAGTCGATCGAAAACAGTTCCTCTCCCGACGCGGGCAAATCCGCGGGAAGAATAAATCCGGCCACGAACCGTTGGGCGGCCTCGAGTCCCCCGTCGCGAAAGAGTGCGGCTACAAGAGCCTCCAACGCATTCACGAAGAGCGCAGACTTGTTGCGCCCCCCGGTCTTCTCTTCTCCGCGTCCCAGACGCAGATAGGTTCCGAGTTCCAGACGCGCCCCGACCCTCCCGAGATGCGCCGCTGCCACCAAACGAGCCCTGGCTCGCGTGAGCTGCCCTTCCTCCCACCCAGGAAAGGCATTCACCAGGGCCACACTCACCAGAAAATTCAGAACCGCATCGCCCAGAAACTCGAGCTGTTCGTTGTCTCGACAACTGCCAGGAGCTTCCCGGGCATAGGAAGAGTGGGTCAGCGCCTCCAGAAGAAGTTGGGGGTTCTGGAAGCGGTAGCCGATTAAGTCTTCCAAAAGATGAACCGGATTCTCAATCATGCCTGCAAGCCGCTACACCATCGAGAGGGAAAGCTGCCGCAATCTCGCCAGGATTCGGGCGCGGCCAATCAATGGGCGGCCTTCAGCTTCTGGAGCTCCGCAACCTGCTGGTCGGCATAGGTCTTGATCAGTGTGCCTTGCCCAAGCTCACCGGCTCTCGCAAACGCCTGAATGGCATCGTCAATTTTGCCATCCAGCTTGTAAGTCTCACCCAGGCGATAGTAATCCCGCGGATCCGGGTGGGCAGTTTTGGATACGGCAGCGTTGAATTCCTCTTCCGCCTTCCCCAACTCAGTCTTGTCCATACCCGACAAACTTTGGTTTGCCATTTCCAGATGGAACATGCCGAGAGGGCCGTGAACCTGACTGCCGATCTCCCCCAGACGCTTTTGATAATCCTCGTCCGACTCCGTGGGTAGCTTGGGGAGCTTCGCAATAAGTTCCAGCGCGTGGTTGGCTCGAGTCTGGGTGTCCTGGAGGATCTTCTCTTGCTCTGCCTTGTGATTGTTGATGTATTGCGGTTGGGGCATAATCCCAATGCTCAACACCAGGCTCATCAGGTTATCGCCATTCAACTTCAGACTCTTGTCGGCGTATTCGACGACCTTGTCAACATCAGCCTTCTGTTGATAGGCATTCGCCTCGAAGGAATAGACATAAGTAAGGGCGGGGCTATCGGGGTACTTCTTAGCAAAGTCCTCACACTCGGCGATGGCCTTATCCGGGTCCAACTCGGTCTTAATGGCGTTATAGGCCGTGCCTTGCTCTTTAGGAATATCCTTCGCCCCGCCCCCCGATCCCATTTCCAGTTTCGCATTCTGCGCGCGCGCCTTTGGACCCGCTTCCTTCACCGCCTGGATCTCCTCATCGGTGGCTTTGGCCTTGCGCAGCTTTTTCTCGATCTCCGGGGTCATATCAAAATCTACGAAGCGTTCCTTCACTTCCTTGATCACGGTGGCCGCCGGGGAGCTCTTAATCTCCTTCGTCACTTCCTTCTCACTCAACGGTACAGACCCCTCGGGCTTCTTTATCTTCTGGTTGGTGGTTACCTGGCTCCCCATTTGCTGGGTTTGGCTGCCTTGTTGCGTCTGCTCCTGGGCGGCGGGCGGTTGAGCCGCAGGGCTCGGCGCCTGGCCCGCCTTTTGCGCGAACAGACCGCTGGCAATGCCAAGTACCGCCAACACCGGAATGATTGCTTTGATTCTCATGATGCCTCTCGACTTTCTGAATTCGACTCGCGTCGTGCCATATCGCTTTCAATGCGTTGAGATTACAAGAACGGCGCACCTATGTCAATCCACGTCCTTTCACAGTCTCTTCATACGACACGTACTGCCCGGACACTGCCAGCGTGGCTACTGCTTGGTGCCGAACTGCTGCGCCTCTCCGGCCTGCACGGCCCGCAGGGCCATGGGGTAGGCGGCAGCGGTCAAAGACGCGGCCCGGTATTGGGCCAGGGCATCGTCACGTTTCCCCCTCAAGTCATCCAGCCGTCCGAGGTAGATGTGCGACCAGGTCACCAGGCGGATGTCGCGTGTGGTTTCCAGGGTCTTGTGAAAGTACTCCTCGGCAAGATCAGGCTTACGCATGTTGCTCGCCACGATGGCCAACCCAAAGAGCCCGCGCCCGCTTTTGGGATTCTTCTCGAGCACCGCCTGGTAGGCAAGCTTCGCATCGCCGTACTTACCCTGGAAAAACAGATTGTCCGCGTCGTCGAGCTTCAGTTCTTCCTCGGTCTTTGCGGGGGGTGTGGGGTTCTTTGGCCGAACGGCCGGAGGGGCGAACGTCACTTTAGCCAGCCTTCGCTCCTCTTGCAGAGGGTCGATCTTTCCGATCATGGGCTTGTAATACACACTCATCGACGCATCCTGCTTCTCAAAATCCAGGAGCGATTCGTAAAAATAGCGAATCAGGATCAATCCTGAGGCCGTCATCTCCGCCAGCTTCTTCTCGGCGTCGGCCGCCGGCAGCTTGTCCAGGCGCAACTCGGCAGCCCGAATCAAACATTCGGTGACCAGAAGGGGGTAGTCCGCCTTGAAGGAAGAATCGAGAGCCGGCGCTTTAAAGGCAATGCCCCGCAGCCGGTTCTTTGCATTGATATCATCGGCGTATTGGGCGGCGAGCGGATCCAGCAGAAAGTGCAGGTATTGGTGCCGGATGTCGCTAATCTCCGGCTGCGGCAAGGCAGTTATCACCAGGTAGTAATCCATCCCGTAAATGCGCGCTTGCGCCAGACCGGGCGCCCCCAGCAGGTCCAAGTCGATGCGGTAGGTCCTCCCCAAGTACCCACCGACCGGAAAGCGGAAATACGTGTCCGCCATCAGAATGGCTTGACGTACCAACGGAGAATAGCGGGCTTGTGCAGCGCGATAACGCGGCTGCATGCTGGTCCACAGATCGTGAAGCTTGGCCTGCACGTAAAGGGTCTTGAGAATCGGAAGCAGTCCGGAGACCGCCTTGGCGTCCGGAGGCAGGTCCGCTGGTGGAACCGTCGGCTTGAAGTCCGGAGGCGGCCCCAACAGAAGAGCCAGCGAAATGTACTGACCAAGGTCCGCCCCAGGGTCGTCCTCCACACGATGCTCGGAGAAGAAACCCGCAAGGCGTTTTGCTGACGGCGCTCCCGTCTGGTCCAGATAACTCCTCACCTCCTGGCGAGCGTCATCTGCAGTCGCGAGGCCCAACCCGGTGTCATATCCGCCCGCGTTCAGCGCCGCCATGACGCAAAACACCTGCTCGCTGGGTTCCAGAACGACTTTGCCCTCCTGCTGCTGGGCGCGCGCCGGCGGCCCGGCCAGAAGGCACGCAAGTACCGCAGCGAGCACACCAAGCGCGCTTGAACTTGGGAAGGAGAACAAGTAGGACTGAAGGCAGGTCCCCTGCCTGCGGGGCAAGAGCAGCGCTTGCCGGGAACGGCCGCAAGGGGCGCCTTCAGAGAATCGGGGAGACCGCAAGATGGTCGGGAAAGCCTCCAAGATAAATGCAACCCCAGGGACTAGCCTCGGACAGTGATCCTGCGGAGGGACAAGACAAATTGTCCATCCGTGGGCCGCCCATACCACGTCGCGGGCTGGAAGTTACTGAAATAGATCACCCGGTCCAGTTGCCGCAACAGCTCCGGCGTAGTGGCGCCCGACAACACACGATAGCGCATCGGCCGGCCTCCGGCGTCCACCGGCACCACCACGATCACCGGCGCGTCGGGAGTGTTGAACTCAATGGGCGCCAGCTCGCGAACCGAGGGGGGTGTGGGAGAGCCCAGGGGTATATCCGGAGTTTTGCTGACCGGCACGGCCAATGAACCCATAATCAGGCAGAAGCAAACCACCGCCGCCAGCACGCCGCCCGAGGCCGGCAAGAGCACCGGCTGGAGGACATTATCCAGCCACACCCTTAGCCAGGCGAACCACTTTCGATGCACCGCCCTCGACACCTCGACACGCATTCGCAAAGCCAGCTCAGGAGGCACTTGCAGGCGCCGCATGCCGCGCAGGTCCGCGTGCATGGTCTCCCATGCTTCGAGCTCCTGCCGGCAGGACCCGCAGTAGCTCAGATGAAAGCGAATCGACTTCCTCGCCTGAGGATCACAAGAACCATCCAGGTAATCCGAGTAATGATTCCGAATTTCAACGCATCCTTCAAACATCGGCTTTACCCAAACAACCCATGAGTTTCCGTCGGAGCAGTTCCCGGCCCCGCATCAATCGGGATTTCACGGTTCCCTCCGCCATCCCCGTCACGTGCGCAATTTCGTCGTAAGCTAAGCCCTCAATTTCACGCAAAACCACTACGGTGCGATACGGCTGAGCCAAGCTGGCGAGGGCGCGCCGCAAAATCTGCTGGCGTTCCGCCTGCTCGAGCAGCCGATAGGGAGTGTCCTGACTGGCCTTGACTTCGGCCGCCGATACAGCCCCTTCGGCGTCCGTGTCGTCAATCGAGAGGGGCTCGTGCCAGTGCCGCCGCATCCAGCCCCGCCGGTGATTCGAAGCCTCATGAATCGCGATTCGGTAAATCCAGGTCTTCAGACTGCTGTCACCATGAAACTGCCTGATCCCTTTGAAGACCTTGATGAACACGTCCTGGAGAACGTCCGGCGCCTCGGCGGGATTGTCGAGAA
>Ga0326728_10026259_pt1 | contig 10328 bp, 4 predicted proteins | sample MB3enrmetagenome_FD_207602 | JGI IMG/M metagenome (GOLD analysis project Ga0326728, IMG submission 207602) | Lab enriched peat soil microbial communities from McLean, Ithaca, NY, United States - MB31MN | ecosystem: Environmental > Terrestrial > Soil > Wetlands > Peat | place: USA: New York... | reverse complement strand
CAGCGGGAAGACGACGCTCAGCGTTACGACGCTGACAGCTGGAACGCACACGATCACAGCCTCCTACCCTGGGGATTCTAACGACAACTCTAGCATTTCGGGCAACCTGACGCAGACTGTAAACAAGGCGAACACGACGACGACGCTGACATCATCGCTGAATCCCTCGACCTACCAGGCTTCAGTGACCTTCACGGCGACGGTATCGCCGGCAGCCGCGACGGGGACGGTCACATTCAAAGACGGGTCAGCGACCTTGGGCACAGGCACCCTCGTAAGTGGGAAGACGACGTTCAGCACAACGGCACTGACTGTTGCGACGCACACGATCACAGCCTCCTACCCTGGGGATTCAAACGACAACTCCAGCATTTCGGGCAACCTGTCGCAGACGGTCAACAAGGCCAGCACGACGACCACGCTGACATCTTCACCAAACCCGTCCATCTACCAGACCTCGGTGACCTTCACGGCGACGGTATCGCCGGCGGCTGCAACGGGAACGGTTACATTCAAGGATGGTTCGACGACCCTGGGCACGGGCTCTCTTGTCAGCGGGAAGACGACATATAGCACAACCGCCCTGGCCCTTGGATCGCACTCAATTACCGCCACTTATGGCGGGGACAGCAACGACAACAGCAGCACCTCCTCCCCGGTAACACAGTTAGTCAAAGCCAACACGACGACTACCCTGACATCTTCACCAAACCCTTCGACCTACCAGACCTCGGTGACCTTTACGGCGACGATATCGCCCACGGCGGCGACGGGGACGGTCACTTTCTATGACGGGGCGACGCAGCTAGGCACGGGCCAGCTCAGCGGCGGGAAGACGACGTATAGCACGGCGGCACTTACAGTTGGATCGCACACGATCACCGCCTCCTACGGTGGCGACACCAACTACAACAGCAGTACGTCTCCCAACCTGACGCAGACAGTAAACAAAGCCAACACGACGACAGCGCTGACATCGTCACCAAACCCCTCGACCTACCCGGCCTCGGTGATCTTTACGGCGACGGTATCGCCCGCGGCGGCGACGGGGACGGTCACTTTCTATGACGGGGCGACGCAGCTAGGCACGGGCCAGCTCAGCGGTGGGAAGACGACGTATAGCACGGCGGCACTTACAGTTGGATCGCACACGATCACCGCCTCCTACGCTGGCGACAGCAACTACAACATCAGTACGTCTCCCAACCTGACACAGACCGTCAAGGCTGGGCCGCCGACCATCGCAAGCCTGACTCCAAACTTCGGGCCCACAGGAAGCCTCATCACGATCACTGGCACGAACTTCGGTTCGTCGCAAGGGTCGAGCACGGTGAAGTTTTATAACGGAGTGACCGCCACGCCCTGTGGCACCTGCTGGAGTTCTACGAGCATCACCGTGGCGGTACCTAGCGCTGCGACAACTGGGAATGTCGTCGTCACAGTATCGGGTGTAGCAAGCAATGGGAGCCCCTTTACGGTGCTACCAACTCCGAGCATCACCGGGCTGTCGTCGGCGTCCGGAGGTGTTGGGGTTTCCATCGTCATTGGTGGGACAAACTTCGGAGCGAATCAGGGGAGCAGTACGGTTACCTTCAATGGAACTGCGGCGGCCGTTTGCGGCACATGTTGGAGCAATACGCTCATCACAACCACGGTACCGAGCGGAGCGACTTCGGGCAATTTGGTGGTTACGGTGAACGGAGTGCAAAGCAGCCCGGTGAGTTTCACAGTCCCTGTTCTAACCTCGATTGCGCTCCCCTTTGCGAGTTTGCCTGTCGCGCCTGGTGGCACGCAACAATTGGCCGCAACTGCCATTTACAGTGACTACAGTAGTCAGGACATTACATCGGTGGCCACCTGGACGTCTTCCAATCCAAGCGTCGCAACCATCAACTCCGCCGGCTTATTCACCGGCGTTGCCTATGGACAGACCGCCGTACAGGCTTCTTTCGGCGGCATCAGCAGTCAAGCTGTCACCATGGCTGTAGAAGCCGTTAATTTCATTGCCACAGGTAACCTCAACACCGGCCGCACACTTCATTCAGCCACCGTCTTAAATGACGGCACCGTGCTGGTGGCAGGGGGCACAAATTCGGTGCCCCTTTCCAGCGCAGAGCTTTACGGCCCCACTGCAGGAACATTCACCATTACCTCAGGGAGCATGACTGTACCTCGCAGCCAACATACCGCCACCCTTCTGAGCAACGGAACAGTTCTAATCGTGGCAGGAGAGTCTATAACGGGGACGAGCGCAGAACTGTACAACCCAGCAAGCGGAACTTTCGCGGCAACCGGGAGCATGAACATTGTGCGCAACTACGGCCACACGGCCACTTTGCTCCAGAACGGCCAGGTTCTTATCGTAGGAGGTACATCGAGCGGCGCCGCAACGGCAGAGTTGTATAACCCTGCAACCGGGCAGTTTACCACGACCGGAAGCATGAGTGCCGCGCTTCATTACCATACGGCAACTCTGCTGAACAATGGGCAAGTACTCATCACCGGCGGCGCCGACGTAAACAATTCGGTCTACAACAGTGCCGAGCTGTATGATCCAGTCTCTGGTCAGTTCACTTCCACCACTGGAAGCATGAGCACTGGGCGGATCTACCACACCGCCACTTTGCTGGCCAACGGCCAAGTCCTTGTGGCAGGGGGAGAGGCGAATATACCCGCGTACGGGTCCCTGGGTAGCGCGGAAATTTACGACCCGTCTTCCGGGACCTTTACTTTGACTGGCAATCTCACTGCAATGCGCGCCCAGCACTCCGCCACCCTGCTGAGCGACGGAGTTGTGCTCCTGGCGGGAGGCGATAGCTCCCCTACGCCATCGGCGGAGCTATTTTATCCTGGCGCTGGAACCTTTGGTCCCACTGGGCCGATGGTGACAGTCCCCCCCTACAATCACACCGCTTCGCTGCTCACGAACGGAACGGTTCTGATCGCTGGTGGGAGTTACGGCTTTGTTTATTCCGAACTTTACCAACCGACATCGTTCACGACGCCTCCGTCTCTGATCTCCCTGTCGGTGAGTCCTCTAAGTTACTCAATTGTTGTGGGAACAAATTATCCGTTTACTGCTACAGGTGTATTCGCGGACGGCAGTTCAGAGGATATGACCAATACGGTATCTTGGGGTTCCTCGGTACCTAGCGTCGCGACGATAAGTTCGGCGGGTTCCGCCACCGGCGGGTTTCCAGGCACTACAACCATTACTGCAACTTCTGGATCCGTCAGCGCCTCTACGACGCTATCGGTCATCGCGGTGCAGCTCAAGTCAATCAGCATCACTGCGAACCCAGGGATCGTCCTTCTCGGTTCGAGCGAGCAGTTGTCGGCTATTGGGACATACAATGACGGTAGTTGGAAAGACCTGACCTCCTCGGTGACTTGGAGTTCGGCGGCGCCCAGCATTGCAACAATCTCCGCCACTGGGCTGGCCACAGGTGTGAGCGTCGGAACGGCGCTCATCCAGGCAACTCTAGGGTCCGTACAGTCTGGCGTATATTTTTCAGTTGCCGCACCTTTGCAATCTCTCTCCATCAGTCCGGGAAGCGAGCAGCTTTCGATCGGGAGCATTGTTCAGCTTCAGGCGATCGGCACCTTCAGCAATGGGAACTCTACCGTTACGAGTTTGAGTGTATGGAGTAGCTCGGACACAAATGTGGCCACGGTGTCCAATGGGCTTGTAACGAGCCTCGCGAGTGGCACGGCCACAATTACCGCGACCTACGGGTGGTTCGGCACAAACCTGAGCACCTCTATTCTCGTCACAGTCACGAATCAATATGCCCCGCCCCAGATTTCCGCCGCAACCTATCCAACGCAAGCCCTCACGGGTGCCTGGACAAACGTGAATACCACCGTGACATTTACATGCACACCCGGGGGGCTCCCAATCGTTAGCTGCACTAGCCCACAAACCGTCACGACTGAAGGCACGGATCAGGTCGTAACCGGAACGGTCACAGACAGCGCCGGAACTTCAGTGTCTACCAGCGTGACCCTGAATATCGACAAGACCCCGCCTGCCTTGACGATTTCCTCCTTGGCCGACGGCAGTACCTTCACTTCCACACCTATCACAGTGACTGGGGCCGCATCCGACAGTCTTTCTGGGCTTGCTTCCGTGACTTGCAATGGCGCTCCAGCGAGTACTAGTGGGGGCACTTTTTCATGCAACGTCGGCTTGAACGTCGGTGCAAATGCCGTCCGCGTGGTCGCGTCGGATTATGCGGGGAATGCCTCAGCCATCATTTTTCACGAAACGCTCACCGGAACTCTCCCGCCCCCAAACTCGCTGCAGGTCACACCTGCTACGCTGAACATACTGGCTGGCAACACACAGCAATTCACCGCCACCGATCAAAACGGCCAGCCGCGAACGGATGCGACTTGGACGCTGAGCGATACTAGCCTTGCGAGCATTACAGCAGGTAGTTCTCCTACTTTGACCGCCATCTCCGCCGGTCAGGTGACGCTGACTGCCACCGTTGGGAGTGTTTCGGCGCAAACGCAGATTACAATTTCGGCTCTCACTGTGTTCTCACCAGGCACTGAAGTCTGGACAGTCCCGTCCGCTTCCGGGTTCTCTGCGCAGCAGATCGTCTCAGCAGTACCGGTCAACACGGTGCCGGGGCCAGATCTTTATTCCATTCAATCGAGCAGTGACGGCACGCAGGCAGTGGTGCAGGCTCTGACCATTGATGGACAACAAATGTGGCAAACAGGGCCTTACGAGTTCTCCACTCTGATAGGGCCGGCCGCACCCGATGGCTTTGGCGGGCTTTTGGTCACGGAAGCTTGCAACAGTAACAATCCTGCTATGACGACTACCGACTTGGATGCCGTAACAGGGACGCCGCTGTGGCAATTCCAGCTACCCAGTCTCCTTCCGGATGGAGCAGTTGCTTGCCCGCAAGGGCCGAACTTCGCCATTCGCCAAGATGGCTCCGTGGTCATTGCTGCTCCGCTGGCAATGTCTCCAAGGATCGTGATACTTGATGGTCAGTCTGGGGCGTTGGTTGCAAATCCTCAGATCCCCGCGTCTACTTTGACGAGTGATATGAATTCTGTGAGTTGCGATTGCTATACTCCGGTTGGACCGCCGATGGTCAATTCCGACGGCTCAACCTACGTGGAATATTACGTTCGCCAGCTCAATAGTGACTCTCCCGATCCCGTTTCAGGGGTTCTTTGGCTCCTGAAGATCGCACCTGATGGTTCCACGAGCACAACGCGGTTGAGCTCTTCCAACGTCGCGAATCTCTGGCCCGGCCAGATCATTCCGGACGGCCAAGGAGGAGTTCTGGCCACTTGGGCAATTGATCCAGCCAATCCTCCTGCAGCTCCCTATCCTTACCAGGCGGCAGATGTGGTAGGAGGAATAGTTGCCAGCAGCTTCAACATGCCGATGTCACCGCAGAACCTAACGCGTGACCCCAACACCGGCATTCCACTTCCTTTGCAGCTCGTGCTTGGAGAGAGCAGTGCGTTCGTTTCGTATGGTTCCAACATTGTGTCCTTCGCCGCTAACTCTGGGTCCGTAAACTGGAACTACCAGGCGGCTTCGCAGACAACCGTTACTCTCGTTGTGTCTACGGCGGGCGGTGGGCTAGTCGCAAAGAGCACTTACCAGAACGTCGATACAATGCTGCAACTCGATGGGTCTGGTAACGCGACTCCATACACATGGAGCGCCCCGAATACTACCTACTGGGCCGGCAGCTTTTACCCAGCGAGTTCTTCCGCGGTGACGACAGAGTATTCTGACGCCGAGGTTCCATTGAGTGGTTCGCCTTGGCAGACGTTAAACGAGTCTGGTACAGGCAAAGCAACAGGTAATTTCTCCGTCCAGGGGTTCTCTACCACGGGTGCTAACGAAGATGTGATTACCGCAGACCTGCAGATAATTCAAGCACAACTGCCATCGGATCCAGTCTGTAGCTCTTGGTTGGGGAATAATCCAACGGGAACGACAGGTTTATCATGGGTACAAACATTGCTTGCTAACCCCAATTACTACGGCTACGGAACTGTTTATGTCGGAGGCAAGCCATACTACAAGAATGGTGCTTTCACGGGAGCCTACAATGCCGATAATACTCTCGTCTCCGGACTGCCAACCAGTCCGACTCCGCCGATATTTACAGTTAATGCTATTGGAGGCTTCTTCAATGTCACCGACAACAAGGGAGGCGCGTTTACGCTTGGCCCGAACAAGTATCCCGGAAATACGCTTCGGAATCAGTTGGCCACGATAATACACGAGTTTGGCCACCAGTTGGAGGTGTACACGTTCGTGGGACTAAAGGGCGAAAAGGTGAAATTCCAAGATGATCAAGGGAACCCAGCCGCAGGGGACTCAAATGATGCCTATGTTAATCTGCATTGCCGAGCGTTGATCGAAAGACCTTGGATTAATAGCCTTTCCCCAACATCGGGTAGTGCAGGAACCAAAGTGAACATCAGCGGAGGCAACTTCTTGGCGAGCCAGGGCACGAGCGTTGTGACCTTCTATAATGGGGTTGTGGCCCCCGGCTATGCAATCGTTGCACACGTGAACAATTGGAGCGAAACGCAGATCACGGTCACGGTCCCGAATGGGATCCAACCGGGCCTAGTGTTCGTTGTTGTTACCGTTGGAGGTGAAATGAGCAACACAGCGACTTTCGCCGATTAGGATTGCCGCAAGGCAGCGTCGAGCTATACAGTCCGAAGATGAAGAGGAGGGTTCTATGAAAGGCATTCTCGCGAAGCTTGCCCTGGCCATCGGAGCAATGGCAATGATTCCGATTTTTTCCAGTCCTTCACCGCAGGAATCTGCGATCGACGATAAAGACATCCATTACACAAGCTACGAGGGAATGAACTATCCGCCGTTGGCGCGCCAAACGCGAATCGAGGGGGTCGTGGTGGTACGAGTTAAGATCGACGACCACGGTAGAGTTACAGATGCTACTGCGATTTCAGGACACGAACTTCTCATACAGAGTGCAATAGACAATGCCAAGAAATGGCGATTTGAGACCAATAGCCATCATGGCGCCATCTTAGTCTACAATTTTAGGATAGCACCAGGCTTGTGCAACTCTGGCTTCTTCACTTTTCAACCTCCCAATTTCATCACTGTTACAGGGTGTCCGATGGTTGCAACAATCTATTGAAAACGACCAAGCCTTACCACTTGGGGGCCGGTTTGACTGGACAACCGATCCTAACTCCTACAATTCCGCCGTCGACGATGGCGGGGGGAATCGGACAATCAACAAGCTGCGATTGCCTTACACCCGTGGGTCAGCCGATGGTGAATTCAGACGGCACGACCAACGTCGCATACTATGCGCGACAGCTTGACGGCAGTTCGCCGAATCCCGTCAAAGGCACTCTCTCGCTCATGCAGATTGGGACAGACGGAACCACTACCACTACGCAGCTAGCGTCTTCAACCACCGCGAATCTCTGGCCTGGCCAGATCATCCCGGATGGCCAGGGAGGAGTTCTGGCCACTTGGGCAATTGATCCAGCCAATCCTCCAGCGGCCCCCAATCCTTATCAGGCGGCAGATGTGAAAGCCGGGGCAGTCTCCAGCAGCTTCAACATGCCGATGTCACCACAAAACCTGGCGCGCGACCCGAATACCGGTATCCCGACCGATCTGCCGCTCGTTGGAGGGGAAAACGGCACGGCGTTTGTCTCCTACGGGTCGAACTTGGCCTCCTTCAACGTCAATGGCGGTTCGTCAAACTGGAACTATCCGAGTTCGGCGGGCATAACTTCCGCGGCTTACACCAACGGAGGCGGACTGACTGTGGTTGATGCTCAGTCAAACGTAACGCCTCTGGATTCCGGAGGGAACGCGGGTACGTCTGTCGCACTCCCATCCGTTGGCTCCATTCAACCGGCGTGGGACGGAACGTGGCAAGGGACGATACCGGGCTCTAACATAGGAGCTGCTGCCATACAGCTCCCCCTGTTGAATTGGGGAAATAGTCTTTGGGCATGGCTTCTCCGCGGTAGTCCTTCCGAGAATGGCAAAGCGACGCAGATGCCCTATCTCGGTCTCCTTCCCACTTGCCCAGGTGCCCAAACACCTTGTGCCCAAGAAGCGCTCGATGATGCTATTGGCTCCTTGCGTAGTCTTGTGTCCGGGAATTGTCCGCAATGTCAAACTTATGTATACAGCCAGCCGAATCTGGGGCTTACCCAGACAACTCACAGCCAGTACCTTGCAAGGAGTTACAAATTCTATGATGCCACGAATTCGTCAGCGCTCGCGGGCGACGTGTTATGCATAAAACACAGCATATTCAATATATTTGCCAGCCCATGCAATCTCAGTGCTTTCCAGATGAAATTGCAGATCAATCAACTCTGGGCCCTTGAGAAACCCGCAGCGATCACGAAAACGCCCAGCGCACCGGGCGAAGGGCTCGTAACGTTCTGGGATCCGTCGCAGGTCAATGCAGGATTAGGAAATTCTGCCGCCGCGATAGGAAACCAAGCTACCATCTTCCACGAATCGCTCCATGGGGTTACCGGTATTATTGATAGCACTCCTTTTGGGACGTCACTGCAGGGCATTTTCGGAATCTGTATCGATGATCCCAGTAGCTCAATTACTGACTATCTGGAATTTAACGTCTTTGGCATAGGGAACGCCCCCAAGACTAAGCAGACAGGCAACGGCACCTGCCTGACTTGGCAGCCGCAATGGGCGCCCGAGGAGCAACATGACCCGAGTTCGATTTGCCTGGATTCTACCGCTTGCGCAGGTGGCTCTGGCCCAGACCTCGTGGCAACTGTCACTCCATCCACATCCGCGCGTCCAGGGAGATGTTTATTGGAGATCTACTCTAGATTTGGTTTGTGCTGGGTTGAACACTCCCGCCGACTATCTGAATTTCGTTCTAAATGAGTTGTCGGGATCGCGAGGAGGGACGCTTGTGGGCGACCTCATATATATAGTGTTGGTGGCTATTCTCTGGTACTTCGTCGGAAAGAAAATCGATTCGTACAGGTTGTCCGGCATAAGCGGGCAAGAAAGACCGTCAATCGGTGGAATACTTAAGAATCTGTTTGTGGTCCTCTATGGAATATATCTCCTTCTTGTGATTTGCCTCCACAATGTGATCTTTACAGCTCCCAAGAACGGCAATATGGGCAGTTCCAACCCGCTTGGTGATGTCATCCGTCAGACCTTGTGGTTGCTATGGTGTTTGGCGTTGATCCTGATTCCCAGTATCACACTCGCCTCAGCGTTTCGTCGAGGCGGCAGAACACGGCAATAAAAGGCGGGTGCGCCACCCTCACAAGTCGGCAAAACCTGGGCTGTGGATGTGCCGCACCCATTGCGTTTGATTTACAAAGAGTTCTTGACTGGTTAAGGTACGGATAACGTATGCTATTTTTCGCACATTTGAGGGGCGGTGGGTCTGGTTATCAAAACAGAGGGTCTGAGGAAGGCCCGAGAGGAGGGCGATGGAGCCTACCGACCAGGGAGAAAGCGCGCAAAATCTCAGGTTCCGTTTAAGGTTCAAACCTGAGCACAAAGTTGAGAACAGAACCCGCCAAATACCGTCCAAAACCGTCATCTATGACGCAGCAAGAGGCTAGACGATTCAGCAACATAGCTAATCTAAAGGCAACCTTTGGTTTGTGAGGGTGATGACATGAGGCAGGTTTGATCGCAATTAGTGCAACGGAAGGATAAGAAAGATTGACCCCAAGACCCAGGTAGAAAATCGAACCTGGGGCACCCCCGACGCTACAAAGGCAAGAAAACCCAAGAACCGATCTAAAGATCGGCCACTACACAGAAGCCAGATCAAAGAAAAAGCAGATCCCTCGCTGCGCTCGGGATGACATTCATTTGGAGAGGCGGCGGGGAGCCGGGCGAAAACAGAAAATTGAAGCTGATTACTTGCCGGACGCGGTGGAAGCGGTGGCCACCGGCGCGTAGTAGCCGTTGCGCGTGCGCGCCACGAGCTTGCCCTTACCGCGCGGCGGCAGGACGTCCACGTGGACGCTGCGGAAGCTGCCATCGCGCGCGACGTTCAAGGGATAGTAGCCCAAGGTGTACTGGTGGCGAATGTCGTGGGCCACCTGTTCGCAAATGTTGTGCACATCCCCGACGTTCTCCGGGAAAAAGGCCACGCCGCCGGAAGCCAGGGCGATCTCCGTGAGGGCTTTCTTGGCGGCTTTGGCGCTGCGCTTGCTCTCCTGGCTGAGCAGGCCGATGGTATAGATCACGGTATCGGTCTTCTGAATCTCGCGAATGGTTTTCTCCAGGGAATTGCGGCTGGTGTTGTCCTCGCCATCGGTGACGA
>Ga0326728_10026258_pt1 | contig 10329 bp, 10 predicted proteins | sample MB3enrmetagenome_FD_207602 | JGI IMG/M metagenome (GOLD analysis project Ga0326728, IMG submission 207602) | Lab enriched peat soil microbial communities from McLean, Ithaca, NY, United States - MB31MN | ecosystem: Environmental > Terrestrial > Soil > Wetlands > Peat | place: USA: New York... | reverse complement strand
CGGATTATCGAAAGCCGTTCGGGAATTTACAAGACGAGCCGGGAAGCTCCTCGGTATTTTCGCTCTCATGGAGGAAGCCATGATAGAGAAAATCGGCGACAGGTATTCCATAAAGGCTGAGACGACCGTTTCAGCGCCCATCGAGGAAGCTTGGGCCTGCTTCATGGACCCCGCGAAGAGCGCGGAGTTCTTCTTCGGCATCTCCTTCGTGAGCGACCTGAAGCTGGGCGGACCCATCACCTGGTCGGGCGAATGGGAAGGGAAAGCCTTCAAGGATACGGGGATCATCCTCGAGCTCCGCGAGCCCAGGCTCTTCCGCTACGATTATTTCTCGAATTTCTCGGGCGAGCCCGATTTGCCGGAGAACCACTACGAGGTAGCCTATTCTTTCGAGCCCGTTCCCGGCGGCGTCCGCATCGCGATCAGTCAGTCCAACGCGAAGACCAAGGAGGGCGCGGAGCACTCGGAGAAGAACTGGAGGACGATGCTGGAAGCGATCAAGAAGAGGCTCGAGGCGAAGTAGGGGCCCGGCGAGGCGCCGCGCCCCGGAGTCCGAGGCGTCCGCCCTCAGAACATGAAATGCACGATCGCCGCCTCGACGACCAGGTCATCGTCGTAGAAGAATTGGCCGGAGCAGATTTTTGCGACGTGGCGGTACTCGATGTTCTTCTCCGGGCATGAGGCTCTCGGAGAGGTAGAGGTCGCTCTCGGTGCATGCCTCGGCGCTGTCCTTGTACGCGCGGTGGACCTTCGTGCAGATATCTTTCCAGCCCGTCGATAACAGAATCGTTCCGCTCGTGTCGAGGATGGCGTCCAGCGCGCGGCGCGGCGCCCGTCGTCGTCGAATTTCACGCTCTCCTCGAAGACGGTGGGATCGCCGCGCTCTATCGCCTCACTGTCCTTTCCCCTGAAGAACTCGGCCGCTTCCCCGTCGTAGAAGGCGTAGTCCGTCTTCCCGAGGAGGAGCGATTCCTCAGTTCCAATGTATCGCTCGAAGGCCATGTCGATCGAGGACTTGAGGACGAAGTCGCCGGAGTTCTTGATGATGTAGCCGTACCTCGTGATGCCCCGGAGCTTCTCGACGCAGGAGCGTTCGGCGTGCGAAGTGCGGAAGACGATGGGCAGGCGGCGTTTCTGGAGCATCCTGCGGGCGGCTTCCGCTCCGTCGATTCCCCTCCCCAGGTCGATGCACGGCTATCGCCGTGCCTTCGATCATCTCGCGGAGGCCGGAGAATATTACGAAATGCCGGACCGCGACTCCCTTCGAGAGCCCGTAGGCCTTCATCATCGAGAACCAGTCGGCGACTCCCGGGTAGAGCTCGACGGTCGATCCGAAGGAGCGGAAGGCCTCGCGCCCTGGAAGCGATATTGCTCCGAGGCGAGGATTCGCGAGGTAGTATCGCCCGCGGAATCGATGTGGCTGCTCGCGAGGGCGGCGTCGGGTTAGGAGCGGACGCCTATTCCGCCCAGGAACTCGCGAAGGATCGAGACGAAGGCCTCGGGCGCCTCGAGGGGCGGGACGTGCGCGCAGTCGTCCATGACTGCCCTTCGCGCGCCGTGGATCCCCTCCGCGAGGAGCCTGGACGCGCGCCGGTTCTCGGCGTAGTCGAGGCCCCCGGAGACGACGAGGGTCGGCGCTCGGACTTCGGCCAGCCGTCCGATGGCCGGCGGATCGAGGGGATCCGCCGGGACCGCGATGGCGAAGGTACAGCGCTCGACGAAGATGCGGTTCATCCTCGCCGCTTCCGCGCGGGCCTCGAGGCGGCTGCGATCCAATTCCTCGGGCCTGCGCTCGGGGCCGTCGAACCAGATGCGGATCTGCAGCTCGCTGGCGGCGGCCGAGTCTCCGCGCGCCGCGGCCGCCATCATTTCCAGGATTTCGGCCGGAGGCGCGCCCTCCGGCAGGAATCCCGAGGGCGAGGAGTTCACGAGCGTCAAGGAACGGACGAGTTCGGGGCTCTCCAGGGTGAGGTCGAGCGAGCTCTGTCCCCCGTTCGAGCAGCCGACGAGGTGGACGGGCCCGGCTCCGAGCGCGAGGACCACCGCTTCCAATTCCCGGCGCCTGCATATCGGCCCCGGCGCGGGCTCGGAAACCCCGTAGCCGCGCTTATCGAAACAGGCGACCGCGTATTCGGGCGACAGCGACCGCATCGTTTGCTTCCACATGCCGCCGTCCAGAAAATCGGCGTGGACGAAGAGGACGGGTTCGCCCTTTCCCATGGACTCGATTCGAATCCCGTCGATAAAGCGTTCCATAGCTTCTCCTTTTTTCTCCGGCCCTCTTTCGCCGTAGTCGGGCGGGCCGGGAGATAATGCCAGTATGTTTGCTAATAGGTGACAACTTGTGTCACCCGATATATTCTTTTTTTATGAGAGCGGACAGGCTCGTCAGCATCGTCCTCATCCTGGAAAAGCGGGGGAAAAGGACTTGCGCGGCCCTGGCCGAGGAGCTGGAGGTTTCGCGTCGGACTATCCTTCGGGATATCGAGGCCTTGTCTTACGCGGGGATTCCCGTGATAGCCGAGGGCGGTCGCGGAGGCGGCCTGAGCCTCGACGGGGCCTACCGATCGGGCCTGTCCGGGCTCGGCGAAGGCGAGCTCCGGGCCTTATTGCTGGGTGCGGATGCCTCTCTCGCCGAGGACCTCGGCCTGGGCGAGCAGCTTCGCCTCGCTAGGCTCAAGCTCGAGGCCTCGGGGCCGAGGCGCTTCGAGCCCGCCCTCGAGACGCTGCAGCGGCGCATCTACGTGGACTCGCGTTGGTGGTGGCGCGAAAAAGAGGCCGACGCATTCATCCCGCTCCTCCAAGAAGCGGTTCTTCGTGACGAGATCGTGGAGGGCGAGTACGAGCGCTACGACGGAAGCTCGAGCGCGGGGCGGCTCGAGCCCTATGGACTGGTCGCCAAGTCGGGACTCTGGTACCTCGTCGGCCGACGCGAAGGGGAGTACCGCTGCTATCGCGTATCGCGCTTCAGCGAGCTTCGCTTCGCGGACGAGCGGTTCTCGCGGGAGGCGGGCTTCGACCTGCGCGTGTGGTGGCCGTCGAACGCGGAGCGCTTTGCCGCGGAGTTCTCCGCCTACGGATTTACCCTCGCTTTGCCGGAAGGGAGCGTCCCCTTCCTTCGCCGGATAGCCCCCGGACGCGTCGAGGTCCTCGGACCCGATGCGCGGCAGGCCGGCTGGGTCGAGGCCGAAGTGGGCTTGGACTCCTCGCTCTACGCCGAGCTCGTCGTGCTAGGCCTCGGCGCCGAGTGTCGGATCCTGAAACCTCGGTCGCTGGCGGCCGCCGTCGTCGCGCGTTCGCGCGCTGCGCTCGAGGCTCACTCGACGAAGTGATCGCATCGCGGGCCGCTCCGCGGCGTCGCTTGCGGCGCCGCGAGGCATTCCTCGGACGATACCGCTCTTCGTGTTATACTCTCCTCGCCGAACGCTCGGAGGGAGGAAGCCGTGACCCGGATCGACGATCGCGCCGCCTACTGCGGCCTGTTCTGCGGAGCTTGCCCGGTCTTTCTCGCCACGCGCGCTGAGGGCGGCCTCAAGGCCGAGGGCGGCGCTCTCCTTTCCTGCGACGGCTGCCGCTCGGAGCGGCTTCCGGTTTGGTGCGCGCAGTGCAGTCTCAAGACCTGCGCCCGGAAGAAGGAAATCGAATTCTGCGGCGACTGCGGGCAATATCCCTGCGCGGACTACGCCGGATTTCGCGACAGCGCGGACTATCCCTACCATAGCGAATGCCCGGGCTACCTCTCATCCATCAAGGCCGAGGGCTGGAAGGCTTGGCTCGAATCGATGGAGCGGATGTGGAGCTGCGCCGAGTGCGGGAGGCCCGCTTCCTGGTGGGATCGGATCTGCCCATCCTGCCGTTCCGCGATGCCCGGCTTTCAAAAGCCGGGGACCGAGCAATAAACCCTGACGATCAGGTTTGACAGTTTAGGAAATGGCTGATAGGGTCGTGAGCGGAGGCTCACCGTGAACGATCCGGCTCCTTCGCCCCGTCGCTGGGCTGTGCTCCTCGCGCTGATGGCGGTGACTTTGGCTTGCGAAGTCGAGTGGCTCGCTCACGCCGCGGTCGCGCGACCCGCAGCCGCGTACTATGCGGGGCAATTCAACCCTTCCTCCCTCTTCAATATCGATTTCCTCAGCATGTCGTACATGCTCGTCTTCCTCGTCGCCTGTCTGCCGGCGAGCTGGGTACTGGACCGTTGGGGCTTGGGCGCGGGCGTAGGCATCGGCGCCGTCCTCACCATAATCGGTTCGGTCGTCAAAGGCGCGCTCGCGCCCTATTTCGCGGCCCAAGTGGCGGGGCAGCTCGTGCTCGCGCTGGCCCAGCCTTTTTTGACCAACGCGGCCACGACCCTCGCCCGCGACTGGTTCCCCGTAAAAGAGCGGGCTACGGCGAGCGGCCTCGCGAGCCTGGCGCAGTACCTCGGCTTCGTAGTCGCCCTGGTGGCGGCCCCGGCCTTCGTCCAGGTCGATCCCGCCCTCCCGAACTACGGCGCGGGCATGGACCGGGCCCTGCTCGCCTTCGCCGCCTTGAGCGCCGCCGCCGGTCTGCTCGCCCTCGCCTTCGTGAGGCGCGGCCCGAACCGCGAGCTCTCCGACGAGGCCTCGGCCTTCTTCGGCTCGCTCAAGCGGCTCATGAAGTCGCGCGATTTCCGCTGGACTTTCGTCCTCTTCCTCCTCGGCCTCGGGATCATGAACACGGTGACAGCGATGACCGACTCGATAGCGGCGGCCATGGGCGTCGTGGATTCGAACGGCCTCCTGGGCGTGGGGCTCATTTTAGGAGGGATCGTCGGCGCAGTGGTCCTGCCGATCCTTTCGGACTGGCTGGGTCGACGCAAGGCCTTCCTCGTCCTCTGCATGGGGCTGACCGTTCCGGCGCTCTGGGCTCTAGTCCTGGCCCCGGGCGGCTGGTACGCCCTCGGCATCGCCGCGATGGCCCTTCTCGGCTTCGCGCTCATGAGCGCCGGGCCGATCGGCTTTCAGTACGCCGCCGAGACGACAGCGCCGGTGCCCGAGTCCGCGAGCCAGGGACTGCTCCTCCTGGCCGGACAGGTGTCGGGTCTGGTCTTCACCGCAGGTATGTCTGCGGGCGGGGCGAGGGCAGTGCGGCCCTGGCTGCTCGGCTTCGCCCTCGCGGCCCTGGCCATGACTCTCATGTCGACGAAGCTGAGGGAGTCTCCGGCGGTCAGCCCGCGGAAGCGTACTTAGCCTTGGCCGCCCGCCTCGCGTAGGATTTATCGTAGACGAAGCGCATGAGGCGGGCTTCCCAGGCTGGGATGGGCTTCGCCCCGCCGAGGGCCCTGCCGAGGATCTCCGCGCGAGCGTTCTTCTCAACGACCATCGCCGTCGCCTCGGCGTCGGGCCCCGCGATGAAGGCGCCCAGGTTCTTCACGAGGACGACGTGGCAGGGAAGTCCGCGCGCGGGCTTCCGCTTCGACAAGGCTAGCCGGGGCCCGGCGAGCTGGGCGAGGTCGTCGAGGAAGGCCCGCTTTGGTCCTTCTTCGTCTGCCCAGGCGAGGGTGAAGGGCGCGCGGCTCACGATGATCGGGCTTCCGTCCTCGAGCATCGCCGGCGAGAGCCAGCGCGGATCCCATTGAGCATCGGGGCGCTCGGGCATTGTGCCGCGGAAATCCGCCGCGAGGCGGTCGGCGCAAGTACCCTCGAGGGCGAGGATCGTCTCGAAGGCGCTGTCCATCGTCCCCCCGACCGCGATGACGCCGTGGTTGGCCATGAGGACGGCCGGCCTCGGGCCGAGCGCCTCGACGACGGCCCGCGTGATCGCGTTGGTTCCTGGCAGGGCGTAGGCGGCGCAAGGAACCTTTCCCCAAGGCGCCTCGACCGAAGCCCTCGCGGCCGCACAGGCAGAGGCCGCGTCCTGATGCGTGTGGACTATCGCTCCGACCTCGGGCCTGCGGAGGTAGATCTCGCGGTGGATCTTCCGCTCGCTCGTGGGCTTCCAGGCGCCGCTCCATTCGCCGGTCTCGAGATCGACGATGACGATCATATCCTCGCGCAGATCGGCGTAGGGGATGCCGCTCGGCGTCACGGCCATCGAGCCTCCGTCCAAGCGAAGACTCAGGTTGCCCCAGCTCCGCGCGACGAGGCCGGCCTTCGCCAGGCGGAGGCCGGATTCGACGAGCCCGCGCCTCGCCTCGGCTTCGGCCACGACGGCGGCGCTCACGCGGAGGCCCCCTCGATCTTGGCGAAGACGCGGTCGAAGGCGGCTACCGCCTCGTCGACCATGGCGTCGGTATAGGCGGCACTCGCGTAGAGCCGCGATCCCGCGAGGGTGATGATGCCCTCGGCCGAATAGGCGGCGCCCATCTCCTCCATCACCGTCTTGCGCGCCTTGATCTCCTTCATCTTGGCGGGTATCTGCCAGAACTTCGAGAAATCGAGGGAGAAGTGCATCGTCGCGACGGTCTGGAGATGGCAGATGGAGCCGATGTTGTAGGCCACGAAGGGCAGCTCCCGCTTCTCGAGCGAGGCCCTGATGCCGGCGACGAGCCGGTCGCCCACCGCGCCGGCCCTCTCGGCGGCGCGCGTCCGCTCGATTTCCTTGAGGGTGAAGTAGCCCGCGGCGGAGGACAGGGGGTTGGCCGCCATCGTGCCGCCGATGAGGGCCTTTTTGCTTCCCGCCTCGAGGCCCGCGGCCAGGAGCTTCATGTACTGGCGCTTGCCGCCGAGGCCGCCGGCCGAGGGGTAGCCGCCCGCGACGACCTTTCCGAAGACCGTGAGGTCGGGCTCGACGCCGAAGTAGCCCTGGGCTCCCGAGAGGCCTAGGCGGAATCCGGTCACCACCTCATCGAAGACCATAAGAGCTCCGTACTTGTCGCAGAGCCTCCGTACGCCCGCGTTGAAGTCCTTTGCCACAGGCCTCGTGCCCGATTCGGGCCCGACCGGCTCGATCATCACCGCCGCGGTTCCGCCGAAGAGCCTGTTGCGCCTGAGGATGCGCTCCAGGGCGTCGAGATCGCCGGGGAAGAATTCCTGCGTATGCTTGAAGACGAACTTGGGGACGCCGTGGGCCTCGAAGTGCCGCGTGCCGGGAATCCTGAGGCCGTAGGCGAGCTGATCGCTCCAGCCGTGGTAGGCGCCGCCCATCTTCACGACGTTCTTCTTGCCGGTTGCCAGCCGCGCGACGCGAATGGCCGCCATGCAACCCTCGGTGCCGGAGCCCAGCATTCTGAACATCTGGACCGAGGGTATGTGGGCGGATATAAACTCGGCGAGCTTGAGCTCGTACTCGCTGAAGAGCCCGGAGGAAGGACCGCAGGTCTTGAGGAGCTCGATGACTTGATCGCGGACTTCGGGAGGATTCGAGCCCAGGACCGTCGGGCCGCCCGCCTGGAGGAAGTCGAAGTAGCGGTGGCCGTCCAGGTCGTACAGGAAGGGGCCCTCGGCCTTCGTGATGACGAGGGGGAAGGGGAAGTTGAAGGCGAGGTTGTGCTGGACTCCGCCGGGGATATAGTTCTTGGCCTCTTCGATCATCGCCTTGGACTTGGCGCAGCCCTTCTCGAAGTAATTCTCGACATAGGCGTCCAGCGCATCGCGGCGGAGCCTCCGGATAGGCGTCTTTATGAGGGAGTCCAAGGCCGCTGTAATTTTAGGCACATCGGGGTAGGTCGAAATCGCGGAGTTGTCGGGCATGGTATCCTCCTCTAGTCGGTGAGCCGTGGCTCACTTCAACAATAACACGCCTTTCGAGGGCTGTCAAAGACAATGCGGCCAGGCTATTCTTGCTCCATGTCCGCGCATGTCACGTCTCTTTTCGAGAGGCTCGCCGAGGAGAAGCGGCGAGCTATCCTGGATTCCGCGGCCGCGGAATTCTCCCGCTCGGGCTTTGCCGCCGCCAAGGTGGACCTCATCGCCGAGAATGCGGGCATCAGTGTCGGAGCGCTCTACAAGTACTTCGGAAGCAAGGAGAACTGCTTCCTCGCCGTGCTCGACGACGGGGTGCGCGAGCTCGAGGATCGATTGAGCCAGGTCCTGGCGAGCTCGACGGAAAGCTGGGCTCGGATCGAGGCCATCGTCCGGCTCATCCCGGAGCATTCGCGCCGGCACGCGAGCGTGCTCCGCCTCTACCACGAGATAGGGGGCGCCGGACTCTCGGACTTGAGCGAGGAGTTCTGCCGTCGCTTCGAAGGCATGAGCGGGCAATGCTATTCCGCCCTCCTGGCCGAAGCTCGCTCCGCGGGCCTCGTCCGGGAGGGGCTCGACGAGCACTACGCCGCCTTCTGTCTGGACAACATCTTCATGTCCCTCCAGTTCGCCTATTCCTGCGACTACTACAAAATGCGCAAGGCCGTCTATCTCGGGCCGGACAAAGACAAAGACGACGAGGCTCTCGTGAAGAGGACCCTCGAATTTCTCCGCTACGGCCTGGCCGGGCACTGAAGCAAATCTCTCCTTTTTGACCTTGAGCACTCGGGAATTGCAGAGTACAGTTGCAGTGAGCCGTGGCTCACAAAAATGATTCCGGGGGAGCTCGATGGCCGATCCTCTCTACTTAGTCGCAGCCGATCTCGGCACGACCTCGCTCAAGACCTGTCTATTCGAAGCGGGAGAGCGGCTCGTCCTCCGCTCCTGCGCCTCGAAGCGCATCGGGCTAAGGACCGGGCAGGACGGCTCGGCGGAGCAGGACCCCGAGGAATGGTGGGAAGCCTTCGCATCGACGCTGCCCGAAGTCCTCGCCGAGGCGGGACTGCCGTCCGCCGCCGTGGGAGGGCTGACCTTCTGCGCGCAGATGCAGTCGCTCGTGCTCGTGGATTCCCGCGGGAACGCCGTCCGTCCCGCCCTGAGCTACCTCGACTCCCGCGCGACGCGGCGCCGGGCTGCCCTCTGTTCGGGAGGGCCGCGCGTCGCCGGCGTCGGGCTTTTCCTCCTCCTGCCCTGGCTGTCGATCGCCGGAGGCGCGGCCACGAGCGCCAAAGATCCGCTCTGGAAGTATCTCCGGGTAGCGGAGGAGGAGCCTGAAGCCTTCCGCAGGACGCATCGCTGGCTCGACGCGAAGGACTACCTCACCGCGAAATGCACTGGCCGCTTTACCATGAGCAACGACTCGGCCTTCGCGACCTTCCTCGCCGATACGCGGGGCGGCAAGGTTCGCTGGCATCCCGGCTTGATACGGCGCTTCGGCGTGGATCCCTCCCATCTGCCCGATATCCTGGGCCAGTCCGAAGTCGTGGGCGGCCTCTCGCGCGAAGCAGCGCTCCGCCTCCGGCTCCCCGAAGGAACGCCCGTCTATGCCGGCGGCGGCGACGCTTCGCTCATCGGCGTCGGCGCGGGCGCGGTGGCCCTGGGCAGCACGCACGTCTACATCGGTACGAGCGGCTGGGTCTCCACCGTGGCCGGCCGTCGCCTCGTCGACCCCGTCTCCATGATGGCGACGGTGCCGGGCCCGGCGCCCGGGCGCTACGCCTACTTCGGCGAGCAGGAGACTTCGGGCAAATGCCTCGAGTGGGTGCGCGACCACCTCGCCCTGGACGAGATCGGCGTGTACCTGGAAAAGCGGGAGCGGCCCTCGGGTCCGGAGGAGGAGCATCGCAGCCTGCTCGACTATCTCACCTCGACTATCGCGCAGGTTCCCGCCGGATCGGGCGGCGTCCTTTTCGCGCCCTGGCTCCACGGAAGCCGCTCTCCCTTCGAGGACCCTTATGTCCGCGGGATGTTCTTCAACCTGGGCATAGAGACCGGCAAGCGGCAGATGATCAGGGCCGTGGTGGAGGGCCTGGCCTACAACAAGCGCATGCTCCTCGAGGCCCAGGCCAGGAAGATCGAGCCCTCGCCCGTGCTCCGCTTCGTCGGGGGAGGAGCGCTCTCCGACGAAACCTGCCGCATCCTCGCCGACGTGACCGGCCGGACCGTAGAGGCGGTGGAGGATCCGCAGAACGCCGGCGCCGCGGGCGCCGCCCTCGTCGCGGCCTGGGGCTCGGGCCGCTTCCCCGACCTCGAGCGCGCCGCTCTCTCCGTGAGAGTGCGGGCCCGCTTCCAGCCGGACCCATCGGCGCGCGCCGTGCACGAACGGAACTACCGAGTCTTCAGGGAGCTCTACAAAGCGACGGGCAAGCTTTTCCGCGAGCTCAACGAGCCGGCGGGGCGCTAGCCGAGACGCACTTCCCAGGGATTGTCCTCGCCGCGCTGGAAGGCCACGCAGCTGCGCAGGGAGTTCTCCACCATGTCGCGCACGGCCTGGTCCGTGTAGAAGGCCGTGTGCGGCGTGACCAGGATGTTGGGATAGGCGTCGAGGAGGGCGAGATCCCGGTTCTTGAGGGGGCGACCGCGCAGATCGTTGTAGTAGAGCTCGGCCTCGTCCTCGATGACGTCGAGG
>Ga0326728_10026257_pt1 | contig 10329 bp, 8 predicted proteins | sample MB3enrmetagenome_FD_207602 | JGI IMG/M metagenome (GOLD analysis project Ga0326728, IMG submission 207602) | Lab enriched peat soil microbial communities from McLean, Ithaca, NY, United States - MB31MN | ecosystem: Environmental > Terrestrial > Soil > Wetlands > Peat | place: USA: New York... | reverse complement strand
TGAGTGACAACGCAATTGCGGCACAAACCACGACATACGTTACTGCGGCAAAGCTGCGGTCTGTTTCGATGAGGAGGTACGCTTAGTCATGCTGAAAGGTATTTCACCTGTTATCAGTCCCGATCTGCTCAAGCTGCTGTGCGAAATGGGGCACGGAGATGAAATCGTTCTCGCCGACTCGAATTTTCCCGGAGCAAGCCTGGCCAGGCGCCTGTTCCGCGCCGACGGACTGAGTATTTCAACCCTGCTCGAAGGCATCGCGCCCCTGTTTCCACTTGACAGATATGCCGATCCGCTCATCATGATGGACGTTGTGCCGGGCGACAAACTGGACCCCGCTGTTGAGACTGACTACATGGAGGTGATCCGGCGCCACGAGCCCTCCGCGCCCGCACCACTTCGTATCGAGCGGAATGACTTTTATCAGCGCGCCCGTAATGCTTACGGAGTTCTGATGACTGGGGAAACACGCACCTACGGGAATCTGATTCTGAAAAAGGGCGTCATTGCTTGAGATGAACGCGACCCTATAAGGCACTGCTCCCGCTGGCGGCGAATGCTCAGAGATTTCGCAGGCAGATCAGGCAGTGCCCTGCGCGCCGCGGAGCTTCTCGTCTGCCGCTTCGGATTACGTCGTCCTGTCGTTGGTTTGAACCCGCAGTCCCTCCTCGGCAATCCGGTAAGACACACATGCGCCCCGCTCTGAAGCTGCTTGCGAAAGCTCGATGCGCAACTTTGCCGCCGCTTCCGGATCGCGGGCCAGCAGCATCAGAAACCCGCCTCCGCCTGCCCCCGCCAGCTTGGCTCCATAAATCCACGGCCTCGCACGGTCGAGAATCGTATTGATGGGGGCATTGGCTGTATGCGGATCGAGGATTTGATTCAATTGCCAGTGCCGGTCCAGCAGTTTACCCAGGTGTTTCCAGTCGCCCTCGGCCATCGCGTACGACATTTCCATGGCCAGAGTCTTGATGCTATGCAGCACCTGGATGGTCGGCGTCTCGCGCGCCAGATAGCGCGCCACCACCTGGCGAAGCAGGTCCTTCGCCATCCTCTGAATTCCAGTGTTGTAGAGCACCAGACGCTCGCAGAACTCCGCTTTCCGTTCTTCGCTCCAGGCCACCGGTTGCACGCGGATGCGCTGCCGCAAACCAGGCCCGGTAATCATGAGTTTGGCCCCAGGAAAGATGCCTCCGGCCTGATCTTGCCAGCCGCCGCCTGTCGTCATGCGCTGTTCGAGCTGCGTCACTGATTCCGAAAGAGCAGGGGCGCTGAGCGAGTGCCCAGCCATCTCGGCCAGCGCGCGAATCACCGTGGCGGCAAGGATGCTGCTGGTACCCAGGCCGGAGCCGATCGGCAACTCTACATGGCACCGGATCTCCAGCCCCCCGCCCAACTCCACCAGAGCTTGCTTCAGAAGCTGTCCCTTTTCCGGGATGCCGAGCATCTGCAATGCGGCGCGAGGAATCGAAAAAACGGACCCCGGCCCGCACGGCTCCATTAGTTCTTCTGCGTTGCTATACTCGGCTACCACTCCATGGCCGTCGGCAAAGCACCGTATCACAGGATCGTCAATTCGCCGGATGTCCGTCTTAATGGAATACGTCCCGTTGATTTCAAGCGCGCAATTGAGTACCGTACCGCCCCAGTCAATACAAAACGGAGGCGTGTCAGACCAGCCTCCTCCCAAGTCGATGCGGGCTGGCGCTGACACGTGAACCCGGTCGAAACGCCAGCGAGACGGCAGCGGTTTCACCTCGCTGGAGCTCCCTTCGCGCACTGCATCCTGAATGCAGGTAAACGCCTCGGCCTCAGCCGTCCCAGCCTCCTGCTCAAAGCCCGCGCGGCTCAGCAGACGAGATGCCTGCATCAGCTGGCTGGCCGCAAGAGTCAGGTTTTCCCTGTCCCTGTCGCGCAACTCTTGCGCATGAGTTCGCAGCAAACGGCCAGCCCTGGCAGCTGGCGCCAATCCTGGGAGATTTGCGAGCAGCGGCCGCAGGTCCGCGCCCGATTTCGACAACTCGACCGCCGCGCCTTGCCAGATGCCCTGCAACCTGTGACTGCGTGCTTCGGCCAGAGCCTTCCCGTCGACGCGCCGTGCACTCTCAGCGAGCGACAGCCGCTGTGCCTTGCGCCAGCGAATCACGTTGTAGGCGCTTTCTTCACCCATCATCCACCGCGCGCACGCCCATGCGTCGTCCGGTGTCGTCACCGGAAACAGAGAGGCGTTCCAAAGCGCCGGCGCTTCTCCCGCGCCCCAGACATCCTGGCTGCTCAGCCCAAGCCGCTGCAGCGTCTCCAGAATCGGACGGTTGAACCAGGTGGCGTTCTCAATCGTCAGTTTCGGGTCGTCCTCCACACCATAGGCTCGGATGACCCAGCCGTTTTTCGCGGACCCCTCTACCGGCAATTGGTGAACTACCGTGTCTTCGGGAACTTCTACCGCTCCCTTCAAGCCTGTCAGTCCATGCAGGATCGCACCACGGCTGGCGTAAACCGGTCCGTCAAGGTCGCATTCCAGGATTACGGCCTCATGAGCCGCCTTGCAGACGCCGCCGATCACGCTGTCAAGAACTCCACCCGCCCCCGCGGCCAGCGCCCTGAAAGAGTGAGTTGTCCCAACATGGATAAATTCACCGTCGACCACCGCGCAGTGGAATCCCGACGGCTGTCCAGGAGCGCGCAGGATTGTGGCCAGTTCCCGCCAGAACAACCCCGCGTTGCTCTCGGGCTTCCACTCGCCGGTCAGTCCACGCGTAATCTGATCATAAAGATCAACCGCCGGGAGAACCCTGAATCCCGCCAGCTCAGTCAATGCCGCCGTCAGGTCGGCATCAAACCGCAGCAACCCGATATCAACCGCGACGCGGCCATCGGCCAGCATTCCGCCGGCGGCCTTTACCTCCGCCGACGTGGGCTTTTGCAGAAACGTATAAACCTGGTCTCCCGCTCCGACAACATAGACGCCGTGATGGCTTCCGGTTTCCGCATCCAGGCGCATCGCGATACCCGTCACGCCCGGCCGGTCCCACAGCACCTGGCTCGCATCGAATCTCAGCACGACATCGCCGGAAGCCACCAGCAGCCCGTTGGGTATTCTCTCTGCCCAGGCCGTCGACAACTTCAGCGTTTCGTCAAAAACCGTCGTCGTCCCATGCGGCTGCGTGCGGGAAGGCAGCACCCCAAACAACTTGCCGACCGGCGAGTACTGCGGCAGACGGCGCGAGTCGCCGCCCGAGTGGATCAGCAGGGCCCGATGGCAGCTCCACCACTCCCGCTTTTTGCCCAAAACGCCCAGCGCATTGATCGTCGCCCCACCACTTCCCACTCTTCGCTCGCCCGGATCGGGGACCACAAGAAACTGCGTCTCCTCCGGCAACATCCCGGACAATCTCCGGCGCTGGATTTCCTCGCGGTACAGCCCGGCCTGCCGCTCGGAAGAGGCCGTGATCATCACAACGTCCCAATTCTTCACTGTGCTTCTCCGTGATCAGTGCAAATAAACCTCAGTCAATTGCCCTATATAAACCGACCTCAGCCGGTATTGACGCCTGGCCAGCGTCCGAATAACGCCATGGCTGGACCGCGGTCCTTATCGTCATAAAGCTGGCCGAAAGCTCCATACTACTGCAAGGAACCGTCAGACCGGACTTGCCCCCCAGTTCCATGGCAAAAAGGATGTGGCCGGAGAGCCGCCACTGGAGCGGACAGCAATGAGGAATGCTCTGGACGCGCTCGCGATAAAACAGAAACTGACGTGGGCTTCAATGGGCACAGCAGAGGGGCACAACGGAAACAGCTTCAAAAAACACCTGAATGGAATGCAAGGAATGACGCAAGATATTGATTTTATGGTGGAGCTGAGCGGGATCGAACCGCTGACCTCCTCGTTGCGAACGAGGCGCTCTCCCAGCTGAGCTACAGCCCCACGACCTTCATTGTATCAAATGCTTGCCATTGGGAATAGACACAGGGTGACCTGCCGGGAACATTCTCCACACCGGGATCGTATGTCGATTCTGGCGATGCGCGCCCATGCAGGAGTGGAATCGGGTTCTCGCCGTGCGAAGAAAGGAATGAGGATATGGAACCCGTGCGTCACACTGGTTTCTTTGAAAAACTCTCGCCTGCGGCTTGGGCCCGGCTCACCGGTGCCTTCTATCTGCTCAATTTTGTAACGTCGATTATTTGGATGAACGGAAAGGGAAGTCCCTGGCTTCTCGCCGTCTGCCGCCCAGGGGCGACAGTCACCTACGTCGCGGTTACGGCACTCCTCTGCTACCTTTTCTGGCCAGTAAGCCGCTGGCTCTCGCTTCTTGCGGCGTGCTTCAGTTGGGCGGGAAGCGTCTATGGCTATATCAACCCTGCCTATCTCCACCTCCAAATGGACTTCCTGGTTTTCTACGGGTTCTATTGCCTCCTAATCAGCTATCTCATCTTCCGCTCGAGCTTCATGCCCCATGCAATTGGCGCTGTGATGCTGGTGCCCGGCCTCAGTTGGATGACCTTTGCCTGGCAACCGCTGGCGCACGCTATTGCGCCCTACCAGGCCATCGCGGGAGGAATCGGAGAGGCCATACTCACCCTCTGGCTCCTCACGATGGGTGTGAACTCCGGTCAATGGGAATTGCAAGCCAAAAAGCAGGTTGTGTCCGCTGGCTGAAACGTCAGGATGAATAGAGACACGGTGCGAAATCACTTCAATAAGAGAAGGCCGCCTCCTTGGAAGCGGCCTTCTCTTATGACACTAGATGCCAGTTATAGCTGGTTCATGTTGGCCAGGAATTCGGCGTTGTTGCGCACCTTTTCCAGACGGCTGATCAGCAGCTCCATAGCCTCAACCGGCGACAGCGGATTGAGCACCTTGCGCAGAATCCAGACGCGCTGCAAATCCTCCTTGGGAATGAGCAGCTCTTCCTTGCGGGTGCCGGAGCGCTGGATGTCGATGGCCGGGAAGACGCGCTTATCGACCAGCTTGCGGTCCAGGATGATTTCCATGTTGCCGGTGCCCTTGAATTCCTCGAAGATGACCTCGTCCATGCGCGATCCGGTATCGATCAAAGCAGTGGAGATGATGGTCAGCGAGCCGCCTTCCTCGATGTTACGAGCCGCGCCGAAGAAGCGCTTGGGGCGCTGCAGTGCGTTGGAATCGACGCCGCCGGAAAGCACCTTGCCCGAAGGGGGAACGATGGTGTTGTAGGCACGCGCCAGGCGGGTGATCGAGTCCAGCAGAATTACGACGTCTCGCTTGTGCTCGACCAGGCGCTTGGCCTTTTCGATGACCATTTCAGCCACTTGCACGTGGCGGGCGGCCGGCTCGTCAAAGGTGGAACTGATCACTTCGCCCTTGACCGAGCGCTGCATGTCGGTAACTTCCTCGGGGCGCTCGTCGATGAGCAGAACGATGAGGATGACCTCGGGATGGTTGGTGGAGATGGAGTTGGCGAGCGCCTGCAGCAGCATGGTCTTGCCTGTGCGGGGCGGAGCGACAATCAGGCCGCGCTGGCCCTTGCCCACCGGGGTCAGCAGGTCCATGACCCGGCCGCTGATGCCCTCTCGCGTGGTCTCCAGCTTGATGCGCTCCTGGGGATAGAGGGGGGTCAGGTTGTCAAAGAGAATCTTGTTGCGGGTCTCTTCGGGCGACTCGAAGTTGATGGCCTCGATCTTGACCAGCGCAAAGTACTTCTCACCCTCGTGCGGCGGACGGACATTGCCGCTGATTGAGTCGCCGGTCTTGAGATCAAACTTGCGAATCTGCGACGGAGAGACGTAAATATCGTCCGGGCCGGGCAGATAGTTGTAGTCGGGCGAGCGCAGGAAGCCATAGCCGTCGGGCAGGATTTCCAGCACGCCCTCGGCAAAGATGTGGCCTTCCTTTTCGCTTTGCGCCTGAAGAATCTTGAAGATCAGGTCTTGCTTGCGAAGGGCGCTGGTGCCCTGGATTTCCAGGGTGCGCGCGATTCGGGTCAATTCAGTGATGTTTTTTTCTTTTAGTTCTGCGATGGTCATGTTCACCTGCAACAGGAAAGGATGGGTTGGAAGGATCCGGAACGGGGAGGTGTTCCGGGAGAAGAATGGGTGGGAATGCTGAGCTTGCGGCCGGCCCGCGCCGCATTGGAAGCCTCTGCTGGAATCAAGCGAAGCATTGAAGACCGGAATGTACGGCTAACCTCGACGGAAAGCCGCCATCCACCGATGCATGATTCAACTATACCCTTCGGAAAACACCGCCTAAGCGGCGCGGCGCTCTTCGACGGGCTGGTCAGTGGATGCCGTCACCGGCTCCAAAGACGCGGGATTGATGGTCTGAAAACGGGCAAGAACCTCATTTGCCGTGTCCTGCACCCGGGTGTTCGGTCTGTGCAGCTTGCGGGTTGCCTTGCTGGCCAGTTGGCACAACTGGTAGCGATTGGACACATGCGAAAGTGCCCCAAAAACCAAATCGGAACGCATTACGTGTTTCTCCTTCAAAAAATTGGCCCCGCCCTGAGCCCAACCGGCGCCGGCGGTGCAAACAGGGGAGCCAATGCGGCATGGGCTACCCCGTCTTCTCACTCCCAAGGGTTAGACGTACGAAAGGCGCGCAAGGCTCAAAAACTGGCGCATTCTCGCACATGTTGGAACAGGCATTAATCGGTATCAGAGATACGGATTACCGCCTTGGGAACCAACCGCCCTGTATTTCCATTCCAGCAGAAACCTAAACGCACCGAGGCATCGACCGATGATCCTCAACTCAGAACTCATGCAGGAAATAGCAGAGGGGCGCACGCCAAAACTTCACGCTCCGCCCTTGGTGGATGGCTCTTTAGAATGTATAACGAGTTGGCTGGCAGGTCAAGAAGTTTTTCAGGCCCAGTAGCTGCGGTCGAGGGTGCGGTACTGGATGGCTTCGGCCAGGTGGGCTACGGTCAGGCTCTCGGCGCCTTCCAAATCCGCGATCGTGCGGGCGACCTTGAGGATGCGGTCATGGGCCCGCGCGGTCAGGCCCTGCTGCTGCATGGCGCGCTCGAGCAGCCGTTCGGCGTCAGGGCCCAGTTCGCAGTGGGCGCGAATCTGGCGAGTGGTCATCTGCGCGTTGGAAAAGGTCTTTTCGCCGGACCTGTGGAAGCGGTGACGCTGGCGTTCGCGGGCGGCCAGCACGCGGGCGCGAATCTGGGCTGAGCCTTCGGCGGCTGCCCCGCCGCGCAGTTCCTTGTATTGGACCGCCGGAACTTCGATGTGAATGTCGATGCGGTCGAGAAGCGGCCCGGAGATTTTGGCGATATAGCGCTGAATCATCGGCGGGGTGCACTGGCACTCGCGCGATTTGTCGTTGAAGTAGCCGCAGGGACAGGGGTTCATGGCGGCGGCCAGCATAAAGCGAGCCGGAAAGCTGAGAGACATGCTGGCCCGTGCGATGGTGACCGTGTGGTCTTCGAGGGGCTGGCGCAGGACCTCGAGCACGTTGCGGGGAAACTCCGGCAGTTCGTCGAGAAACAGCAGGCCATTGTGGGCCAGCGAGACCTCGCCGGGACGGGGAATGATGCCGCCGCCGATCAGGCCGGCGTCGCTGATGGTGTGGTGCGGCGAACGGAAGGGCCGCTGGGCCACGAGGCCGGCCGCGGCGTCGAGCACGCCGGCGACGGAGTGAATCTTGGTGGTTTCCAGAGCCTCATCGAAGGTCAGCGGCGCCAGAATCGAGGGCAGACGCTTGGCCAGCATGGTTTTGCCCGAGCCGGGGGGGCCGATCATGAGAATGTTGTGGCTGCCGGCCGCGGCCACTTCCAGGGCGCGCTTGGCTGTCTGCTGGCCGCGCACATCGCTGAAATCGACGGAAAAGTGCTGCAGCTCGCCAAGCAGCGCCTCGGTCAAAACATGGTAGGGCTCGCGCTGAATCACGCCGACGACCATGGTGTTGAGCAACTCCAGCACATCCAGCAGCGAGTTGGCGGGATAGACGTTGACGCCCTCGACGACCGCGGCTTCGGCGGCGTTGGCCGCGGGCAGAATCAGGTTGGGAATGCCCTTTTCACGGGCCATGATGGCCACCGGTAACATGCCGGGAACAGCGCGCATGCCGCCATCGAGGCCCAGTTCGCCCACCAGCAGGAACTGGCTCAGGTCGTTGGCGTGGAGCGCGCCATAAGCGCCCAGAATGCCGACGGCGATGGGAAGATCAAAACCCGAGCCTTCCTTTTTGAGGTCGGCGGGCGCGAGGTTGATGGTGATGTGCGTGGGCGGAATCGTGTAGCCGGAATTCTTGATGGCGGCGCGGACACGGTCGCGGCTCTCGCGCACGGCGGCATCGGGAAGACCGACGGTGTGAAAGTGGTCCTGATCGCTGACGATGCCGCTATAGTCCACCTCGACATCAATGAGATTGGCATCGATGCCGTAGACAGCCGCGCTGTGGGCCTTGAAAAGCATGGTGGGAGAGTTGCAAGCGAGTGTAGCAGACGGGAGGGGAGGGGGAACAGGGGCGGGGATTTCACAGCGTGCGTGCTGCTGTGAAACCAATAGACGCAAATTATTGATTAGATATACTTTAGATCGGGCTTCACAGTTTCACTGGGCGAAAGCGGAAGATTTTATTCTGGACTCAAGAAATGTGTTTTGAGAATGGGGTTTACGTTGACGGGATTGGGGTTACGGGTTTTGAGCCAGATGCAAAAGTGGGTTTGGAAACGGACATTTTTGTGATTAGAGCGATGCTAACTCACGGCTTTAAGAGCGAAAATGCAGGAAATCATGGCTTTTGGGGCGAATCGGGGTTGGGGGCGGGAGCGGCGGGGGAAGGGTTGCGGACAGGAAAGGCGCTGATGGCACGATTGATGCCGGGCAGGGTCTCAAGGAGATACTTGACGATCGCGGAAACCGAGGTATCGCGCCGGGCTGCCCAGACCCGCGCGCGGCGGTAGGAATCGTCGGGAATGGTTACGGTGATGTTGCGCATGGCTGCTCCTTCCAGGGGTCAGAGATCAGTTCAAGCACCGATCTCCTGACTCTCTTTATTGTGCGACGACGGAGGGAAATCATCGGCAACCACCTGCGGTGGGGCCAGCCGCTCGCTATTCGCTCGCAGAGGTTTCGAGGTCTCCCAGGTGCCCCTCGATAAGGAAGAAGGCTTTGTCAAGAACGAAAACAAACAAACTATTCCTGGGCGGCGCGTGAGCGCCGCTTTTTGGGCCGAGAGAGGAGAGAGGACCACGGGTTCGGGCATTTCTACTCGGTCGCTACATCATCGTTTGGCGGGCACTCGCCTCACCAACCATCGATACGGCCGTCTGTTTCAGGCCATGATGCTTCCATGCGGACATCCCATCTTTATGGGATGCGAGAGCGCTCAATCGAATGCTCGGCATGCTGGTGCCAGCCATGGACACCTTCGAGCTGCTCTCGTTGTGGGCGATTTCCGGATAGCCCGTTTGTGTTTTGAGCATCCAGTAGAGTAGCACAGTTAATTTCCTTGCCGCCGCCACTTTGGCCACGCCTTTCGGCTTTTTGTGGCAACGCGCCTGATACTGCCGTCGAGATCCTTCATCCAGCCGATTCGTTGTCTGGACGGCTTCTACCAGAAGTTGGCGCAGGAAACTCCTGACATTGATTGAAGTCCTGAACCGCAGGTCCTTCGACTGCGTTTGGCGCAAAGAACGCGCCAAACTTCGCTCAGGATGACAGGACATTATTGAAGCGAACTTTAGAGGCGGGACACTGGAGCATTTTTACAGATGGTGCAGAGTGCGGCGTGGACCGGGAGGCCGGCGCTACAACTTTGCGGATGGGACACCCACCGGCGGTGGGGCCGGTCGCTCGCTATTCGCTCGCATGGGTTTCGTGACGCCCCTGATCTGCTGAAAGCACGAAGGGGGTCACCAATGGCCCTTCGGGCCTGGAGTTGCGGGTAGATACGATTCGTCCTTTTCGCGGCTGTGGACTGGCAGCCGCAGCCTGCTGTAGAGTTGCTCCAGATTTTGAACGGAAGGAGGGAACGCACCCGTGCGTAATATTGCTTTCAGCGGCGTCGCAGCGCTTCGGCTCAGGGGAGTTTGCAACTCACTGGCAAGCCTTCTGCTCGCATTCAGCGCCATGACGTTTCTCTTCTCAGGGCCCGTCTCTGCAGCACAGGATTCCAAGAGTCCCGCCGTGCTGCCCGCACCGTCCAACGGCAAGGCCATTGTCTGCATCTACCGCGTGTACAGATTTACCGGCTCGGCCGCGCACGACGAGATCTTTGTCAACGACACGCATCTGGGCAAACTGCTGAACGGGGAATACGAATTCACGGAAGTACCGGCTGGGCTCGTGGTCATTTCCGGATTGCCGAAGATGTACTACGGAGGAATCATC
>Ga0326728_10026256_pt1 | contig 10329 bp, 11 predicted proteins | sample MB3enrmetagenome_FD_207602 | JGI IMG/M metagenome (GOLD analysis project Ga0326728, IMG submission 207602) | Lab enriched peat soil microbial communities from McLean, Ithaca, NY, United States - MB31MN | ecosystem: Environmental > Terrestrial > Soil > Wetlands > Peat | place: USA: New York... | reverse complement strand
TGTGTTCTCTTGGTAGACTGTGACTATTTTCGTTGCCAATGCTCCGGCATGTGCGAGGTATGCCGGCATTACTCCTAGCCATCCTTGCTTCTCGGGTATTGACAGGCTCAGTCTCGTAGGCATCGTTGCGGTTCCGAGAGTAAGCTCCCGGAACGCCTCTTCAACCGCCCTAATGCTCTCAGCCATCGATAGGATCGAGCTTACTTGGCTCTTGGAAAGAAGTACCGCCATCTTTGCATCTCTCGGGTGACGAGGCTGGTTCGATTGAAGTGCTTCCGTTACATTACTCCAAGAACTGTGAGGGGCCTTTATCGTATATTCCTGCGTTTCACGGTTGAGTATATAGCGAAACAAAGAAGCAAGGCTGCGAGCAGAAGCAGAACGGGTGCGAGTGGCGTGCATGAACTAGGTGGCGAATTTAATGGGTATTCCATGCACTCCGAAAATGGAAAAGGTTGCGAAGGGCCTGACGCAAGGAATGCTATTAGCAAACCAAGTGAGACTGAGAAAACAATGGTGATCATTACTCCAATGGCCAATCGCAAATCTCTCACTTAACAACTCAGACCTTTCCTCGGACAACTTATAACCGAATCGGGTGTGCGCACACACCATTAGACCCACACACAAATGGTTCAGCTACTGACCCGCTCAACGACTTCTACGAACCGTCCTCGTCCTTTGTCTTCTTATCGCGTTAAATCGCACACACTTTTGATCAGGCGTCAAAACCAAGACTTGTCCTGTGAGTTTATTGCTCCTGGCGGTGGTACGATACTCATGCCTTACCAGTTCAAGTTCGACCTGACACGGCTATCCCAATCGTTCTTCACAGGAATTGTGGTGGCTGCCCAAAAGAGAAAGCTGCACAGAAGAATTGGCGAGGCAACTCTGCGTCTTCTTGAACGATGCAGAGTTCAGGAGATCACAGGATTGGATTTTGCTCAAGCTCTGATGCTCCTCGAGGACTTGATAGATATCCAGACTAAGAATTTCGACAACCGGGAAAGATTCGTAAGAACTTCCAGGCGAGTGCTACTGCTTCCTCACTGCTCAAGGAAGTATATGGACAATCGGTGTAAAGCCGTCTTCGATTCAGGCATTCCATCATACCGTTGCTCTCACTGTTCACCTGACTGCTTGGTAAACCAAGCGACACTGGCTGGGGAGGAGAGAGGATACGATGTCTATGTTCTGCCGGGTGGGTCATGTATCCAACAGATTCTGCAAAAAGGCCGTTATGAGGCGCTTGTGGGAGTCGCCTGCGGCGCGGAGATCAAGCTAGCTGAAGGGCTGCTAGAGAAGACGGGGCTGCCAGGTCAAAATGTGCCTTTAATCAGGAATGGTTGCGCCAATACAACATTCAACATACGGGCCCTGAAAAAAATCCTGTGAGCTTCCGAAAGATACTAGCAATAATGAGGTCCACACACAGAGAAACTCAACGGTACGACTAAAGCGAAGCGCTGATTATTGAGAACACGAAGCGTTGTAGGTTCGATCGAGGATAGAAGTTGTTGGCCTCTGATCTCGACGCTCTGATAACCGACGCGGATCAAAAAAACGAATTGAAGAGGGAACTAATTCGCTACCATGCCGCAGAGCGAACAAGGCGAGACGCTTGAAAGCCATTTTGTTTGATTTTGATGGCACTCTGCTTAACAATTTCCACGCCGTGTATATGACTGCGAAAGAGGTAGGATCCCGTTACGGTATTCCTAGTCTAAGCCAGAAACAATTCCGCGCAACGGTACGCTTGCCATTTGCCTCAACTATTTCCGGCCTCGGTCTTTCTAGTATTACAGAAGATGAGCTAAAACGGTCATACTTGGAAATATACCAGAGACGCATGCATGACGTAGCCCTCTTCCCCGATGTTAAGGCAGCTCTTAGAAAATTGCGCAACAATGGCTTAAGAACCGGCGTGGTTACAGACACGCCTCGCTTCCTGATTTTGAAGTTTTTAGACGATTTGCATTTGGGCGGATACTTTGACGTGATTGTATGTGGTGACGACACGAAGAAGCCAAAGCCATCTCCACTTCCCATATTGTTTGCTGCCAGAAAGCTTGGTCGCCTTGAACCACGTGAAATGATGTATGTCGGCGATATGGCCGAAGATGTAGTCGCTGCGCGAAGTGCAGGAATCATTTCATGTGCGATTTACAGGCGTGGGCTAAATTTCCATTCGCTTGCTAGGCTGAGGGACTCTGGACCTGAATTGATTGTGACTTCATTGAAAGAGCTCACCCAGAAGATACTCTCTTAGTCTACGTGACCGTGACTCGAAGAAACTTCCCTGGGAGCAAGGTAATAGGTCGCCCAAGTCTTTATGCACAGAGAGCTGTGAGGCTTTCTTGACTGACGATGTCTGAATCACCTGACACGCTCATGGAGATAACTCGACATACGAAAGGAAGATTACTGCTCGTAGGACGGAAGATCGGGCAAGAGAAATTCAGGGTACTGAAAGATGCTCTAAGAGTGGAGGCTAAGCCTAGCAAGTATCCGACTGGAAAGAACCCGATACCGTGGGAAAGCGGATTGCTGAAAAGGTTCAACGAAGGAGATTTTGAATCAATAGTTCTCCACAGGTTCCTCTACAAGCCAACGAAGTCGTATGTGGAAGATCCGGAAAAAGTTCTGACTGAGGTGAAACGGATTCTGCCAGAGGAAGGAGTGCTTATTGTAAACTCGTTCTTGCTGCATGAAAAAACAAGGGACTTCCGTTCTGCCGACTGTTTCTATACAGAGGAGGAGATGATGAGCCTCCTTCGACGTCAATCGTTCAAAGATGTCAAATGCGTGAGAGTCACTGACGCGATATTGTTCGTGTGTAAGAAATGAATAGAGTCAGGCTTTTGAAATCAATTAGCTGGACTCAAGGCGTTACATTGGATTTCCAGGAAGGAGGTGAAGTGTGTGAAACTAAGCGCAAGTAATGTGTTGAGGGGTAAAATCAAGAGTATCAAACAGGGGGCGCAATGTTGCCAAGCTAGCAAGTAACCGATCTCGCAGGTGAACGAGTTGCTTAAGCAAAAACTCTGAACGCAAATTCTCTCGTGAACAAACTATCCTCTGTTGTCTTACCTTCTGGCCAATGTTTTTCCGTTGCGTTCACCCTCACATTAGTTTTCGTTCGTCGCGTTCTTCATTCTTCCGACTAGGCTGAACCCATATAGGGAGCATCCCAACGCAGAGTTTTTCTACAAATCTTATTATTGGAGGTCGAACCAACTACTCGGTGTAGTTACGTAGGAACGTTATCGGAAGAAAGGGTTGATTGGAGTGTCTAGCAAGGTCCGTACTCTAGTTTTGTGCGTTATCATCTGCGTCGCGGTGATGGGTGTTCTTTCGAGCAGTACTGCGGGCGCGGATTCGAACAGCAGCACATGGACTACATGGAGTGGATGGAGTGGAAGCCATACGTGGGGCGGATGGACTGGAAGCCACACATGGGGTGGATGGAGCGGGAGCCATACATGGAGCGCGTGGAGTGGAAGCCATACGTGGAGCGGATGGACTGGAAGCCATACGTGGAGCGGATGGACTGGAAGCCATACGTGGGTGACAGCGGTCACGACTAGTTATACATCGTACCCTACATGGTACTCTACATGGTACCCTAGTTTCTCCAATTACTATCCGTTGACGACGAGTATTGCATCCGGTTCGGGAGCTGTCACTCCATACTTTCCGTATGGTCAACCTGTTGGTGTTGGCACGATGGTCTATGTCACGGCATACGCAACCTCCCCGGGATGGTCGTTTTCAGCGTGGAGTGCGTTTGGAGCATATTGTTTCGGGGGACCATACAGTAACCCTTGCGCTTTTACCATGCCAAGTAACTCTGTTACTCTAATGGCAACGTTCGCTCAGAGTCAGTCTAGTCAGACTCTGACTACCAGTGTTGCCTCTGGCCAAGGTTCGGTTAATCCGGATTGCCCCAATGGCTGTTCGGAGACCGTCGGTTCTTCCGTTACGGTTACGGCTTCGCCTAGCCCTGGTTGGCAGTTCGCAAGCTGGTCCAATGCGCAAGGTGTCTCATGTTCAAGTGACTCCTGTACTTTCACGATGCCGAATGGTCCAGTAACCTTGGACGCGGCTTTCTCCCCTCAACCGCCTGAATCGACATCATTTCAGTTTCAAGGTTCTCTCACGGGCCCAATAAGTAACGGTCAAATCCAGCTAACTTCGGGCAGTGTAATCGTTGGTGACAACACTTACAATTTAACTGGTCCAGCTTCAACGGCATGCGGAACAGCAGTAAATGTGGTCTGCACTTCACTAGGACTGCTGTCTGCAGGCCAGATAACTCTTAACAACGGCTACGTGATGGGCTTGGCGGCCTGCTACACCGCTCTGAACAGCTCAAGCCTATCCTTAACCTTCGCCGGAGAACCACCGAACTGCGGCGGATCAACGGCTATTACGCAAGGTTTTGGGGGACCAGTGATGGTTGACATAACAGCTACTGGAACCTTGACTGTTTCTGGGTCCCAGGTCACCATTACCGGCACAGGCTCAGGGATTGTAAATTTCCCAGAAACAACAGTCGGCAGCGTCAATATGGGAGCAATCACATAGTGATTGCACATATTGATATTCGAGTGCCATCTGTGTAGTTAATGGTGAAAACCTAGAGAGCAAGAGCTGTGATTGCGCCGACTGGACTTTTTTCATGACCGCAAATACCCGCTAAGATAGGCCTCTTCTGACGATAATCTTAATTTTTGTTGGTAGCACCGTCGAGAATGCCAGCGATACCTATGGTTGATTCCGAACTGCCTGATCTTTCGAAGCCTCACGCTTTCTCTGTACATGATATGGTCCGTATGGAACGGCTTGAGGATCCTAAACCATCGCCGGATGGGAAGTGGGTTGCGTTTGCACGGAAGGTGTGGGATCCTGAGGCAGACAAGTCGACAGCAAATCTGTGGCTTGTGTCGATCGACGGAAAGACGATGCGAAGACTCACCTCGATCAACCATCAGGAAGATTTGTCACCGGCGTGGTCGCCGGACGGTCGGACGGTCGCATTCGTTTCAAACCGGAGCGGATCGAAGCATATCTGGATAATCAAGACGGACGGAGGAGAGGCGCGACAGTTCACGAAGTTTCCGTTGGATGTTGACCACTTGCTCTGGAGTCCGGCCGGGACGCATATCGCGTTCTCTGCAGAAGTCTACCCGGACGCAGACTTGGAAGCCACCGCTAAGCGAGACAAGGAAAGGTCGGAGAGTCGCGTGAAAGCGATGAAGTTTGATCGACTGTTCATTCGCCACTGGGATAGATGGCTCGAAGGCAAGAGACGACATATCTTTGTGTTGCCAATCAAGCAGGAGAACAATGAGTGGGATGCTAACGGACCGCCAGTCGATCTAATGAAGGGTGTCGACGGTGACTGCCCTGCAAAACCCTTTGGGGGAGTGGAACAGTACGCCTGGTCGCCGGATGGGAATGAGATTGCATACACGACACAGTTCGGCCGCGATGAAGCTTGGTCCACGGACCTAAACATTTTCTTGGTTTCGGTCAACGGAGGCTCATCTCGATGCATAACCGCAGAGAACAAGGCCACGGACTCAAACCCCGCCTATTCCCCGGATGGGAGTACCATCGCGTACGTCTCGATGGCTCAGCCGGGGTTCGAAGCAGATCGTCGCCGTATCAAATTGTACGACCGCAAATCCGCTAAGACGCGGACGCTCACGGAAGCATGGGACAGATCGCCCAGTTCAATCCTCTGGTCTCAGGCCTGCGATACTCTCTTCGCCGTCTCCGAAGAAGCAGCCCGTCAGAAAGTCTTCGCTGTTGATCTGGCAACCGGCCAGCCTCGCGAGGTAGTAGGTGAACACTACAATTCCAGCCTAGCTCTCGCTGGGGGGCGTATCATCTTCATACAAGACTCGTTAACGGAACCAGCTGAAATCTGGACCGCAGCTAACGACGGATCTGACATACACCGGCTCACACACGTAAACGACAGGCGAGCGAAAATCGCACTTATGTCGAAGCCTGAGGAGTTCCATTTCGCCGGGGCACTCAACGAAACAGTACGCGCGTGGCTTCTGAAGCCCGTCGGATTCATTGACGGGAAAAAATATCCGGTGGCCTTAATCATTCACGGCGGTCCCCAAGGTGCTGACGAGGATCATTTCCATTACAGGTGGAACCTGCAGGCGTTTGCAGGTGCGGGTTACGCGGTAATCGCGATCAACTTTCACGGATCAACAGGTTTCGGCCAGCGTTTCACAGACTCGATTTCGGGGGATTGGGGCGGCAAACCGTTTGAGGATTTGATGAAGGGGCTCGACTACGCTTTGGCTACCTACCATTGGCTTGACGGAGACCGTGTGGCAGCGCTGGGTGCGTCGTACGGGGGCTGGATGATTAACTGGATCAACGGTCATACGGACCGTTTCAAGTGCCTCGTGAACCATGACGGCGGCTTTGACGAGTTCGCGAACTACTTCACAACGGATGAGCTATGGTTCCCCGAGTGGGAATATAGGGGGACTCCTTGGGAGAGATCTGAGCTGTATGACAAGTTCTCACCTAGCCGCTATGTCATGAACTGGAAAACTCCGACCCTAGTCATCCATGGAGGTAAAGACTACCGCTTGGTTGACGGTGAGGGTATTGGCACTTTCACTGCGCTTCAACGCCGGGGGATTCCATCCCAATTACTCTACTTCCCAGACGAGAACCACTGGGTCCTCGCGCCCAAGAACAGTATTGTATGGCACGAGACGATTCTAGCATGGTTGGAACGATGGCTGAAGTAGCTCAGTGGTAGGGGAGTCTGCCTAAAGACGCACCAGAAATACGTGACAGGACAATTAATGAAGTTGAGCCACCAGATACAAGATAGTTATTTGATAACTATTTTGTGGATTTGATGAACTCACCACACGCTGTGTGCACCTCGACGGCAAGCCTCTAGTTCAACATGCACGCTTAGGGAGGGAGGTGAAATTGTATGCCCGTGGTCATAGTTGAGATGTGGGAAGGAAGGACTTCAGAGCAGAAGGAGACACTAATCAAGGGAATAACAAGAGCTTTTGAACAGATCGGAACAAAGGCCGAAGCACTGCACATCGTAATCCACGACGTGCCAAAATCCAATTGGGGAATGAGAGGACAGCAAGCATCCAAACTACCAGCGTAGACGAACAGCATAAAGTACGCAATTGTTCTAACTGAAATACGGTTAACCGTGCATGGCGATTGGGCCCAAAGCTTGAGCTTGCGAATTCCTGTGTAGCAGAGTATCCTTTGCAGATTCTGCCTAATGGAGGTGCAGAGCAGAACGTGGATGACTGGCGCGGCGTTCTAGTTTGGTCCGTGAAAGAATAGCATTCGTAATTTCACAGATCGGGCGTGGTGAAGCAGGTAAATATTCGAGAAGGCGAGTCGGTAAGCAGGTAGAAAGGTGCTCATGCATGGAAAAACTCGGAACGGACATGTCTACGTGGGCAGAGGCACTGATGGACGGCATCGACATCGACAAGTTCATCGTGTGTACGTATATCGTGTGTTTGCCCTATGATTACGAGAACGTATTCGCCAGTATCGCCAAGGTGATCGCGGAGGAACAGTCGATCGGGACCTGGACGCATGTGCCGGGGGAAACACCCGAGGTGAGGCGCCGCTTCATTGGCAAGGTGCTTCAATGCGTCGAGATTCCGCAGTATGAGGTCATCCGCCCCGATCGGAAGAACCGGGAACCCTTCGGTGACAAGCAGATCCCGCTCATCCCGTACCTCGTGACGATCGGCTATCCGGCGGACTTGTTCAACGACGATAATTTCAGCCTCGTCTTGACGTCGATTTACGGTAACATTTCCATGGTCGGCCCCATCCGCCTTGTCAGCGTTCGCTTTGGCAAGGAGACCATGAACCGGTACAAAGGCCCGACCTTCGGCCTCGAGGGCATTTACAATAAGCTCAAGATCCCGCTCGCTCCCGACAAAGCGACGAGGCCGCTCACGATCAACATGATCAAGCCCAAGACGGGCTATACCAAGGACGTCGGCAAGAAGATCTTCTGGGAGGCAGCCATCGGTGGCGTCGACATCATCAAGGACGACGAGATGATCGCTAACTGCCCCCAGATGGACAATGCGCTGGAGGAACGTGTCCCCTTGTACATGGAGATGCGTGACAAGAAGATGGCCGAAACGGGCGAGGAGACTATCTACTGCGTGAACATTTCGGACCGAATGGATCGGATGTTGGAAATGTACGACAAGGTAGTTTCGCTGGGTGGTAACGGTGTGATGATCAACTACATCAACTGTGGCTGGTCGTGCGTCAAGCCATTAACCGACAAAGGCAAACTCATCATGCTCGGGCACACGGACGGCGGTGGTGCCTACTATGTATCGCCCCTGTCCGGTATCTCGTCCGACCTCGTGCTCGGCATCTTCCCGCGCATGCTCGGTGTCGACATCCCGCTCGTCCCTGCCCCCTACGCCAAAGCCCCATACATCGTCGACCGGTACCTCCAGCTCTGCAAGTCGCTCACCATGCCCCTCGGCTACGGCGACAACCAGCTCAAGGCCTGCTTGCCCTTCCCCTCCGGCGGTATCCAAACCCAGCACATTCCCCAGCTCGTTAAGGATCTCGGCCCCAACATCGGTGTCGGCACGGGCGGCGGCATCCACGCCCATCCCATGGGTACCATAGCCGGCGCCAAGGCTTTCCGCCAAGCGTTCGACGCGTGCATGGCAGGCGAGTTCGACCTCAAGAAATACGCCAAGGAGAACAACTTGCAGGAACTCGCCGTCTCGTTGGGCATGATGGAAATGGCTCACGATGGTTTGAAAACCATGATGAAAAAGAAGTAACCCAGAATTTTTTATCCTTTTTCTTGCTGCCGATGCCGAGGTCCACTACGCTGCAACTCACAGGGAAATATGGAGTGGCCCATGCTCATCTCTACTGTTCACTTGAACACGATACACGACAACGTTACTTTACTCGAGGAGCCGCAACAATCATGCCCATGATCTCGAAGAGGACGAGTGAGCTTACAAACGAAGATTTGGAGTTCGTATCAAAGTCAACAAAAACTAACAGCGACAACATGCATCTGGACATTCACGTAAAAGTTTGGGATAACTGGGAAGTGTTAGGATGAGCAGACCATGTTGATAGACTGGCCAAAGCCAGAGAATCAATGGTGAATCTGCTAAACTACTTCAAATCCACATTCAGGTAGAAATAGAACTGAAGGTCGAGGTCTGCGGAATCGGAAGAGATGTTCGCTTTGCTGGCCAATTTGAATTCTTGTGAAATTAGGTCTGCGTTCCCGACCCTTCAGACCACATTCGTCGCGCGTTCAGAAATTCAAGGGCGTGGCAGCATCCTCTTCGAAATTCAATGGGGATGAAGTCATTTTCTAGCCTTTCGTAGAAGAGTGGTGTACGACTGATACCGCCTCTCTTCCACCCTTTTCGCACCTGGAAAGCTAAGCCTTGTGACGTTTCGCTTGCCGTAAATCGAGCGAATTGTAGGTTTGTTGGCTCATATTCTTGGGAACATGTGATCCAAGAACCGTTTGCGGTAGGGACTGACGTTGCTTCTCAGTAGTTCCGTTAGTAAGTAGTAGCTCGTGTCAAAGCTGACCTGATTTTCGTTCCTGAACTTCATAACAGGCATTCTCTTAGAAGGCTCCTCCCAAGCCTGATCCCAAGCACTGGCTCCGCCGATGTTCCGCTCCCGGTTACGCCTGTCCACTTCCGTCTTACTCACGATCATGACAATTAGCAACGGCACGACATCATCAACCTTAGTCCCCAGCAGGAACTCACGCCTGGAGTTTTGAGGTGCGGTGGAATCAAGAATTACGTTATGTCCCCTTCTGAGAGCCAAGTCACGCAATGAGGCTAGGCAAGTGTAAACGAATTCCTCATCCTCTGAAGGCTCGGCTGTTCCGTAAAACATTGAGCGAAGATCATCCACGCTCACTCTTACGAACGTTGGGTCCTCAGACACTAGACGTCTCGCTAGCACGGTCTTGCCGGAACCTGGATAACCGCTAAGAACGATATTCCACAGCTTCTTTCTGAAGCTCACATGCCCCATTCTCCTGTAAACGTGTTCAATTCTTCTCGGAACGAGGGGGCCACAAGCTCTCTGGCCCATTTTGGGATTATGGAAATGAATTTTACACACAACAGCGCCTGAAACGAAGGGTTCAATTCTCGATGCTCGCACCAATAATAATGTGTCTGCATAGCATGGTGCGAGCCTTAGAAATCGGACCTACCGGTCAGACTTAGTGTGTGTGGGTGGATTGGTGCGCACCACCACCATGCAATA
>Ga0326728_10026254_pt1 | contig 10329 bp, 11 predicted proteins | sample MB3enrmetagenome_FD_207602 | JGI IMG/M metagenome (GOLD analysis project Ga0326728, IMG submission 207602) | Lab enriched peat soil microbial communities from McLean, Ithaca, NY, United States - MB31MN | ecosystem: Environmental > Terrestrial > Soil > Wetlands > Peat | place: USA: New York... | reverse complement strand
GGTCGAAGTCACGCGCGACTTGACCTCCAAGCCCGGCACCGTTGACATCGGTTTCCGTGACGCCAAGGGTCAGCTTCTCGGCACGCGCCAACTGCACATTGCCCAAACCGATTGGAGCAGCAAAGGAGATAAGTAAATGAAAAAAATGCACCCTACGCCGGAAATGGTCAACGATCTGCGCAAAGTCTTCGATAAGCACAACTGGTCGGGCCAGCCGATTGGCCTGGCTACGAAGCCTGTCAATCTCCAGGCAGTGGCCTCGGCCGACGGCGGCACTTGTCCCGATGGCAGCCAGCCGCAATGGGTCAACTATCAACTTCCCGGCGGTACCTGGGTCGTGAAGAAAATGTGCCCCAAAAACTCCTAGATTAGGACTCCGGAGAAAATGCGAGCGGAGAATCCGCATGATGCGCACGGGACTTTCTAACAGAGTTGGATCTCCGCGAAACATGCGAACGCAAACAGATTCCGTTTGCCCGATTTCACCGGCGAGGCCATCACCAGTGGCCCACCAACTGCACTGAGTGCCGCGAATCAGAGGCAAAATGCCCACGTGATGCGCGATCGGCGGGAGCATGCCCGGCGCGGCTCCGATAGACTGGTAGGCGATGAATCCTATGTCCAGATTGGCGTGGGCCGCCTTGCCCGCCCTGTTTGTTCTGTCCGTTGCGGCCATGTTCGCGACGGGTTGCGGGACGCCGGGCGCGCCGCTGCCGCCCTCGCTCAACCTGCCGGAGCGCGTGACGGACCTGGCCGCAAACCGCGCCGGCAACCAAGTCTCGCTCACCTGGACCATGCCCAAAAAGAATACGGACAAGCTGCTGCTGAAGGGCGATGTTCCGGTGCGCGTTTGCCGCAAAGAGGGCGCGGGAACCTGCGAACCCGCCGGCGTGGCTTCAAGGCGGGGTTCGGATCTGCAGCTTGCTCCCGGCGCCGATGGCGCATTCACAGAGACGCTGCCGCCGGCGCTGTCCTCGGGCGCGCCTCGTATCCTTACTTATTTTGTGGAGCTGAACAACCGCAATGGCCGCTCGGCGGGGTTGTCGAATGCTGCCGCAGTGCTGGCCGGAGAGGCGCCAGCGCCCGTGACCGGCCTGGTTGCCCAGGTGCGCAAAGACGGCGTGGCCCTGCGCTGGACGCCTGGGAGCGGAACTGAGGCCATCCGGTTGCACCGCAAACTGCTGACGCCCAAACCTGCCGCCAAGCCCGGGGAGCAGCAGGGCCTTCTAGCTCCGCCATCTGTGCCGGTGGAGCAGAGCCTGCTGGTCGAGGCGGGCGAGCATGCCGGGCGCGCCCCGGACCGGGCGTTGGACAAGGAGATTCGCTTCGGCCAAATCTATGAGTACCGCGCCCAGCGCGTGGCTCGCGTGACCGTCAATGGGCGAACGATGGAGCTGGCCGGCCCACTCTCCGCGCCGGTGCGCGTCGAGGTCGTGGACGTGTTTCCGCCTGAAGTGCCTGTGGGCCTGGCGGCCGTGGCTACCGCGGCAGGCGCTGGCGCGGAGGCGTCCATCGACCTGAGCTGGCAGCCCGACACGGAAGCCGACCTGGCCGGCTATGCGGTCTATCGCCGCGAGGGCGATGGCGGCTGGCAGCTCATCTCGTCCCCGGCACCACTTGCAGCACCGGCCTTCCGCGACATCCGGGTCCAGCCCGGACATACCTACCGCTATGCCATCAGCGCCATCGACCAGGGCGGAAATGAAAGCGCGCGCTCGGCCGAGGCCGAAGAGACCGTGCCCAACCCGTAGCCGCTTTCCGAGTATCCGGAGATACCCATGAAATATTGCCGCTTTCTGCTCGATGACCAAACCCACTATGGCAAGGTGGAGGATCGCGGCGGCGAGCCGTGGATTGTGGACCTGGCCCATGCCCCGGAAGAGGACCTGGCCTTTCGCTTGGAGCACGGACGGGCCACTTCGTGGAGCTTCGACTTCGAGCCCATGCCGTTGAGCGCAGCCGAACTGCTGCCGCCGGTCACGTCATCGAAGATCGTCTGCGTGGGCCGCAACTATCGCGACCACGTGAAGGAGATGGGCAGCGAACTGCCCGCCGAGCCGTTGATCTTCCTCAAGGCGCCATCTTCGCTGCTCAAGCCGGGCGGCGTTGTGCTCATGCCGGCCGCTTCGGCGCGCGTGGACTACGAGGGCGAGCTGGCGCTGGTCATCGGACGCCGTGTACGCCATCTGAAAGAAGAAGACTGGCGCTCGGCTCTGCGCGGTTACACGCTGGCCAACGACGTGACCGCCCGCGACCTACAAAATAAGGACGGCCAGTGGACCCGCGCCAAGGGCTTCGACACATTCTGTCCGGTGGGACCGATGGTCAGCGACGAGTTGGACCCCGAGGCCGGCCTGACGCTCGAAACCCGCGTCAACGGGGAGGTTCGCCAGCACGGCTCGACGCTGGACTTCATCTTTCCCATTCCCAGGCTGCTGGCCCACATCACCGCCGCCATGACGCTGGAAGCCGGCGACCTGGTGCTGACCGGAACCCCTGCCGGCGTGGGTCCGCTCAAGGCCGGGGATCGCGTGGAAGTAACGATTACAGGATTGGGCGTGCTGATGAACACCTTCCAGCCGGAACAGGGCTGAGGTAAACCGTAAAATAAGTTGCCGATCGCGACCTGCGAGACTTTAGAGCATCTTTCCTATCGGTGTAGAGTGAGCATGGGCCAGGAGGCCCACGCTACAGCCGGTCAGTCCGCCGCGGCGGACGGCGCTACAAGTTCTTGCAGGTATTGGCAATGGCTATCGACAACAGGATTGACTCGATACCAATTGGAGAGATGCTCTAGTACTGCGTCTTGATGATTTCGTGCTTTCCCAGGTCCCCAAATGCGAGGGACCTAGGGCACCCAAGGCTTCTGCTTGAAATACGAAATCTCATGGACACAGCACTAGCAGCAACATCTTTACAGGGCGTGAGTTATTACAGCGGACTCGGGTCAGGGCTGCGCGTTCCGGCAGGCGGATTCGCCTGCGGCGCTGGAGTTGCCGTAGGCGTTGCGCCGCTGGGACCAACGCCTCGCCGGCCTCCACCCCTGCTGAATATCTCGCCCAGGTTGAGCGCGGCCTCTGCATCGGGATGGGCAGGGTCGTAGTCCTTGAAGTCGTCCACAATGAAGCTGGCCAGATCGAGCTTGTTCTGTTTGATGCCCATCACGATGCACTTGGCGAACTCATAGCCGCCGTAAGCGGTCGAATGGGTTCCATCGGCTAGGATCTTCGGAGCATCGGCGCCCGCGGCTTCATAGAAGGCAATGCTCATGTTGTACAGATCGATGAGCGGGACGTGTTCTTCCATGGCAACTTCGCGCATCGCCTGCGGATAACCGTCGTGACCATGCGTGGGAAGGCCTGTTCCGCGCACGCCGCGATCCATCGCCGTGACCAGTACGGGCGTCGCTCCGCGCCGGCGGGCCTCGGCGATATACACCTTCAGATAGGCCTTATAAGTGGTCTCCGGCTCCACGTAGGTCTGCGGCCAGCTATCCTTCGAGTCGTTATGCGCAAACTGCAAAAAGAGATAGTCGCCCTTCTTCATCTGGCTCAGGATCTTGTCGAGGCGCAAGGCGCTGGCAAAGGACTTCAGAGTCTCGCCGGACTGCGCGTGGTTTGAAACGGCAACTCCGGGCTTGAAAAAGCGGGAGAGTAACTGTCCCCAACTGACGTCGCCGCCGCCGTCGCGATCGGTGACGGTTGAATCGCCCGCGATAAAAACAGTCGGGGCTGCCTGGGCCGGGGTAATTTCAATGGAGCGCAGAGCAGCATGCGGGCTGACGATTTCCACGGTCAATTTGTCATCCCAATCGCGCATGTTGCTGCCGTCGAATCGGTCCAGAGTCACTTCTTCGCGTCCGGTGGCATTCATCGGCAGCTTGGGCAGATGCGGAGTGCGGACATTAGTGGTAAAGGTGTGCTCGGCGATTTGGCCGGCAGGGACAACGACGCGCTCCAGCATCAGGCGTCCCGACTCCGCCTTGACGGTCGTCGTAGTCGCGATGGCAGAGTCGCCAAAGGTAACCGTCACGTTGTAGTTGCCCTCCGGCACTTTGACTGAGAAGAAAAACGGCTGGCTGCTCGTCGTGGTGTTTCCGTTATCGCCTGTGGATACCTGCGCGCCGGGCTCGTAGCCGTAGCCGGCTTCGTCGGAGTAGATGGCTGTTGGGGCCATTAGCGTATACCCCGGCTTGGCCGGTCCGGCGCTGAAATCAAACTTCCAATCCGTGGGCGTAACCGGGGATGGCGTTGTTTGTGCCGCGGCCAGGCCCAAGCAAACCAGGGCAGTGAAACAGACAAGTTGAAGATGGCGAATGGTTTTCATGGGTGGATTTGCCTTTCAGATAGATTGACGCCGGTTTTTTCGCGTCGACGTTGTGCTGGCTGATCGACACGCCGACAGTTTACATTCTCACCGGCAGGCTCGAAGGGCAATCTTACTGCCTAATTAATCGGAAGAGCGTTACACTGAATTCGAGTGTTCTTCGCGACCAAAGCGCCCATCCCCTGGGAGGAATCATGCCGCAGAATCTGCTCGAGCAGTTGCGTAAGTTCACCGTGGTGGTCGCCGATACCGGCGACATCGAGGCGATGGAGGAGTTTCGCCCCCAGGACGCGACCACCAATCCTTCGCTGATTACCGCCGCGGCGCAGTTGCCGCAGTACCGGCCCATCGTGGACGGCGTGCTGATGGAAGCTCGCAAGGAACTGGGTGCGCACGCAGCCGATGCGGCCGTGGCCAACCTGGCCTTCCGGCGGCTGGCCATCGCCTTCGGCAAGAAGATTCTGGCCATCGTTCCCGGCCGCGTCTCCACGGAAGTGGATGCGCGCCTCTCTTATGACACCGCGGCCACCATCGAGCAGGCCCGCGGCATCATCGCCGAATACGACAAGGAGGGCATCGGCCGCAATCGCATTCTGATCAAGATCGCCTCCACCTGGGAGGGCATCCGCGCCGCCGAAGTACTGGAGAAGGAGGGCATCCACTGCAACCTGACGCTGCTTTTCGGGCTGCACCAGGCCATCGCGGCGGCCGACGCCGGCGTCATGCTCATCTCGCCCTTCGTGGGCCGCATCCTCGACTGGTACAAGAAAGACACCGGCAAGGACTTCCAGGGCGCCGATGACCCCGGCGTCATCTCCGTGACCAGGGTCTACAACTACTACAAGAAGTTCGGCATTAAGACGCAGATCATGGGCGCCAGCTTCCGCAACATCGGCGAGATCACGGAACTGGCTGGATGCGACCTGCTGACAATCTCTCCGCAATTGCTGGCCGAGATGGAAGCCGCGGAAGGAAACCTGCCCCGCAAACTTGACCCCAAAGCCGCCAAATCCATGCCCATCGAACGAATCGTCGTGGACAAGGAGACCTTTGAATTCATGCACGAGGCCAACCGCATGGCCAGCGACAAGCTGAAGGAAGGCATCGAGGGATTTTCGGCAGCGCTGGTCAAGCTGGAGACGCTGCTGGCCAAGCGCATGGCGGAGATGGAATACCGCGCCACAGCCGCCATGTAAGCGCAGCGCACCCAGCCTGTCGAAGTATGTGGTATCCCACGTTAGGCGCAAAGACCCGCCGCGGCTGGCGCCGAAGGTGGGGCACCCGCAATTGTTTTATCTTTGGTGCTTATTTCGACCAGACGCCCAGCACATTTCCCACACCGTCGGAGAAGTGGAAGCGACGTCCGCCGGGGAACTCGAATGTAGGCGTAACGATGCTGCCGCCCGCGGCCACAACTGCCAGTTCCGTGGCTGCCAGGTTTGCCGAGTAAAGCACTGCCAAGGGCGCAAACTTGCCCGGATTCTCGTGCGGTTCGCTCTTCGCGAAGCCGATGGCAAGGCCGGAGTCGGCCGCGCTGCAATCGATGTACTCCGGGCCCCAGTCCTTGAACTTCCAGCCGAAGACGGCCGAGTAGAACTGCTTGGTCCGTTCGATGTCGTTCGTATAGAACTCGATGTAATTGATCTTGTGATGCTGTGCGGGATTGCTCATGGCTTCTCTCCTGTGCATTGGATGCGTGAGTCGAGGGAAAGACAACGTGAAAATGAATAAAATGGCTATTTGCTACAGAATGTACCGGCTCAGATCCTGATCCTTCACGACGTTCGCCACCATCTGTTTGACATACTCGGCGCCGATCAGGAAGACCTTCTCCGGACCGGAGGCGGTCATGCGCTCCTCGTAAGGAAGCGGCGTTGAAGACTCGGCTTTGATGGCCTCGGAGAGCGTTGCGGCCTGCTCATCGTCGGGCGAGCGGCGGGCCACGTCCGGCGCCAGGAAGCTGACATCCTCCAGCACCCGCTCCATGATGGTGTGCAGGCGGCGCGCGCCGATGTTTTCAGTTTGCTCGTTCACCTTGAAGGCAAACTCCGCCATCTCGCGCAGGGCCTCGGGAGCGAACTCCAGCCTCACGCCCTCGGTCTCGAGCAGCGCCGCGTATTGCTTGGTGAGCGACGCCTTGGGTTCGGTCAGGATGCGCAGAAAGTCATCGACGGTGAGCGACTGCAACTCGACGCGAATGGGAAAGCGCCCTTGCAACTCCGGGATCAGGTCGCTGGGCTTGGAGACGTGGAAGGCTCCGGCGGCGATAAAGAGAATATGGTCGGTGCGCACCATGCCGTAGCGTGTGTTCACCGTGGTGCCCTCCACGATGGGCAAAATGTCGCGCTGCACGCCCTCGCGCGAGACATCGGGCCCGTGGCCGCTCTCGCGCCCGGCAATCTTGTCGATCTCGTCCAGAAAGACGATGCCGTTGGACTCCACCCGCTCGGTGGCCGTCCGGTTCACCTGGTCCATATCGATCAGGCGGCCCTCTTCCTCCTGCACCAGGTAATCGAAGGCGTCGGCCACCCGCATCTTCCGCCTCTTCGAGGCGCCGCCGAAGATGTTGGGCAGCATGTCCTTGAGGCTCATCTCCATGTCCTCAAGGTTCTGGTTGCTGATGATGCCGAACTGCGGCGTGCCGCGCTCGCGCACGTCCAGTTCCACCTGCCGCTCGTCGAGCTTGCCCTCGCGGAACTGCTGGCGCAGCTTCTCGCGCGAGCGCTGGTAGCTCTCAGCGCCGGGCAGAGTGAGCTGGCCCTCGGCGGACTGGGGCGCCGCCGGCGGAGGCGGCAGCAGCACGTCGAGCAGCCGCTCCTCGGCGTTCATCTCCGCCTTGTCCTGCACCTCTTCCAGCCGCTCCTCGCGCACCATGTCGATGGCGATCTCCACCAGGTCGCGGATGATCGACTCCACGTCGCGGCCCACGTAGCCCACCTCGGTAAACTTCGAGGCCTCCACCTTGAGGAAGGGCGAGCCGGTCAGCTTGGCCAGCCGCCGCGCAATCTCCGTCTTGCCCACGCCCGTCGGCCCGATCATGATGATGTTCTTGGGCATGATGTCTTCGGCAATCTCCGGCGGCAGCTTCTGGCGGCGCTGGCGATTGCGCAGGGCGATGGCCACGGCGCGCTTGGCGGCCTTCTGGCCGACAACGTGCTTGTCGAGCTCGGTGACGATCTCGCGCGGAGTCAGTTCGTCCAGCGAGAGGTCCTGTTCTTCGGCGGATGCGGGGAGATAAATAGCCATGTTTTCTTTACTCTATTCTCTCAGGCTTTCCCGCCGCGCGCGAGGCCAAGGCTAATCAGGAGCGCCCGATCGATCTTGCCCATGGTCTCCGAGGAAAGTACTCCAAAAAAACGGCCAAATCGCTGTTGGTCGACGGTGCGAATCTGGTCGCAAAGCACGAGGCTGTCCTTTTTCAGTCCTCCGTCGCCTTTCGGTGCAAGAACGTAGACTGGCGACCGGTGCGCGATATTTCGGACGTCGGTCAAGGGGACCACAATCGTCGTGGATGCAAAACGATTGCTCACGTCGTTTTGAACTACGACGCAGGGGCGCAACCGGCCCTGTTCGTGCCCAACGACCGGGTCCAGATCGACTTCGACGATCTGCCCGCGCACAGTGCGCACCGTCACGGGATCGCCGCCCATGCCTCGCGGTCGACGTGCTCAAACTCTTTGAGGAGTTCCAGATTGCGCTGGGAGTTCGCGATGCACGCCTCGGCCAGTTCGCGCTCAAACTCTTCGACGCTGATCTCCTCCAGCCGCCGCTCAACCGCGGTACGGATGAACTCGCTGCGGCTGACGCCCTCGGCCTGCGCCGCCTCATCGGCCCGGCGCAGCGCCGCGGCGGGAAACTCGATCAGCACACGCTCCTTCAAGGGCTTCTTCACCACGCGCGGCTTGAACGAAGCAATCCGGCGCGTTGTTGCCGTTGACGCCATATAACCTCCATTGAGAAACGATTATATCACTCGATATATATCAATGTATATGGAGGGTACCGGCAAACGGGCGGAGATTCGCCCGCCGAGATCTCATCCAGAGTGAGCGCCTGTACTTCGGCGGATGCGGGGAGATAGATAGCCATGGATGGATGGGGCCGGCGGAAACGTTGCGCTAGCTCTTCAACTCCTCAATCGTAATGCGGTCGTTGGTATAGATGCAGATCTCTCCGGCGATCTTCATGGCCTTTTCGGCGATCTCGCGGGCGCTCAATTCGGTGTTTTCCATCAGCGCGCGGGCCGCGGCCGAGGCATACGGGCCTCCGGAGCCGATGGCGGCCAGCGGTTCGTCGGGATCGATCACATCGCCCGAGCCGGAGATGAGGAAGGTCTGCCCCTGGTCGGCCACCAGCAGCAGGGCCTCCAGGTTGCGCAGCATCTTGTCGGTGCGCCAGTCCTTGGCCAGCTCGACGGCGGCCCGGTTCAGGTTGCCGGCGTACTGCTCCAGCTTGGACTCGAAGCGGGCGAAGAGCGAGAAGGCGTCGGCGGTGGAACCGGCAAATCCGGCCATGATCTTGTCCTGATAGAGGCGGCGTATCTTTTTGGCGGAATGCTTCAGGACGTGGTCGCCCAGGGTGACCTGCCCATCGGCGGCCATGACCACCTGGCCGTTGCGCCGCACGCAGATGACGGTGGTGGAGCGAACCCGGCCGTCAACCCGGGAATGCTGTGAATTGGAATTCTGGTCCAAAGCCAAGAAAAACCTCCTGAAAACGAGCCTGTGGCGGGCTGGAACCCATTCAAGACGCAGTCACGAGTATATCGCAGCGGGAAACCCGAAACCTTTTGCGTTGCTATCACACTCAAAGGATTCCGGCTGGGGTATGCTCTAGTTGGGACCCAAGGTGGAGTCCCGGCCCAAATGATTCACCTCAACGCAAACGAATGGCAGGTTGTTGCCGGTATCGCGCTCATGGCCGTGGTAGGCGCCTTTGCCTTCTGGCTCGTCTTCCACAAGCGCAAAACCCCCGAAGAGATCGAGCGCGCGCGACGCCAGTTTCTGGTGCACTCCGGGCGCCTGGTGGATGGCATGTCGCTGGACGTACGGAAGGTGGAAGCCAAGGACGGCCGAGCTCTTACCATGCTGCTCTACAACTATCGCATCGGCGGCGTGGACTACGAGTGCGCCCAGGACCTGACCAATATAAACGGCATAGCGGATGCGGCCCATGTGCGGGCCGGTTTCCCCTGCACGGTGCGCTACCAGCCGGGCAATCCCCAGAACAGCATTGTGGTGGCCGAGGAATGGTCGGGCATGAGGGAGGGTCTGCCGGTGCTGCCCGCCTTCGAGGACCCCGAATCCCTCCCTATGAGTCCTCTGCGTCCCGGCCGCGGCTAGCTGGACCTACTCAGCCCCGGTTACACTGCCTTTATGCATCTCCGCGCAGCGCCTTCATTTCCCGGCGCAAAGAGAACGCAATCCGTATTGTTCATCTCTCTGGCGGCCACGCTGGTATATGTGGCGGTGACCTTTGCGGCCGGGCTGCACGCTCACTCTCTGGCGCTTCTCTCCGAGGCCGGCCACAACCTCTCCGACTTTCTGGCCCTGCTGCTCAGCTTTGTGGCTGTCTACTGCCAGACTCGCCCGGTCAGCCTCACCAAGACCTTCGGCTACCAGCGGGCCGGGGTGCTGGCCGCCTTCATCAACGCGGCCTCCCTCATCGTCATCTCGCTGTGGATCGCTATCGAGGCCGTCCACCGGCTCTCAGCCCCGGTAACCGTGCAGCCCAGGCTCATGATTTATGTAGCCGCCGCCGGAGTAGTCATGAACGGCGTCATCGCCGCCCTGCTGTGGGGCGTGGCCCGCGACGTCAACCTGCGCTCGGCCTTCCTGCACATGGCCGGCGACACGCTCTCCACAGCCGCCGTTATTGCCGGCGGCGCCGGCATCCTGCTCACAGGGCAGAACTGGATCGACCCGGTTCTCTCGCTGCTTATTGCCGCGCTCATTCTCTGGTCAAGCGTCGGCATCGTTCGCGAGACTCTCAATATCCTGCTCG
>Ga0326728_10026253_pt1 | contig 10329 bp, 7 predicted proteins | sample MB3enrmetagenome_FD_207602 | JGI IMG/M metagenome (GOLD analysis project Ga0326728, IMG submission 207602) | Lab enriched peat soil microbial communities from McLean, Ithaca, NY, United States - MB31MN | ecosystem: Environmental > Terrestrial > Soil > Wetlands > Peat | place: USA: New York... | reverse complement strand
CCCCAGCCCGCGTTTTAAAGGCTCAGGACGAAATCGATGTAAGGTACACAACCGGCAGCAGGTGGTAGAAAGACCGGCGCGACGAGCGCCGGTTTTTCTTTTATGCGGCCGGAGTGCGCGCCTACCAGCAATCGCCCCGGAGGGGCGAATCGATAATAGCCCAGGGTGAAACCCTGGGAAAGCGATCCTGTTAATGCGTGCGCGCCCCGTAGAGTCGCGGCGAAGCTGCGTCGTTTATGCACCGTGGCGACCCCAAGCTAGGAGCCCGTCCCTATTCCCTGTTCCGTGTTCCCTGTTCCCTATTCCCTGTTCCCTATTCCCTGTTCCCTATTCCCTGTTCCCTAGTCCCTGTTCCCTATTCCCTGTTCCCTGTTCCCTGTTCCCTAGTCCCTAGTCCCTGTTCCCTAGTCCCTAGTCCCTGCTTCTCCCACGCCTTCGCATACTTCCAGTGAATGTAGACCGAGTGGTTCAGGTGCTGCAGCAGCCCCGCGCGCCCATCCAGGAATCCCAGCCTGAAAAAGTAGTTGTACACAAACGTCGCCGCGGGATTCACCACCGCATTCCACACCAGCCACGCCCAGCCACTCCCCGCCTTGCCCGACGCCGCCAGCGCCTCCGCGCCGATTGTGCTATAGCGGTTCATGTGCTCCACGTAGTCCTCGAGCGTGGGGTAACAGTGGTGAATCAGATGCCCTTTGAGCTCGCCGGCCGGCCCATCGCTGCGCATCGCCTCGTGCACCGGACGCTCTTCAAAACTCGCCGTGCCGCGCCGGAACAACCGCAGCTTCTCGTCGGGCCAGTAACCGCCATGGCGCAGCGGCGTCCCAAGAAAATGATTGAGCCTTGGAATGCGATAAGCCGTAAACGGCGGCTCGCCCGCCAGCAGTTCCGCAATCTCTTTCGCCAACTCGGGGCTCACCTCTTCATCGGCGTCGAGCGAGAGAATCCAATCTCCAGCCGCCTTCTGAATTGCGGAATTCTTCTGCGCTCCAAAGCCCTTCCACGGCTCCGTGAATACACGCGCTCCGGCCTGCTCGGCAATCTCGACCGTCGCATCCGTCGAGCCCGAATCCACAACCACAATCTCGCCCAACCCGCTTGCGCTCCTGAGCGTGCGCGGCAGGTTGGCCGCCTCATTCAGCGTGATGATTACGATCGAAAGGCTCTTCGGCATCGTGCCAAGGATAAATCAGAGATCAGGGATCAGGGGTCGGAGACCAGAGATCAGGGCCGAGTCAGCAAGTCAGATGCACAGGTGCGTCAGCCCTAAACCGCCGCTTCCACCTCCGCCCACTCCTCTTTGCTCAGCCGCACCCCGGCCGCCGCCACGTTCTCTTCAAGGTGCGCAACCTTCGACGTGCCGGGAATCGGCAGCATCACCGGCGAGCGCTCCAAAAGCCACGCCAGCATCAGCTGCGCAACCGTCGCTCCGTGCTTCGCCGCAATCCCCGCCAACCCCCGCGCGCCCTCGCCGCCCGCCCGCATCGGCTTGCCCGCCGCCATCGGATACCACGGCAGAAACGCGATCCCCCGCCGCTCGCAATAGTTCAGCGTCTCCTCGTGCCGCCGATCGGCAAGGCTGTAGCGGTTCTGCACGCTCACTATCGGCACAATCTTCTCGGCCTCTTCAATCTCGGCCGGCGTCACCTCGCTCAACCCAACGTGCCTTATCTTCCCCGCCTCCTGCATGCGCTTCAACGCGCCCAGGCTCTCCTCAATCGGCGTGCGCGGGTCGATCCTGTGCAACTGGTAAAGCTCAATGCGTTCCAGCTTCAACCGCCGCAGGCTCATCTCGACACATTGAATCAAATACCCCGCGCGCCCCACATACTCCGTCTTCGCGGGACCCTGCCTCGTAATGCCGCCCTTGGTGGCAATCACCACGCCCGCCGCGTACGGCGCCAGCGCCTCGCCAATCAGCCGCTCCGCAATCTCCGGCCCGTACGCATCGGCCGTATCGATCAGCGTTACGCCCAGCTCCACCGCGCGGAGCAGCACGCGCTTTGCCTCCGTGGCATCGGCCGGCTCGCCCCACGCGCCCTCGCCCACCAGCCGCATGGTTCCAAACCCCAGCCGATGCACCGGCACATCCCCGCCAATCCTGAAGGTCCCGCTCGCCGAAGCGTCAATAGCAGTCATGAGCCCATGCTATAAGTGCCGCCCAATGTGGGACAATCCTCCGTGGACAATTCCCCGCGCCCAATTCTCCGTGCCCCATCCTTCGAGCGTCCTTTGCTCGAAGTGTGGGACACCACGAAGCCCAAAGGGTGGTAGACCTCGCGCTTGCCCCATCCAAACCGCGCGACCGGAACCATCCCTTGCCCCGCTGCGTATGATGCAGAGAGTGCAACACGGAGATCGAGCCATGAGCAGCCAGCCCTACCCCAATCCGCAAGCGTTGTTCTACCAGCAGTACGAAATGGTCCGCCGCGACGAGATCGTCGGCATCCTCCTGGCCCTCTTCCTCGGCACCTTCGGCGTTCACCACTTCTACCTGCGCCGCACCGGCCTCGGCATCCTCTACTGCCTGCTCTTCTGGAGCGGCATCCCCACGCTGCTCGGCTTCATCGAGTGCTTCTTCATGCCCGCCCGCGTGCGCGAGTTCAACGCCATCCAGGCTGCCGGCATCGCCGCCTCGCTGGGCATCGCCGTGCCCGGCTGGGGACAACAGCCCGTCGACATCGCGGTCAACGTCCCTCCGCCGCCCCCGGCCGCAATCCAGCCCGGAACCCTCATCGCCTGCCCCCGCTGCCAGCAAGCCAACCCTCAAGGCGCGCGCTTCTGCGGCACCTGCGGCCAGCCCCTGCAATAACAGGGGTCAGTGGTCAGAGAGCAGAGATCAGGGAACAGGGAACAGAGATCAGCGATCACGGCACATGTCGCAAACCCGTTTTGTAAGAGTCATCCACCGGCTTCGCCGACCCGCGATGAATGAAGCCTCTAGGCGATTCCCGTCCGCCTCAAAGGCCCCGTGCCCCATCCTTGCGACTTTTTTCTGTCGCAAGAGTGGGAGACCACAACCCTGATCGAACGCCCGGCTGTGAATCTCGTTTCTCCTTAAGGGTACGAGTTCACTTGTGCCACTGCACAGCCTCCCGTAGGGAGGCAAGGAAGTTAGCCCAGGACCGGGGCCCCCTGCAAATGTCTTGGGTTTGCAGGGGTGGAGGACGCAGTCCTGGGTAAGCAAAGAAAAAGGAGCCGCAGCCCCGTAGGGGCGGCGCGATTCGGTTTTGAAAGGGCACGACTTCAGTCGTGCCAACAAAGCACTTGAAATGGTCGGGGCTTCAGCCCCTGATGGAAAGCTCATTCGAACTGCTTCTCTGCTCAACTGTCCACTGACAACCGACAACTGACCCCTGATCCCTGACCCCTGACCCCTGACCCCACCCACTCCTCCACTCCTTCACTCCTTCACTCCTTCACTCTTTCACTCTTTCACTGCCTTCCCTCACATATTCGCGTGCCCCGACCGCATGCTCTCGTTGAACTTCGGCTTGGTGAAGTCCAGCGCCGCGTCCAGCATCGCCTGGTACTCCTCGGCCCGCGCCATCAGCGCCGGCGTCGCCGCGGCAAACTCGCCCTCCACAACCATTAGCCCCTCGCCGGCCTTGTCGCCGGCCATGCGCAGCAAATCGGCCTCGCTCGTATTCAGGTACTGCGCGTCGCGCCCGTCGGCGATCCACACCGGCCTGCCCTCGCCCAGCACCCCGCTCAACCAGTACACCTTGCTCAGCAGGTAGCGCAGCCGCTCCGTGTCGTCGGTCTCGGTAAACAGGAACTTCTTTTGCCAGCGGCTGTAAAAACGCGTGGTCACGGGCACCGGCTGACGGTTGCCGCTCTTCACAAACTCCAACTGCCCAAAGTCCACCGTCTTGCGGATCGCGTTATACACAAAGCTCTCCGCATACGGCTGCTCCATCGCCGCTACAATCTCCGCAAAGGTCACCGTCACGCTGGCCGCGACCTTGGCATGCAAATTGTGCGCGCCCCCGTCGGCCAGGTGGATCTCGCCGTGCACAATGTACGTGTCCGCGCCGCTCGTCGACCGGTGAAACGGCCACTGGAACTCCCCATACGCCAGCGGCAGCCCGCCCAGCGTCACGTAGCACTCCGGCCGCGGATTGCGCAGCCGCTTCGCCTCGCCCTTGAGGTGCGCCGTCATCTCCTCGAGCAGTTGCGGCCCGCCAAGCGAACCTGGCTTGCAAAAGTCGAAGCCCTCCGTGAGTTCGAGTTTTAGCGTCTTGCCCGCGCCCCCCGCATCCTTGAGCCCGAGCCCAGACCCCTTCAGTCCCAGCTCAAACACGGTGGTTGCGCGGTCGTCTGTGCTGGTGCTCTTGCCGGCCGAAACCAGCACAAGCCCGGCCTGCGCGGCTGCCGCTTCAATAGCGGAGACAAGTGAACTCTTCAATTCTGCTGTCATTCTTGGGGAATCCTGCTCTCAGATTGCTGCAAAGCCCATTTTAGTGCATTGGGCACGCATTTTTCGGGAGGGAGAAGGGACCTTCAGGTCCCTGAATGCCGCGGCTTAATTGGTGGCCTTTAGGCCCGGGCCTTATTTCCCCTGCATGTGGAAAGGCATCGGGTCCATTTCTCCGCGGGCGTCTTGTATCAGGGCACGGCTTCAGCCGCGCCGATAACGCACAAAGAATGATTCCCGGGGCTTCAGCCCCTGGGAGATTCCAACGTCGCACAATCATCGGGTGCCCCATCCTCGCGACGTCCTTGTTTTTGTCGCTAGGGTGGGACAGCACGAACCCCCGAGTCAGGTTTTGTATCAGGGCACGGCTTCACAGGTTGCGGAAAAACTCATGCGGCGTGCCGCCTCGTATCAGGGCACGGCTTCAGCCGTGCCGATAACGCCCGCCCCCTGCCACTGTCATCCTGAGCGACCGGACGCCGGACACCTGCCGTCCATGCGGCCGGCGTCCGGAGGAAGGGAGTCGAAGGATCTGCGGTTGCCCCTCGGGTTTGTTTCCTATCAGCGCACGGGCCCTCCGAGTTTGCGGTCACTCAGGCGCGGTTGAGCGGCTAAGAGAAGACGACTTACCGGCGCTATTTGCGAGTCTGGTCCGCGATCTGTCGCTGCTCCTACCATCAAGTAAACTTGTTTCCATAACAGGTACAGAGCGCATGAAGCCAGCGAATCCAGAAACACTTGGCCCCGAATCCGCCCAGTTCCCAGAGTTAAAGGAAGGGCTCGTCGAGGCGTTAACTTCTGCATACGCGGCGCTTTTAAAGCGGCAAAGAACGGCCTCGGCCGCGTATGTGCGCTGGACGACCGCACACGCTCGAGCACACGAGTTTGTTTGGCTTGGGTCGGGTGTTGAATCGCTTCTGCTTGGCGACGGAAAACTGAAACTTGATCCGTCTTCGCCTATATATAGCTCCATTCAAAAAATGAAGGCAACGATCGAGTTAAACCATTATGAGCGTGAACTCCAATACGGCTATCCCTACGTGATTGGACAAACTGACGGGGTCGTATTTCGCGCGCCGCTTCTTACAATCCCAATTGAAATTGACGCGGATGGTTCGAACCTCCTAGTTTCCCTAGCGGAAGATAATCTTCGGTTCAACTCCCTTCCATTCCGAGCAGAAAGGGAAACAGGCAGCCGAGAGCATGCCCTCGCACGGTTAATTGAGACCTGCCCGGAGCTGCCACTGACCCAAGGGTCGCTGAAGTCCTTTTGCGGCTCAGTCGCACGTGAGTTGGAGGTTCTAATTGAGGCAAGTCTGACCGGGCGGCTCAATCCTCCACCATCGATGCCTAGGCAGAAAATGGGCCTGACAGTAATCGACAATGCAGCCTGCTTCGTCGCGCCAAAGACGAGCTATTTTCTGGTAAGCGACCTTGAAGCCATCGGGAGGTCCGGGGCGTCCTCGGTCGCGATGAGCGCCCTAGGATGGCTTGTTGGAAAGCGTCCGCCTGAACCGACAAGCGAAAAATTTACGGACCGCCGGAAACCCTTCTACCCATTTCCTTCGAACGCCAGCCAGCGGAGAGTCGCGCACTTCGTGGATGATCCAAAGTCACGAATCACCGTGGTGCAGGGCCCGCCAGGGACGGGGAAATCCCTGACCATTGCGAACCTGGCATGCCACCTTATCGCTTCTGGAAAGCGTGTCCTGATCACTTCCCAAAAAGATAAGGCGCTTCAAGTCGTGGACGAAATGTTGGGCGACCTGAACATGAGTGAGTTACCAATGACGCTCCTGCGCCAGGACCGTGAATCGAAAAAGCAGTTGCAAGAGCGCCTTGAGTCAATTCAAAAGGAGAGGTCTGCCGAGGAGGCAAGATTAGCCTTAGAAAAAGGGAAACAGGGATATAAGCAGTTCATCGAAGGATTCGAAGCGGAAGAGAGATCGCTCATCAATGCAATCCTAGCTGAACACCCAGTTGAACGAGCCGACGTTCAAGCGCGATCTGCGGTTGGGATCATTGCCCGAATTAAGTCACACTGGGGCCTTAGGAAAAGCCTTCACCGAGCGAAGCGCCAAGCCCGCGTACGTTCCGACGTACTCGGCCGCAGCGTCTCAGAAAAGCGTGAGCAGCTTCGCGACCTTGCGCTTTCGCTCTTGAAGAAGGCCGCGAGACATAGAACCTGCTCGGCGCAAAAAGCTGAAAGAAACCAACTCCGCGAACTTGCGAAACTACTCGGAAGAAACCAAACAAACGCAAAGAACTTTCCGATTTTCGATCGAATGAAGGCCGACCCAGACAAATGCAGGATGCTCCTGAACATCCTTCCTTGCTGGATAATGTCACCTGACGACGTGGCAAGGCTCTTCCCCTGCACGCCGGCTCTCTTTGACGTGGTGATTATCGACGAAGCGTCTCAGTGCGACCTTCCCTCAATGACCCCCGTTCTTTTCCGAGCCAGCCAGGTGGTCGTCGCAGGCGATTCGAAACAAATGCAAGCGCAACGATTCGCATTCACATCGAACCAAGTCGCGGCCCAAGCGTGGGCGCAGCACGGACTCGACAGGCTTGACCCGGATCGGTGGCTCGACCCTGCCAAAGTTGATTTGCTCCAGCTCGCGTCCATCCGAATGGATGAGGAGGTGTTCCTGGATGAGCACTATCGGAGCCTCCCAGCCATCATTTCCTTTTCAAACGAGCGATGGTATCGCAATCGCCTTAGGATTATGCGCGACGAAGACGACAAGCGATGCGGAGATCCTGAAGATCTAGCGGTCAAACTTCACCGAGTAAAAGGGAAAGTGACCACCGGCACACAGGAGAATACAGTCGAAGCCAGAGCCGTAGTCTCCCGCCTATTGCAACTGATGGAGAACCCATCGTATTCCGAGGCAACGTTCGGAGTGATCTGTCTTTTTGAGGAGCAGATGAGGCTTGTGAGCGAGCTTACCACCGAGTCAATACCCGAGGAAATTCGCCTGGACCACGACCTCGTGGTTGTGAATCCAGACGGCTTTCAAGGCGACGAGCGAGACGTCATCCTGTACTCGCTCTCCTACGACGCTAACGAAATGGGCAGGGAGTCTCTTTCGGCGCGACAGTCAGAGAGGGAGCACATTCAAGGGATGCTGAATGTTGCATTCACGCGCGCTCGCGATGAGATACACATCTTCCACTCCGCGGAAATACCTGAATTCGGAATGGCCGACGGTACCGGGACCATCAAGGACTGGCTGACGCACTGCGCAGCGCTGAATGGGGTCCGTGCCGCTCGATCCGTTGGCCTGGAGAATCAGTTCGCATTAGCGCAGTCGCAATTTGAACAGGAAGTAATGTCAGCCCTACATCGCAAAGGCGTAAATGTCCGAGCCCAGTTCCCTAGTTGCGGTTTTTTCATCGACATAGTGGCAGAGCTAGAAGGGAATCGAATAGCGGTAGAATGCGACGGCGAGATTTGGCACCTGGATGAGCACGGCCAGCTCAAAGCTGAGGACATAGAGAGACAAGAGATATTGGAACGCGCAGGATGGAATGTTGTCCGAATACCTTACCGAAGCTGGCGGGAAGACCCCGAGATTCAAGTCCGGAAAATGATCGATGAGCTGGCGGCAACGGGAAAAGAAGACACCCCAACGGACGTTCAAGAAAAAGCCAAACCCAACGGCCCGCTGACCGCGATCGAGAAGTATCAATGGGCAATCGTTCGATCGCTCCAGCAGGGGCAGCGGATTCAAGACGAGGTGTTCAAATCCGCCCGAAAAGAGCTCAATTACGCGCGAATGGGATCCAACATCCGAGCGGATTTGGAAAGGGCTCTCAGGGCGCTTGCTACGGCAAAAACAGTGCGAATCGAGGAGGACGAGATTTTCTTTTGGGACGAGGAGGCGCGCAACCGGGAGTACACAGTTGCGCCGGATATTCTTGATCATCCTTTGTTTCGGCAAAGCAGGCCGAGGCGACGTAGGCGATATCCGCGCAGGCGCTGGTAGACAAACCGAGCTCAGTCTCAGAAACCCCTTCGGCCCACCTGCTGGCGCCGACCTCCTGTTCAAAACCCGGCCCGTCGCCCCGGCCCGACCCAATCCCCGGCAACCGCGAACCCCGCCAACCCAATCACCCCCGCGCGGCGCGGCAATCATGCTTTCGAACGCGGACAGCCGAAACCCGATAAACGCTTCGCCTCCCCGCCAACCCTATTCCCTGTTCCCTGTTCCCCGTTCCCTGTTCCCTGCTCCCTATTCCCTACTCCCTACTCCCCACTCCCTATTCTCGCCCTCAGCATCCAGAAGAGGCCTGTACTTCTAAAGTTCTAGCCTTACCACCTTAGTCCTAAACGAAAGACAATAGTACAGTTGACTCGTAGAATTGTGAGTCCTATGCTCTCGTGTACTGGAAAGCCAGGGGTCGATTAGAGAGCTACTATGAAATCGTCTGGATTTGTTGTCACCCTCGTTGTAAAGGTCGCGCCAACCGCCTTCAATGTGACGGACAATTGCCCGGCTTCGACGCCGTTCATTTCGGGCGATACAGCCAAATTGAACTGCATCGAGACGGTGAAGATCATCTCCGAAGGGAAGCCGCTGCATTTCTCGCAGTCTATCCGCTTCACGTTTAGCTGCACTCACAAACTGACCACTGACCACTGATCACTGATCACTGACCACTGATCTCTGATCCCTGATCCCTGTTCCCTAATCCCTGTTCCCTGTTCCCTGATCCCTGTTCCCTGATCCCTGTTCCCTGATCCCTGTTTTGCATTTAAATTCCCCCTTCCGGCGCACAATGGTCCCATGTGAGGTCCCCGATCCACGGTTCACGGTCCACGGTCCACGATCCGCGGTCCACGGTCCACGATCCCCGATCCACGGTCCACGATCCACGGTCCACGGTCCACGGTCCACGAAAAAATACCCCCCACCCCCCTAACCCCCCGGGGGTACATCTCCTCGGCTGGCAAGTCGCATAACACAATGAAAACAAGCCACATGCCAAAACGGCTAGTTACCACTCTGCCACTAAAAAGGACTCCAAAATGCGCAGAATAGGCGCCGCTTAAGCCAATTTAAGCGCCACTTAAGCCGACTTAAGGCCACTTGAGCCCGCAAAACGCCGCACTTCGCTCCTGGTGAGCGACAGATCCGATTGCGATTGGCTGAAACCTGACACCTGAAACCTGCAACCTGCTTCAGCCCGATACAATGTCTCTGTGCCCGATCAAGTCTCGCAGCCCATCATTCTTGCCGAGAATCTCACCAAAGTTTATGCGCAGGGCCGAATCCAGGTTGCAGCCGTGCGCGGAGTCTCGCTCACCGTTCAGCCGGGCGAGTTTGTGGCCATCGTCGGTCCGTCGGGCTCAGGCAAATCCACGCTCTTTTACCTGCTCGGCGGGCTCACGCGCGCCACTGAAGGCCGCGTGGTGATCGATGGCGTCGACTTTGCCACATTGAGCGACGCAGAGCGGACGCGGCTGCGCAAGCACCGCATCGGTTTCGTCTTCCAGAAGTTCAATCTGCTCTCCACGCTTACCGGAATGGGCAACATCGAGATTGCATACGCCATCAGCGGGCGCAAGGAGCCGCTGGACCGCAAGTATCTTGATCACCTGTGCGACATGCTGGCGATCCAGGGGCGGCTGGAGCATCGGCCGAGCGAGTTGAGCGGCGGCGAGCAGCAGCGCATCGCCATTGCGCGCGCGCTCATCACGCGGCCGGCCATTGTGCTGGCCGACGAGCCCACCGGCAACCTCGACACCCAGAACTCCGACGCGGTGCTGGAGATGCTGAGGCGCTCGAACCGCGAGCTGGGCCAGACCACGCTGATGATCACGCACAACCCTGAGGCGGCCGCGGTGGCCGGGCGCATTCTGTACATGCGCGACGGCGCGATTGTGCGCGAGGAAAAGGGCGCCG
>Ga0326728_10026252_pt1 | contig 10329 bp, 14 predicted proteins | sample MB3enrmetagenome_FD_207602 | JGI IMG/M metagenome (GOLD analysis project Ga0326728, IMG submission 207602) | Lab enriched peat soil microbial communities from McLean, Ithaca, NY, United States - MB31MN | ecosystem: Environmental > Terrestrial > Soil > Wetlands > Peat | place: USA: New York... | reverse complement strand
AATACTTTTCTTTGGTTCCAATTTTTCATAAACTTTGATAAAGTCGGATTCGCCCGTATCACCTATCTTCATTTGGTCATCGAAATTGAATATCTTGTCACTCATATTAGATGTATGTCATGCTCCAGTTTCATGATTCTTCCTTCACAATGTATGAACATTCTTTTACAATACCAACATATTTTGCACCAGTCTATTCTCACTGGTGGCCTTATAATATTTTCTACTCCACACCAAGGACAATTAAACTTTTCAGATTTATTATCTTCATCCAGCGTCATAAGTCCTATCGCCACCCCTGTCTATTATCGGTTTAGCATCTGCTGGTAATGATTCATCCCATTCAAATTTTGGATGAAAATCACCGTCTCCATCAGAATACAAAGTTACCTGACGCGATGACCCAATTCTACCAAGATAAGCCATGTACTTCAACATGGCAAGGAAGTGAGGAACCCATCTATCTTTCATGGTGCATTTGATTGTAAAAGTTTTATCTGTTTCTTTCATCTTTTTTATATCTTCCTCATGTTCTTTTATTTCTGATTCCGTGCATTTACACACGTCATAGTGTTCCCAACATCTGGGGCAATGACTGAATGGTGTTCCTATGGACATATTTATAATTTTTCAATTTCACTCTTTATTTCTTCAACGTAAGAACAAGTATATTTCGTTGGCTCGCCGATTATTTTTAGAACTTCTTGCTTGCAAGCTTTCCAAGCGGCACCAAATTCTACTTCGAGGTCAGGTTCCTCTTCATCTTGTTCTTCAAGGAATTTCTCCCATGCTTTATTGTATTGCTCACTCATAATTATTTCAATGTTTTACCTATACTTGGATGACGATGAACTTCTGAACGAATAATTGCTGCAAGCATCGAATTCATGCGAATCAGAAATTCACTTCCAACTCTTGTGAATTTACCGCCACGATTTGCTTTACTAAGTTCAAGTGCCATTCGTTTAACTGCCTGTTTATTGATTAAAGGTGTATTATTCATAACTGGTCAGCATATCATAATGACCAAATTTCGTCAACACTCTTCATTCTCCAAAATCAAAAAATTTACTAGCTGTTGCCATTGAAGGATTTGGAAATGTCCATTTGAATACATCATAAATTCCTTCTTTTTTACCATTTGAAAATTTTGATTGCAACTCCTGTTCGAACATCTTTTTTCTATCTACCAATTGATTTACAAGGTCTATTATTTCATCAGGGTCGTTTCCATCACCCTTCAAGGCTAGAGCTTCAAGACCGTATTGGTTGGTTTGTAAATACACCCATTTAATTTTTTGACCATGATGAATTGGTTCAAATTCTTTTTCCAATCCCAATTTAATCAACAAATCATTATACGCCAGAGCTGCTTTAGCTTGGGCTGGAGTAGCCAATTCAAAATGAAACGGTGCCCGACTGTCGGGATTATAATTTTTGGTTCCGTCTTGGCTTACAAATTTTACAGAAGTGTTCTTTGCTATATCAAGAACATCAGAGGTTTTCATTTCCTCTCTAAATTTAAGAATCATATCATCCAATTCTTTTTTTGGAACATCGGTTAATAATTTTCTCAAAAAAGAATCCATAAACTTGCGAAATGACGCTGGAAATGAAGAACGAACCACGTCAATACCTTTTACTTCCAATCTTGGCTGTTTTAACAATGATCCTTCTTCATGGATAATCCATTGAGCATATCGTTTTTTAGCCAACCAAAATGATGATTTGCTGATGACTTCCTGTTTAGCATCAAACGTATGTTTATTCAAGTTAAAAAATCGTTTAGCCATTACATTGTAAAATTGATTTACATAACTTTGAACCTCTGTGGTTACACTCATGATAGCTTTTGTCATTTCATCCTCATTATTCAAATCCATATCAGGAAATCTTTTCTTGATGATGGGGATTGAATCCACAAAGCACGAATCGGTATCACTGTAAATTACCCAGTCACCATTTTCATCCGTTTCTAATGCTTGTTTGTAATAAACATTAATAGCTTTTGCAGTTGTTTTGATAATATCAACACCTGTTGTAGTAACCGCTTCAGCATTATCCACATCATAAAAACGAAACACAGGCAATCCCAAAACTCCATAAAATGAGTTGAGTAAGATTTTCCAAACCGCTTGTCTTTGATTATAGAAATTATACTGTTCCATATCACCAGCTTTTTTGAATTCAGCAGCTTTCTTTCTCATGTCTTTGCGTTGTTGGAACCAACGCTTTAGTAGTTCTGCTATAACTCCACGACCTACTTCTTGTATAATATTGCCATTACCATCAATCTCTAAATTATTTTCTATTAAGAAAGCATTAAACGTTTCTTCTGTTTGAAATGTTTTTGATTGCCCATTATATTCTATTTCAATTGCCATACGATATTACCATTTTACACAACTCTTTAAACTTTTCAACACTAAAATCATTCTTCATTATGTTTATATTCTTGTGAACCCACCACACGTTTCCTTTTATGTAACCTTTATTAGAGTCTATCCTATCAAGCGATGCTGTAGTATCTTCGTTTCTACTACTACCAAAACCTATATCTAGTCCACTTAAAGAACATTTTCTATTCTGTTTTAAAAATAGTTTCCAAAGATATTTTTTGTTGACAGACATTTTTATATTTTTCAGTTCAGCGGTATGTTTTATTCTGTTTAAATAACGTCCCGGTATTTCACCTATACCCTTCCAAAAACAACTATTATGTTTCCTTCTAACACAGTCACACCCCCAAGATATCCCCAATTTTAGTTTCCTACAAGAAACGTATCTTTCTGTTTGTCGGTCACACTTACATTTCACTTTTACACAATATTCTTTTCTATCTTTACAAAAAACCGCATGTTGATTTGTAACTACCCAATTTCCAAAAACTTCTCCCAATTGAAATTTTCCATCATATTTACTTATTCCTTTTTTCATATACTATTCCTTTGTTGTTTATACCAACAATAAATAGTGTGTAGGAATGTATTAAGATGGAATATTTTCAAAACAATTTCCAACAACTTCAAGATAAAAATTATTAAAATACATTAATGCTGGTTTTCCCTTACCATTTTTGTCTCTATCGTTATCTTCACCCAACCAAAAACATCCATTGTAAAAACAAACCACACCCGTTTGCCATTCTTCTACTCCATTCATTATGTGTTCACAATATTTAACAATGTCACCTTCATAAATTTCTCTTTGGTTTTTATCTTTTACACCTGTATATTGTTGAAAAATATAATCAAAATATTCTCCATTTGGATGTGGTTTTTTAAAAAGGTCATTTAATTCTGTATCGCCATCTGTCAATGATAACCACCATTTAATATATTTCTTATCGTTCACATCCCACACTCTAAATTTTATTTCTCTATTCATATCAGCGTTTTATTATTTTTCCAACAATTTTCTTTTCAGGCTGTTTATATAAAACACCATTGGAACTTACTGAATAGTTATATTTTTCAATTAATTCATTGAATTCCTCTGGTGTATAATCAATCTGACCTACTCTATAATTTGTCAACTCACCTTTTACATGAGCCTCAGTTGAATAATTTTCCAGTTTACCCACTTTTGTTTCTGGCGATATATTCAAAGAAATGATGATGTTTGGATACATGGAAGTCAAATCAAGGTCAAAAACCCAATTGTATCTACCCGGTTTGGGTTCCTTCACAAAAGCACCCGAAAACCCCTCTTCGCCTTCTTCCAATCGGTCTTCATATTCTTGTCGGCCCTGTGAAGGTTTATTTGGAGCTATGAAACCACCATTGCGTTTCAGATACATCAATGTTGCACCATCAAGGTAACGTGATGACATATGGAAATTATCATAGGGAACGTGACCGACATGGCAAATGTTTCTAGCCAAATCAATGAATTTAAGTTTTCTATCCAAAGCTACAACAATCTTAACGTCTGTGATGTTATATTCCAAAAACTTTTGAATATCTGCCTTGTATAAATCATTCAAATTACCATGATATTGAACTTTACCAATACCAACCGTCTTTTGACCAATAGGACCAAGAGCATAGGTTGGTTCCATCTTTCCTGAGAATTTTTTATACAATAAAATGTAATCCAAAACCGAAATTCCACCAAGAGTCAATTTCTTGCTAAAACCGTTCACATAAGCAGCACCGATTGGTGACAAACATTTAGCCGCCTTTGCGCCAAGACAATTCTTCAAACGAAGATACAAATAAGGCATATCGAAGTAGTCCACGTTCCATCCTGTAATAATTGTAAACCCACATTCTTGCCATTTGTCCATGAAACTTATTAAAAGATTATCTTCATCGTCAAATGATTTTGTGACAATCTTTACTTTTTGCTTTTCTTCATCGGTGGAAATTTTCCAATCTTTTGGCAACCAAGGCTCAACTTCCTCTTCCTTGTCATTGATTTTATGGTCTTTGTCGAGAACAAATACATAACAAGTTTTAGTCAAATAATCAAATAATGAAATACCTGTAATTTCCTTGTTCGCAGTATCCATACTTGGAAATCCACCTTCGGTGGATACTTCAATATCAATGACTCCTATTTTATGACCTTTTGATGGTTCATCCGAATCTTTGTAAGTATCCATGAGAATTCTTGTTTCCGCAGGAACATCAGATTCAAATAAGTCCGGGTCATTCTCATTATAGTTCAATACTTTTACCAGTTCATCACCATAAATTGAGCGTTCAGTTCCACCAATTTTTTTCTTGTATGCATATTTTGGATATGCAAATGAACTGTAACCCCTTTCATCATCCCAAAGATGAACAATCCATTCTTTTTTGTTTATGTATATATTCTGGTAAATAAAATACCTTCTTCTTTCTTTTTCTTACTTTTCTTTTTATCAACCACGTTTTTTTGTCCTTTGACTACAAAAACTGTATGTTGAATACCACATTCCCATTTAGTTTCCAATTCCACTGTAAGATTTGTATATTCTCTCTTTTCAGCATTGTCTCTAAATTGCTTAAGCATTGCTATAAACGAGTCTATGGACCCTTCTATTTCACATGCTGACCAAGCGTATAATTTTTCTGTCTTTTTCATAGATTGTCAAGATATTTTACAACTTCTTCACCCAATTCTGCCAAATCTTTTCCTTCATGAAAAAATTCATCAAATAGATGAATAAAGTGCTGTTTGTTAAATTCAGTGTGTGATGGAAATTCCAAATGCACTGCGTGTGCATAGAAATAACTGTCATCGTCACCAACTTCTCCCAATTCACAGTAAACACTTCCGTCTTTTCTAAATTGGCAAATAAATTGCCATGACCCTACCGATTCTTTTTTTGGAAATATCCAAACAAATTCCACAAAATCAGAATTGAAACTCTGACTGTGTAAATATTGGCTTTGTGGTATATTCATATTCTTTTGCTTCTTGTACTGCGGTTTTATTTAACTTAGTCATCAATCCTTTGAATACAACCTGTCCTTCGGGAGTCAATTTTGATTCTTGTTGAGAAAGTTTCCAAAGTATTGCATCATGTTTAAACCATAACAATTGTTTTGGACCTATTTCTATTTTTGGAGAGGTTAGTGGCTCTATTATGTTCACCACATAAAGAAGAAGTTGAAGTTCTTCTTCCGTTAGCGATTGAAGTTGACTAATTCTCATGCTGGCGAATTATATCACGTCTCAAGGGGAAGTCAATTTATAACAATCTAAGTCTATTAGTTCTAATTTTCCATCCTCATGTTCCACAATAGCAGTAGCTAATTCAATCCAGCAACCTGTATTGTGGTATTCTATACCATTGATTATTTTCTGACAAGGATAATGAACGTGGCCACAGATGACGCCATCAACTTTTTCATGAATCGCTGCGCTCACCATTGCCTTTTCATATTTGACACAATATTTCACGGCTTCTTTTGTGTTGACCTTAATGTAATGTGAAAGCGACCAATATTCCATTCCCATACTTCGTCTTATTTTATTGAATACAGCATTCATGTAGAGAATGATGTCATATATAAAACTACCTAGTTTACTTATAAAACTCATTGAGTTGAGGATTCCATCAAAAATATCCCCATGAACAACCAAATATTTTTTCCCATTGGGAGAGATATGAATTACACGGTCAACCATTTCTATATTTCCCAAATTGAATGCATTTCCAAATTCTCTAAAAAATTCATCGTGGTTACCGGGGATATAAACAATTCTTGTTCCTTTTCTTGATTTTCTTAATATCTTCTGAATCAACAAGTTATAGTCATTGTTCCAATACCATTTTCTTCTTAATGCCCACCCATCTACAATGTCACCAACAAGATAAAGCGTATCACACTCATTTTGTTTTAAAAAGTCAATCAATTCTTTCACTCTGGAATATTGTAATCCTAAGTGAACATCAGAAATAAAAATAGACCTGTATTTCATTAGTCTCTATAAATATTTGACAGATATTCCTTATGATGATAAAGTCATTTAATGGAAAAAAATTCTACACCAACCAACGAAAAGAGGCGGGTTAGTTTCTCTCAGTTCTCCAACTGGTTTAATTGCCGGCACAGATGGTATCTTGACCACGTAAAAGGATTACGCGAGTTTGAAGATAATGTAAATACCTGCTTTGGAACAGCGATGCACGAAGCAATTCAACTTTACATTGAGACTTTGTATAAAAAATCTGCAAAAGATGCTGATTTACACGACCTTCACGAAGTCTTCAAGACAGCATTTGATAGAGAATTAAAAAATACAAAAGTCACGGTTGACCCCGCCTTGCACAAGGAATATTGTGAGGATGGAGATAACATCATCGTAGCTTTCACCAATATGACCAATCGCATCAAACACTTTCCATCAGGCAAGTATGAATTCATTGCTATTGAAGATGAAATCATAATGCCAATTAAAAATAATGTGGAATTTGTCTGTTATATTGACGTGGTTCTAAAAGAAAAAGCAACAGGTAGATACAAAATTATTGACATTAAAACATCCTCAAGTGGATGGAATCATTATCAAAGGGATGATGAAGCTAAAATTTCCCAAATTCTTCTCTATAAAGCATTTTTCAGTAGAAAGTACAATGTTAATATTGATATGATTGACGTTGAGTTCTTTATTCTTAGAAGAAAGCTTTGGGAGAATTACGCATTTCCTCAAAGTCGTATTCAGACCTTTATTCCAAAGAACAATCAACCATCCGTAGCTAGGGCATTAAATAGATTTGCCGAATTTGTTACAGAGTGTTTTACACCCGATGGAAAATTTGTAGAGGATGTTAAGGTTTATCTCAAGAATCCCGGAAAAGGTAAAAAGAATTGCCGTTACTGTCCACATAAAGGCAAAAATTGTGATGCCGTGTCTGATATTCCAAAAGAAGAACTTGATTAAGAATAATTTAAATCGCCTACTTCTCTTGAAAATGACGCATTCCTCATAAGTTCTTTAGCTAATTTAGTACCAACAATACTTTCCAATGGTTTCTTTGAAAGTTTCATATAAGGAAGGAGTACCTTGTATAAAACTGGAGAAAACGCGCCGTATTTTAAATTGCTTCTTGACCTCAGAATAAAGTCTCTAATAGACTTTTCAAATTCCGAAGTTGAAACGGAAGGGTGTTTGTCTTTAATAAATTTTGAAAATAGAATTATGTCCTTTACATACGGATTATCAGTGTAATCAGGATTTAAACCCGTGCCCATGTAATACATTATAGAAAGAGGAACATTATTTTTAATTTTTTCTTCAAATTCTCTCCAATGGCCACCAATACTATTTTTCACATAACTAACAATGCTGTCAAATCCCGGATATTTGGAACGTTTTCCATAATATTTATTACCACCGGCTTTAGGAGCTTTACCTTGAATAGATTTAGTCCAATCTTTTGATACTATAGCATTTTCAAATGCAGGAGAACGCTTTCCTTTCAGAAACATTTGAGCGTATTGGTCAAATACACAGAGAATACGTATTAAGTAAGAAACGTCATTGCTTTTCATGATTGCTTGCGCAACTCGTCTTTCATAATCTTCATCTCTGCCTTTTGCATCAGATGGAAGGATAACTGGTTCTGTTGTATATTTAGACCATTGTAATAATTTCTGTTCTGCTGGAGTTAAGCCGCCTCTAACCGGCCTTTTTCTAACAGGGGGAACTACAACATTAGGTCTTGGTAAGTTCAATAACTTTGCTTGCTCAGGATTTTGAATATGAAACGTTTGGTCATTGACATCCATTACTTGACTGTAATCTGGATTATACTGAACATAAGGTTTTCCATCTTTATATCCAATAACCAAATATGGATAACGTTCAAGATAATTTTTTGCAACTTGTGAACTATTATTATAAGAAAATCTGGTGCACCACTTTGTTCCTTCTCCCATTTTAGCTAAAGAATCTGGATTTGTTACTTTATAAAATGTTATATCAGGTCTACTTTCTGCCACACTTACACCCGGAAGAGTTGATGGATCTATTCCAGCAAATCCTTGTCTTTTTGAACCTTGACCTGCTAATTGGTCCAATCGTGTTTCCAAATCATGAATTGTTGGAAAGTGCATTATATCTTCTATTCGTCTAGCATTTCTCGGTTCTATGAACCGATTTATATCATTGGTTATTCTTCGATTATCCTCAAGTCTTACTCTGCGTTTTTTAAGTTCACGAAGTAGCCATGTAGAAAACGACTTATTTGATGTTGGGTCGGTTTCTTCGACCCATTTTTTCAATTCTTCAATAGGAAGTCCTAATGCTTTAGCTGTAGAAGCCAACTGGTCTTTGTTTATTTCTTCAAAAACAATATCTTCTACCAATGACTTTAATTCATACAATTTCATGTACATATTATGAAAAGGTGTCAGTTGAAAAATATAATCAAATTAATGGTTCAAGAAGCACTGTCCACTGAGCCTACAACTGTGCCAGCACCAACTAAACCTTCTCCAATCAAACGACCAACTTCACCACCTGTTCCAAAAAAACCCAGCCCGCTTCAACCAACAAGACCGGGAATTCGGCCAAGACCAAAAGCATTGTCACACGACGTTCAACTGTTTATAAATGCAAGAAAAAGTGTAAAAGAAACTATAAATGTAGGAGATTATCCTGATTTTATTCATCCTGAAAAAAGAGCAGCAATAGAAAATGAAACCGATTATGTTGAATCAATACTTCCAAACCTTGGAGCTAATGCAGACAAATACCTTGAAATTATTACGAGTGAAGGTTATAAAAAAGCTGTAGATAGACTTGCTCACTATACTGGACAACCTATATCGGAACTCCAAAGATTATTTCCAACCCTACCGAGCATGTTGGAAGTGCTCATGGCAACAGCAACCCAAGTTGAAGAGATAGAAAGCACCAGAAAAACACAATTTGAAAGACTTGCTGTAAGCTTAGTTCTTAATCTTAGAGAATATAAATTCATAAAACAACTCATTCAATCAGGAGAAATCATCATAGACCTTAAATTGGATACTGCTGACCTTATGAATGCTGTTGCTGAAGATGAATTGGACCAACTGATGGGCAATGGATTGACTGTAGCTGAAAATCTCAATACTCAAATTTATTCAGCTTTGTCCATAGACACAGAAGGTAAATTAAGACGAGCATTAGCAAATTATATTACTCAAGGGGATGCTCTGAATAAATTCTTTCTTTTTAACGAGGTAAATGAGGAATTACAAAGAATAGATGGAACTTTACCACAAAAATATGGACTTTTATCGGCTGTATCATTAGTTCTAAATTATAGAATGCCAAGTATGGGATTTACTAGAGATTTTGTAAATAGTTGTGCCGTTGGCAGTGAAGAAGTAATTCCAACAGGTGACAAATATACCATTAAAGTCAGGGGAAGAAATTTTGTATTACTGATTCATGAGTTGGTTAAAGGTATAGGAGAATATATTTCTATGGATGTCGCCTCTCAAGAACAATTAGATACAGAAAAATTGAGCGACGAAATGAAACAATTTTTAGCAGGACCGGGATTGGATAACAGATTGCGACGATTGATACCAGCAGACAAAATAGAATACCTGCCTTTGGTAAAGAAATTATTTTACAGAATACCAATACCACACATAAAAGAAGTTTTGTTGGGTGGTGGCAAAGCTGAAGAAATTATCAGAAAACTTATCCAAGTAGCAGAACGGCAGATGAAAAATTATGGGAGTTAAAAAACAAATAATTATTGAGAGATTGCAGGATGAAATAGAAGTTATTCCTGCCACAAAAGAAGCAATAATACAACTTGCGAAAAAACATTATTTGCGTTCCCTTCCATCTCACATTAAAAGAGTATATGTTGTAAGATACAAACGCCCACAT
>Ga0326728_10026251_pt1 | contig 10330 bp, 9 predicted proteins | sample MB3enrmetagenome_FD_207602 | JGI IMG/M metagenome (GOLD analysis project Ga0326728, IMG submission 207602) | Lab enriched peat soil microbial communities from McLean, Ithaca, NY, United States - MB31MN | ecosystem: Environmental > Terrestrial > Soil > Wetlands > Peat | place: USA: New York... | reverse complement strand
TGAACCCCAGTAACGAGCGAAGCGAGGCTTGAGCGGGGAGGCTCCGCAGGCTTATGCCTGTGGAGGGGGTGCTGAACCCCAGTAACTGCATGGAGGAGCCGATGGATTACTACGAGATCAGGGACAAGATGGAGCTGCTGTCCCGCTATTCCGGAGACTACCCCAGGCTGAAAGGCATCCTCTCGAACCTCGATCAGGCCGTGATCGATTTCGTGCCCCGCCTCCATGATGCATGGTCTATCAGGGAGCACATGGCCCATCTGGCCGACGTGGAAGTGAGGGGTTTCGTGAGATACAGGAGCTCCATCATCGACAACGGTCTGGAGCTGGCACTCGGCGGGGGAGACGTGGACAGGAATAACGGTCCTCTGCGGTACTCCTCCCAGAGGGTCGAAGACTCCCTGGAAATCATCAGGCTCTTAAGAAAGATCACTGCCGAACACGTTTCCCGGAGGGGGGACGATGAGATGGACGGGTATCGCATAAAGCATCCCGATCTGGGGGTGATCAATCTGAAGATGATCCTCTCTATCTACACCCAGCACGTGGACAAGCACATCGAGTACCTTCTGAGAAACATCACCCTCTTCAACGAAGAAACGAAGCGTGTCCTCGGGTCGATGAAACCGAAAGGGGCTGCTAGGGGGAGAAAACGTTCCGCGGGCGGGGCCTGACCGGCCCAAACGCTTAAGTGAGCGCCTAACCGGGCGGGGCTGGACGTCCATGGGACGGACTTTGAGCAAAGCGCGCCATGGAAGGGCGGGAAGTCCCAAGGCGAAAAGAAAGGGCGGGAGTTGATTGCTCAAGCTCCCGCCATTCGATTGGCTGCTTCTTATACGCCTTGGCGCTTCAAATACGGACTACTTCGTGTAGGGCACGAATTCACCGCCCTTCACCATCATCTCCGGCATCGTATCCTTGGGCGCTCCCTGGTGATCCGTCGGGGTACAGGCAAACTGTCCCACAAAGCCATCGTACCTCACCTTCTCAATGGCATCCCGCACGGCTGCCCGGTTATCGGTGCCCGCTATCTTGAGCGCTTCTATTGCCACCATCGAAGCGTCATAGGCGACCGCGTGAAAGACATTGATATTCTTCGTAGGACCGTACTTGGCTTGAAGGAGCTTTTTAAACGGGTCGTAGATGTTCTTGCGGAAGGGATCGCTCGCCGGCAGTTTCTCCGCGATCATCATCTTGGAGGCGGTCATGATCCAGTGGCTCTCTTCGGCGATGGCTCCGCTGAGCTTGAGAAACTCGGGCGTAGGCATGGAGTGGCTCCCATACACCTGGACGGTCATGCCCAACTGCTTGTAGTTCTTCGCAATAGGACCCACGCCGGTACTGTGGATGATGAGGACATCCGGCTTCGCCGCCTTGATCTTGGTGAGCTGGGGGATCACGTTCGTATCGGCCATCTCCATCTTTTCCTCGATTATGATCGAAGCGCCGGGGTACTTCTTGATCTCCTCGTGGTAGTACTTCGATCCCTCGGAACCGTAAGTTGCGGTGTCCCGCAGAATGGCGATCTTTTTCGCGTTGAGCTTCGTGCAGACAAACTCCATGATGTGCGCATTCCCTCGGGCATCGCCGGGGCCCATGAGAAAGACGTACTTCTTGAAAGGAGCGACGAGCGGACCCGCAACGAGCATGGGCACCTGCTCCTGCTCCACGGTGGGGATGATGGCCGCGTCCGAATCGGCCGTGCCCGAGCCTATGATCAACGGGACTTTTTCATCCTTGATCAGTTTCGTTGCCGAGATGACAGCGTTGGACGGGTTGGACTGGTCGTCCTCGATAAGAAGCTCCACCTTTCTGCCATTTATCCCGCCCTTCTGGTTCAGGTCGTCGAAGATCGCGGTGAAAGCCTCTTTGATAGGCTGGCCAATGAAGCCAATGGGCCCGGTCAAGCATGTCAGAATGCCTATCTTTATAGGCTCTGCTGCGTGCGCAGGCCATGCGAGACCGGCCGACAAGAAACAGAGACCCATAAAGACGACGAAAGAGAACTTCACCAACCTTTTACTCACGCCTTCCCTCATGATGCGCTCCTCCTTAATTTGTGTGACACCCCTTTGCACTACCGCTGATGCCTCCGAGGCCTTCTTCTCACGGGTGAGGTGAGATGCGGCGCCGCAAGAAGGCTACAGGCGGATCAGTTTGGAGAGTGGCCGTTCGGAAACGTCGCTTGCGAGGAATCCCTGCAATGCGAATAATCCGTTCGTAATCATCGAACAACTCGGGGACTCTTGTCAAGGGGGGGTGAAGGCCCGTACGTCTTCCGGGGATAGTCCGGTGCTATTAAAGGGGCTCGCGTCGCTCGTTTCATGGGGCTCGCGTCGCCCCCTCCACAGGCATAAGCCTGCGGAGCCTCCCCCTCAATCTCGCTTCGCTCGTGCCGTCGGCTAGCGTCGCCCCCTCCTCAGCCATGAGCCTGCGGAGCCTCCCCCTCAATCTCGCTTCGCGCTGCACCTTCTTTGCCGTCGGCAGTCTGCGGTGGCAGCGGCCAGTCCAGGCCGTGAGGCGCGAGGCCCGGCCTATGGGGAAAGGAGGAAAGCCGACACGGCCTCCGCCAGCAATTCCGGCGCCGTCTCCATTGCGACGTGCCGTTCACCCGGCAGAACGACGGTCTTGCTGTTCGGCAAGGCGGATTCCAAGAGAAAGAGGGCCTGCCTGAAATGTTCCGGGCTCTCACCCCCGAGGAGCAGCAGGGTCGGCACTGAGGCAGCCCTGAACCGCACGGGATCGAAGGAATACTCCCGGAGGGCCAGGATCTCCCTCGGTATGGTATGCGCGGCGGCAACCCTGGCCGGCCACGCGGCCATCGATTTTGAAAGCTTTATGTCGGCCGGAGACATTCGCACCATCTTCCTCATGAATGTGTCGAGAACGGCCTCGCGCTTGCCGGCTGCAAGAAGGTCTTCCATTTTCTTCAGAACCCCGTCGTCCTCGCCGCGGGCACCCGCAAGCGGGATCGGGGGTTCGTAGAGGATCAGCCGATCGATGCGGTCTGTGAGAAGGGAAGCCTCCAGGGCGCACACTGCCCCGTAGGAATGGCCAAACAGATTGACCCCGGGGCCGATCGCATCGACTAGGGCGGCCACATCCTCGAACTCCCGCTGTGCGGAATAGGGTGAGGCGCCGTCTCCGCTCTCACCGCGACCCCGCCGGTCCATGGCGTAGACGGTGAAGTGCCTTTCCAGCAGGGGCAGGACCGGAGCCCAGCGCTGGGACGTGCCTGACGTGCCGTGCACGAGGACAAGGGGCTTGCCGCTGCCCGAGCGTTGATATGCGATCGAAGTGCCGTCCCGCGACAGGACCTTTTCCATGGAGCCTCCCCTTGCGATCAATCGTCTGATTGTCTCATGGTATCACGGGCAAGCAGAGTGTCGCAACAAGGAGGGCCCTCACTCCCCCAAACCCCCACGCAAAGCTTGCGGGGGCATTCGTTAAACGTGTCCGGAATCGTCGCGAGCTTTTCTATGTAGTTCTTGCGCAATGCACGAGTCGGCAATGCGTGTCCACCCTTTGTCTTGCCCGTTCGACGGGGAGGTCTAGGCGGGTAGGGCTTCCAAATGGGCTTGCCCTGGGTGGAGGGTCTAAAGATTGAGATGGAGGGACTGACTCTCAAGGTGGTACAATGAGAGGGAAGGACCGGTGGAGGGGCGCTGAGCCGAAGACAAAGCCTGCTGCGAGGCGAGCGAAGCGAGTCTCCGAGCGGGGAGGCTCCGGCAGCTTTGCTGCCGGAGGGGGCGCTGAGCCCCATCAATAGCCGGGAGGCGCATCATGCAGGGCATCCTCGGAGTGATTCGGCAAAGACAGTCGGCACGCGGGCTTTTCGATCCCGATCACCACGTGCCGAGTGAGGACCTTCAACAGATCCTGGAAGCCGCACGCTGGACACCGAGTGCGCACAACATGCAGAACTTCGAGATCATTGTCGTCGATGACCGGAGAATCATAGAAGAGATAGGGAACATCAGGTATCCCGTGTCACCCGTCTTTATCAGGGAGAATTATGGGCAGCTATCTTTTTCCGAAGAGGAGCTGAAGAAGAAGAAGGTCGGAATACTGGCCGACAATTTCCCTCCGTCCTGGAGGACACCGGCTGCGGGGCACGGTGAAGTCAGGGGAGGAGAGGAGAACCCATTCGTCGGGAGGACCATCCGGTCGAGCCCCCTTCTCCTCGTTGTGCTCTATGATCCGGCCAGGAGGGCCCCTGCCTCGGAGGGAGATTTCCTGGGCATCGTTAGTCTCGGATGCGCTCTGGAGAACATGTGGCTCACGGCTTCTTCCCTCGGGATAGGCTTTCACGTGGTCAGCAGCCTCGGTACAGAGGAGGTGGAGGCAGAAGTGAAGAGAATACTTCACATTCCGCCCTCGCTGAGAGTAGCCTTCGCCTGCCGCTTGGGGTATCCCGCGGCGCCTGCGGCCTCCGGCGTAAGGGTGCGCCGCGAAGTCGAGGACTTCGCCTTTCACAACCGTTTTGGCGGCTAAGGAGGATAGATAGAGGTTTTTCCCGGTCCGTGAGGGAGCGGGTTCATCGACGAGAAGAAAACGGCTTGATTGCTATTTCGCTTCTTTGACCCTTTGTTTGTCGTATAAATAGGCTAGTAATAATTCTTTAGGCCAAACGAAATGTTTGGGAGGGAGGACACATTGCGAATAGACAAGATAGAATGCCTGCCTGTCACGTGCACGTTCAAGAAGCCTTTTCCCATGGGCGGTGGGGCTGAAAAGGGTCCGGCCGGCGTGGTCGTCAAGGTATACACGGACGAAGGCGTCGTGGGTATCGCGGATACGGGCGGCACCTCCGCGTGGTATAGGGGAGAGTCGCAGGATTCGATCATGAGCATGATCAACGATGTATTCGGCCCTGCCATCCTGCTCGGAGAGGATCCGTTCAATATCGAGAAGATCGTGGCGAGAATGGACATAGCGGCCCGGGACAACAATCAGGCCAAGGCAGTCATCGACTATGCCCTGCACGACATCATGGGAAAGGCCTTGGGGGTGCCTGTCTACCAGCTTCTCGGGGGGCTCACCACGGAAAAGGTCCCACTGGGATTCGTGTTGCCGGCCGGGCCCACGGATGAGGTGGTATCGATCGGGATGGAATGCGTGCGCGCCGGCTTCAGGGTGCTCAAGCTCAAGGTCGGTTTTGGCTCGGCCGAAGACGACCTGGCAAACGTGAAGGCCTTGCGTGAGGCGGCGGGAGACGCCATACAGCTCTTCATCGATGCCAACGGCAGCTGGAACTATTACCAGGCCCTCATGACTCTGAAGAAGATGGAGAAATATGATCTTGCCATGGTGGAGCAGCCTGTGCCGTGGTGGGATGTGGACGGCATGGCGAGGCTGCGCCAGAAGACCGGAATTCCCGTGTTTGCGGACGAATCGGCCGTCGAATTGAAGCACCTCATGGAGATAGTCCAGAAGAATGCGGCGGACGGTTTTTTCATCAAGATACCGAAGGCAGGTGGGCTGCTGAAGGCTCAGAAATGGGTTTCCATAGCCAAGGCCGCCGGACTTCCCGTGGTCTGCGGCTGCATGATGGGCTCAGGCCTCGAAGCCGCCGCGTACACCCATCTTCTTGTAGCCGATGAGTGGATGTCGAAGCTCGTGCACGAGAACATCGGGCCCCTCCACGTCCACGACGTTTACGACACCGTCAGCGCTCCGATCACGGACGATATAGCGATAAACGTTCCCCGGTATGAAAACGGCTATCTCTATCCCCCGACCGGTCCCGGTCTCGGCATCGAGCTCAACGAAGCGATACTACCTAAGCTCCAGACCCCCGGCAAGCGGCCCACAGTGATCACGAGATAGGAATTGCAAGAGACTCACCCGAGCTTCTCTCGGGTGAGTCTCTTGGACAAAACCCTATCATATGAAGGCGCAGGCCCTCTCAAATGGGTACGACGCCCATGGAGAAACGCAGCTTCTTTAGGCGTACGTGTCTATGAAAAGCGGTTCGGAGGTGCTGGGCTGCATGCTCCGCCGGTAGGCTTCCGCGGCGCGCATCGAACCCGGGAGGGTAAAGGCCCTGTTGGAGACGAGGCCCTCAGTGGGTCTGGCCACGATCCTCTCTTCCTGCTCGTAGGGCAATATTTCTTTGGGGAAGCTCCTCGAAGCAGCTTCGCGGCGGATCAGGGGCAAAACCCGGCGGGTGGGAGGACTGACATCTATCGTTCTCAGCGAGCTTGACATGCCACCTCTTCGTCGCTCCCGGCAGACCGTCTTTCAGGTCTGTCAATCCGGATTTCGTGAACGAAGAAACTCATTTGGCTGTCTGGCAGCTCGGCTGTCTTCCGTGGAGAGCGCACACTGTGAAGGACCGGAGACCCGTCGCTTTCCGCCCTATCCTCACGGATAGTTCGGCTTTTTCAGAGCTTATTAATCTAATACAACGTATGACGGGCAATGTCAAGAAAATTCGTACACGTTCTTCCCGCCCCCCCTCATGGCCGGTATCATTCGTCCGGCAGTTCGCGGGGAGGGCCCCCTATTCGAAGGAGAAGTCGAGGAACAGCTTTCCCTCGACGCTTCCCGCCTGAAAGGTAAAGGGGAGGGTGATAACAGGGACCTTGGTAATGAAGTTAACCTCCACGTTCGAACCGACGATCACCGTTGGAAGGGCGGCGCTCAGCTTGAATCCCAGTTTTTCGATCTCGACCCTCGTCTGGCCGGAAATGATATTCGTTATCTCGCCTATGGCGTCGATTACTTCCGGAGTGACGCTCGGCGCATCCTCTCCTACCATGGCTTTGTAGATGAAAGTGGCGGTCTCTCTTGTGAACGCGAGGCTGAATGTGCCTTTCTTGTCTCCGGCGAAGCCGATGACGCCCGTCACGTCTCCGTTTGTCAATTTGCTGGTCTTGAGCGCCGGCTTGCCCAAAACGATGTCGGTCGACAACATCGTTTTGAACACGTTCTGTACTGCCACCAAGTGCGCGTTGACAAATCCTGCATCCATTCCTTGACCTCCTTGGGCTCATGTACTTCTATCCGTGACCTTGCTAAAGAGAGACCAAGACACTTATCAGGGCACGGAATTTATTAACGCCTTCCTTCAGCCTTTTGCCCAGGCTCGCCCCTTTTCTAGCCCCCGGAAAGGCTGTCCCCTCCCGGGTGAGGCATCGACCCTATATGGTTTTCGGATTTTTTTCAAAAATGTGAAGGACCAGAACGCCCTTTTCGAATTAGCCCTGCCAGTCATGCTATACTCGTTCTCGGAAGCGGCCGGCAGCTTTTTTAGTCTTCCCGCGCGATCCCCAGGCCGGTCCTGACAAGGAGCGGTTGGTGTGCGATGGATGAACGAAACAGAAGACTGCAGGAAGCGATCAGGCAGGACGACCCGCACGTGGTGAAGCAGCTTTTGGAGAAGGGCGCCGACCCCGATATGGAAGGTCCAATCGGTCCGGTTTTGCTCACCGCCTTGCTCCTCGGGCATGTCACGGTTGCGCGTCTTCTGGTGGAGGCAGGCGCGGATCTCAACATCTCCGACGACGACGGCTGGACGCCCCTTCATTGGGCGGCCAAGGCCGGCGACGTGGAGCTCATTCTCGCCATGGTCGAGGGAGATGGCGATCTTCTCGCCCTCGATCGGGAGGGGCAGACCCCTATGGATGTGCTCGAGAAGTACGAACGCTTCGAGGCGTTGGAGAGGGTGAGACAGAAGTATCCGGCTGACGTGTCCCCTTCGGCCAAAGGGAGACGACGGAAGCGCTAGGGCAGCCGATAAGGAACAATAAGGCGGACGAATGATAGAAGAGAAACATGTTCTGAAGATATCCGGGGATCTCGGTGTAGGGGCCCAGCAGGTAGTGGCGGCCGCAAGGCTTCTCGACGAGGGGGCGACCATACCCTTCATCGCCCGTTACAGAAAGGAGGCCACGGGGTCTCTCGATGAAGTGGCGGTGGCCGCCGTGAGGGACGGTCTCGAGAGGCTCCGGGAGTTGGATAAGCGGCGGGAAGCCATTCTGAAAACCCTGGAAGAGACGGGGAAGCTCTCGGAGGAACTGAAAGGGCGGCTCCTTGAGGCGCCCACCCTGGCAATGCTGGAAGACATCTATCTGCCCTATCGCCCCAAGCGGCGAACCAGGGCGGCCGTGGCCAGGGAGAAGGGCCTCGAAGCGCTTGCGGAGAGGATATTCTCTCAAGGCGATCTCGACCCGGGGGCGGAAGCCTTGCCATTTGTGTGTGAGGAAAAGGGCGTCCCCTCGGCTGAAGAGGCCCTGGCCGGGGCCAGGGACATTATCGCCGAAAGGGTGAATGAGGACGAGAGGGCGCGCTCCGAGATGCGCTCCCTTTTTGCTTATCGGACCTATTTTCGATCGAAGGTCTCTCCGGGAAAGGAAGAAAAAGGCGAAAAGTTCAGGGATTATTTCGATTGGCAAGAGCCTGCGGGCAAGGCCCCGTCCCACCGGGTGCTGGCCTTGAGACGCGGGGAAGACGAAGGGGTCCTCGTGGTCCACGCCACTCCGCCGGAAGGCGAGGCAATCGGCCTTCTCGAAGGCATCTTTGTCAGGGGCAGCGGTCCGGCCTCACAGCAGGTTAAGATGGCTGTTCTTGACGCCTACAAGAGGCTCCTTTGCCCGTCGATGGAGACGGAGATAAAACTGGAGACGAAGAAGCGGGCGGACGACGAGGCGATCAAGGTCTTCGGGGAGAACTTGAGGCAGCTGCTCCTCGCGCCTCCCCTGGGGCAGAGGAACGTAATGGCAGTGGATCCGGGCTTCAGGACCGGGTGCAAGGTGGTCTGTCTCGACGGACAGGGCAGGCTCCTCCATTCTGAGACCATCTTTCCCCACGCGGGGTCGGCGCAAGGCTCACAGAGTGCCGGAGAGAGGGTAACGGCCCTCTGCAGCAGGTTCGGCGTGGAGGCTGTGGCCATCGGAAACGGCACGGCAGGGAGGGAGACCGAGGCATTCGTGAAGAGGCTGGGGCTGCCCAAGGAGATTCTGATAGTGATGGTAAATGAAAGTGGGGCCTCTGTCTATTCAGCATCCGTTGCTGCCCGCGAGGAGTTTCCCGATTGCGATCTGACCGTGCGGGGTGCGGTCTCGATAGGCAGGCGTCTCATCGACCCGTTGGCCGAGCTGGTCAAAATCGACCCGAAATCCATAGGGGTGGGACAATACCAGCACGACGTGGATCAGAAAATGCTCAAGCGGAGCCTCGACGAGGTGGTCGAAAGCTGCGTCGGCTGGGTCGGCGTAGAGGTCAATACGGCGAGCAAGGAGCTTCTCACCTACGTCCCGGGCTTAGGCCCGCAGCTCGCGGCCAACATCGTCCGCCACAGAAACGAAGCGGGGCCTTTCAGAAGGCGCGAAGAGCTGAAGGCGGTGGCGAAGCTGGGCCCCAAGGCGTTCGAGCAATCGGCCGGGTTCCTGAGGATCGGAGACGGAGAGAACCCGCTGGACCGGACCGCGGTCCACCCGGAGAGCTACGATGTGGTGCGCGCCATCGCTCGTGATCTGAACGCGTCAATCGACGATCTCATTAGGGACGAAGGCTTGCGCTCAGCCATCGATCCCCGGAGATACGTAAGCGAGCGCATAGGGCTGCCCACGCTGAAGGACATACTTGCCGAGCTGGCAAGACCCGGGCGCGACCCGCGCGAAACATTCGAGACCGTGGCCTTCGCCGAAGGGGTGGAGAAAATAGAGGACGTATTGCCGGGCATGACCCTGCCCGGAGTTGTCACCAATGTGACCGGGTTCGGCGCCTTCATCGACATCGGCGTCCATCAGGACGGCCTCGTCCACATAAGCGAGCTTTCCGACCGCTACGTCAAGGAGCCGGCGGATGTGGTCCGCGTCCACCAGAGGGTAGAGGTGACGGTCCTTGACGTGGATCTTAAGAGGAGGAGGATTTCCCTCTCCATGAAAAAGAGGCGGGAATAGGCCTCTTTTCCAAGGAGAGGATCTCCCTCTCCATGAAAAAGAGGAAGGGTCACGGGGCGTAAAGGATCTTCCCGGAGTCCCTGAAATCGTAATTGCCGAGCTTTGCCACCCTCCCCCGGAAACTGTCCGACCTGAGCACTTCCATGAGAGTCTGCACGCCTCCCTGAAAGAACGTGCGCTGGTCGAGGATCATATCGAACCTCTCGCTGGTGATAGGGATGAAAAAGAGTCCGAGAAGCTGGGAGACCGCAATGGTGGCGACGCCGACGTCGGTCTCGTTGGAGAGCACCGAAAGCCCGATTTCCAGATGGGTATAAGCCTCATTGTCGTACCCGTCAATGTGGCTGGGATCGACCCCGAGTCTCCCGAGGTGATAATCGATGAGCTTCCGCGTGCCCGATCCTTTCTGCCGGTTGATGAAT
>Ga0326728_10026248_pt1 | contig 10331 bp, 5 predicted proteins | sample MB3enrmetagenome_FD_207602 | JGI IMG/M metagenome (GOLD analysis project Ga0326728, IMG submission 207602) | Lab enriched peat soil microbial communities from McLean, Ithaca, NY, United States - MB31MN | ecosystem: Environmental > Terrestrial > Soil > Wetlands > Peat | place: USA: New York... | reverse complement strand
ACTCTGCCCCGTTCTTATGCCCTGTCCTAGCAGGCCCCAGCACGCTGGGGAAGGCAACAGTAGTCCGCCTCAATCCAAAATCTAAAATCGCTACATGTTCTCAATGATTGCGCTGGCAAACGCGCTAGTGCTGAGCTTTTGCACGCCGGTGATGCCGTCCATGGACATCAGCCGCTCCAGGTCGTAGGTAACGCGGCGCTGCGCGATGGTCGCGGCCAAGGCGTCCTCGATCAGCTTGCCGACCTCAGGCCAGCCGATGAATTCAAACATCAACGCGCCGGAGCGGAGAACGGCCCCGGGATTGATCACGTCCTTGTCCGCGTATTTGGGCGCGGTTCCGTGTGTGGCTTCAAAAACTCCGAACCCATCGCCAATGTTCGCGCCGGGGGCCAGGCCAAGCCCCCCGATCTGGGCAGCGCAGGCGTCGGAAAGGTAATCGCCGTTCAGGTTGGGTGTGCAGAACACCTGGTATTCATCCGCGCGCGTCAGAATCTGCTGGAGCATCGAATCGGCGATGCGATCGTTCACCAGCAGCTTGTTCTTCCACTGACCTTGGCCATGAGTGGTATAGATGGAATCCAGGCAGTCCTTCACTTCCGCGCCAATCTGCTGCTTGAAACTCTCCGTCGCCATTTCAAGCCCTGGCTCGACCAGGGCCGCCAGCGTTTCGATCGAGGCATGGGGATTCTTGTCCTTGCCGTCGAGCACCCAGTGTTCGCGCTCCGTAACGATGTGCTGGCGGAACTCCTGCCTGGCCAGCTCGTAGCCCCAGTCGCGGAACGACCCTTCGGTGAATTTCATGATATTGCCCTTATGGACCAGGGTCACGGTCTTCTGGCCGTGCTCGAGGGCGTAGCGGAGGCCACGCCGCACCAGCCGCTGGGTGGCGGTAATCGAAATGGGTTTGATGCCCACCCCGGAGTCGAGGCGAACCTGCTTCTTTGCTCCCTCCTCGCGGAGCAGCGTGTTCACAAACTCGATAACAAACTTCGCATGCTCCGACCCCTCGCGCCATTCGATGCCCGCGTAAACGTCTTCCGTGTTTTCGCGGAAGATGATGACGTTCATACGCTCGGGATGCCTGACCGGAGACGGCACGCCGGGAATGTATTTCACCGGTCGCCAGCAAGCGTAGAGGTCCAGGAGTTGCCGCAGGGCTACGTTCAAGCTGCGGATGCCGCCACCCACCGGCGTGGTCAGCGGGCCTTTGATCGCAATGCGAAATTCCATAATGGCATCAAGCGTTCCCTGGGGCAGCCATTCACCAAACTGCTTGAAGGCCTTTTCACCCGCAAACACCTCATACCACACCACGCGGCGCTTGCCCCCAAAGGCTTTTTCGACGGCCGCGTCAAACACCCGCCGCGACGCTTTCCAGATGTCGCGGCCCGTGCCGTCGCCCTCAATGTAAGGAATAATCGGGTTGTCGGGAACTACAAACTTGTCGTTGGCAAAGTCAATCCGCGCCCCATCCGTCGGGACGGACACGCCGTTGTACGAACTCATCGGATAAGAGCCCCTTTCAGAATTATGAATAGTGAATTATGAATAGTAAATTGTGAATTTCAGAATTTACCATTTACTATTCACTATTTCGTTAAAAGGCTTCGCAGCACGTTGGGCAGAATACCGCTGTTTCGGTAGTAGTTAACCTCGATCGCGGAATCCAGCCGCGCCACAGCTTGGAAGCTCCTACGCGCACCATCGGGATTGGTGACGGTAACCGTGACCTCCGAGCGCGGGCGAATGTCGTCTTCGAGGCCGATGATATCGAATACCTCCTGCCCGGTCAGAGCCAGCGAGGCGGCATTTTCGCCCTCGATGAACTGAAGCGGAAGCACGCCCATGCCCACCAGGTTGCTGCGGTGAATGCGCTCGAAGCTCTCTGCCAGCACCGCCCTGATTCCCAGCAGCAAAGCTCCCTTGGCCGCCCAGTCGCGGGAGGAGCCGGAACCGTATTCCTTTCCGGCGATCACCAGCAGCGGCACGCCTTCCTGCTTATAGCGCATAGCCGCATCGTAAATCCACATGCGTTCGCCACTCGGGAAGTGAAGTGTGACGCCGCCCTCGACGCCCGCCACAAGCTGGTTCTTCAGCCGGATGTTGGCGAAGGTCCCACGCACCATCACGCGGTCATTGCCCCGGCGCGAGCCGTAGGAGTTGAAGTCCTTTTTCGTCACACCTTGCTCGATCAGATAACGTCCCGCAGGACTCTCCTCTGCAATGCTGCCGGCGGGTGAAATATGGTCGGTGGTGATGGAATCGCCGAGCACGGCGAGGACGCGCGCGCCGCGGATCTCGGAGAAGGGTTGCAATTCAGGGCTGAGGTCAGTGAAGAATGGCGGCTCTTGAATATAAGTGGAATCGGGCCGCCACTCGTAAAGCGCGCCGCCCGCCACCGGAATGGCGTTCCAGGTGGGGTTGCCATCCCAGACGTTCCCATAAGACTCGCGAAACATCTCCGGGCGAATGGCCCGGTCCATCGCATGCCCAACTTCCGCCTGCGAGGGCCAAATGTCGCGCAGGTAAACCGGCCCGCCGCCGCGGTCCTTTCCAAGCGGCTCATTGTCGAAGTCGATATCCACGGTGCCCGCCAGGGCGTAGGCGACGACGAGAGGCGGCGAAGCCAGGTAATTGGCGCGTACTTGCGGGTGGATTCTTCCTTCGAAATTGCGATTCCCGGAAAGAACTGCCGCCGCCACAAGCTGATGCTCCGTGACCGCCTTGGCTACCTGGGGCAGAAGCGGGCCGCTGTTCCCGATGCAGGTGGTGCAACCATATCCCACCAAATTGAAATGGAGTGCGGCCAGCGGCTCGATCAACCCTGCTGCCTGCAGGTACTCAGTCACCACTTTCGATCCCGGCGCCAGGCTGGTCTTCACGTAAAGCGGCACTCGCAGCCCTCGCTCGGCGGCCTTCTTCGCCAGCAAACCTGCGCCGAGCATGACGGAGGGATTCGAAGTGTTGGTGCAAGAGGTGATGGCGGCGATCAGCACCGACCCGTGCTTGAGGGTAGCTTGTTTCCCGTTGAAACCCACCGTAACACCTACCGTAGTACCCTGCACGTTCTCCTTAGGCGAGAGGCCAAAGCCGCGCTCTTTCACCGGCGCAGTGAGCGCCAACCGGAAAGCGCTTTGCATGGCCGCTAGCGGCACGCGGTCCTGCGGGCGCTTGGGGCCAGCAAGACTCGGCATCACTGTCTCAAGATCCAGCTCGAGCGTTTCACTGTACTCGGGGTCCGGGCTCTGGTCCGTCCGGAAGATTCCCTGCTCCTTGCTGTAGCGCTCGACTCGCTGCACCTCTCCTTCGCTGCGGCCCGTCTGCCGCATGTAACGCAACGTTTCCGCATCCACCGGGAAGAACCCCATCGTCGCGCCGTACTCGGGCGCCATATTGGCGACGGTGGCGCGGTCCGCAAGCGTCATCTGCGAGAGGCCGTCGCCGTAAAACTCGACAAACTTGTCCACTACGCCTTTCTTGCGCAGCATCTCGGTGACGGTGAGCACGAGATCGGTAGCCGTGACACCCTCTCGCAGCCTCCCTTTCATTTTGAAACCGACCACCTTGGGAGTAAGGAAATAGTAAGGCTGGCCGAGCATCGCCGCTTCGGCCTCGATGCCGCCCACTCCCCACCCCAGCACCCCGAGGCCATTGATCATGGTGGTGTGAGAGTCGGTGCCCACCAAGGTGTCGGGAAGCCAGACTACCTCGGCTCCATGCTTGTGCTCCAGAACAACCTTCGCCAGAAATTCCAGGTTCACCTGATGCACGATTCCTGTAGCCGGAGGGACGACGCGGAAGTTATCAAAGGCCTTCTGACCCCAGCGCAGGAACTCATAGCGCTCGCGGTTACGCTCGAATTCGATTTCAGCATTGCGCTCCAGGGCCTGAGGATTGCCAAAGAAGTCCACTTGCACGGAGTGGTCAATCACCAGGTCCACGGGGACCAGCGGGTTGATCTTCGCCGGATTGCCGCCCAGCCGTTTCATGGCAGAGCGCAGCGCGGCCAAATCCACGATGGCGGGCACGCCAGTGAAATCCTGGAGAATGACGCGCGCCGGCTTGAATGGCACCTCGCGCGCCGCCGGGCTCTTGGCGTTCCATCCCGCTAGAGCCGCCACGTCCTGCTCCGTAATGAGCGCGCCGTCGCAGTTCCGCAGCACCGATTCGAGCAACACCTTGATTGAGAATGGCAGACGCGAAATGTTGCCCAACCCGGCCTTCTCCAGGCGTTCCAGGCGGTATATGACGGCGTGGCCGTCGCCCGTGTCGAGCACCGCACGCGCCCCGAAGGCGTCCTGCCTATTCTTCTCTGTCACAGTTCATCCTCCAAAGCCCTGCTTCTATGATAACCCCTGAAAGATGAAAAAAGTAGCCCTGGCCTTTAGGCCACACACTAAATGCCGACCTGAAGGTCGGCGCTTCCTCGTCGGCCGCCGACAGCCACCGTCTGCCATCCTCGGCACTCACTGTCATTCCGCGCGAAGCGAGGAATCTCGCTCTGGCCAGCGTACGGCGGATTCCTTGTGCTTGGAGAGGGCAGATTCGAAGCTCGTGTAGCCCCCCTTGTTCCCCCGCTCGCTGACGCCTTTCGACCTGCAAATTCCGGTTCGATTCTGCACAAAAGGTGGGTTTTTGGCCCCTTTTTCGAGTTCGTTTTGCCGTTTTTGCACTCAAAAACCAGTTCGTTTTGCACACTTCAAAGGCGCTAAGTCCTTTATTTCCAGATGACTGAGTTCGTTCCCTCTATTATTTTAGTATCTTTTTTCCATTTCCGCGCCTTCTTCCCGTTTGCCGAGTCCCTTTCGCGTTCCCTTGCCGCAGCGGGCCGCCAGGGCTCGCTGGTGACAACCACGGTAGGCTACCATAGGTCGGCCCGGGTGTCAAGAGAAAAGCGCAGGGGGGGGACAAGAGGTCACGTCAAATGGCAGGGACCCAGTTACGGAGGGCTGGCCAGCGGGGCGTCGGGGGGGCGGCTTGTGCGGGGGTGACGGCAACGTTCGCTATTCACTATTCATGACTCAGCAACGATCGCCCGCTGCGCCGCGGCCTTCCCCGTGCGAATGCAATCTGAGATTCCTATGCCCGAATAGGCGTTCCCGGCAAGATAAACGCCCGGCAGGTCCGCGAGTTGGCTTTGAATTTTCCGCACGCGCTCGGCGTGCCCCACCGGATACTGCGCCATGGAGGCAGACCAGCGGTGAACCCGACAAAACCTGGGTTCGAATGAAAAATTCAGGATTTCATTCAATTCCTGCCGAACCAGCGAAATCACTTCCCCGTCGGAAAGGTTCAGGACTTTCGGGTCGCGCGAGCCGCCCAGGAAGCAGCGTAGCAGCGCCTTTCCTTCCGGCGCGCGATGGTTGAACTTGCGATGCACGAAGGTGCAAGCCAGCATCCTGCGGTTTTCCTGGCGTGGGACCAGGTATCCAAAGCCTGGAGGCAGGTGCTCTGGCGTTCCCTCGGCGTACCCCAGGGAGACCGTCATCGAGGAAGTGTAAGGGATTTCGCCGAGTAACCCGCCCAACGTGGGATAAAGGGAAGAAAGCAGCCGGCCGCATTCATGGGCGGGCATTGCCAAGATGATTGCGTCCGCGTCAAACGTCACGCCTCCGTCGCAAAAGATCTGATACCGGCGACTGCACCGGTCAGCCGTCCCGCCAGGGCCGCCGGGCGCGAGTTCGATGCCAGCTATTCGCCGGTCGAGATGCACGCGAGTCCTATCCAGGTGTTCCGCCAGCGTTTCTGTGAGGTGCTCGAGTCCGTCACGGAGTGTCATGAAGAGTGGCAAGGCGCTGCGGGGCGCGGCGCCTGTGCCCGCGGAGTCAGGCTGCGAAGTTCCATTCACCTGGGCGGCGGCTTTGCGGCGCTGCCGCATGGCTCGCAGTGTGGCGCGCGTCAGGCTGCCATGCTTCCGCTCCATCTCCCAGAAGCGCGGCAGCACTGAGCGGACGCTTAAGGCCCCAGAGTCCCCGCCATAGACCCCGGCGAGCAGTGGGTCCGCGACGTTTTCGAGCATAGCCTCTCCGAAGTGCCTGCGCACGAAGCTCGCCACGGATTCGTCTGAGTCCTGCTCTGAACTCAGAGATGGCCGAGTGGCGAACAGTTCGGCCGCCATCGCCAGCTTGCTGGTGAGCGGCAGCAAGGGAGTAGTCACCATGGGCCACAGGCGAGTCGGGACCAGGAACATCAGCCCGTCAGGAAGGGGGACAAGGCGGCCTCGGTGGAGGATGTAGGTGCGCCGCTGGCGGTCGTTCGAGCCGATGAGCGAATCACCAAGGCCCAATTCGCGCGCCAGGGCTGCCGCCTCGGGTTTTTCGGCAACGAAGCTGTCCGGCCCGGCTTCGATGACGAAACCCTCGAAGCGTTCTGTGCAAATCACTCCGCCCAGACGGTCCCTTGCCTCGATGAGCAACTCTTCCACCGGCGCGCCCGACTGACGCGCGCGGGCGAGCGTGTAGGCCGCAGCCAGGCCGGCAATGCCTCCGCCCAGGACGGCTACGCGTTTTCGGGATGGCTGTGGAGTCGGCATCAGTCTGATTCTCGAATGCAAGGAGTCGGTGGCGCGAAGTAGGCAGTAAGCAGTAGGCAGAAGGCAGAAAGCAGAAGACAGAAAGCAGGGGACAGAAAGCAATAAGAAGAGTGTTTTCGCAGGATGCTGGAAAACGTCTGTGACCGTTGTCCTTCGGTTGTGCAGCCCTCTGCCTTAGGGAGAGGGTGGCCCGCGACCGGCGTTTTCGCCAGCCGGCGCGGGCCGGGTGAGGGGTCAGTCACACGTCGGAAAGCAGAAGGCAGAAGGCAGAAAGCAGAAGGCTCAAAGGAAAAAGCGCTTCGCTTTAGCAGACCAGAGAAAAACATTTGTGAACGTCCTTCCCGCGCCGAGGGTTGCGTAGACCTCCGCTTTCTGCCTTCTGCTTACTGCCTACGGCCTACGGCCTCTATCCGCTCTCTGACGACGGCGGCCAGCGCCCGGATGAAAAGCGGGCTGTCGTTCAGCGACTCGGACCGGTGCACCGTCACCCCTCTGGTCTTTCCGTATTCGCGGAAGACCACGTCAATATCGTAGAGGATCTCAACGTGGTCGCAGACAAAGCCTACCGGCGCCAGCAAAACGTGCCGCCGGTCCTGCGCGGCCAACTGGTCGATGAGCGATTCCACGGTCGGGCCGATCCATGGCTCGCTGGTCATACCCTGGCTCTGAAAAGCCACGCAGTATTCCTCGAAGCCCAACGCTTTGGCCACCAGCGCAGCGGTTTCCCTCACCTGTCGTTCGTAAGAATCGCCGTCCTGAATGGTCTTTTCCGGAACGCTGTGGGCCGTGAAGACTACCGGAACCGGGCCGCCAGCCTCCGCCTGCGCCCGGGCTAGCGCGGCCGCAACTCTATCGCGAAATGCCTCGATTAGCCCCGGATGATCGTGCCAGTTTTCAATGAAATCCACCTGCACATTGGGTGCGAGCCGTTCTACATCTTCGAACAAGTACTTCTTGTAGAGGCCAATGCTGGTGCGGGAATTCTGGGGCGCCAGGCAAAGCGCCACCACACGTTCAACCCCGTCGGCGTTGATTTGCCGAACCGCTTCGGAGATGAATGGCTTCCAGTTGCGCATCCCCAGATAGACCGGGCGGCCCAGGAGCTTCGCCAAACCCTCCGCCTGCAAAGTGGTCAGACGCAACAAGGGCGAGCCGCCAATCAGCCCGTAACGGCGAATGATTTCATTCACCGCGGCCTCGGGCAGCTTCCGCCCCTCGCGCACTTTGAGCAGGAATGCCGGGATGTCCTCGAGCCGATCCGGCGCGCCGTGCGCGAGCAGCAACACGCCCCACCGCCCACCACTCTCTTTTGCAAAAGCGGCTACCATAATAACGAGGATATCACGTCCGCACATGCTTCGAGCAGCGGGACAGGGTGTTGTATACTCGCACCCTCGCGGGATCGCAAAATGGGAATTACAATTGATTGGCCACAGCCGCTAGCCTGAAAACTTGTAGTGAGGAGACATTGCGATGAAGGCACGAACGACTGCTCTGCAATTACTCTGTAGTTTGGCGATCTGCGCCTCGATGTGGGCGGCAGCGGACCCAAGCGGCTTTCGCCCGCCCGCCGTACCGCTGGTGACGTGCAATCCCTACTTCAGCGTCTGGTCGTTTGCGGATCGGCTGACCTATGATGCGACGCGGCACTGGACGGGCGCAAAGCAGGAACTCCACAGCTTGTTGAGGGTGGACGGTACGGCTTGGCGCATCATGGGTGACGCACGGAGAGATATCCAGGCGATGCCGCAGAGCGGTCTTCAGGTGTTGCCGACGCGCACCATTTACGACTTCGAGGCGGGCGGTGTCCACCTCACGCTTACCTTTCTGACCCCCATGCTGCCCACGGATCTCGACCTGATGGCTTGGCCCGTCACCTACCTCAGTTGGAAAGTTCACTCGGTGGACGGCAAGGAGCACCAAGTCTCGATTGAATACGACAACACTGCACAGCTCGCGGTGAATACCGAGGACGAACCGGTGGTTTGGCAGCAGGAAAAAGTGGGTGGCCTGAGCGTGCTGCGCATGGGAACCCAGGCCCAGCCGGTGCTTCAGAAGGCTGGGGATGACCTGCGCATCGACTGGGGCTATCTTTACGTTGCGGCGCCCGACACTGAATCCCCTCATAGCGCGGTGGCGGATGTCGGTGATGTGATAGGGACTTTTGCCGGGAAGGGTTCGCTGCCTGCCGCTGATGCGCGCATGCCCCGGCCGCCGCGCGATCAAATGCCGGCCATGGCCGTGGTATTCGACCTCGGCAAGGTCACTGCCGATACCCTCGAGCGTCATCTGATCCTCGCCTACGATCAGATCAATGCCCTTGAGTATTTCCACCAGCCCCTGCGCCCTTATTGGCGGCTCAAGCGGGGCACAATGAGCGACCTGCTGGATGAGGCGGAGCGGAATTACGTGTCACTTGTGAAGCGCTGCGAGACGTTTGATGCCGAGCTAGTGACCGATCTCACGCGGGTGGGCGGCGAGAAGTATGCTCGACTGGCCGCGTTGGCTTACCGGCAAGCCCTGGCCGCGCAGGTATTGGTGGCGGGGCCGGAGGGCGAGCCGTTCTTCCTGCCCAAGGAGAATTTCAGCAACGGGTGCATCAGCACGGTGGACGTGATCTATCCCGCTTCTCCCATTCTGTTGTTGCTCAATCCTGGATTGCTTGAAGCCTCGCTCGCGCCGCTCTTTAAATACGCCGAATCCGCTCGCTGGCCCTTCCCCTTTGCCCCGCACGATCTCGGCACTTATCCGCTTGCCAACGGCCAAGTTTACGGCGGCGGCGAGAAATCCGATGCGGATCAGATGCCAGTCGAGGAATCCGGCAACATGCTGTTGATGGTGGCCGCCATTGCTAAGGCTGAAGGCAGGGCGAACTTTGCCGCCAAGCATTGGCCGCTGCTAACGAAGTGGGCGGAGTATCTAAGAGATAAGGGACTTGATCCTGCCAACCAGCTTTGCACGGATGACTTCGCCGGGCACCTGGCGCACAACGCCAACCTTTCGCTTAAAGCCATTGAGGCGCTCGAAGCTTACGCGGAACTGGCGGGCATGCTCGGCAAAGAGCAGGAGCACGAACTCTACCACAGGACCGCGCAGGATTTTGCCCGGCAATGGGTGAAGATGGCCGACGATGGAGACCATTACCGTCTGGCTTTCGACCGGCCCGGTACCTGGAGTCAGAAATACAATCTGGTGTGGGATAAAGTTCTCGGCTTCCACCTTTTCCCTGCCCGAGTCGCCGCGAAAGAGATTGCTTATTACGAGAATAAGGCCCACTTCGGTTTCCCGCTTGACAACCGCAAGGACTACACCAAACTCGATTGGGAATTCTGGTCGGCAACGCTCGCGGATTCACCCGACCATTGGGAGAACCTTATTGCGCCGATTTACGACTGGGCTAACCAATCGCCCAGTCGCGTCCCGCTGACGGACTGGTACTGGACGACCGACGGCACGCAGGTGGGTTTTCAGGCACGCTCAGTGGTCGGCGGGGTTTTTATCAAGATGCTTGCGGACAGCGAGACTTGGAAACGCTGGGCCAGCCGTGCGCGAGCGAACGATTAAATAGTGAATTGTGAATTGGAGAACTGTGGCGGTCAGAAGTTGTACTCGCGCCGCTAAAATCAATCTCTGCCGCCGCAATTCACCATTTACTATTCACTATTCATAATTCCGCCGTTGGGACTGCTTCGATCTGGGAACGAGCCAATGCACAAGGCCGAAAGTGAGAGGGTTGCTATTTTTCAGCCATCGGGGATAATGAGACTATGAGAAAAAGAAAGAAGGAATACTCTTACCA
>Ga0326728_10026247_pt1 | contig 10331 bp, 6 predicted proteins | sample MB3enrmetagenome_FD_207602 | JGI IMG/M metagenome (GOLD analysis project Ga0326728, IMG submission 207602) | Lab enriched peat soil microbial communities from McLean, Ithaca, NY, United States - MB31MN | ecosystem: Environmental > Terrestrial > Soil > Wetlands > Peat | place: USA: New York... | reverse complement strand
AGCGAGGACCGGCTGGCGCGCGAGATCGAGCGGGTCGAGAAGGTTCGCTAACTTCCGGTCACCACCGTGGTGAGGCGGCCGACGACCTCTTTCAGGCCCTGGCTTTGGGCGCTCAGTTCCTCGGCAGCCGAAGCGCTCTCCTCGGCCTGCGCCGCGGTGTGCTGAGTCAACTGATTCATCCGTCCGATGGCCTCGGCTATCTGAGCGATGCCGCGCGCCTGCTCCTCGGACCCCGCCCGAATCTGGTCGGTTTCAACCTCGACGGCGCCGGCAATCCTGTTGTTGGCTGCCATGGCCGTGAGGACGCCATTCAGTTTTGCTTTGCTCTCGCGGGATTTCGACAGCGCTTCCTCGATCAACTGGGAGGTGTCTTTGGCCGCGGTTGCGGAGCGATGGGCAAGATTGCGGACCTCGTCGGCGACCACGGCAAACCCCATTCCCGCCTCCCCTGCCCGTGCCGCCTCGACTGCCGCGTTCAGAGCCAGAATGTTGGTCTGGAAAGCGATCTCGTCGATCATCCTTATAACCTTGGCAACCTTCTCGCTGGAGGCGCCCATCTCGTTCAATGCCGCGGCCAGCTCCTGATGCGAGTTGTTGACGGCGGTTACGATCGGAATCGCTTCGTTCATGAGCCCGGCGACCTTTTGCGAGCGCTCGTTGTTCTGCCGGGTGATCGCGGAGATTTCCTCGGCTGAGGCGGAGGTCTCCTCAATGGAAGCGGCCTGCTCGGAGGCTCCACTGGCGAGCGCCTGGCTGGACGAGGAGATCTGGGACGAGGCGGCGAAGAACTGCTGCACGGAGTTTTCTATCTCGCCGACGGCTTCGCGGATCGCCCGTGAAATTCTGCCTGCCAGAAAGGAAACGGCAACCACCGTGCCGCCCAGCATCAGACCGCCGAACAGCAGTAACCAGAGCTGGATTGTTCGCGCACTGGCGAGTAACTCCGCGACGGGGACGCTGGCCACGATCGTCCATGGCTTTTTCTGCGCGCGTTGAAAATATGCCATCCTCGCGGCCCCGTTGTATTCGTAATGGATGGACCCCTCGGGCCGGCTGAGCATTTCGCGGCCGTAATCGTGGCTATTCACGTTTTCGCTCATGATCTTCGATGCGTCCGGATGAGCCAGCATGATCCCGGCGGCGTCGAACATATAAAGGTATCCGGTGTCCCGGATGCGATATTTGCTCACGAAACTGTCGGAGAAGCTGGACAGCTCGATCGGCGTGCCCAGTATTCCTACAACCTGGTTTCCAGCCCTGATCGGAGCCGTGAGCAGAGCGACGGGCCGGCCCGTCGCCGGCGACTTGCTGGCCTCTCCAAACCACAGTTCGCCCCGCAGCGCATGCTCAACGTTGGCTCGAAAGGCGTCTATGGACATGAGATCGATGCCCACCGACTTGCCGCCGATGGAGTCCAGAAAAAGTTTTCCGTCAGTGCCCGCGAGAAAGACGTTTTCGTAGAAGGGCGAACGGCCCTGAATGCGGTCCAGAGTCTTCTGCGCGTCCTCGAGCTTATGTTCGACGCAGGCGTCCACCAGAGGCTGCAGTTCGCTGAGATTGACCGCGTCCCGTTCGCGAGCCTCCACCCACAGGTCCAGCTCTCCGGCGGTCTTTGCAACCACCGCTTTCATTTCCTCGTCGGCCTGCTTTTCCATGGCCCGCGAGGACACCTCGTACACACCGATCATCAGCACACCGCTGGACACCACCACCACGGCTGAGGTCCACACGATGAAGCGGCTGCGCAGGGAGAGTTTTCGTCTCATTCGTCCACCTTCCGCTCCCCTTATCGGTCGGGACGGACCCATTTTGAGCCCAATCCTGTTCACTTTGCGCGCGAGGGACACGCGGCGCAAGCCGCGTCTCTGCGGGGTCGAGGGAAGACGCGGCTGACGCGGCGTGTCCCATTGCGGAAGAAGTGCCAAGTGAACGGTATTGATCCTGAGCCTGATTTGTCAGCCGATTCCCAGCTCGTCGACTCTCTCCAGAGGCGTGCCACAACGGCGGCAGATGAGCGAAGCGCAATCGCCGCACACCAGCGGGTCGGTAACCGGCGTGTCACACCGGGGACAGTAATATTCGACAATTTCCGGCTCGCTCATGCGCTGCGCTCGTTACACTAAAAGTACCACCGGTTCGTGATGGGCCTCCGGACGCCGATCTGCATTCCGCTCGCTTTCCTGCTGCTGGCCTCGTGCAATTCGGACACGCATCCGCGCCGGCCGGCGCTGGCCGAGGCATTCACAGGGCCGATCGCGATTCACCTTCGCACCGAACTCAATCCCAAATCGCCGGTGGTGGCCACGCTCGCGCACGGCGACCGCGTGGAGGTGCTTGAACAAAGGCGCATCTTCGTGCGCGTGCGCACGGCCGATGGCCACGAGGGATGGACGGAAGCCCGCCAGCTCATGACAAAGGAACAGATGTCCGAGTTGCGCGGCCTTGCCGACGAGGCGCGTGCGCTGCCCTCCCAGGGCGCTGCCACCTCCTATGAGGCGGTCAACATGCACACCGCGCCCGACCGCAACAGTTCCTCGTTCTTCCAGTTCCGCGAGGGTACAAAGGTAGACGTTCTGGCGCACAAGTTGGCGCCGCGGCTTCCGCGCTCGGCCGTGCCACCAACGCGGCTCATTCCGCCGAGGCCGAAACCCGCGAAGAAATCGGCGAACGACGACAGCGACGGACGGCGGCGTTTGCGCCCTCCTCCCGCGCCCGCGCCGGTGCTTCCTTCGAACTGGCGGGATCTTTCCAAAACAGATGAGACGGATCTCGCTCCGCCGGCGCCCGCGCCCGAGGCGGCGCCTCCGCCGCTGGAGGACTGGAGTCTGGTGCGCACTCCGGATGGCACCTCCGGCTGGGTGCTCACGCGCATGCTGGTAATGTCCATCCCGGACGAGGTGGCGCAGTATTCGGAAGGAAATCGCATCGCCGCGTACTTCCCTATGAACGAGGTGCAGGACGGCGACAAGGTCAAATACGACTATTTGTGGGCCACGCAGTCGAAGACCGGCGTGCCTTACGACTTCGACAGCTTCCGCTACTTCGTCTATAACCCCCGGCACCACCGTTATGAAACCGGGTACATCCAGCACAACGTGGTGGGCCACTATCCGATAACCGTGAAGCCCGGGACGCCGCCCCGGTTCAGCATGATTCTCGAAGACGCCGGGGGAAAGCTCTATCGCTACACCTTCGTTCTGCAGGGATATCACATGAAGCTGGAGAAGAAGGAGCCATGGACAGCGGTGTCTCCCGGCGAGATTCCGGCATCGCCGCAGACGGAGACGCAGACGGCCGAAGCGCCCCTTGCGAAGCCCGGTTTAGTCGATCGCATTCGACACTGGTTCCGGAAATAGCGGCCGACCGCACCGCTTCACTTCACCTGGATAGCCGACGCTTTGGAAGTCGCGCCGCCAACGCTCACCGTCAATGGCTGGTTTCCCGGTGACAGACCAACCGGCACGCGAAAGCCGACCACGTAAAGTCCAGGGCTTCCCGGCGCGAGGCCGGCGAAATCGGCCGCCACCGCAGTAGCCGGACTGCCCATATTCACGGTCACCGCATTCAGCGTTTGACACTGCGGGTTGCCACTGACGGGCGCGGGGTCGCCGCTGGCCGGCTGATTGGTCACCGGCCCCAGCCCATTTGCGAAAAGCTGCACCTGCTGGCCGCGAACGGCGGGATTGCTCTGCGTGATCGGTTGATGGTTGCCATCCACAGCCGCCGCCTGCGCCGGTGTTCCGAAGATGCCAGGTGCGAAGGGCTGCAGGGGAACCGTTACAACGTTGCCAGGCGTGTAGTCGATGGTCACCTTCATCAGCGCCGCCGTCTGCCCCTGCAGCTCCCACGGCACCTGCACGTTCACCTGCGTGGGCGAGACGTAGGTCAGGTGGCCGGGGACACTGATGGCCGCCGAAGGTACGTCGAAACTCACCGTGACGTAGTCGATGGCCTCGGGCAGGCGCAGCGTGCTGGAGATGTCCGTGCTCGCGGACGTGTATCCGGCGGCCGCCAGCGCTGGATCGCTCAGGCCGCTGCCGAATATGGCGGCGTAAGAGCCGGGCGCGATGGCGCCGTCGAAACTGGCCGCGTTCAGCACCGGCGAATCGCCGCGAATCGCGGGAGCGGTGCGCGCGTTCCCGCTGAATGTCGCCACCACCTGCCCGGCCACGCTCGCCGTGAACGTGTAGGTTCCTGCCTGCGAGCCCAGCGTCAGGCGATTGATGCCGGCGATCCCATACTGATTCGTCGCGCTGTCGCAGCACCCGGCCGGCAGAAGAAACGCGCTGCCGTCGGGATTGGTGGCGCTCCACGTCACCGGTGCGTTGGGGATGGGCAAATAAAAATCGTCCACCAGCTCGAACAGAGGGTTTCCGAATGTCGCCGGGATTGGTTGATTCACGGTTCCATCGAAGGGCAACCCATTGGGGCCAGCCCCGCCCTCCACGAACGCCGTATTCACCAACCCATCGCCGACCACATAGACATACGGCGCCACTTCGGAAACTCCGCTCCCCGAGATGGTGATCAGGCCGGAGTAATAACCGGGAGCCGGAACCGATCCGGTGGCCGTCACTTTGACCGTGGCCGACGCGCCCGCCGCGAGGGAAACGCTGGCCGAACTGAGTTGCAGAATCACGGTGCTGGGCGGATCGAGCGTGGTGTTGGGAGCCACGGCGAGCGACAGCGTCACTGGCGCCGCCCCATTGTTCGTCAGGGTGAACTGTTGCTGAGCGGGGAGGCTCGTGCCAAGAACCCCGAACGACAGTGTGGCCGGCGTAACCGTGACGGCGCTGCTTACGGCGGCGCCGGCATCGAGCAGGCCCGCCCCGATCTGAAACTGGTCCACCGGAATGCCACCCTGATCGTCGGCGGTCACCGTCTGGGCGGCATTGCTGATCAGGCCCGAACGCACCAGCGGAAGCCTGGCCGCGCCTGTAACGCCCGGGTGGGCCTGCAACATTAGAGCCGCCGCGCCGGCGGTAATCGGTGACGAGAAGCTGGTGCCGTCGGCGGCCGCAAAACCCGTGGAACTGAACATCTCGCCGAGGGGATCGTAAGTTTCGGAGGCCATGTAGATGCCGCCGTAGTAGTAAGGTGTGGCGTTTGCGGTGCCGGGGCTGGCTGGGCTCTCGCCGGGCGCCACCAACTCGGGTTTGGCGAGCAGCGCCCCCACCGTGGGCCCCTGCGATGAGAACTCGGCAAACTGATTCGCGGCGGCGGAATCGTCGTGTTCCGCGCCGGCGGGATCGAGAGTCGCTTCCTGATAGGGGTTCGCATCGATCCACGCCTTCATCGCCGTCCCATCGGACTGACTGATCATCAGCACGGGCACAAACCCGCCCGAGACGATCGCCGCGGTGGTGGGTCCTCCGTCATCGTAGATCAGCACGCCGATAGCGCCGGCGTCTTCCGCGTTCTGCACTTTTGTGGCGAACGTGCAGTTACCGCGCTCAATGAGCGCGATGAAGCCGGGCAAAGAAAACGCGGGCAGCGGCGAACATGCGGTACCGTCGTCGCCCACCGTGGTCACGTCGCGCAGCTCGCCCGTGACCGCTCCAATGGAGGCGCTGTCGCTGGGAATAGCCGCGAGGTTCCGCACATTGGCTGGCGCGGAAGCTGCCAGGGCAGACACGGTCGGCGTGAAGAAATGCGAATTGGTGGTCGCGCCGACGGCGATCACCGAGGGCGCGTCCGCTGGACTCTCAATGGTGCCCGGAGCGCCGTCGTTCCCCGCCGATGCCACAATGACGACCCCGGCCTGGGCGGCGTTCTCAAACGCCTGAGCCAGCGCGTCGCAGGCCATGCCCGTGGGATTGCCGCAGGCTGCGCCGGTGTCCAGCGGCCCGCTCGGAGCCGGTGCGCCGCTGGAGAAGTTGACCACGTCCATGCCGTCGGCTACGGCGTCGTCCAGCGCGGCGATAACGATCGCGTCGGTGGTGGTGTCGTTCACTTCCGGCGAGCCGTAGATGCGATAGTTGCCCAGCCATGCCTTCGGAGCGACTCCTCCGATCGCTACCGAACCGCTCGCGCTCGACGAACTGGACGGGGTGACCGTGCCGGAAACGCCGGCCGCACACGACGCCACCGCCGTTCCGTGTCCATCGTGGTCGCGGGGCGTCAGGTCGTCGGGGCGCGAATCCAGTTCGGGGTGATTCGGGTCCATCGCGCCGCCCGCCGCAAGGAACCCAACATAGCTGCGCGCCACGATCACCTTGTTGTTCGTGAATACCGGCTGGCTGCAGGTGTTAATCGAGGCGGGATCGCAGACGGGAGTGAAAGCCGGCGGCGGCGCCAGGGAGGGGTCCTGAAACGCGGGGCTGTTCTGATCGATGCCGGTGTCCAGAATGGCGATTTTGATTCCGGCTCCGGCGTTTGTGGCTCCGCCCAGCGCTGTCCATGCGACGGGCGCGCTCACGAGTGCCGTAGCTCGGTTCAGGTTGCGGTGGAGATGGCGCACGGGCGCGATGCCGGCGACTCCGGGAAGCGCCGCAAGATCGGCCAGGCGGTCCGGCGTGGCGGCCACGAAGATGGCGTTCAGAACTATCGACGCATCCCCGATGACCGCGACGTGTTCGGCTTTGAGCTGGCGGCGAAGATTGGCGTGCGTCTCCATCAGGCGTTGCCGATAAGTGGCGGCCTCAACGCGGGCCATCGCCTCGCGCGAAGCGAATCGGGAGGCCAGCGGCGGATCGGCCAGCATGACGATATACTGCCGCTGGGCCGTCTGCGCGAGTACGGAGCCGGCGAAAGCCGCCACACACGCGATCCATCGGAATGAGTTCACCGGGCGCACGCAGATTGTGCCAACTTACCATAGGCAGTACTCGACCAGCGAAACGAGGGGTGATGTTAGCGGATCAGACGGAACCTGGGCGCATCCATGCTTTCGGCGGTCTCGACTTGAGGCTCGGCCGGCAGCGCGACGCGCGATTTGGCGGATGCTTCGATCGGGCGATCCGCGGCTGGCTCCGGCACTTTCGCAATGGCTCGACTGGCGCTTTCGCGCACGCGCGGCACGGGATCGGACTCCAGCGCCTTCAGAGCGGGCCACGATTCCCGCCTTGCCGTGACTCCCAAAGCCCACGCCGCGGCCACGCGAAAAGCCGGCGATGGATTCCGGCTCTGCTCGATGATGCGGGCCAGGGCGGAAGATTCGTCCTGCAGGAACAGGCCCAGCAGCGCGTTCACGGCGACGCGATGGTGAGGATCGTGCGAGGCATGTTCCAGCAGACCGCGTGCCGCGGGCGTGTGCACCGTCCAGAGACTTTCCACGGCATTTGCTCTGACCCGGGCATCCGGAGACTTGAGCTGTCGCTCCACCAGTAACGGGTTGGTGCCCGCCTGGCACATGATCATCACGGCCTTCTGACGAATGTATTGGTCCGGGTGCTGAGTCATCCGCCGCAACCATGGCACCATGAGGCCCGCCGCGCCGAGAGCTTCGGCCATCTGCAGGATGCGAGCGATCCGGTCGCCGGGCACGGAATCGCCGGTGAAAGCACACAGCTTGACGTAGAAGCGCTTATCGCGGCTGGCCATCAACTTCGCTACATTGACGGCATCGGATGGCGAAAGTTTTGCCGCATCGGTGAGATAGTGCAGATACCGCTCCTCCAGACTCAGCAAAGAGGAAAGGGCCACCGAAGCACGGACATCGGGCGAGCGAGCGAGACGCTCGATGGCGAGGCGGGTGAAACCTTCCGGATCGGTCTCGGACCAGTTACGCAGAGCGCGGCGCGCGGCGATGGGCGCGGTGGCGAGCTGGCCCAGAATTCGGTCGAGCGTTATCCCAGTCAGCGACGGAATTGTTGCAAACCGTTCCGGCATAACAGTCACGGATCCGACGGCGTCCTGGCGCGCGGCGGCCGTTCAGTCAGATTGCTTGTCCCCGCCTTAGGAATCGGTCGTTTACCTCAGAACTTTAGTACCGTTATTGCGCCTCTAACTCGAAGACTTCGTTATCGATAACTACTCTGAAGTGGTACAGACAACCACAGGAACGGAATACCACGCCCGGGTGATGGGCACGCTCCAGACTCTGCCCCCTTATTCGAGGACGATGGCCAAGCTGCGGGCCGCGCTGGCCAACGAATGGGTCGACTTTCGCACGCTGGTCCCACTGGTGGAGGCCGACGTGGTCATCGCCAACACCATCCTGCGCATCGCCAACTCGGCGCTTTATGGGCGGGGCTCCATGGCTTCCATCTCCCGGGCAATGACGCTTCTGGGATTGAACCGTCTTCGCAATCTGATTCTGGGGCTCGGCCTGAACCAGGTCTGCCACAGGGTTCAGACGCCGCCGGGCTGGCCGGCCAAACGTTTTCACTTCCATTCTCTGGCGACGGGCGTCATCTGCGACCTGCTGGCTGTGCGTGTGCCCGTCACCGGGGTGGATGCCGCCTTCAGCGCGGGATTATTCCACGACCTTGGCAAGCTGCTCATCGTGGCCGCGCTCCCCGAGCAGTTTGTACGCATCCGGACCATGCAGCTTGCCGGACAACTGAACGCCGAGGAGTGCGAAAGAAAGGTCCTGGGTTTCACGCACAGCGAAATCTCGGCGGAAGCCCTGCGCCGCTCCGGAATGCCGGAGGAGTTGGCGGTGGCGGCGCTGTATCACCACCGCCCGGCCGACGACCCGACCGTCTGCGAGCCCGGACGGCCGATTTGCCTCAGCGATCTCGTGCACGCGGCCAACAGCTTCGCCACGGAGTTAGGCTACGGCGTTTTCCCGCCGGAAGCTTCCGCGCAGGCGAAGGCGGCGGCGGAAACGCACGATTCGCCGGTGCGGGCGCGGATTTCCGACGGCCCGGAGCTGGCCGGCGAATTTCAGGAACTGTTCGGGAACCTGACGAACGCAATGGGGATGTGATGGAAATGGCGCTGCGGTGGTTTCGCTTCGACAGGTCGCAGGCGGAGTTTGCAGCCGAACTCCGCGAGCGCCTGCGGGAGCACGCCGTCTGGCTGGCCACGGGCGAAGGCCGACGCGCCGATCTGAACGGCTGGTTCCTGCATGCCGCCGACCTGGGACGGGCCGATTTGCGAAAGGCGATTCTGCGAACGGCGGTGCTGACCGAAGCGGATCTCACGGGCGCCAACCTCAACGGAGCGGATCTGGAAAGCGCCGACCTGCGCATGGCGAGGCTGACTTCCGCCGACCTGAGCGAGAGCATCCTCGACCGCGCGCGGCTGGATTCATGCTGGCTCACCGACGCCAGCATTTCCGAGGCGACCCTGATCGAGACATCGTTGCGCGGAGCGACGCTTTCCACCGCGCGTTTGTTCGATAGCCGATTCATTCGCTGTCCGATGACCCGCGTGAAGCTGGACGGCGCGAGTCTGCATCGCGTGTTCCTGGCCGAGTGCGATTGCGAGGAAGCGAGCTTTGAAGGCGCGGTTTTGCAGCGGGCCAGGGCCTCCTGGTGCCGCTTCGTGCTCGCCAACTTCGCCGATGCCAACTGGTCCGATGGCACCGCCCAGAACTGCACGTTTTACGGGGCCGACTGCGACCGGGTGCGGTTTATTCGCAGCAACGTGAGTCATGCCATCTTCGAACGGGCCTCGCTGCGCGGCGCCGATTTTCAGAACGCCAACGCGGCGGGAGTGGATTTTGAAAGCGCCGATCTCACCGGCGCAAACTTTCGCGAGGCGGTGATTCACACGGCGCGGTTTGCGGGAGCGAATCTCACCGGAGCCCGCGGGCTGACCGCCGAGCAGCTCATGCAGTCGTTCACCACGCTGGACACCATCCTGCCGAACGGAACGCAGGGACCCTACCGGCGCTTCTCCGGAGCGGAGCGGCCGGCGCACGTGGGCGTGGGACGATGACTTAGCGGCAATACCGTTCACCTTGGACTTCGTCCGCCAGTGGGACGCGCGGCGTCAGCCGCGTCGTTGGCCGGTACCGCAGGGACGCGGCTGACGCCGCTTGTCCCTCGCACGCAAAGTGAAGAGCATTGGACTTAGCGGCGCAGGAACAGCAGCCCCAGCCCGCCCAGAGCAAGCAGAGTGAGGCTGTCCGGCTCGGGAACCGAGGATGCGTAGACGACGAAGTCGCCCGAACTCGTGTCCGCGCTTCCGAAGGGCCAGGGTTCAAGGCTGCTCAGGTTCGTGAAATCGAACTGACTGATCCCGTTGTTGTCGGTGACGAATAGATGACCCTGCGGCCCAAACGCGAGATCCGACGGCTGCGCCCACCCGGTTCCGGGATTGAAGGTAGTGATGTAATCCCAGACCAAAGGTCTGAACGAACGTGCCGTTGGAGTGATATTCGTCGACTCCGTCGCTGATCGGGTCGGGGATATAGAGGTCGCCGTTCGGGCCAAAAGCCA
>Ga0326728_10026245_pt1 | contig 10332 bp, 10 predicted proteins | sample MB3enrmetagenome_FD_207602 | JGI IMG/M metagenome (GOLD analysis project Ga0326728, IMG submission 207602) | Lab enriched peat soil microbial communities from McLean, Ithaca, NY, United States - MB31MN | ecosystem: Environmental > Terrestrial > Soil > Wetlands > Peat | place: USA: New York... | reverse complement strand
GCCGCGAAATACTACCGCGCGACCGCGGGCAAAACAGGCAATCTCCCGGAGCGCAACTACCTCCTGATGCAAGCCGCGCGCCTGACCGCGAAGACGGCCGATGTTTGACCGGCGTCGACCCCTCAGTCCGCTTTTCTCACCAAAACCACCGTCACGTTGTCGGGACCGCCGGCGGCTTTCGCCGCCGCAATCAATTCGCTGCAGCTCTCCTCCAGCGCCCCCGTCCGGCCGCGTGTCAGGATTTGCTCGATTTGCGGAAGTTCCAGCACGCCGTGCAGTCCATCGCTGCACAGCAGCACCATCGCGCCCAATTGCAGCAGCACGCAGTAGTAGTTCACGGTGAGCGGGGCGCTCGCGCCAATCGCCATGGTGAGCACGTGACGCATCGGATGGTTCCGCAGGCTTTCTTCGTCCAGACCGAGCGGCCGGCCCACTTCGTTCACCCACGTCTGGTCGTCCGTAATCACCCGCAGGCCGCCATCGTCCAGCACGTAGGCGCGGCTGTCGCCCACGCTCGCGATGGCAAAGCCCTCCGTGAGATCGAGCGCCGCCACCAGCGTCGTGCCCATGCCTTCGAGCTCGGCATCGTTCTGCGCCGCCGTGATTACCCGCCTGTTGGCCTCTTCCACGGCTGTAAGCAAAACCTGGGAATCGAGCTGCGGCGCCGCATGCACGATCTCGGCCACCGTATCGACGGCCAGGCGCGACGCCTTTTCCCCCGCCTTGGCGCCCCCCATTCCGTCGGCGAGCACGTACAATCCGCGTTCCGGTTCAATCAGGCAGTAGTCTTCATTATTGCTCCGGACGCATCCTTTGTCCGACATGGCGAAGGCTTCCAACATTCCTCCCGGCTCCTTCCACAATACGGCGTTCCGCCAGTTAACATTCCGCCGCCGGCACCTTACCGAAATTGTGCTTTGTACAGCATAGCGTAGAATAGAGGAGTTTCAGCATGATTTGGTACCGCCTTCGCCTCACGCTCGAAATGATCAAGTTCGAGCACTCGGTTTTCGCCCTCCCTTTCGCCCTGACTGGGGCGCTCCTCGCCTTTCGTCAGAACGGCTTCGACGCGCCGGGGATCTGGCGGCAATTGTTGTGGATCGTGGTGGCCATGGTGGCGGCCCGCTCGGCGGCGATGGCGTTCAATCGCCTGATCGATGCCCCCATCGACGCCCGCAATCCGCGCACCAGGATGCGCGCCATTCCCGCCGGGATGCTCTCCCCGCGGTTCGCCTGGTGCTTCACGATAGCGGCCTCCCTTCTACTGTTCTTCGCCGCCTACGAGCTGAATCCGCTGTGTCTGCGTCTCTCGCCCTTGGCGCTGGCCGTACTCTTTTTCTATTCCTACACCAAGCGCTTCACCACGTTCTCCCACCTGGTGCTGGGGTTGAGCCTGGGAATCGCGCCGGCCGCCGCTTGGATCGCCGTCCGCGGCTCGCTCGATCCGCGCATTCTGCTGCTCACCGCCGCCGTCATGTTCTGGACGGCCGGGTTCGACGTGATCTATTCCTGTCAGGATTACGACTTCGACCGCCAGGAAGGTCTGTGGAGCGTACCGCGCGTCGTGGGAATCGCCAACGCTCTGCGGGTGGCGAGGTTGCTCCATATTTCGATGGTGGGCTGTCTGCTGGCCCTGGTGTATACGTTGCACGTGGGAGCGTTGGCATTGGCCGGCGTCGGGGCCATCGTGGTTCTGCTGATTTACGAACATAGCCTGGTGAAACCGGCCGACTTGTCGCGCGTCAACGCGGCTTTCTTCACCATGAACGGCTATGTGAGCGTGTTATTCTTCTTATTCTGGGCTGCCGATATCTTCCTGCTGAAACCGGGTGTCTGAACCAATGCCAGTCGCCATCGACGATCCTCGTTTAATTCCCCTTGCCAGGAAGGTGGAGGCCGGCGAACGCCTGTCGTTCGACGATGCCCTGCTGCTCTACCGCTCCCCCGATATCCTGACGGTCGGATACCTGGCCAACCTGGTCCGCGAGCGGCTGCACGGCAACAAAACCTATTTCAACGTCAACCGTCACATCAACCCCACCGACGTCTGCGTGGCCAGTTGCCGGTTGTGCGCGTTCGGCAAGCGCGTGCGCGATCCCAAAGCCTACACCATGTCGCTCGACGAGGTTTGGCAGCGCGCCGGCGAAGGCTGGAGTGAAGCCGTCACCGAATTTCACATCGTCGGCGGATTGCATCCCGAACTGACGCTCGACTGGTATTGCGAGATGCTGCGCGGGCTCAAGCAGCGCTTCCCGCAGGTGCATCTCAAGGCTTTCACCATGGTCGAGATCGCCTATCTCGCGCGGCGCGCCAAAATCTCCACCCGCGAGACGCTGGAGCGTCTGCGCGATGCCGGCATGGACTCCATGCCGGGCGGCGGCGCGGAGATCTTCAACGAGCGCGTCCGCAGGATCATTTGCGATCACAAGATCGACGGCAACGAGTGGTTGGACACCGCGCGCGAAGCCCACCGCCTGGGGCTGAAATCCAATTGCACCATGCTCTACGGCCATATCGAGAACGATGAGGACCGCGCCGACCATCTGCTAAAACTGCGCGCCGTGCAGGATGAAACCGGCGGCTTCGTCACCTTCATTCCGCTGGCGTTCCATCCTGAAAACACGGCGCTGCACCACATCGCCAAGACCACCGGATTCGCCGATATCCGCAACATCGCGGTGGCGCGGCTGATGCTCGATAACATCCCGCACGTGAAAGCCTACTGGGTGATGATGACTCCCCGCATCGCGCAGATTGCCCTCCGCTTCGGCGCCGACGACATCGACGGCACTATCGTGGAGGAGCGCATCTATCACGATGCCGGCGCCACCACCGTGCAGGGTCTGCGGCGTGCGGAACTGCTGCAATTGATTCGCAAGGCGGGCCGCGAGCCCATCGAACGGGACACGCTATACCGCCCCGTCGAGCGCGCCCAAGCTACCTTCACGGTTCTGGTGTAGTACCGGAAATTTCCGCCCCCACATATTTAGGGGGTACGCGAGCCGCGCCCATTGCTGTATAGTGGCTGACAGACGCGATCTCGGAGGATCTTGCGTTTATCCCGAATGCAGTTGTCGCGATTTGGAAATGACGGCTTGTGGCGGTGTTCCTGACACCGCCCAAGCCGCGCCCAATGTATTACTATCCCTCCATGTTCTCTGCACGTCGCGACGATTTCATGCCGCTCAAAAGCTGAGAGCTGAAAGCTGACCCCTGAGAGCTTGCGCGCAGCGCATTGTGGGACATGCTTCAGCTTGTCCGATTCCGTTTCTTACTGCACCCCGAGACTGCCAATTTCCGCCTTGCCCGCTGTGACCGGACTAAAGGAGTAGGCAAAGAAACTCGCCGAGTTCTTTCATGTCGGCGGGACAGTCCGTTTTCTACTGCACCCCGAAACTCACCGCTGGCGATTGTACTCCATTCACCGTCGCCACCAGGTTGTAAGTTCCGCTCGTGAGACTCGCCGGCACCTGGATCGCCACCTGATACAACCCCGCGTATCCCGACGTCAGCCCCGTCCCATAGACCGTCGCCGGCGTGTTCCCGATCGTCACCGTCACGCCGGAGACCGAGTAGGCGGCCGGCGGAACTACCTGCCCGATCGGCGCTGGAGGGGTCGTATTGCCGAAGCCCGTACCCCAGAGGATGATGGTCTCTCCCGGGCTCGCCGCCGTCGTAGGCACACTGAATGTCCCGTTGGGAACCGCGTCCGAATAATCGAGGTGAGTGGCGACGGCATAGTTACCCGGCCACAGGAAGAACGCCGGCTGCAGCGTTTCGGCGGTAGTAGAGAAGGGCATGCTGTTGCCGGCGGAGTTGGTGACCGTTACCTGCGTCGGCCCAGCCGTCAACCCTGGCGCTACGGCGTTGATCTGCGTCGGGGACACGTAATAAATGTACGCTGCCTGCCCTCCAATGGTGACGCTGACGCCTCCCAGAGTCGTCGGCAAGTTGCCGTTCACCACCCAGCCGGTCCACGTGATCGCCGCCGAACCGGCCGCCAGGAAATTGCTCCCGTAAATCGAAAAATAGGAGCCGTAAGCTGCCCCGGGCTGGCCGCCCGCCGAGTTGGAGATGCTGCCGATGGCGGGCAGCACGGGAGGAGGAGGCGGTGTCGTCACCGCGGCCGCGCGCAGGTAGTCGATGTAATCCGTGCCGATGTTGGGCAGCCACACCCAGACCGCCGTGATGTCGGACAATGTCGGCGTTCCGTTGTAACACTGCAGTTGCGACGGATCGAACTGCAACGTGACGGTCGTCGTGGTATTCGCCGGAACCGTCGGCCAGTTCAAATTCTGGCACCAGACGCTGCCGGAGCCCGATTGGAAAGCGATCGCGGAATAACCCGCCGCCGAGAGCTGAACGTCGACCGAGAGCGACGGCCGGCCGGTAAGATCCACCGGCGAGGCCAGCGCCGCTCCGAACCAACCTTTCAATACCACGTTGACTTGCATCCCATAACTGCCATCGGTGTGGAATGCAGTAGTCTGCGAGACCGTCCCAAATGCTCCGCTGGATGCCTCCGGGCCCCAGCCATCCGCTCCCGTTTCGAACGACTCCAGCGTGGCAATGCCAGTGGGACTGGCGGGCACCGTCACGATTAAGTAAGCCGGATTGGAAACATTCCCTTTGGTATCGGCCACAATGTAAGAGCACATGGTGAGACCGTTGAAGCCCGGCGTAGGCGTGAACAGCACGCTTTGCCCCACCACCGCGAAGGTCCCGCCATACACGTTGATGCTCGACTGCACGCCGGTCGTGTTGGGGTCGAGATCGATCGAACTCGGATCGATGCTGGCGCCTCCGAAAGCGATGTCATTGCCCAGCGGGTATAAAGTCACCGGATCGCCGAAAACGCCCTGCGCCCATTGATCGCCGGCCACCGGCGGAAATGACGGGGACTGGCCCGCCATCATCTGCGCGAAATTGCCCATGGTCGAGAGCAGCGGGCTGCCCGCTTCCACGTCGAATGTAGAGAGCGCTTCCGCGTTGGCCGGCGAGGGTTGTCCGGGTAGCAGGTCCCAGAAGAGACCGCCGCTGCCTCCGTTTTGCAGCACCAGGTTGGTGTAGTCCTGGTAGAGGTCGTTTCGGATGTTGCCCTCGATGGTGCCGAACTCGCCCATGTAGACGGGTTTGCCAAGGGCCTTCGCCGACGTCAGATGCTGCGCAATATATTGCTCCCCCCACCCGAGCGTCTGGCCCCAGGTGTCCGGGTACAGGTGAAACCCCATGAGATCCACACTAGCCACCTGCGCGAATGCCACGCTATCGACCCCGGCGTAGCAGATATTGAGACTGGCCGGCACCCCGGCATCGTTGCAGAAGAAGCCCTCGTCCCCCACCGATACCAGATGGTTGGAATCGACGCTCTTCACATAGGCAGACACATCGCTAATCCAGTTCACGATCGTTTGGCTGGTGCACGTGCCTGAGGTCGGCAATCCTGTGGGCGCGCCCGAGCCCGCGCAGCGCGGTTCGTTCATCAATTCCCAGATCATGATCGTCGGGTCGTTCTTGTAGGCGATGCCCGAGATCGTATTGACGTGGTTGAGGACATGGCTGACCCAGTTCTTGTACCACTGGCGAATCGTGGGATCGGTGTAGAACTGGTCGTGATACTGCAGCCCCTTTGCCGAGGTGTATTGGTCGATGCCGCCGTAGTCGGTCCAGTTGTTGGCCAGCGTCACGATCAGCTTGAGGCCGAGTTGGCCGGCCTTGTTAATGGCGTAGTCCACGTTCGCCAGGGCGACGTCGTTATACTGCGGGGTCCCGCCGGAGAAACTCTGCAGGTAAAATGACACCCCCGATGTGCTGGACACGTCGTCAAAGCACCACATGCGGAGACCGGTGAAGTGGTTGGCCGCGGCGGTTTCGAGCACCTGATCCACAACCGCCTGGGATTCCATCATGAGTGCATAAGAATTGGTGCCTCCGAATCGGAACGGCGCTTGATTGAGCGTCAGCGCGCCGTTCGAGACGCCGACAAATCCGCCGCTCCCCTGGCCGAACGACGGTAATACCCAACCAACCGCCAACAGTAATGCCGGCAGTAATGAAAGAACTGTTCTCCTCATGCCAACCCCCTTTCAACCTGTGAGCAGCACCTTCAATGTGCCGCTCGTGGCAGCCCGCGCGAACGCTTCCGGAGCCTCCCGCAGAGCATAGCGCGCGGCGATCATCTGTTCCACCGGGATGCCGGGACGATCGAGCAGCGGCAGCGCCGCTTCGAACCGTCCGCATCGCGAGCCAACCAGGGTGATCTCGTTGACGATGAGCGGCGCGGTATCCACTGCGACGGTCCCATGCACCGTCGATTTCAAAATCACCGTCCCGCGCGGCACCACCATCGCCGCGGCAGTTCGCAGACCCTCGGCACTTCCGGTGGCATCGACCACCCAGCTATACTGCGCCGCGGGCGGTCGATTTCCCGCAAGCTCCACCTCGACGCCCACCGCTGCGGCGATCCGTAGCTTCTCCGCATGGCGCCCGAACTGGCGGACGCGGTAGCCGTGCGCGCGCAGCACCATGGCGATCAGCAGTCCCAATTTGCCGTCGCCCAACACCGCGACCGTTTCGCCGCGCGGAATGGACACCTGGTCGAGGATCTCGCAGGCTGCCGCCAGAGGCTCGGTGAAAACGGCGCGCTGGTTGTCGATCCCCTCGGGAACGATGTGCAGATTGCGCTCCGGCAGGACGAAATACTCCTGGAAAGCGCCGGGGTGATTGACGATGCCGAGCACCGTCCGGTGGGGGCAGTGCCGGGCGAGATCGCGCGCGCACCATTCGCAGGCGTGGCACGCCAGGTTGATTTCGCCCACCACCCGCCGTCCCACCAGCGAGGGGCTGTCGGCGGCCGCGACTTCGGCCACGAATTCGTGTCCCGGAATGCCCGCGAAACCGTAGTAGCCGCGCTGTAACTCCAAGTCTGTGTTACAGATCCCGGCTGTCAAGAGGCGCAGAAGCGCGCAGCCCTCAGGCCGCTCGGGGACCGCAATCTCACGCACCGAGACGGCGCCATTCTCCAGATGGACGGCCAGCATAAATCCTATCTTAGGTGGATACCGACCCGATAACTATCCTTCACCCCCAAACGTGGGCGAAAGTAAACCCGCAATTTAGCATCAGGCTATTCCTGTATTTCCTATTGTGTAGCCCTAGTAGTTCTGGTACAAAAGTGATATGCTCCTGCCCAAAAAGTCACCCAGCGCCTCCCCCCATCGCTCGAAAGTCATCCCCATTCGAGGATTCGGCAGGCAATTGGAGAGCTTGTACGCTCGCCGTTCCGCCGTCGAGACATTGATACGGTCTCTGGAGGATTATCAGCGTTTTCGGGCCCAAAGGACGGAATCCAGGGAAAGCAAGACGGCCTGAGTCATTTGGGTAAAACAGCTTGAATGCGGGCAGCCAGATCGGGACCGGAGAGATTCCCCGGATGGTATAGGCGAACAACCCCGGCGCTGTCGATCAGCACCAGAGTTGGCGTAGTACTGGCTCCGTATTTCAGGAAATTGGCATCGCTGAGCGGCGCCGCCACGTTTCCCAGCGGAGCATAGAATCGCTGGCGCACTGCTTCGATGTACTTCCTTTCCACCGCCGGCGCGGCGTCCTGCCCTTCCGCCGCATACCCGTAGTAGCGCGTCGGCGCGACCAGCACCAACCCTTTGGGACCGTAAATCCTCTCGATCTCGGCCAAAATAGGGATTTCAGCCTTGCAGTCGGCGCACCAGTGCGCCCAGAAGAAGAGTAGGATGGGATGCCCGCGCAAAGCCGACAGCGGTGCGGGTTTGGCGCCCAGCCAGTCGGTCTCATCGAGCTCTGGCGCCAGCTTGCCTTCCAGACTCAGCAGATTGAGATTCTTGTGCAGCCGCTCGCCGATGGACGTGTTGCCGAACAAAGCCAATTGCTCGTTCAGAAATGTGACGGCATCGCTGCGTGCGCCGCGGGCCGCCAGCACCTGGGCGTGAACTTCGACGGCCGCGCCGACGGCGGTCGGCAGCCACTCATCGGAATCCAGCTTGCGCGTACGGAGAAGCTGGTCGGCCAGCTTGCGGGTTTCCACGGCGTAGGCCTCCGCGCGGTCGAGGTGCTTCGTAAGAAGCTCCCCGCGCGCCAGCCAGGAGAGCGCCGCCGCGAATTCCGGGGTGTTGCCCGATTGCGTCCGCGATGCCTGTACCGCGCGCTCGGCTGCCGCCAGGTCATTGCGCGCAATTAGGTCCCGGACGTCGTTCGCCAAGGCGAAGTACAGGAATAGGGCGGGCACCATGCGTACGGATTACAGCAGCCTGTCGATGATTTGCGTCACGGCGGGACTGGTCCAGTCGGCCGGTTCGGCGATCTTCAGAAGTACCCGTCCCTGGGGGTTGATAATGTACGTTTCGGGGTACATGTAGGTGCCGAATTCCTCGTGAGTTTTCAGTTCGCGGGCCGTCAGGAAAGCGGGCGTATACCTACGCAGGAATCTCTCGTAGGCCTGCGGGTCCTTATCGACGCTGACGCCTAGCACCACCACGCCTTTGGAGGCATAATCCTGCGCGAATCTGCTGAGCGAAGGCGTTTCTTCCGCGCACGGCTGGCACCACGATGCCCAATAATTCAAAATCAGCAGTTTGCCGCCGAAATTGGAGAGCGAAACGGTACGGCCGTTGTCGGCGGTGATGGAGAAATCGGGAGCCGTGTCACCCGCTTCGACGACGCGTTGATGGATGCCGGCGTAAATCACGTAGACCAGGACTACCGCGAGAACGCCGATACCCAGCCGTAGAAATCGATCGATTTTGACGCTTTGCATAACTGAAATCTATAATCGTATTGTATCCCCGCCCCGGCCGCCGGCGTCCAAGAAGAGGCCTAAGAATGCTCATTACCCGCAAAGTAGAGTTCTCGTCCTCCCATATGTGCCGCCGTCCCGAGCTTTCGGAGGAGGAAAATCGCCGGATTTACGGCTTGGCGGCCAATCCGCACGGTCACGGACACAATTATGTTCTGGAAGTAAGCCTCGAGGGCGATCCCGACCCGGTGACCGGCATGGTGCTCGATCTGAAGGAGCTCAAGCAGATCCTCACCCGCCACGTGGTGGACGTGTACGATCACTGTTTCCTGAATTACGAGGTCCCGCCGTTCGACCGCGTGGTGCCCACGCCCGAGAACATCGCGCGCGATATCTGGCAGCGGCTCGAACCGCTTCTGAATCACGGCCGGGGACGCCTGCGAACCGTGCGGGTTTACGAAACGCCCGACCTGTATGTGGACTATTGCGGAGAGCAGCCGTGTTCCGTGTAACCCGCAGCTACCGCTTCGCGGCTTCGCATCGCCTGCACGCGCCGCAGTTGAGCGAAGAGGAAAACGAAGCCATTTACGGCAAGTGCAATAATCCTTTTGGGCACGGCCACAACTATGTCCTGGAGGTGACCGCTCGCGGACCCGCGGACGATTCCGGCCGCACGCTCGATCCTGTCCGGTTGGACGATTTGGTGGAGCGGCAGGTGCTCACGCCTTTTTCCCACAGCAATCTCAATGTGGATGTTAATTCTTTCGCGGGGAAGGTGCCCACGTCGGAGAACCTGGCGGTGGAGATCTGCCGTAGATTGAAGGAGAACTGGGCCGCGGTATTCCCCGGAGAGTGGCCCCAACTCGACCGTGTCCGCATCGCCGAGACCGCGCGCAACATCTTTGAAGTGAAGGCTCATGAAATCGACTAAAGCATTGGTAAAAGTGATTCCCGCCAAGCCGGAAGAACCGAATATCGCCCCGCTCGTGCGCGAGATGTTGGCCAAGCTGGGGGAAGATCCCACGCGCGAGGGTCTGGCCGGCACCCCGGCCCGTGTGGACAAGGCGTTGAAATTCCTGACCAGCGGCTACGCCGCCGATATCCGCAAGCTGGTCAACGGCGCGCTCTACGAAGTGAAGTACGACGAGATGGTGGTGGTGCGCGATATCGAGTTTTTCAGCCTCTGCGAACACCACATGCTGCCGTTTTTCGGCAAGATGCACGTGGCGTATCTGCCCAAGAGCAAAGTCATCGGATTGAGCAAGATTCCGCGCATTGTGGACGTTTTTGCGCGCCGTTTGCAGATTCAGGAGCGATTGACCCAGCAGGTGGCGCAGACCATTCAGGAGATGATCGACCCGGTGGGAGTCGGCGTCATCTGCGAGGCGCGCCACTTCTGCATGATGATGCGCGGCGTGGAGAAGCAGCACTCGGGAGCGATGACCAGCGCCATGCTGGGAATTTTCCGCGATCGCAAAAAGACGCGCGACGAATTTCTGGCGCTGGTGAATCATCGCGGGCGCGAGTTTTAGGGGGCCTGCGGCGCAGGCCGGGCTGTCGCCGGC
>Ga0326728_10026244_pt1 | contig 10332 bp, 9 predicted proteins | sample MB3enrmetagenome_FD_207602 | JGI IMG/M metagenome (GOLD analysis project Ga0326728, IMG submission 207602) | Lab enriched peat soil microbial communities from McLean, Ithaca, NY, United States - MB31MN | ecosystem: Environmental > Terrestrial > Soil > Wetlands > Peat | place: USA: New York... | reverse complement strand
GCGGCGGCCCGGGCCAAGAAAGGGAAACCGATCCAAACCGTCAACCAGAATAGTCGCATAGGTGCATTCAGCATACTCGATTTCATGAAAAGAGTAAAAGCGAATGCGGATGTCGGGGCTTGATCGAACCGAACCGAAGGTCTTGAATCCCGCTGTCGAACGGTGCGACCGGTAACTCGGCGGACATCGCCCGTCTCTGATGACATGACGAAAATGAATAGAGTTTTCGGTTGTTTGGCGGTTTTGTCCACCGGCTCGCTCCTGGCGCAGTCGCCCGCGGAAGTGATGTCTCCCTTCGTCATCCCCGGGCTGGCGACGCCGGCAACCCGCTCGGTCGTGGACGTCTCCTGGCTCAACGACAAACCCGCCGGCGGCCACGGCTTTGTGCGGGTGCGGGACGGCCATTTCGTGGATGGCCAAGGCAAGCGGCTCCGGTTTCTGGTCAGCAACTACACCTTCGGAAGCTGTTTCCCCGACCAGGACACCGCCGACCAATTGGCCGCGCGCCTGGCCAGCCTGGGGATCAATTGCATCCGCTTTCACCACACCGACAACCAGGCGGCGCCTGGCGGCATCTGGAAGGCGGGCACGCCAAAGAAGAACGAGTTTGACCCCGGCCAACTCGACCGGCTGGATTACTTCATCGCCGCCCTGCAGGATTCGGACGGCCTGTTCCAGTTTGACTGGGGTGGCACGGAGCCGGACTCGCGCCGGATCACCGGTTATTTCTCGCTCCAACAGCACCCGGCCAAGCTCGCCTTCCTGCCGGTGGCGGCGCTGATGTTCCGCCGGGGCGACGTCGAGGCGGTGCGCGCCACCGCCCGGCTGGCCCTGCCGGCGGATGAGGTGGAATCGCTCACCGCCGAGAGCGTCTCCATGTCGGGCGCCGACCATTTGCGAGGGCATTGCCGGTGGGGTTTCCTTCGCCACTGCGGGCAAGGGCGCCAAGGTCTATGCCCTGGACGGCGGCGGAGCGCGGGCTGCGGAGGTGCCTGTATCCCTGGCGGGGGGCAAGGTCTGCTTTGAGATTGGCCCCCGGTTCGAGACGCTTTGGTACGAGATCGTCGTGGAATGAGGGTAAAGGGGCGAAGGAAAAACGTCGGAAGCCCGGCCTGCCCGCGCCGGACGACCCGCGCACGGGCGATCGGAAGCGGCATTCCAGCTTGACTTTCTAGACCGGGCCAGCGATTACTGGCGTCAACACGTCATGAACGCGCAGGCCGTGCCTTAACCGATGATTGCCGCTCGTCTTGCAATTTGCCTATTGTCGGTGGCCTGGCTTCTCTGCGGAGCCCAGTTCCACGTTCTCGGAGCTTCCGTGACCAGTTCGCCGCCGAGTGCCCTGGTCGGACAACCTGCAGACATCGCCCCCAGTGCTTACCTGTATCGAGCAGATCGGAAGCGCGCCGAGAATGCCCCGGAGAGCTGGCTGGCGCTCATGCGTTATGCCCGTCAGCCGCTCAATCAACCGGCGGACGTTAGCGCGCCAGCCATTAGGCGAGTGCTGAGCGCATTACTATGGGAGGAGGTCCGTCCGATCCAACGGATCGAGTTGACCTGGACAGCGAAGGATCAACCGTGTCCTTCCCCAGCGGCGATTTCGATCACGGCGCTGGATGCGCAGGGTACCGCCAGTTCGTGGTGGAACAACCTCGTGCCCACGCCGAAGGCGGTCAACCCAGCCGTAACCGCGGACGGCAAAACCTATGCCTACGACCTGCAAACCGAAAGCTGCGCTTTGGTGTTCAGCGTCGAGGGTGGAAAGGTCGCCGCCGACTATGCGGTCCCGTCCGTCCGCGTGCTGGTGGCGGAGACGTGGAAGCAGATGGATTTCGAAATCGAGTGGGGGTACGACCAAAACGCCGCCAGCAAGGATTACAGCGGGAAGATCGAAGCCTATGACGGGAGGTTAAGTGGGCTGACACCATTGAATGGAGACAGAACAACCACAATGACCGCGCCGGCCTCGTGGCGTTCGGCGGGGAAAAGTGGCTCGCGCCGCGGCGTGAAGGCGAGCCTCCTGTACTTGGGCACATCCAAGTGGCGCCGGGTGCAGCCCTTCACCAGCCAGCCAGACGATGTGGCGCGGACCATCGTTACGCTGTGGACCCGGGCCGGCGACTTTTCCTTTCTGGCCGCCGATCTGGAGAACGGGCCGATTCTGGCTCCTGAGTACGGCTTCTTCATACGGCGAACCTCGGACCTGGCGCCCCGCCGAGCGCCCCAGGCTTCCCCTGGCTTGCGGAAGCCTCGGATTCCGCTCGCCGATAGGATGTCTTCCATCGCCGGCAACCAGGCCCTGCTGGGCTGGGGCAGTGATCAAACGCCCTGGTTTGGCGGCAATCCGACCGACCAACCGCAGACGGCCCAGGGGATTGTCCTGCCGGCGCGGAGCTTGGCCGTGCATCCGGGCCCCGAACAGGATGTAGCGGTCGGTTGGCGCAGTCCGCTCCAGGGGCTCGTGCGGGTCCAGGCCAGCCTGGCCCACGCCCAGAGCGGCGGCAACGGGATCGAATGGTGGATCGCGCACGAAAACGGCGCGGAGCGAAAAACCCTCGCCCATGGCGTCACGGATGGCACAAGCAAGACCCCCATCAGTGCCCAAGCCAAGGAGCTGGACCAGCTAGCAGTCGAACCGGGTGAACTGCTTTCCTTGGTGGTCGGCCCCAAGGGCGCCCATCAATGCGATACCACGATCATCGAATTCGTTATTTCCGAGGTGGGAGAACGCGGCCAGGTCTGGAACCTGAAGCAAGACGTAGTTGGCACTCTGCACGCCGGCAATCCCCATGCTGACGGCCAGGGCCGAACCAATGTATGGCATTTTTATTGCGAGCAGGCTTCTGCGCCCCCGGTCATTGCATCCGAGCCCCCGATCGCACTGGCTTCGAAGGCCTCCACTGCCCGGGAGTTCATTCAGGAACTCCAGCGCCGCAACTTGCGCACCATCCGCCAGCGGATTCGTGCCCACCCGGAGCAGACCTGGGAAGGGGCCGTTACCGCGATGCGCGGGACCAACTTGCCGCCGCACCCGCCGCCGCCGCGCGGTTCGGAGCCGCTCATGCAGGTGCAGGTCCCGTCCCCGCGCCTGACCGCCCAGTGGAACCTCGGGACCTGGCACCTGGTCCGCCACGCTCAGCAACATCCCCAGACCGGACGCTTGTGGTTCAACGATTACCCTTACGGGATCCTTGGCGCCGAGACCTACATGGTCCTTGCCGCGCTAGACCTCATGGGGTCGCATCAGGCCGCCGAGGACGGGTTCGACCAATGGGTCTCCCTGCCGATGGATTCCAAGAGCACCGACCATCCGGGGCATCATCCCTGGGCGCTTCCTGACCGGCCAAACGGACTGTTCTCGGAAGGCCATGGCTGCCTGACTCACGCCCTCGGGCCGCCGGGCGCCGGCGGCCACATGGATGGAGTGCACGCTTTCGGCCCTGGGTCCATCGGGTGGGCGCTGGTCGAGCACTATCGGCTGACCGGTGACGCGCAGTGGTTCCGGGCGTCCGCGCCCCGGATGAAGGCCAACGCCGAATGGATGTTGCGTCAGCGGCGCGTGGTCAAGGACATGGTTCCGGGGGGTGAACGATTATGGTGCCAAGGGCTGCAACCGGCGCTGCAGGTGACGCCGGACAGCGGCGGCCTGTGGATGCAGTTTTACGAATGCGAGGCCTACTACTGGGTTTCCGTTGCCCATTTTGCTGACGCCCTCGCGACGATCGATCCGGTGGAAGGCGCCCGGCTTCAGGCCGAGGCGGAGGCCTATCGCCGGGACCTGTTGGCGGCGGTGGAACGCTCCATTGCCCTGTCTCCGGTGGTTCCCGTGCGCGATGGCACATTCCATTCCGTGATCCCGTTTGCCTGCTACGTGCGCGGGCTGAGCACCGGTGCCTGGGGATGGCGGCGCGACGGTTCCGGCTCACACGTTGGGCCGTTGTATTGGGAAACGGTCCAGTCGGCGGCGGCCCTAATCAGCCCGGCAGGCCTGCTCTCACCCGACGACGCGCGCGTGCAAGGCTACCTGGACGTGCTGGAAGATCGGTTGCTGCTCGAGAACCCGTACGTCGGCGGACGCGATTGGTTTGCCGCCGGATGGCAGTACCAGGGCGGATTGGAGCGGACCGCGAACCTGCACCTGGCGGGCGATGACATCCCGGCCTTTCTGCGCTCCTTCCTGAACGGGTATGCCATCGACATCCTGCCCAACGACGGCTACCTCTTCAACGAGCATGCCGTTCACGGACCTCCCGACAAGATCTTCGAGGAAGCGGCGTTTCTGGAGCGTTTTCGCGACTTGTTGGTGATGGAGCAGGGCGATGCGCTCTGGATCGCCCGCGCCGCGCCGCGCGCTTGGCTGGAGCAAGGCCGGAAGACCCTGGTGAAGATGGCCCCCACGCATTTCGGTGTTCTCTCTTACGAGATCGTCTCCGACATTGATCACCACCGGATCACGGCCACCGTTGAGCTCCCCTCTCGCAACCCGCCTAAATCCGTATGGCTCCGCCTGCGGCATCCTAAGGCCGCTCCAATCAAACGTGTCATGGTCAACGGCCAGCCCTATGGAGACTTTGATAACGCCCGCGAGATTATCCGGCTCGAGGGCTTCCAGGGCACGGTCGCCGTCATGGTCCAGTATTGATCTGGGCCGTCGATGCGATCACATATGAGCAGGCATTCCATGCAGATTCCCCTCTTTCTCCCCCTCAGCTTCTGCGTGTTGCTTCGGCAAGCGTGCGGCGACCCGAAAAATCTGCTCCGCGCACGAGGGCGGTGCTTAAGGCGAAGCGGCTGGCCGCCGGCTCGGGGCGTTGAGCCATGCTCAGCCGCTATCGTCAGCCGGGAGGGCTTGCTTGTAATTCCAAGGGAACCACCGGGTCGGATGTTCCCGCGCTTCCTTGGCATGGCGCTGCAGGGCCTTGAGATAGTCCAGGGGGTTGGCGGCACAGAGCCGGCAGGTGTGGATCAAGCTCATGAACAGGTCCCCCAGCCGAGCGCCGTTTTGGGTTTTGTAGCCCAGCGAGTTTTTCCGGTGGAGGATCGCCATCTTCAAGGCCCGCTCGCAGATATTGTTATCCAGGGGCGCACCGGCCTTTTGCAGGAACAGGGTTAAGGCCGTCCAGTGGTTGAGCATGTAGTTGATGGCCTGGCCGAGCCCGGAGTTAGGTTCCACCCGTTTCTGTTCCAACTGCTGGCCCATCCACTGCTGGAGTTCGTCCATGACTTTCTGGCTGTGCTCCTGGTGAAACCGGAGCCGGGCTTCGGGCGAAAGGTTCTGCTCTTTAGCCTGCGCGTCGTATTTGTAAACTTCCCCCAGGCTTTCCAGCACGTGCTGGCACTCGGCCGGGAAGTAGAGTTTGCCTCCCTTGCAGTCCGGACACCGATCCCCCGGACGGAGTTGGGGGTGGGGCACTGGGAGCCGTTTGGCGCCGAGGTAGTCGGCGGCGGCCGTCCGGCGTGTTGCCGCACACGCGAAAACTGGGGAGGAGTTGCTCGGGCTTGTACCCGGTCTCCAAGCCGGCTCGGAAGATGTTGAAGTCTTTCAGCAACCTGTCGTCAACTTCGCTGCCCAAGCGACTGTTGCAACCCACACAGACATCGTTCGTTTTCAAACGGCCGAAGATGTTCGCAGGTATGATGTGCTCATCTGAACGGTCAACCTCGCCGGCACGGCGTCGGAAGCCGGTAACGAAAAAGGGCTTACTGCACCAGATGCAGCGATTGTGTCGGAAGCTAATAAGCATGGGGCCGAGGATACCCCCGCGGCGTAAGCACCGCAAGAAATGCTTAAAGATTCGGGATTTGCGTTTCAACGACGCGTATGACCCGCCTTAGCGGAGCGTCAAGGACCGGCATTTTGGGCCTCGGGATGCGGAAAAAGTGCCCCTGGAACCAAACGGCATCGGGATCGGGCGGTTCTGGCGAGGCACCGTGGCGAGGCCATCGCCAACGCTCACTCGGAGACCATAAACTTCATTTCCTGGTCGGGGTCGTCCCAATTCACTTCCGGTACGAGTTCCTTCGCCTTCTTATCATGTGAGCTCGCACGCTCCAAGTCCCGCCGCGCGAAGCAATAAAAAGATGCAAACTTATGCGCCTTTGCCTTCTGCTGTCGCGTAGCCGGGAACCTGCAGTTTGGAGGAGTCATCCTTCCTTCCTACTGAACGTAGATTGTCGGCCCGTTTGGCGATGAACTCGGACTCGGCCAAGAAGAGCGTTTGTCGTCTGCGAGGGTCTTTGTCCATCCACCTGTCTATGGTTCGGCAGTGGAGTCCGCTCCAAACGACAAGCTCACGCCGGAACAAAGAAGCCGCCTCGCCATCAAGCGCACCCGGCAGAATCGACTTGAGGGCGATGCGGAGACCGTGAACGCTAAATTCCCTTGGTGCATTCGCCCCGTCAAGCTCCAGAAAGAGGAGGAACCCCATGCCGCCCCGCGTGCGTTTTTTGACGATGTAGGGCCTGTCTCCGACATGCACCCGTTGGCCCTCTCGGAGTTCATACAGCGTCCCGCAGTCATGGCGTAAGCGGGTCATGTGCCCTTTATAGGGTTGTCGGCCAGATTTGTCAACGGGGGAACGGCTTTGACCTACGCCGGGCGCTCGCACGCGCTCGGAGGGATTGGGCGCGACCGGCAGTTTCGTAACGGCTCCATCAACCAGGACGGCCATGGCCTCCAGCGTCGGCACGGGCAGCGGCTTGCCGACCAATTCCTTGCGCCGCCGCCGATACCCCCGGGGATGGCGGCGTTGCGCTCCACCGCACCGCCGGTACGTGCCTACCCCCCTCTTTTTGCCATCGCCCTTTGGCAAAGGGAACGGTTTCCCGCGCCGTCGCCAGCCCGCCACTGAGGGATGTCGGCGTCGCGAGGGCGACGCGATGGAAATGTCCATCCCTTTGTTGGACCCCGGAAGGGTTAAAATGGCCTTGTTGAACCCCGCAAGCGCTCGTCTTTTGGGGGCCCTCGCCGACGGGCTGGCACCGGTTTTCCCCTTATTTTGCAGGGTTTTGGGCCGAGGACACCTGTTTTACGGGGGCTTCGGATGGGGGTGGTTTTAGGTTTACGGAACCGTTGCTCTACCGCTGAGCTAAACTGGCTTAAACCATTGATTAATTGCAACTTACGCAGACAATACAAGCGAGTGTTGAGGCCGCGTGCCGACACCATACCGGGCGTTGTGTCACAAGCGCCGCCAGCTTTCGGGAGCGACGCCGGACAAACGCTGAAGTGGGCTGCAACGCGTGGGCTATGTAACGGACGATGTCCGCGAGATCGGACTGCGCCGAAGGAGCGATAATTGCTTGCCAGCCCATTCGGCGATTTTGGCTTTGACCTTTTCAATGGGAACGCTCTCGCCGCGATCCAATTTCTCGAGTCCCTGCTGGACGGCCAGCCGAAACCCCAGTTCATAGATGGCGTCGTTAAGCGTGGCGTCCGGCGGCAGCGTTTTGGCCTCTCCAGTGGACGCTTACCGCGAGGCTCGGAAGCCGGCGGTGCTCCCACTGCCGGCGGCCGGGGGGAAAGACCACGATTGATGGCGCCGGCATCTCACCGCGGTGGACTCCGTCCCCCTCCATGCACCGGTTGCAGGTCGGTCACGCTTTGGGCGGAAGCGAACTTGGGTGGTCGCTGGCGCGTATCCAGCGCGGGTACTTCTTCCTAACGGCAGCGTCGAGTGTCTCAGGGGCAAGCCGGCGGGCGGCAGCCGCATCCGCGATGCGCGAGTGATAAGCCGCGAACAACTGCCCTTCGTTTGAGCCGCCACGCGCCTCCAGGAAGACATCGTAACTCTCAAGCAAGGCTTCGAGCTCCGGATCCATTGGGAAAGGCAGCCGCCAGGACAGCATCCGCGTCCGCGTCGGTCATCGGGTTGAGCAACAAGTCGAGTGAAGCTTGCAACTGGAGGAGCTTCCCGGAAATCTGCCGTGCGAACCGTCGCGCGGGGGAATCCGGATCGGCTACCAGGGCCTGGAGAGAGAGCGTGACCCGGATCATGAACTTCAGGGTGTCGACGTGCTCAGCCAGCTCCCGAGGGGAGGGTTCCCGCTCGATGAGGTGCTTTCGCTGCTGGTCCATGAAGTCATCACATCGGTCCAGCCAGTAGCAGACCAATTCTTGCCCGGTCTTCTCGCTCGTCAACCCAGGAGGGGAGCCTTCCAGCGAAGTCGCAATGCCATTCACGATTGAACGATGACCGCTGCCGACAGAGAAGTCAAGCCTCGCCCTCAAGACCGGCCGGCCCCATTGCGCCAGCATCAAAGAGACCCTCCATGACGGCGACGTTGGAACCACTGCAGTCTGACCTCTTGGAGCTGGTCAAACTGGTGCAGCGAGATGAGCTACTGTTGATGGCCATCATGGCTCGAGGCTGCCGCCACACGCCGCCGATCCCCATTCGTACGTTCCACGCCATCCATCTGGTGACCGCCCGTGTGGCCGGCGCGACTGAGGTCGTGGCCACCGACAAACGCATGCGCGAGGCCGCCAAACTGCTCGGCTTCGCCCTTGTTCCTCATTGACAAAGTCGTAGCGTAGATTTCCAAATCTGCGCTACGACTTCGTCAATGCCCGTGCCCTCCCCGGGGCGGTCAAAAACTCTCCGGCCTCTGGGGTCCGTCGTAGGGCCTGGCGCCGCGGGGAGGTCGGGCGCTGGGGCCGGCGGTGAGCAAAGCCGGATCCGTGGCGGTGGGCGCTTGGATGAAGCCGCAGTAACGGCCCATCCAATAGGCCATGAGCCAGGCAGAAGGTTCCACGACATCATGTCCGCCGGTCCCGCCGTCGGCCGCCATGGTCCAATGGTCCCAGCGCATCGGCTCGGTCTCGCGCGGGGAAAAGGCGCGCGTGCCGCCTTTGCGGGCTTCGTAACCGGCGGGAGTCTTCAGGTCGGCGCGGTGGGAGTTCTGGTAGGAGTAAATGACGAGGTCCAGGGGCCATTCGCGCAGGTGCGCGAGGGCGGGTTGCAGCTCGCACTCGTTGCCGGTCAAGGCGCCATAAGCGAAGTTGAACCAGGGGACGTGCTCGATGCGCAGCAGCTCCCAGGTTCGCTCGAAGCTGCGGCGATAGGCGGAGCGGAGCGCCGGGTCCTTTTCGTACCGCAGCAAGTTGGGATAGACCCAGAACGCCAGTTCGTTGTCGAAATGGGCGATCTCCTCGGGCGGGAAGGTGGTGCTGAGCCGGACCGTGTAGGCCGGATAGCCCAGCGCGACCAGGGCCTGGTAGGCGTCGTTGAACCTGGCTTCACCCGTGAGGGTCGCGGCGCAACTCATGAACGACAATATCTCCGCGCTTTGCAATCCGCGGTCGGCCCGCCCGTCTTCCGTGTTGAAGTAGCCCGGGTCCCACCGGCCCCAGCGGGTGGGTTTGCCGCTGACATCGATGAGTTGCCAGTGGTGGTCGAGGAGATGGCCGGCGATGCGGGCCAGATGCTTCCTGGCCTCCTGCCTTTCGCCGCCTTGGGCGGCCAGCTCGAGAAAAAGCGACACCGAGTGAAAGTGGGAGCAGATTTCGTCGCTCGAGGTGTCGCCTTTCCACTCGAAGCGGGGATCGGCCGCCTGGTTCCACTTGGAGGGATAGCCGCCGGAGGTGGAGCCGGATTTGTGGCCGCGCTCGCCCTTGACCCAGATCGCCCGCGCCGGCAGGCCGGGAATGCCGGTGATCGCCTCGAGCCAGCGCATGGTCTTGAAGGTGTTGACCGCTTCCTGGCGGGCCCGGGCGTCCTGGGTCACCGCATAGCGGTAGGACTCGGCCGCCAGGTAATTGCCGCTGTAACCGCCGTCGTTGTCGCTTGCCTCGCGGACATATTCGCCCTGGGTCTCGTCCCACTCGAGCTTGTGCGTGAGCCCAAATCGTTTTTGGCCCCACTCCTCGAGGTGACGCTCGTAGTAGGCCGCCTTTTTCAACAGCGTGTAAGGCTCGTATTCAATGATCCCCAGCCCGCCGGCGGTCGCCACGTACACCGCCCGTTCACTCGCGGCGATGGCCGACACCCGATCGTCCGGGAGCCACCGCTGCCCGGCGAAGTATTGGAATTCGCCGCCGGCCATCCGGATGGCGCCCCGCGTGGTGCCGATCCAGAGGTCGTTCGTGAAGCCTCGCGCCAGGCAAGTCGTGTCCTCGTAGCACAGCCCTTGCTCACCCCGAAGCGCGGACATCGACATGCCGCGCAACACCCCCAGCCCCCGATCGGTGGCCAGAAAGAGACGGGAGCCGAGGCTCAGCGCGTCCCGCGTGAGGGGCGAAGGGGGCTCGCCCCAATCCCAGGCCCGCTGGGGGTAGAAGTCCGCCTCGTCCTGGCCGGCGGCGGGCCGGTTGCCGAGCAGGGTGACCCGTCC
>Ga0326728_10026243_pt1 | contig 10332 bp, 12 predicted proteins | sample MB3enrmetagenome_FD_207602 | JGI IMG/M metagenome (GOLD analysis project Ga0326728, IMG submission 207602) | Lab enriched peat soil microbial communities from McLean, Ithaca, NY, United States - MB31MN | ecosystem: Environmental > Terrestrial > Soil > Wetlands > Peat | place: USA: New York... | reverse complement strand
GAGAACTTCACCATGCGGGTCATTTTGATCTGCGGTTTAGAGTACTTCTGGTTGATGGACCTCACCGTGCTGACGGTGTTCTTGAAGAATTCCAGGATCATTTTTAGCCTCGACGCCGTCGTTCACTTCAGAATGTTTGGAAAGAGCGCGCTGATCCCGTACAAAGTGGAAACGATAATGATCAGCGCCACGATCGTGATGTTGGCGATATTTTGGAACATTGTATTCTTGTACCGGCCCATGGTTTCCTCGTTGTTCAGGAGCAGGATCAGAAAGACCAGGGCCGCAGGCAGTAAAGTCACCGCGATCACCTGCACAAAAAGGGTGATCAGCACCAGAGGCGCGTGCGGAATCAACACCACTGTCCCCGCCAAGGCGATTCCGAAAAAGTAATACGCATAGAACCAGGGCGCCTCTTTCACTTTGTTGTTCAGAGAGTGGGCCCAACCGAACACCTCACCGAAAGCCCACGAACTGGCGAGCGAGATACAGATGGCTCCCAGAAATCCCGCGTCGAACAACCCGATGGCCAGGAAGGTGCCGAGTTGCTTGCTGATGCCCATGAATTTAGCGGCTGCCGAAGCGGCATCGTAAATGTCCTGGCCGGGGAGAAGCGTGCCGGTAAGGATGACGCAGAAGGCGGCGACGACCACCGTGAAAAAGGCGCCGATCGCCGTGTCCACCCTGCCGCCGGTGATGTCTTTCTCCTGCAGGCTCTTATCCACCACGGCGCTCTGTTGGAAGAAAATCATCCAGGGTGCAATCGTGGTGCCGATATTCGCCATGAGGAAGAAGAACAGCTCGTTGGTGAACCCTCCAGGTGGAAGTTGGGGAATAAAGCAACCCTTAAGAACTTCGTGGATCGGAGGATTGATCATGAACGCGGCGGGGATGTAAATGAGATTGAGTACACAAAAGACCATGGCCGCCTTCTCCCAGGTCCAGTAGCGCCCCTGGATGACCATGGTCCCCATCATGACCGAGGCAATAATCACCGTGGCGACGCGCGGCACACCGAAAATACCGAGCGCCGCCGTCATGCCGATAAACTCCGTGATCATGGTGAGCCAGTTCAATACCACCAGGTCCAAAAGGGAAAACCATCCCCAAAAAGATCCGAAGGCGTGAAAAATGGCTTCCGCATGACCTCGTTTGGTCACCGCGCCCAGTCGTACGGTCATTTCCTGCACGTAGTAAGCCACCGGCCCCAGCAGGATCAGGAACCAGATGAGGCTGAAACCGAACTTCGCCCCGGTGGCGGTATACGTCGTGATGCCTCCGGCATCGTTGTCGGCAACCATCACGATGATGCCGGGGCCGGCGATGATCAGGAATAGCCGGATGACCTTCAGGATCTTCTTGTACCGGTAATAGAACCTGGAAAAAATATTCACGCGCCTTACCTCGACCCATTAAGAAATCGCTGCTCGCGCCTGGAGGGCGGGGAAAGGAATCTCCGCTTGCGCGGACTACCGCCCGCAGGTTTAGCGCAGTTCCACGATGGCTGAGTAAATCGTGTTGCCGTTCACACGTTTCGATGTGGGGGAAGGAAGAAGAGTGCTGGACTGCACCCGCCTCGATCCCTCAGGTTCTTCATTTGTCGGCGAGAAGAAGCAGGGGTGAGGCGATAGGCAGGACACCAGGGCTTATCGGGACACCAGGGAGTTTCTTCTACACCGGGAAGCCGCCGGCGGTTTGCGGAGGCTTGGGGCCACTACGGGTTTTCATACGTCCTTTCCTGAAGTCTGAGCGGGAGGACTGGCTTTCCCGCTGGGAATCTTATATCATACCCCCCTAGGGTACATGTCAAGAGAAAAGTCCAGGAGAAATGTAAAAAAGGTTCCTATGAAAGACAAACTCCCGGAAATTTCGAAGGAAAAACAGAAACTGCTTTCGCGGATTAGGCGCCTCGGCGGGCAAATTACCGCCGTCGAACGCGCCGTTGCCGAGGGTGACGAGTGCGCGGACATCTTAATGCTCCTGGCGGCGATTCGGGGCGGCATCAACAGCCTGATGGCGGAGATCATGGAGGATCACATCCGGCTGCACCTCACGCATCCGGAACGCCGAACCGAATCCACGGAAGAATTGACGGAAGATCTGATTGAGCTTGTGCGCGCCTATCTGAAGTGAGCCGCATACTCAGCCCCGCTCCCAGCCCGGCTCCAACCGCGCCGAGGCCACCGCGCGCCTCCCCAACGTACGGCCCTCGTAGCGCCGGGCTGAAGGGCGGCCCTACGTTTCGCAATGTCCGGTCTGCGGCAATGTCTGGACCTGCGTCCGGGAAAAACGGGCAGGGCAAGCCCAGCCCCTACGACATCCGGCGGCGCCGCCGCGCCACCTCCCCTACTTGCTCCAAATCTCCGCAATTCTCCGGGCACGCTCGTCGGAAGACTTTTCGTAGGACTTCATCAACGCGTCGAGGCCGTCACATAATTTGGTCTCAGCTTTCACGTAGGACTTGTCCGCGGCGGCCTGGGAAGCTTCCGGCAGGGGAGGAAGTTTGCCCGCTGAGGGGAATAAAATGGTTCCTGGAACCATTTCCCTCCGGAACCATTTCCCTCGGAACCATTTCCCTCCCTGGAACCATTTCCCTCCCGGAGGGCAAGCTGCTTTGGAAAAAACGCCGAGGGTTCGCCGTGCTGGGCATGCAAACCGGCGTGGGCTCCAAGTATCGCGAGCGCCCCCTGACCGAAGTCTACGAAGATACTGCCACGATGCAACACTGGCTGGCGGAAACCTTGCGCGTGCTGGCTCCTCCCCTCCACGGCCCTCCCCCCGGCGCACCCCAGATTTCTCCGGAACTTCAAAAACAACTCGACAAAGCCAAGCAGGCGGGAGAACAACAACCGTAGGACTGACCCTGGTTTGAGCCTGCGCGAAGCGCCTTGGACTGCGGCGGCTCGACGCCGAATTGTGGATAGCGCTAATCGGCTAACAGTCCTCGGATTGCGCCCCGATGCATCGGGGCGGCCGGGGCTTCACTCTGGATTAGCGGCCAACGATTCGCAGCGCTGCGCTCTCAATCCACGGGTCTGCGCTTGCACTTACCCGCTTGACGGAGGGGCGTGCGGCGCGGTACGTTGGGGAAGGCCGGAAAGGAGCAATTATGACGATCACCATTGACATCTCACCCGAGGTGAAGGCGGCGCTCGCACAACAGGCTGCCACACAGGGTAGGGCACTGGAAACCTATGCCGCTGGGCTTCTCGAAGAAGCCGCACGTCTTCCATCCGGCGCGTTGCAAGCCGCGAATCTCGTCGATCTTTGCGAACCTGTCCGGGGATTGCTTGGGGACGATGAAATCGATCGCCTGTTTGGCCGCAATCCCTCCACCGGCCGCCCGGTAGACTTGTCGTGAAAGGCTATCTTCTCGACACCAACGTCCCATCGGAAACATTGCGCCCCCGTCCGGACGCAAACGTCGCTGCATGGCTCAAAAGTCAAGTTAAGGATTCCCAGTTTCTCAGCGTCGTGACGATGGGGGAGCTTCGCAAGGGCGCTACGCTTCTTCCTTTGGGCGACAAACGGACGCAAATAGAACAATTCATCAATGCGCTTATCCCGCCGTGGTTTGCCGGGCGCATTCTTCCCGTGACGCAGGCCATTGCCGAACGATGGGGTGTCCTGGAGGGCCAGCGGTTACTCGCAGGGCGACCACTCGGCGCAGCCGATGGCATGATCGCTGCCACGGCCCTTGAGCACGGCCTTACCCTCGTGACGCGGAACGTGAGAGATTTTTCCGGCCTTGGCGTCGTGCTTCTAAACCCTTGGGATGCCGTGTGAAACTTTCCGCCTGAATCGCCATCCGTCGACCGAGCACTCGCCGTACGGCATTCCGGGTATCGTTATGGATGAGAAACCAAGATCGAAATTTGTGGTTTGCATCCGCAACGACGGCGCGGATGATTTGGAACCACGTAAGGTCTATCAGGCTGGGGAATAAAATGGTTCCTGGAACCATTTCCCTCGCTGGTTGTGGCTGCCAGCCCCAGTCCACCATTTATCCCAAGGCACTTGACATCACCTCGTATTACGGACTAATATTTAGATGGCAATGTGAGGAGCAAGACATGCAAAACGCCCCATTGAAACTGAAACAAGCCAGTGCGGTTCTCGAAACCTCCCCCAAAGAGTTGCAGAACCTTGTCCAATTTGGAGTGATCAATCCGAGACGGCGCGCGGGTCTATTTATTTTTGATGCCAATGCTCTTTACGCAGCGAAAGTCGCTTTGTTCTTGAAGAAGGCGCTGGGGACCAACGCGGAACTGCTGGGCGACTTTACGGGCGCCCTTGTGCATCGATTGGATTCTTTGCAAGGTAAGAAACTGGACGTCATCGTTTTCAAGTCTCGGCCCTTGCCCGGAGGGAGTGCTGTGGAAGTGAAAGTGCCGTTTCGAGAGTTGGCGCAGCAACTTGATGAGAGGCTTAAGTTGGCCGAATTATATAAAGACCTCCCGCGGGGACGAAAGCGGCGCGGGTGGAAAAGGGAGTTTCTAACCAACCTGAGTGAGGCGGCTCAGGACATGGGTAGTGTCCCCACCGAGGAGGTCCTGAAAGTTATTCGACAGTACCGAAACCAGAAGAAACAAAAGCCCGAGGTTACCCTTGAACCAGAGTCAGAAGCGGCGCGGCTGTAGGGTTGTAGTGGACACGTCCGTGGTGATTTCGGGGATATCAGCTTTCAAGCATCCGTTCGTGCCGGGCAAGAGCAGTAGCGGCGATTTGCTCTATGAATGGGTTCAGAGTGAGGGATTCATCTGGCTCGTGACGGCTGAGATCTTGGAGGAATATAAAGAGGTCGCGAGGCGCTTGAAGGTTCGCCCAAACGTGGCGGGTCGGTTGATAAACTTGCTCCGAGAAGAAGCTGAAGAGGTGGCCGTGGAGGAGACCGTCGATATATCTCCCGACCCCGGAGACAACTGTTTTTGTGCGTGTGCTGAGGTGGGCAGGGCCGATTTCCTGGTCACGTTGAATTCCCGAGATTTCCCCCAAAAGAAGCTTTCTGCCAAAGTGGTGTCTCCCACCGAGTTTCTCAAGAGAATGCGTCATCGCCAGCGTATACAGTGATCCCCATCGCAATCATGCGGGCAGAGCGCCGGCGGCCGCAGCCAGAGGGGGAATAAAATGGTTCCTGGAACCATTTCCCTGGAACCATTTCCCTTCCTGGAACCATTTCCCTTTGGAGTGCGGTAGCAGCAGCTACCGCCTTCCCCCTTCGGTTCATACAGCTAAAGATGCATGCAAGATGGCAAGCGGGTAGCGCAGAGTTATTCCGGTCCGACCGGAATTACTCCGCGGCTTTTCGTCATCGGGTATTAATCGGCGTGTGGATGTTATCATGTTAAGAACCGCAGAGGAAGGCAAACTGCGCCTACCTCTGCGCTACCCCGCTCTCTCGCAATCCGAAAGGGGGGAATCCAAAAAATCGGGCCAGGCCTGTCCCCCTTTTCAGAGGACATCTTAGGGTATTCCATCGCAAACGCATTCACTGGCCAGTAAGAGTTGTCTTCAGTTGGCGGAGTCCTTGTGTGCTGGTTAGCTGGACCCACATAGCATCGTCCATGAGTCCTGCGACTTTGGCCATTTGCAACACACCGTCATCCATCTCTGCTTTGGACCAGACATAGAGCCGCTTATTGAAAGAGAAAAAGAAAACACCGTCCTTTCGATCATGCGGAATGGAGACATGACTGTAAGGCGCACGTTGGCCGACGACATGGAAGAACTGAACGCCATATTCGCGTGTTCCTGCCTCAGGATTAGACCAGCTTTCCTGACCGATGATGCGCGATCTGTCGGTTGGCCATTTAGCCATTTCGAGCGAAACCGTGAGGATGCGAGCCGAAGGCATTTTCCCGGGATCGATTCCCCAGACCTCGAAGGAGAGTCCCAATGGCCCAGCAATCATGTGGAGAGCATCTTCAAATGCAGGTGCTTTTGTGTGCTCTTGGACTATAAGAAATGGATCTTCCGCCGATGGCATTCTCATTTGCGTTTTGAGACTGTCATCAGGAGTCGGCGGAGGTATCGGTCGGCGATTCGGATCGGCAAGGAAGCAGAGCTGAAGGAGAAACCAACGGTTCACTCGGCTGCCACTCGGCTGATTAAATCCGCGAGCGAGATGATCGATCCACCACTGTTGCCGAATTTTGTTATGCATCAATCCATTAGATTGATGTTCGATGTACATCCACGCAAGGTCTTTGGCGCTATCCAGCTCTCTGATAACTACATCATCCCCTGTTCCATCTTGAAATTGGTCCGCACCATCGGAGAATTGTTCATATAAAAGTAATGAACGATAGATATCCCAATCAAGTCGAGGGTCATCAAGCATGGTCGGATACTCGGAAGCGCGTGCAAGGATTCGCTCAAAACGATAATTGTAATCTTTGAGGCCGCGTTTATTTTCAACCGATGAAAACTCGCGCAGGTATCTTGAGAGGAAGGAAGATGAATCAAGCGTTTTGTCAGGGCCAGCTTTTGTTACCAATGTGCCGCCATAACCGCTCTTCATCTCTTTGATCACCTGATCAACGACAATCTGTTCTTGGTGTGGCAATACAAATTTTGGGCCGTTTTCTAGGGCAAATTCATTGTTGAGTCCATTATCGTTGTCATTCGTCTTTGCCTTAGGCCCCACTGTGTGATGCGGCGATTGCGGCAGCAACAGCGCGATGACGAAAGGAACTGACAACAACTTAGCGACATTCATGGTTGATATCATAGCCCCATTTCCGCCGCTACTTTCAACTGAAGGGAAAAGCGGGACAGCCTGCCCCGGTTTTTGTGCGGCGGCGCCGCCGCGCCACCTCTACTTGGTCCAAAGATCTGAAATCTTCCGCGCGCGCTCGTCGGAAGATTTCTCGTAGGACTTCATCAAGGTGTCGAGCCCGTCACACAATTTGGTTGCACAATCCACGTAGGACTTTTCCGCGGCGGCCTGAGAAGCTTCCGGCAGGGGAGGAAGTTTGCCCGCTGACAACAGGTTTTCGTGCTCATGGGCGGCGCGGACGGCTTCCAGAATCAGCCCGGCGTGGGCCGCTTCATAGCTCCCGCCGAATCCCGCCGTCTCCAGGCGCCCCAGGAAGGCACGCACTCTTTCCGCACGCGTGTCAAGGGTTACGAACGCCGGTGACAATACCCCGCTGCCCTTCCCGGGGGCGGGGACTATTCTCTGGCGCGCGGCGTGCCGGCGCAGTTTGCCGTCGCTGTCACCCAGCGCGATCACAATCTGCGCCACGTTGGGCGTGGTCGCGTAAGGAAGAGACACCGAATTGCCGTCAAACGTCCGCCACAACTTCCCGTTCACGCGGACGGAAGTAATTGCGCCGCTGCCCACGGTGGACAAATACAGAGCCTTATTTCCAAAGCGGATGGGATCGAGCTGCTGAAGTTCGCTGATTCCGGGCGGAATGTGGGGGACCAGCGTCAGGCCGTCGGCGCGATAGAGATACTCGAACAATCCGCGAATCATCGCCGCGGGCGGGCCGAAAGCGTCGTAAGTGATGTTGATGGGCTGCTTCGGCTGGTAGACGTCGTTGCCGAAGTCGGTGAGCGGGTTGTCCATGCGAAAGCGGCGGGCGAAGGTGAGCAGTTGCTGCATGGAGCGACGCGCGTCCTCATACTTGCCCAGGCGGTAATAGGCCAGAATCATGCGCGCCTCGCAGGTGGACCAGTCGCCGCCGTTTACCCACTGGCCGAATCGCCACAAACCCTGCGGTTTTTCATACATATCGTCCAGCGAGGGGTAGTTGGGGATGATGAAAGCGTGGGGGCGCAGGCCGGGGAGGGAGGCGATTTGGGCATAAATCTTCTCCGCCTGGGCTTGATCCACCACGCGGAAGGCAATGGCGTCGTGATTGGGTGAGGCCTCAAAGTAGCCGTGCTGCCCGGCGCCATAGACGCCGTGGCGGACGCCGTCGGGGTCGAGGGATTTGATGAAATATCCCTCGGGGGTGGTGAGCAGGGGCAAACCCTGGCGCGCCAATTCGCGCCGCTCGGCGTAAATCTTCGCCTGGGAGGGGGCTCCGGCCAGCTTTTCCAGCTCCATCAACCGGTCGAGCGCCGCGATGTAGGTTATCGATAGCCCCGCAAGGTAGGCCTTGTCATAGGTGCCGTCGGGGCGCGTCCATCCGGCGTAGCTGGGGGCCAGCAGATTGGCCGCCGGGCCCGCGAGGAAGAGATTGTTCTTCGGGTCGCGCCGCGTGTCGAGAAAATTGGCGGAGCGCTCGAGCTTGGGCAGGTAATGCGCGATCGCCCGGGTGTCGCGGCTGATGAGCAACAACTCCGACTGCATCAGCACGCCCGCGGCGGTGAATTCCAGGCCCCAATCGTGAATCTGCACCCGGCCGTCTCCCTGCCGGTAGACAATGCACCCGGGCCAGGCGGCGTCACACAATTGGCCGTCGGGCGCCACCCAGGAAATTCGCGGCGTGCCGGGGCAGCCCTCGCGGCGGCCATCGCCCATCTGGTCGAACCACAGGTCCTGGGAATTTTGCAGGAAGGTCAGGAACGGCTCGCGGTAAAAAGGCAGCGCGCAGTAGGTGGGGCCGTAGCTGTTCTGAATCCACCAGGCGTTCCAGGTGGGGCCCTCCACGAGGCCGTCCCAAAGCGGGGTGTAAAGCATCGACATGTTCTGGAATTCGGGGTCGGGCTCGAACATGCGGCGCGAGGTGTCCAATAATTGCAGGTACTCGATGTCGCCAGCCCCGCGGTAATGCTTGCCCTCGAACCAGGCGGCGTCCGCACCGGCGGCGGTGGCTGCGCACAAACACGCGGTCAACATCATGCCGGCAAGGAGAATTGCAAAACGTCCGCGCGGGCGCTTAAAGGTATGCATAAATTCCTTTATTTTCATAAAAATAGCTGCCTCGTGTGTTTTGTGCCCGGTTTCTTAAAAAGGAGTTGGCCGGGGGAACGCAGAATTCTGTTTGGCACTCATGATCGCCACTCGATTTCCGCTTGCGGATTCTAAATCATATTCCGGGTTTGCCCACAGATTTGTGCAGCAACTTCTCCCCCGGCGACGTTTGATCTCAATGATTCCAACAAATATCATCTACCAGCTTGCGAAATGTCACCTCTTGGGATTAGAATATCTACTTGTCGCGGTTACTTTTCGCGGGCATTAGCGAGCATTTGCGGGATGTCCACAATCGCCTCCGGAGACGTGCGGAGCCGAGCCCCGATTAAAATTTCGATACTTGGCAAGGCCTTCAGGAATTAAAGTAACACCCATGAGGAGGAGTTCCGATGAAGAAAGTTGTGCTCTTGGCTTTTGCGGTTTTGGTGTTTGCCAGTCTGTCCTTTGCGAAATCCATTACGGGGACAGTGAGTGACTCACACTGCGGGGTAAAACACGCCACCGCCTCAGACGCGTCGGCGCATTGCGTCGAGCATTGCGTTTCCGGCGGGGCCACGTATGTTCTAGTTTCGAATGGTAAGGTCTACCAGCTTGATGCCCAGGACAAGTTCAAGGGGATGGGCGGGAAGACCGTCACGGTGAAGGGCTCCGTCAAAGGTGACAGCATCACGGTCGCCAGCGTCGCGGAGAAGACAAGTTAGTTTCACGAAACATCAACTATCAAGATGGAACGGCCATCCACGACCGGCGGGTGGCCGTTTGTCTTTTTACCTGGCGCCGTCAGCGAGCCGCGGGGAGCAGCGTCCTGCCGGCTTCATGATTTGGGGAAATCCTGTAACTTGAAACTCTCACCGAACATCTAAAATGTGTGCACCGTCGCCGCAGCCTGAAGGGCACGCGCGGCGGGACAATCCAATATCCGGCTGGGGATCAGGAAAAACAAATTCGCGGAGGTTGGCATGAAGAAATTCACTCTTGCAGTGGTGGGATTGCTGCTGACGGCGGGCCTCAGTCTTGCTGCGCCTGGCAAAGACCCCGCAAAAACCTACGTGGGGAGTATCGGCGATTCCATGTGTGGCGCCAAGCACTCGATGGGCGGCAGCGACAAGGATTGCACGCTGGAATGCGTGAAAGGGGGAGCCAAGTATATCCTCATCGATCCCAGCGGGAAGATTTATCAACTCAGCGACCAGAAAACGCCCGAGCAGTTTGCGGGCGCCCAGGTGAAGGTCACGGGCACGCTGAAAGGCGACACCATCACGGTCACCTCCATGGTTGCGGCGAACTGAAAGGTGTCAGGTGCCCGGTGTCAGGAATTGCTGTCCTTTGTCCGTGGTCCGTGGTCAGTTGCAACGGACCACGGACAAAGGACAACGGACCTAAGAATCGCGATTGATTTTTTGAAAAAGGGGCTATAAACGCGCTCACCCTCACGGGATGTGTGGTATAGAGATTTTGCGAGA
>Ga0326728_10026241_pt1 | contig 10333 bp, 8 predicted proteins | sample MB3enrmetagenome_FD_207602 | JGI IMG/M metagenome (GOLD analysis project Ga0326728, IMG submission 207602) | Lab enriched peat soil microbial communities from McLean, Ithaca, NY, United States - MB31MN | ecosystem: Environmental > Terrestrial > Soil > Wetlands > Peat | place: USA: New York... | reverse complement strand
CCAAGTCCGGGCCTCCACCGAGTTTGGTCTGGCTGCTGATCCTAGCCTGGATTGGAACAGCCAGCCATCTTCTCATCGACTTTACGAACGCCTACGGCGTGAGGCCGTTTCTGCCCTTCAGCGCGCGCTGGTACGCCTGGGACATCATGTCTATATTCGACCCGCTGTTGCTTCTCCTGCTTTGCCTCGGGCTCGGGCTGCCGACGCTGCTGCGAATGGTCTCAGAAGAAGTCGGGGGCCGCAAGACACGCCCGGCGTGGGGCGCCATCTTCTCGCTCTGCGCACTGGTCTTTCTGTGGGGCTTGCGCGATGTCGCCCATCGTCGTGTCGTGGGGTTCCTGGAAGGGCACACTTACTCGGATCAAAACCCGCTCCATGTGGGGGCATTTCCCTCCCCCGTTAACCCGTTCGAGTGGACCGGCGTGGTCGAGACAGATTCCACCTACGAGGTCCTGCCGGCCAGCGCCCTCGAAAACGATGTCGATCCCCGTTCCACGCAGCAGTTTCATAAGCCCCCGGACTCGCCCGCTCTCGATGCTGCGCTGAAAACGCGGACGGGGCGTATCTTCATGGATTTCGCCCGCTTCCCCTGGGCCCAGACTGAACAAAGCGAGGAAGGATTCGAAGTCCAGATTCGCGATCTGCGCTTCGCCACGAGCAACGGCGGTGGCGGCTTCCTTGCGGAAATTGAAATGGATAACGCCCTGCGAGTGCGGTCGGAGTCTTTCAGTTTCCGCGCCCCCACAATTCGGGCGGAGGAGAGATGAGACTGCTTTATGAAACCTAGGCTGAGTCACCCGCAGCCGGCTGCCTGGCCTTCCACCAGCGGACAATCAGCGTCAATACGATAACCAGGACGATCGTCACCAGAGAAGCCCAAGTGAGGTTCTTCTTTAAGTACGCCTCTGCCTGAGCGCCATAGTGGGCTCCCAGCCAGGCAATCGCTGCAAACCTCAAACTCCGGCCGATCAGCAAGGCTGCTCCGAAGTTAAGCAGATTCATGCGCAATGCCCCTGCGCCGAGAACAAAGACCTTCAGCGGTGCAGGCGGAGGGAGCAAAGCCATAACCAGCATGGACACAAAATCGTTCTGCTCCAGCCAACGGCGGGCGCGATTCCCGTTTGTCGAGGCGCGCTTGCCCCCGCCGGCCAACCGCCCTCCTCCGCGCGCGATCCCATACATGACGTAGCACCCCAAAAGCGAACCAACGGTACTCAACAATGCATAGAAGGGCGACCGAGCGGGATGCTTACTGGCCAGAACAATAAGCGCTACATCGTTCAGGCCGGGGAGCGGCATGAATGAGGAATCCAGGAACGACAGAACGAAGAGGCCCCCGCCGTAAAGGGCCAGCACATGTCCGATCCTCGAGGACAGCGAATTAAAGAACTTCAACCGATTCCACCTCGCAAGCTGAACCTTTGCATTCTATGCGGTCTCGGCGTCAAGACGCAACGTGGTTCTTCTGCGGTTATGTCGACTGGATGAGTAGCTGCGTAGCGGCGACCGATGTGGTTGCCCTATGGCAGCGCCAAGGGCGATCAGAATGATCTGATTTCCAATCAGAGCGCCCCGACTCGGCGGGTGAGCTGTTCGGGGGGCGACATCAGGGCGACGGCGTACTTGCAACCGCTCAGGCAGCCGCGGGTGACAGCCAGGCTGGCGTAGTAATCGTTATAGCGGAAACCGTTTTCGCCTCGCCACATGGGGAATATGGCGCAGGCTTCCTGCCAGCGGTCGAAGACGCTAGTAATGTCTAGATAAATATCCTGAGTAAAACCGTTTGCATCTTCCCAATTATCCGCAAAGTATAGCCTTCCGACTTCATGGGGCGGCCGCTTGCGATCGAGGGCAGGCAAGCCCGCATAGAACACCGCGTCGTTCACGATCTTGTAACACGCTTCGTGATCCTTGTGCCAACTCCCGCGCCAGTGGGTTACGACGATGCCGGGCCGGTATTGCCGGATAAAATCGCACACGGCGAACTTGGCCTCCTCAGTCACTGGAATCTCGCCGTCAGGATAGGTGAGAAATTCCGCCCGCGCGCCGAGCTTCTGCGCCGCGCTTTCCGCCGCTTGCCTTTGCAGGGGACCGTATTGCGCGGGAGCGATCCGCGCCGAGCCGCGCTCGCCGAGTGACAGGCTCAAGAAGACGCCTTGGCCGCCCAGATGAACCTGGAGCGCCACGGCAAGGCCCATGGCGAAGAACGCATCGCCGGGGTGGGCGGCGATCGCCATGATGCTCGCGGGGTGAGAGGTTTGGGGAGGAGCATCTCCCGAAGGGGGCCGTCCCGGCATCTGGCTTGTCTGGGCGCCTTGCGCGGATGCCGAGAAGGCCGCCGCTCCAAGACTCAAATCTTTAAGAAAACGTCGCCGCGTGGAATCATCCATGCGCTAAGCGATCTCCTTTATAGGATGCTCTCGTCTGGCCGGTCTCTGCTTTGCGATGGCGAAAGCATGCGATTCGGCCGGTCATTTCACTCCCGTCACCAGGAAGAGATTCGAAAGAGCGCGATCAAAGGAATACGCGAAGAACCTGGCATCCGGAGTAACTCTCACGGGAAGAACAGATGTCAAACCAGCCGGGTCGCTCGGCCCCAACTCTGCAACCAGTTGCCGGTTCCCATTCGCGATGTTGATGCGGAAGACTTGAGCGCGCGTGATGGCATTGTCAAAGACGTAGCCGGAGCGGCCGTCGCCCGACCAGTTGATCCAAGCATCCCTGGGAGTCAACCCCTGGATCGGTTCTGGAGTTCCGCCCGCTAGGGGGTAGAGCCAACCCTTTCCATTCAGATCGCGAGCGAAGGCCCGCTCGCCGTCGGGCGACAGCAAGTGCGATTCGAAGCCATTGGTAAACAGCGAGACAGGCGGAGTAAATACCTGTGGTGCGCCGCCCGCGAGGTCCTGCGTGTAAAGTCGCCAATCGTGACCGTCGTTCCCCGCGAAGTATATCCGCTCGCCATTCGGGAGCCAGCCGGGCGTGGCGAATTGATGGATCCCGAATGGATTTAGTTCTCGCCGTTCGCCTGCTCCGGCCGGTAACAGAGCCAGCCGCGACGCGGTCCCGGGCTCGGTGACAAGCAACCATTTCCGGTCTGGTGAAAAGGCGGACTCCTGACCGTTCCCCAGCTTCACAGGCGGAGAGCCGTCCGTTCGCCGCGCGTACGCAATGCTTTCCACGTTGGCCAGGCCCCATCCGAAAAAGGCAATGTCTTTGCCGTCCGGCGCCAGGTCTGTGACATCCGAGCTGTCAAGCCAGGAGAGGTCGAATTCCTTCCCGTCGGCCGCGGAGCGAAATCTCGTGGAGTCGCGCCACACGTCCTGAGAAAGAAGCACGCGCCCATCGCTTGAGACGTCGTGAAGACGCAGCATGCCCGGCAACCGCAGGACGATGCGTTCTTTGCCGGAAAGGCTGAGGGCGTGAATGGAGTTCGCCCAACCGGCGCTGGTCGTCGCGCCGAACCAGACCTCATTCCCTCCCGGCGCCCAGGCGAGGCCTTCTATGCTTACATAGGTTCCCGACCGGAGGATTTCTTTCCCGTCGCGCCCGAGGACAATCACTTTCCCTGCATCGCCCCCCAGCGTGTCATACGCGACGAAAGCAACCGCATTCCCTCCCGGTGAAATACGCGCGAAATCCAGCCAGCTCGAAGATTGATAAATCACTTTCCCGAGCGGGAATTCAAGCTGGAACTTCTGGCCAACCTGGCGAACTGCGGCGAGTTCGTTCCCATCCACTCCCCAATCCGCCGAGACCGCATTCTCCGCCAACTCGCGCGGCGCGCCACCGGACACCGGCTCGACGGCCAGCGTGCCGCTGCAATCGCCGATGAATATGTCTTTGCAGCCAATCGAAATCGCCATTTGCGAAGGCGAGACAGCAAACAGCGCTGAGCGTTCAAGACCTAGCGGCCGCGATTCAGGCCCGTTGGGTTGGGTCGCATACAGTTGCACCGGGCGGCCGTTCCAGCCCGCGCTGTAATAAATCGTATTTCCCTCAGAGGCGAATCGGGCAGAATAAATCAGACCGGAATCGAAGCTGAGCTGGTGGAATTCCGGAGGTTCGCTGACCAAGCTTTTACGTCCCAGTAACCAACTCGCGACTGCAACCGGCACCACCAACGCGATCGACAGCACAAGCGCCGCCAGCCAGTTTCGGCGCTGCCCTGCTGCGGCGGGCGCTTGCGGCTGGGCCGGGGAAGAAACCGGCCCGGCCGGCGGACTGCTGAGCATTTCCTCGATCGCGATGCGAGCTTCGCCGATATCGCGCAGCCGCTGCTTGGCGTCCTTGGCAAGGCAGCGTCGCAGCAAGTCGCGCAGACGCGGAGGGGTGGATTCGGGAAGCTGTGCCCAATCCGGATCTTTCATCAGCACCGCCGCCAGCGTCTCCGAAACCGAGTCGCTTTGAAAACACTGCTTGCCGGTGAGCATCTCGAAGAGGATGCACCCGAAGGCCCAGATGTCCGCGCGGCGGTCAACCTTCTTGCCCTTCGCCTGCTCGGGGCTCATGTAGGCGGCCGTACCCAGGATGATCCCGGCTCGCGTGGCGCCAACACTCAGCGTGGGCGAGGTTGAGATGTCGCTCGCCGATTCCTCCGTTGCCAGCGCCTTGGCAAGACCGAAATCAAGAACCTTGACCCTGCCCTCGGGCGTCACTTTCACGTTCGCCGGCTTCAGGTCGCGGTGGACGACGCCGCGCTCGTGCGCGTATTCCAGCCCTTCGGCAATTTGCCGGGATGTCTCCAGCGCTTCATCAATCGGAACCGGCCCCATCGCAATCCGCTCGGCAAGCGTTGCACCCTCCACTAGCTCCATCACCAGCGCATTCACAGCGCCGGACTCCTCAAGACCGTAGATCGAGGCGATGTTGGGGTGGTTCAGCGAGGCGAGAACCTGCGCCTCGCGCTCGAAGCGCGCCAGGTGCTCCACGTCCAGGGCAAACTCCTCGGGCAATACTTTCAGCGCCACGTCGCGGCCCAGCTTGCTGTCCCGCGCGCGATACACCTCGCCCATTCCGCCCGCGCCCTGCGGGGCGAGAATTTCGTAAGGCCCAAGTTTTTCTCCCGGCGAAAGCATCATGGTTAATTACCTGGGCAACCGTCCGACCGCACCCATCTGGCATAGAAGGCGGTCTTCATGTGGTACTCGACGCCCCCGCTGCCCTCGATTGCCCTCTCCATCTATCTTCACGCTCCTTCACGTAATTTGCAAAAGCATAGGGCCAAGGAATCATGTTAATCTCAAGTGTTACTTCCTAATAGCCGCGCAAGTGACTGTAACGCTTTAAGTTCGTTGTCGGAGGCAAATGCAGTGCCATACCAATCCGAGACCCGCTGACCCTCGAGTTCCGCGTTCCCCGCCCCGTTCCGAGAATGCCAAGCCTTGATCTTTGCGCGAGCCTCGTCGGCCCGGCTCGTCATTTTCAGCTTCTCGTAGCAGATGCTCTCCAGGTAATCCTGAATTCTGTAATCGGGATCGCCGGGCTTGCCCGTTCCCAGCCGCTCCGGGTATTCGCGCGAGGCCTCCAACCGCCCGATTGCCGCCAGGTAGCCACCTTTCTTCATATCCGCCAGCGCCTGAGTGACCAGGCTTTCCACCCACAACTGTTGCACATCGCTCTGGCCCTCGAAGGGGAGGACGGAAGCCTTCGCCAGCACGGCGTAACAGTCCTCATACTTGCCGCTATTCAAGTATGCCCTAGCCAGCAGAATTCTGAGCGCGTCTTCCTTGGGGAATTGGCGCGACGCAGCGATGGCCAGCTTCAAGGCCTTATCGTTCATTCCCACCTGCAAGTAATAATCGGCCAGGTAGTACCAGGTTCTCCAATCCTCTTTGTCGAGAATGAAAGCTCGCTCGAAATCCGCCTGAGCCTTTTGGGGATTGGCTGCCTGTTCGAGAATAGCACGAGAGATAAAGGCCGGCGCGTAGTCGGGCTGCTCGCCGCACTCGGTCCACATCTTCAGCGCGTCTTCGTCACGCTGCATTCCCCAGTAAATCAATCCCAGGTAGTACTTCGGCTTCCAATCGTTCGGCTGCTCCGTCGCGGCCCACTGAAACACCGGAATTGACTCCTCGCGGAAAGGAAACACCAGGTGAGGTGAAAGAACGCCGGCGCGCTCGAGAACCTGCCGGCTGCGCTGCGGGGATTTCTTGCGCAAGAGATAGGCCTGCCAATACCGCACGGTGGCCTGCTCGGGGGCGGCCTCCAGCACCTTCAGCGCGTCGTCGTCGAGCTTCAGGTTGGCGTAATATGCGGCGATCTCGAGATAAGTCTCATGCGGGAATTCGCTGCGGATCATGGATTCGAAATTACCGAGCGCCGCAGGACTCGGATCGAGCAGATACTGCTCGAAGCGCGCCAGATGATTTAAGGGGTCGATATCAAGGATTTTGTCCAAAGTCTCGCGCGCCTTCTCGGGCTCTCTGTGCAAGCGGAGAGCCGTGGCCAGAAGCTGGTAGCTTCTGATGTTATAGGAGTCGTAATCGAGGGACCGGTGGAGATAGTCCTGCGCCAGATCGAAATTGCGCTCCTGGAGATAAATGCCGCCCAGATCGCCGTAAGCCGCGGAGCGATACTTCATGGAACGCGCCGCCCATCCCAGCGTCTCCTTGGCGTCAACCAGGTCGCCCAGCCGAGTGGCGATGATGCCGTAAATGTAATTGGCGTCCGCGTCGTACATGGCAATGTCCAGGGCCTTGCGCGCGTAATCGAGCGCCTGCTCGTATTGGGCCCGGCGGCAATAGAGTTCGGCGAGGCGCGTCAGCGCAGCGACGTGCAGGGGTTCGCGCTCCACCACGGTTTGATACTTGCGCAAAGCCGACTCGTAGTCGCGCCCTTTCTCCTCGCGCTCGGCCGATTGGAAAAGCCCTTCGATGCTGCTCTCATCGGCATTATGAAAGTGGAAGGGGCGCTTCAACAGGTCAGCATTCGGGTCGTCCGTGTATGAGAGCTTGTCACCCACATCCACACGCAGTTGGCCGTTTGGGACGGAGACGGGAAAGGTCTTTTCGTAGACCTCCATAGGTTTGAGGACGATTCGATCGCGGGCAACCGGCTTGCCCTCTGCGGATACGGTCAGGTCTTCCGCAAGGCTTTGCAGAGCGCAGAAGCTCACCGTCAAAGAATCGCCATGGTTGCGAACGTTCAAGGCGCCGAAGGGCGTTGCCTTCACCATCGGGCCGATGTTCTTGTAAGGAAAGTACAGTTCCCGCCAGTGGTCGGTAGAGCCTGGGGCGAAGGATTCCTGGTCGCTCTGGTCGAGCAGGCGGCCGGTCTGAGCCTCAAAGTACGGTCCATCGCTGTCCGTCAACAGGTCGTGCCAGATGGCTCCGGCGCGGGACGTCGGCCACAGAAACAGTTTCTGGCCCGGCACCTCTTCATGCCGAGCCCAATGGCCATACCCGAATTCCCAATCGCGCCAGTATCCGCCTGAGAAATCCTGAAGCTTGCCATGCACGAAGAGGCTGTCGTCGTCGTTGTCTTTCCGGTTGCGGTTCAGGGCCAGGTTTCGACCCTCCTTGGTGATCGGCCACGGCTGGGAGGGAAGCGCGTAGTTGTGCGTGATGTAGCTGACTCCGGGCAGCACGAATTCAAGATCGTCGCGCAGCTTCTGGGCCACGTTCATCCACACGTAGTAGGACTGGTTGAAAGGCTGCGGATTGTACCAGAGGGTACGCGCCTCGATGTAGGCCTTGTCGGCGGGGATCCTGTATTCCACCCGCCACTGGGTGCGCGAGGAAAGATCCATGGTCCCTACGATGCAGCTCACGCTGCCATCGGGGTTCTTGCGGATCAGATAATCCACCGGCGAAGCGGTAGAGGGCGCGTGGCCGATCAGCCCGAAGTTGGCTTCGATACCGCCCGAGGTCCACGGGCCGCGCATGGCGATGCTGCGAAACTTCTGCACGTGGTTGTAGTAGATGAAATCCTTCTGAGTGCTCTTTTCGACGGCGCCGATCAGTTTTCCACCCGTGGCCGGCAGAACGAACGCCTCAATGTACGGGTTCTCGAGGTGAACGACATTCCAGGTTTGATTCATTCCCTCATACGCCAGGTCGTCAAATGAATAATAGGGATAGATCTTCTGGTTCACTCCTCCCCCCGCCCGCACGGCGACGGGGTCCGCGCCGGAGAAGGGATAGGTCTTGATCGTCTGCTTTTCCTCGCGGACGTCGGCGGCTCGGCCCGATAAAGGCAGCGCCAGAATCGACAGCAAGGTCAAGGCAATCATCCTCATTTGTGAATCCCTCAATTATCGCGGTGGCCCTCGTGGCGCCTTCGGTCGGAAACTGTGAAGAGATTCTCCGTAGGGGCACGCCATGGCGTGCCCCTACGGAATTCCCCACGGGTTGCCCCTCCAGTCAGGGGGGCCAGTCTATGTGGGCCGGACACTGAGTGTCAAGTGTTCCCTAAGGTGAGCAGATTCCTAGTTTCGGCGTAGCGCTGGCCTTTAGGCCAGCATCTGCCGACCTAAAGGTCGGCGCTACCAGTTAAATTAGGACGCTACCCTACGGTGAGAGCCGCGGCGTTGGAAATAAAGCGAGCTGCCCCCCATCGACACAGGTCCACCTTGGCCATTCAAGCGGACGGAATAATCTCCCAGGGGTTCAGGACCTCCACGCCGGCCGCCCGGAAAGGCGCCTCGTCCCGCGTGGCCACGCTGAAGTGGCGAGATGCGGCAATGGCTGCGATTTGTGCATCCGCCACGGCGATCGCATGGCCGGATTGGCGGGCGCGCATGACGATTTCAGAGTAGGATTGGGCCGCGGGAAGATCGAAAGGCACGATCCGCGCGGCGAAAAGGGCGATGACCTGTTCAGCAAGGGCAGCAGCCAGTGCCCTGCGCCGTTTGCCGGCGGGCAGGCTCTCGATGCCGAGCAGCAACTCCGCAAGGCTGACGGTCGAGAGGTAAAGGGTCTGGGCCGCCTGGGCGTCGAGCCACTCGAGAACGTTGCGGTCAGGCTTTGGCCGCATCGCCTCGCAGACGACGTTCGTATCCAGCAGAATCACGAGAAGTCCGCAGCTCCCGCGGGCGTCTTGTCCCGCCTGATCTCGAGTTCCAAGCCCCCGAATGGCTTCGAAAGCGCCGCGAGTGCGGAGCCGAGCCTGACGCGCTGCTCAGGCCGCACTGCGCCATCCAGGATGGCGCGAACCTCCGCTTCCGTGCTGCGCCCGTGGCGGTTCGCCCTGGCGCGCAGGGCGCGGTGAGTCTCCTCGGAAATATTGCGCACCACAATTGCCGCCATAACGGAACTCCCTGGCTACGCTGAAATGATATCACAGCAGCAGAGACGATATCAGAGCGCACCATAAGGGACGTGTCGGGGTGGCGCATACATCGCTCTGCGTGTATGCCCCGTCTGGCCCCAACAAGCCGGTCGAGGCGCATACATAAACACCAGTGTATGCGCCACCCGCGGTCTAACACGTTCGCCCATGGTACTGTGTTATACTCCCGCTCATGAGTGCAAAGCAACAGCGCAAAGACAAGGCACGCCGTTCTGACATAATTCCCACCTTCGATTGGTACTCAGGTGAGAGCAGGAAGTTTGGTCTTCCTCCGCGATGCCCAATTGCTCACGCCGAACTGTGCCCGCGCTACTGGCAAAGCCTTGATGCGCTTGGAAGGAAAAGACCGGGCGGTATCACCACGATACCTGGCGAGCAAGACGCCGCGCTTCAACGCAAATGGAAAATGTTCTCGGCAGTCATCGCAGAGGAAGAGCCGATAGCAGATGAGTACTCCGTAACCCATTTTTGTCCTGAAGTCACATACAACATCTTCGGCTACTTCGCTTCATTCCTTCATGAGTATGTCGATGACATTGACCGCGAAATTGTTTGGAAGCTACATGAGCGCGATGGTACGACGGATCAGGTCGATGCAAGGTGGCAATACATAACACCGTTGCACTACACAGAATGCCGGGAATACTCGATCCACGCGACGTTCTCCAAGGGTAAACCGTCCAAGGCTCGCCCAGGAGAAGTGAGTCCTGCGCGGCGGTGGGCCGTGTTTCACCGCGATAATTTTGCGTGTGTCTACTGCGGCAGGAAGCCACCCGAAGTGGTTCTCCATGCAGATCACAAAGTGTCTGTCAAGGATGGCGGCACCGATGAGATGGATAACCTCGTCACAGCCTGCGACAACTGCAATGCGGGAAAAGGCGCGGCAAGTCTCAGGGACGGGAGTTAAGGCCGGGTGCCGTCGTCATTTTTCGTTCTTCACCCCGCAATTGAATCCCATCGCATCTAATTGCCGCCCCAAACTGTTTGACTTTGCCGCCAGTTCCGTTCCCTCTCTGACTTTCGCCATCCATTCGTAATTTTGCTC
>Ga0326728_10026239_pt1 | contig 10334 bp, 9 predicted proteins | sample MB3enrmetagenome_FD_207602 | JGI IMG/M metagenome (GOLD analysis project Ga0326728, IMG submission 207602) | Lab enriched peat soil microbial communities from McLean, Ithaca, NY, United States - MB31MN | ecosystem: Environmental > Terrestrial > Soil > Wetlands > Peat | place: USA: New York... | reverse complement strand
ATGCCCCATCTGCCGTAGAAAAATTAGTTATGACCGTTTATCACGATCTCCATAATCACTTAACGTAGTAGTGTTAAGAGAATGGTCGAAAAAAGCCTCAAGGCGTTGGACAACAGATTTGCGAAAATGTACTCATCTTTCGGTCGGCCCAGTATCCCACCCGAAAGGCTTCTCAAAGGGTTGTTGCTGCAAGTCCTGTTCACAATTCGCAGCGAACGCGCGCTCATGGAACACATACGTTTCAATCTTCTATACCGCTGGTTTGTGGGGCTTGATTTGCAAGACCCCGTATGGGATGCCTCGACTTTTTCCAAGAATCGCGACCGGCTCATCGAAGCAGATATTGCCGTGGGCTTCCTGGAAAGCGTTGTTGCTAAAGCCGAGGAGGAAGGGCTGCTGTCGGCGGCCCACTTTTCCGTGGACGGAACTCTGCTGGAAGCTTGGGCATCGTTGAAGAGTTTTCGTCCAAAAGACGATCCCCCTGCCGAAGACCCACCTTCCCAGGGACGCAATGAGGAAGTGGACTTCCATGGAGAAAAGCGATCCAACGCCACCCATGCTTCCACAACGGACCCAGAAGCCCGTCTCGCCAAAAAGGATAAGGGCAAAGAAGCCAAGCTCTCCTTTACAGGCCATGTGCTTATGGAAAACCGCAACGGCTTGGCAGTCGATGGGCTGGTGACCCATGCAACGGGAACCTGCGAACGCGAAGCAGCTCTTGCGATGATCGAAGTAATTCCCGGTAACAACCGAGCCACTGTGGCAGCCGACAAAGCATATGACACCAGGGATTTTGTAAAGAAATGCCGGGCGAGCAATGTCATCCCCCATGTGGCTCAAAAAAAGAACTCCGCAATCGATGGCCGAACGACCCGTCATGAGGGCTACGCCGTCAGCCTACGCAAGCGTAAGAGAATAGAGGAAATATTCGGGTGGATAAAGACGGTAGGGTGCCTGCGCAAGACCCGCTACCGGGGATTGAACAGAGTCCGGTGGATTTTCACCTTTGCCATTGCGGCCTACAATCTGGTTCGCATGAGAAATCTGGGGATAAGTGAGGCATGATGAAGGGGAAAAACCCCTCCATGACAATCACAAGAGGGAAACCACCCCTCTTTCTCCGCATCGCCCTTCCGTTAAGCCAGTAAAGTGCATATTGGAGGCATCTTGCTAACGAACACATTTATCAAAGAGCTTTTTCGAAAAAATATCCGAAAAGAACATGAATCAGAAGGGACCCTTTTTTCAGCATCCTGCTAAAGGCCTATTTACGGACAAGCACTTAGACGGTCATTTTTGTTTTTGGCTTGGCAACCGGCGAAAAAGCGTTCGGTAGTGAACGCGGCGAAAGACCGGCGATTTTTGTCACCGGTTTCCATGACGACAATCGATACCAGTCTTCCTATCCGGTATTCCTCCCCCCCCTTGTAAACTCAAATTGGCGTGGATAGGGCCGGCTCTGCCCCTGCCAAATCAGAAACGAAAGTACAGAATTACTTTGTACTGATCCGAGAGAGCATTGGTGTGACTACCTTATTTGCAATAAACTTTGAAATGACATCGACAACATGTTTGCCTTCGTTGGCTAAAGTTAGAGTTTGAGAAGAAACTTTTACACCGCTTAACACCACCTGGACCTGTGTGACCGCTGTAACCGTCTGCCCCTGAGTATTAAAAAAGATGGGACCCTCAATAGTAAGATTAGCGGTCGACGTCGATGAGAAGGTCGCCGTATTATTAGTGGCCTTTACTGTTATCGGGGAAGTTGTTAACGAAGTAACAGTAACGACGGCGGCTGACAAGTCCTGCGGTAAATCACCAATAACAGCAGCTTGAATCGCTGGTATGAGTTCACTTGTGGGGATGGTGACTTGCCCTTGTTTGTTGACGGTGTAAGGTCCAACTGTACCAAGTTGGTCAGTAACCAGGGTACCGGACGCAAAAACCCAAGTGTCGTTGATCTCCTGATTCTTCAGAATAGTTGCCTTTAAAGAGAATAAGCCGGAAGTGGAGCTCGTGACTGTTGCACTTCCAGTAACGGTCCACGTCCCTTGAATGGACGGGGGGGAGGATGCTGCAAACCCTGGAGCACAGGAAAGCACCATACAGGCGGCGATCACAACAATTAAACCTTTCATAACCTCTCCTATTGTTGGTTGTTTGTTGTAAGCCGGAATAATGCAGGAACTTCAGCGTCAAGTGACCCAACCGCATTTTCTAATCGAGTCTTTGCGCGAAAAAACTTCAATTATGCGCCTGAGACTGAAAAAATATAGGATCTCCGGTTGGAAGGCGCAAGTTAAACGTCGATGGGACCGGTTTTTTCGTTTTCAAAACATACCTCCATCCCCGGAGCTATGTAACCTGCTTCCCGTCTGTCAGGCTTGAGGTGTTCAGGCAATAACGATATTCTAGCAGCGAACGAGTGAAAAAGCCATTGCCACTTCCAGATGGTTGCATAGTCCGCAATGCGGCTGAATATTAGGTCACCAGTAAAATAAAGAACATAAAGGGGTTAGCCCGATAGGAAGGTTAAACTTTTTGTTTCGAAAAATGTTAACGGAGAGAGGTCGCCCTTCATTGCTACTTGTAAACATCTCCCCTCGGTCCGACAGTGAGAACATAGACAGTCATCTCTCTGCGCTCGACACGGCAAAGAACTCGCCACGGACCTACACGAAGTCTCCAAAGAGGCTGATCATGCAGCGGCTTGAAATCATGCCGGAAAGGGTCATCCCTGAGTTCGTAAAGAACCTTGATGATGCGTTCCCTCTCCTGCCTTGGCACCCTTTCCAACCTCTTTCCAGCTTTGGGAAGGATAATGACATTCCAGGTTTTCATCAGTCATCGCGTCTTTCAAGCTGCTCGGCCATGACTTGTTCAATACTTTTGGCTTTGCCTGGTTCCTTGAGGTGTTCTTCCCACTCGGCATTTGCCTCGACAATCTCTTCGGGAGTCACGTCGGAAGCATATTCAATGTGAGCCTGCAGATTTTCCCACTCTTCGATGGGGACCACCACAGCGGTGCGCCGCCCTTGGTCGTCGGTCAGATATTGTACTGCCATATCTTGTTCCTCCTTGCCCCGTTCTTGCATCTCGGGAACGAATTCTTTATGGTTGCTCCTCTTCTCTCCCCCTCGGCTCCTTTGTGCTACCTGAATTTCAAGGATGCTTTGATTTTAGCCTGATTTTTTCGGATCTGCAAATCCTTGCAAATGGTTGCGGTGGGGCCGCGAAATCTTGAATAAAGCGCACATCTAAAAATTCAAGGCGCCCTGTCACTGTCACAACCACCGTCCCAGGGTCTCGGCAAGCTGTTCGCGGCTGAAGGGTTTGAGGAGATATGTGGGCACAGCCTTATCATGCGCACCCAGGTCTTCGGTGTAAAGGTAAAGCGGTGGGCACGGCAAAACTGCGCCCACCCGGCTATATCCATAACCGGCTTCATTATAATCCTTCCAGGAGGAAGACAGTTCCAAAAGGCGAAAAAAAGGCCCGGGTCATCGCCGGGCCGGTTCGTCATCAGTTCTCGTTTTTGCTGCGCTGTAGCTTTTCTCCGCGGCCTCTACCGCATGCGGTGAGCGTTTGGCTGCGGGCGGTCTGACACGGCGTCAGGATGTTTTTTCTATTTTTTCCAGTTTAATGACGACGCGTCGGTTTTGCGCCTGGTTTTCCGGTATTGCCCTGCCGTTTGCATCTCGGTTGGACGCCTTCGGAAAGGTGTCGGCATAACCGGCCGCCCGAAGTTTTTGCGCTGGAATCCCTTCGTCAAGAAAGAAACGTACCACTGCTGCCGCACGTGCAGTCGACAGCTCCCAATTGGACGGAAACAGCGATGTGTTGATCGGCGCATCGTCCGTATGGCCTTCAATGGTCACTTGATAGTCGTTGAATTTTTCCGCCTTCAGGTTTCCGGCCACGTCGTGCAATATCGCCTTTCCTGCCGGACTCAGTGTGGCCGAACCACTGTCGAAAAACGCAGCGCTGCTCATCTCGAGTGACGTAATTCTGTCGCCTTTTTGCTCGAAGTTCGCCGCACCCTGAGATTTGAGGTTATCGACAATCTCGGGCAGAGAAGCTGGTAACTGGACTTGCTGCTCGGCCGTTTTATCGACATCTGCTTCGACCTTGGGCTCGGGGAGAGGCGGTTGGGCCTCAATCGGCTTTGGCTCCTGCGCCCGCATTACCACCTTCCGCACCTTGTCAACCTTCGGTGTATTTTTCTTTTGACAAATCGAAGCCGCCGTAAACAGGACAAAAAAGCACAACAGCAATGTAATCGTGTCCGCGTAAGTCATGAGCCAGTCATCGGCGTGGTTGACCTTCTTTCTTTTCATTTGCCGGCGATACATCATGGGTTCACGACCTTCTTCACACATATGCGCGCTTGATCTGCGGGCGTCAGTCAGCCGTTCTTGATGACTTGGAGCGCCTGAGCCGGTTGCCGGCCGGTGGCCACCGGCGCCGGCTAATCAAGCTGTAAGCAGTGCGACTTTTTAAAAAATTGGTTATTGTGCTCAAATATACTGTAATAATTGTGATTCTCGGGGCGCAGGAAACTGTTCAGGCGATCCTGAATGAACATAGGAGATTTGTTGTTGACCAGCATCACCATGCCTTCCGTGATCAACTGGTTCCGAAAACGGCCCCTTTCGACCTCCTGACGCAACTTGGATGCCGCAGGCATATAGACCATCCGCGCCGATACCACACCATACAGTGTTGAGAGAAACGCCACGGCAAGATTTGATCCTATGCCCGTCAAATCGCCGTCAAGGTGCCATAGCATGGTCACCATGCCAACCAGCGTGCCAACCATGCCAAAAGCCGGCGCATGGCTGGCCATGGCTTCCAATATGTCAACCGGAATGCTGTCTCGTTCATAATGGGCATCTGCCGCTGTTTCCATCATCCAGCGCACTTCGTCCGGCGTGTATTCGCTGACCACCATATTAAGCCCGTACTTGACAAAGGTATCGTCGATCCCGCTTTTTCCGAGGCTGGCCTCCAACGAGCGCATTCCCTTTTCTTTTACCAGACGCCCCCATTTCATGATGTTCATTGTATCGTCATGAAGGTCTTCGTGAGTTATCCGCGAGTCTTTGAGCATAGTCGAAATCGCGCCCAGCGCCTTGTGCACATCGCTTACCGGAAAACTCATGAAAGCGACGGCTATCACGCCACCTACCACGATCATCAACCCTTCAAGGCTGAAAAAGGCCAGGAAACCGTGTGCGCTCATTACAATCGACCCCAAAACCAGCAGCACACCAAAAATCGCTCCCATCACCGGAGCCCCCATGTGAAGAAATGAATCCATTATTTTCTGCATTCCTTAACCTCTGTGCGCAAAAGGTTTTGTGCCTCGTTTCGGATGTAACATCTCCTGCTATAAATTCGCTTTTATCTTTACCTGAAGGCAATTAGTGGACCGATTTGAAAAAAATCATCTAAAAATGCGTTCAACGTCATGTAAAGATTTGCAAACATCGTTCTGTGGTTAATGCAAAACTGAAGCGTGGCGCCGGTCCAAGGGTGGTCGGGGCCGAATCATAAATCTGCTGGAATTCGATGCCGGATCGAGTTGCGGATCAAGATGAAGTTAAAGTTTCCACGTCATTCTTCAGTGGCGATTGTAAAAGGTGCCAGTCGGGTCGGCAAATTTTTCCACACGATGCAAGTATTTTGAGATGAAGGCATGAAGCAAGCCCGGAATGATGTTGGGCCAAATACTGCGGCACGGTCAGGAAACCGTGGCACATCAGATCGCACCCGAGTTGCGGAGTCGTGGTAATATCAATTGGAAACATGCCGCGGGTCTGTCATAATAAAATGAGATGCTTAGGTGCATAGTTGGCTTTTGGTCGAGGTGGTTTTCTTATGAACGAACCGTTTCTTGTTGCTCTTGCCAATCCCGAACCTGCCCCGGGGGGTGGATCTGCCGCCGGTTACAGCGCATGCCTGGGGGTGGCTCTTGTAAAGAAGATCATTCACCTGGAACTGTTGCGCTCAAGAAGTTCCCGTGAACTGACATTCGAATGGAAAAAGTTGCTGGAGCAAGCAAATGAAATGGAGCAAAACCTCGAACAACTCATCGAAGAAGACGGAAACACCTATATAGAATTTGTCGAAGCACGAACCGATTGCGGAAGGAAGAATTTCGACCATGCACTGGATAAAGCCGTTGAATGTCCCGTTAAGATCATGAAGCAGTCAAGTGAGGGGATGGGACTTATCTCGGAAGTGGGAAAGCGTTGCGCGCGACATCTTCTTTCCGATCTTCTCGTTTCGGGAGAGACTTTTATGGCCGCGGTTAGAGGGGCCTACCACATCGCGTGGGCAAATATATGCCTGCTTCCCGGAAATTCGCCGCGGCAACCGGCCATATCTGCCGGGGAGATCAGTCTGCTGGAACGAAGTTGTAAGGAAAAGCACCTGATGGTGATGGAACAGTTGAGGGCCAAGATAAGGGGCGAGACCCCGAATCGATAAAGCTGGCCTAACTTTGCGCACCCTGCTTCGAAAAGGCCGCCCCAAGGGGCCGGACTACGGTTCATTCAGGGCTTTTTATGCTTTCGGATGTCCCGCAACGGGACAGAAATACCGCGGTAAAATCTCCCTCAATTCAGGATGTCCACAACGATTCTTCCCGTCTCGCTTTCTCTCAGCCTGAGCCTGTTTTCGGCGAAAAGCGCGATGCATTTGGGATAGAGTGAGCATTCGAGCCTGATCCCTTTCTGCTTGACCGAAGCAATCGTATCATCCGGTTCGATTTTGAAGACATCCTGGTCGATTATCGGTCCGGTATCCACTCCATAATCGACAAAATGCACCGTGCAACCGGCAACCTTGCATCCGTGGTGAAGCGTCTGCCCATATCCGTCTATCCCCGGGAAGGCCGGACATAGTGTTGGGTGCAAGTTCATTATCCTCGGAATTGCGGACCCGTAATTGATTTTTTCTATAAAGTACGGACTCAGCTTCCGGACAAAACCGGCCAAAACCAGGAGGTCCAAAGGATGTGGGGCCATTTGGCGAAGCATCTGCTCCTCGGCCATCACACGCGTTTTCAGGCGAAACACCAGAGTTTCGGGCGATGCGTCGAAGACCCTCTGACAGGTCATTATGTGCTCGAAATCGCAGTCAGCCGGCAGTTGGATTGCTTGGGGCTCCCGACGGAACCGTTGCCTGATTTCCGCATAGTCAACGACAAAGGAGGGTATGCCGTGCTGCGAGGCCCTGGCGAGCGCATAGGCGTCGGGGTTATCGGAGCACACGAAGACGACCCTGCCGTTTATCAGGCCCGTTTCGCACGCATCTATGACAGCCTGCAGCTTGGTCCCTCTGCTCGAAACCAGCACGCCGATGTGGATACCCTCGGGCATAATCGATGTCCAGTTTTTCAGAGTGTCTTCACCCGGTATCGGATCAATGCGCTGAATAGTACCGGGCAAGAGGTGCTCAAATCCCAACTGAAGTTCCCCGGACTCCTGCCGGATCGCCCATTTTCCGTGTTGGTGAATTTCCCGGCGCATGGCGTCCGGAGCAAGGCCAATCCCGTCTGGCCAAGTCACGATCAAAAGTTCAAGATATGCCTGCGCGAACAGCGCAGTATCGCATAGTGAGGCAAAGTCACCGGCCTCTTCCGAAAGGATGAGGCGAGACATAATTATCAATCTTATACTTTTTTAACGATTAACAAAGTAAAAATAAAGGGTCAGCCCTTGGAATTAGAACATTGCACGGTGCTCTAAATTGGCTCTGACTGAGGCTCCGGTGGTAGATCGGCATCGAGGCGGGCCTATCAGATGGTTAAATTGTAATTAAAACACGCAAGAGATATGTCGGTAAGCGAAAGGGCATCATTTTTGCCGATGCCGGGAGAGGATGTGACGGAAGCCCAACAGAATTGCCGTAAGTCAGCGGGTATCAAGGGTCTATGTCATAAGTTCGGTTAGGGCAGAGGAAATACCGGTTTCGATAAAATGCCGGTTGAGAAATTGAAAGCCGCGAAAGCTTAAAATCGTTCAGAGCAAGTGCCGACAGACAATAGCAAATCAAAGCTGGAATATTCTCACCGGTTGATGGTAAGCTGATAGAAAAAAGAGATAAAAGACCAATCGCGCCCGATCTCACATTTAGGCAATACCCAAAACTCGCACTTACTGACTGTCAGAAATGGAGTGAAAAGATGATCATTCCCGTTATTCTTGCAGGCGGTTCCGGGACCAGATTGTGGCCCTTTTCAAGGAAACTCTATCCCAAACAGCTTCTACCGTTGGTGGACGACCGGACATTGCTACAAAACACGATCCTGCGGTTGAACGGTTTGGGTGAGATTGCCGATCCAATAGTCATCTGTAATGAAGAGCACCGTTTTTTGGTTGCCGAACAGTTTCGCGCCATCAATGCCAAGCCCGCTTCCATCATTCTCGAACCAGTGGGCAGGAATACGGCGCCCGCGGTGGCTGTTGCCGCGCTACAGGCTGTTCAGAAAGATGAAAGGGCAGTGCTCCTGGTGCTTCCTGCCGATCACCATATCGAGAATGTGGAAGCCTTCCACCGGGCGGTGCAGAAAGGGCTTCCTTTTGCCAGGGAAAACTATCTCCTTGCCTTTGGAATAACTCCTGATGCTGCCGAGACCGGGTATGGCTATATCCAGGGCGGCGATGCGATAAAGACCGCGGCAGATGGTCCGGAAGCGGTAAGAATCGGTAAGTTCGTCGAAAAGCCGGATAAAGAAACAGCTCAAGCCTACCTTGATTCGGGAAGCTATTTCTGGAACAGCGGTATGTTTATGTTTCGGGGCTCACGGATTCTGGAAGAGCTGAGCAAATTTGCTCCCGATCTTGTCAGTGCCTGCAAATCTGCTTTTGAAAAAGGAGTAACGGACCTGGATTTTTTTCGGCTGGATGCCGGGGCATTTCAGGCCTGCCCAAGCGATTCAATAGATTACGCAGTCATGGAGAGAACTCAAAGTGGAGCTATGATCACTCTCTCAGCCGGATGGAACGATCTCGGGTCGTGGGATGCGCTTTGGGAGGTCCAAACCAAGGACGAAAACCAGAATGTTGTTCTGGGGGACGTTTTGGCGCAGGATATCAAGCGGTGCTACATTCAAGCCACCAGCCGCCTGGTGGCGGCAATCGGCCTGGAGGGACACATTATTATCGAAACACCCGACGCAGTCCTGATATCGAAATGGGACCGGGCCCAAGAGGTCAAAAATCTGGTGCAGCAACTGAAAGAACTGAATCGAGAGGAAGTCTTGAATCACCAGAAGGTCTTCCGTCCGTGGGGATCGTACGAACGTCTAAACCTTGGCAACCGATTCCAGGTAAAGCGCCTCACCGTCAAGCCGGGTGCGAAACTTTCACTCCAGCGCCACCATCACCGGGCGGAGCACTGGGTCATAGTCCATGGAACGGCTCGGGTGACGAACGGCGACAAGCAGTATTTTCTAAACGAGAACGAATCGACCTACATTCCTTTCGGTTCCACTCACCGTCTTGAAAATCCCGGAAAGATTCCTCTTGAAGTAATAGAAGTCCAGTCTGGAAGCTATCTTGGGGAAGACGATATCTTTCGGCTCGAAGACGACTACAGACGAGAACAGCATTAAGAAGCTTAGAGGTTCGAAAAAGCAGGGAAGAACAGAAGCCCTTTGTTGATGACGAATACATACCGGGGATCTAATGTTTTGGCCTATGGCAAGAAATACGGCAAAATCTGAAGAGCCCGTGAGGCGGCGAATGTTGATTCCTATCGCCGTTGCCTACGTGCTGTTGGGTTTAGCAGGTCTCATGCTGGCCATCCTACCGGGTTATGCCAGCCCCGTGTTCCCGGCCGCCGGACTTGCTCTGGCCTGCGTGCTCTGGTTTGGGCGCCGGGCGCTGGTCGGAGTCTGGCTGGGCTCCGCCATTCTGAATGTGTCGCAGGCTTGGCTCAACGGCATGCTGAACCCTGTTACGGTGATTGTGGCGCTGGTGATTGCATCCGGGGCAACGGCACAAGCGTTTTTCGGGTCTTGGATCATAATGCGTCGGCAGGGGCTCGCCTGGCGTGAGTTGGATTCCGAACAGGATGCTATCGAATTCCTGCTTTTCGGGGGGGTGCTGGCCAGTTTTGTTTCAGCATCCGTCAGCGTGCCCACTTTGTATGTAACGGGCGTGATCGAACGCAGCGAAGTTCTGTTCACATGGTGGAACTGGTACGTGGGCGACACCATGGGCGTGCTGGTTTTCGCACCATTGACCTTTTGTTTGCTAAACCGGAATGACGGCCTTTGGCGTGAACGGCGTCGACGCATCGTGTTGCCAATGTTGGTAACCCTG
>Ga0326728_10026237_pt1 | contig 10335 bp, 9 predicted proteins | sample MB3enrmetagenome_FD_207602 | JGI IMG/M metagenome (GOLD analysis project Ga0326728, IMG submission 207602) | Lab enriched peat soil microbial communities from McLean, Ithaca, NY, United States - MB31MN | ecosystem: Environmental > Terrestrial > Soil > Wetlands > Peat | place: USA: New York... | reverse complement strand
TGTATATCCCGGCGTTTTATTTTAGGGATATGTGATAATGCTATAGATTTCCCTTTTACATGAACATAGTGGCTATTTATATTTCTACCAGTGATATAATTATGATAAAATGCCTGAAAGGAGTACAAAATGCCTTGTCGTAGCCTTGGGCAAATCGGATACGAGGATGGAAAAGGCATTTATTGACAGTCTGAGAAACGGCACCCTGAAGCCCCTAGACCTTAAATTTCTTAGATTAGAATATCCAGGGATAACCCGTTCAGGGGATAAGGTATTCATGGATTCCAGAAAGATGCCACATTCAATTTCCGACTCACTGATCATAATGTCTTCTTTGGCTAAAAGTCCGCTGACATTACTAAGGATCAATGCAGAAAGGATAGCGATAATAAAGCAGCTTAACGAGCTTGGCTACAGGGTGCTTGTTCCGAACTACGGGCTTACCGACAAGAGCGTAATGGACAGGGTCAGGCCGTATGCCAGGGTATTTAGAGCCAAGGCGCCGATTGCAGCAAAAATGGGCATAACTACGGAATACGAGGTAAGCGCATGCTGGACGCGTGACCTGTGGCAGAAGATCGGAGGAGTGCGGATAAAACGCTTTAATGGTTCGGAGCCGAACCCGTGTGGGGAGGGCGGCCTATCCGTACCTATTAGCAACAATGCCACTCTGGTTAACTATTGGCTTGAGGGCCAGCCTCTGATACGAGAGCTTGCCGCCAATGGCCATAGGTTTTACTTCCTGAAAGACGGGATGCAGTTGGATCCGAAACTTTCCAGTATGTTTTCAGTCAGTCTGTACAGAAACAACGACCATATAGACTTATTTGTCGGTGTAGGGGAAGGGTTCATGCTGGTCGATAGATCGTATTTTGTAAATAACAGGCCGGTTTTGGAAGCCGCTTCTGAAGAGAATGGATTAGACATATTGCTTGTGCCAAAATGCGAATCACACTTTTACCCAGCAAACTTCAAGCCCTTGGACGGAAATAGGGTAATAGTAGACAAGAGGGCGGTTAATACGATTGCGCTGCTTAGGCAGAACGGGATAGATGCAATCCCTACCGCAGCTCCGCTTAATGCGAATATGAACTGTGGAGGCGGAATAAGATGCTTTGTAAACGATCTGTAAGTGTCATTCTGGCTCAAACCCCATTTTTAGAAAGGGTTAAAAAGGAGAATTTTATTATTAAGTGTATGGCCCAAAAGAGCGTTCTGTTTGTTTGTACTGGAAATACATTCCGAAGTATGATTGCCGAGTGCCTGTTTAAGAAATACTTGGCAGACAATAAAATTTCAGGCTGGAAAGTGGGCTCCGCTGGGATAATCGCAAAGAAGAATTATATCGACCCTAAAACAATCGAATCGCTGAAAAGATTAGGCATTAAGAGAATAGGCCATAGGCAGAGAAAATTAACTAAAAATATGCTGGGTATGTATGATGTAATAGTTGTAATGGACGAGACACATCGCGATTTTATTAGGTCAGAATTAAATTATAGGAATGTTTTGTTATTCAATGAGCTAGCCATCAACAAACACAGCTCCATCTGGGATATAGACGAGGTAAAAGATTTTGAAACGGATAGGAAAGCGGTTGAAAAGAAAATCGAAAGAACTGTGAAATATATTTATAGGGAAATCCCGGCTTTATTCAAAAATATTTCTGAAAGGTATTACTTATTCAGCGACCTTGTCAACGGCGTAATTTCGCATAGGAACGGCTTTCCCTTCATAGCGCTATACGAAACAAAAAACACTGTCGCCTTCATGTCGATAGATATCCCTTCGAAAGAAGACGGAAATATTTTGGTTATCCCTAAAGAGAGATATGTGGATCTTGCCGAGATACCGACGGATGTTTTGAATGAACTGGCCTATTCGGTTCAAAAAATAGGAAAGGCAATCAGTATCAATCATGGCGGATATAACATCTTGTTAAACAATGGCACTAGCGCGGGCCAGTACATTTTCCACACGCACTTCCATATTATTCCAAGAAACTACAATGACGGGATAAAAATAGAGGAGTGGAACAATAAAAATATTTCCGTGTCAAAGTTCATTAAACTGAATAACAGACTTCTGGAACAGATAAGCAGAGCTAGATGAAACGCGGCAGGCCGGCGTCTTCTCTGAGGGCGCAAGTTTAATAATTCTCTCAGCAAGTGTTAATTGTGATTTTATGGCAGACAATCCTTTTGGAGGCATATTGAATACCGTGGAGGGCGCGGCCGTAGGGGCCGTTGGAGGGGTGGGCGTATCAAAACTGATCGGAGGCAGGGCATCCGGGCTTACCGGCAATCAGCAAAACCAATCCAACATTACAAGCTCCATAAAGGCCACAAAAGTGACGATAGAATCTGACAGCGAGACCATAGTGATAACTAATCCGAATGTCATCTCGTCCGCGGTGAACGGCATGGAGACGTTCAACGTGATCGGCGGAAGCATTGCGAGGACGCCGAACGCCGCAGCCCAGCCTACGCAATAAGCAGGCAGTATAGAACATTTATATACCGATCGCAGCATAATATCTCCGTGATTGAATGCGCTTAATTACAGAAACAGCTGGGGCAGATGGGGAACGCGTCAATGCCATTAGTAGGGAGATACTACGCCCAGTAGCATTGGTGCTTTTGCGCTCGGATACTAGTTACAGTTTGCACAGGGTCAAAACAACCGGGGACGAGGAAGTATATCATCTCAAAAACCAGAAGGTGGCTGGAGGCATTTTTGCTTATGATGGCAGATTTGGACGTTACAGATATATTTATGACATAAAAAGATGTTTTTCCCCAACTGCAGACAAAAAAGATGTCATCGTGGTAACAGAATGCTTCGGATCTGTAGGATGCCAACACCCTAGTGTGATGGAAGCCATTGCGCAGGAAATAATTAATCTGGCTGCGGAGAACAAACTTGGGATACTGATTTTGAACGATATACCACTTAGGTGTGAGATAGAGGCAAGGACCGCCCTTTTAAGGCACGGGAGCTTGTGATTACGGCACCATTATGCCGCAGGCGCCGCCTATTGTTTGTGCCTTTTGGTAGCTTGACTTGAGCGCCGAATAGCTCAGGCCCTGGAATGCGCCGCCGTGCGCGAATACTACGCCCGTGACGCTAGCTGGTTGCGATGCACTCACGTTTATCGTAAGCGCGACCTGGTTGTTGAACACCGAACTGACCGTCTTTGTCCTGTATACCACCGCGAAATTGCTGCTTCCCAGATTCACGGTTGTGCTTGAGAGGTTGTAAGGCACGAACTGGCTCTGGTTGACGTAGTCGGCGCCCATGCTGGCGTTAGGCATTGCGCTGTAGTACCTGAAGTATGCGTTGTTGTAGAGCGCCTTGTTGCAGTTGCTTGTGTTTGAGTAGAGGACGCTGAAATTGAGCATTAGCCCGTACAGGTTGTACTGCTTCAGCGCTATCGCAAGGTTTGCTGCTGTCTGGTTTATCGATATTGTTGTTGAGGTCGATTGCGTTGTGGATACGGATGTCGCCCCTGCAGCTATGGTTGTCGTGGCACTGGTTGTTGTGACGCTCTTTGTGGCTGAAGTCGAGGTTGAGTTGGATAACGTGGTCCACTCGCTGCTTATCTTGCCAGAATCCGGCGCTATCTGCAGGCTCGGGAAGAGAGGGGATATCTTGACCGTTACACTTGATGGCCCCATTGACTGGAGCTGCATCCCTATGTTTGAGTAGTTGGTACCTACGTTGAGCTTTGTTATGTTGTTGAGCGTCAATGTCACGTTCAGCAGCGGGTTTATGAATATTGGGAGCTTGCTTATGTGCACGTATGCGGTAGTGGTGCTTGGTGATACGCCCGCAAGCGATATGTAGTACTGGTTCGAGTTTATGCTGTAAAGGTTCCCTGCGCTTGTTATGTTCACAACCTGCGGGCTGTTGACCACGACCTGGTTTACCTGCAGCACGAAGTATGCGTAGAGCACCACCGCAACTACGATTATCACGACTAGCGCTATCAGCTTGGTCCTGGTCTTTGCGCCCTTCTTCTCCTGCGGGTGTTTCTTGTGCGTAGGGGGCTTCTCCTCCAAAAGGCGTTCCTGCTTTCCCTTCTTGCGCTTGAACAATGCCATCTGATCGCTATCTATTTATCTGAAAACATTTAAATACCAGACTGAATTGGCCGTGCAGGAATCCCTCGGGTTTCTGGGCAAACGTTAAGGCTATTATAATTAATCTGTTCATATGCTATTGGTGGGCATATGGCAGAGAACACACGCGCTGGCATTATAAGTGACATATTCGACATAATAAACGAGAGGCAGCAGATATCGTTCAACGAGCTCAGTGATGCATCCTTCAGCATGGGTATAGAGAAGGGCAAGCTGGAGAAGGTGCTTGCCGAACTTGAATCGATGAAGGTGATAGCATCGAGGAGCAGGGGAGGGGTGCTTACCTACTACCCGCTGCAGGAGGGGTCGCTCAGGAAGGTGCTCATAGTGGAGGACGACAAGAACATAAACAAGCTGATGGCGCTCTCAATAGGAAAGGGCTTCGAGATAGGCCAGATATACGATGGCGGCGAGGCTATGGAGTTCGTGAGGAAGAACAGGCCGGACCTGGTGATACTAGACCTGATGCTGCCGCACAAGGACGGCCTCGACATATGCCAGACGATAAAGAGCGACCCGAGCATAAGCGGCACGATCGTGATAATCGTGAGCGCGATGGACCCGACAAGCAACCGCTTCAAGGGGATCAAGTACGGCGCTGACTACTACATAAAGAAGCCATTCGACCCGAACGAGATGCGCAGCCTTGTGACCATATTCCTCAAGAAAAAGGGGAAGCGCTTCGACCCGCTCATAGACCTGCCCGACGAGGCGGGCATATCTAACGAGATAGAGCAGTCTATAAAGGCTGGCGAGCAGTACTCTATAGGCACGATAAAGGTGGGCGGCCTCGGCGACTACGCGAAGAGGTTCGGCTCGGACTCGGCTATGGTGATACTTAGGCTCATATCGCAATTGCTCCAGGACAGGGCGAAGAGCACATCAGACAAGGTGTTCGTAGGCTTCCTCGACAGCGAGGTGTTCGTCATAGCGGGGCAGAAGCGCAACATAGAGACCGCGGTGGAGCAGCTGCAAGGCGAATTCACTGCTGTGCTGCCGTTCATACTCCAGGACGAGGGCTTCAAGTCGATAAACCTTGACATAGAGGACCTCTTCGAATCCAAGGAGGTGCCAAAGCTCGAGCTCATCTACGAGGAATCGAAGAAGGAGAAGATACTCGAGAGGCGCAACCGCATACTGAAGAGCAAGGGGGCCTCGAAGAGCGACATAGGCTCGTACACCTATGACGAGATAAGGCAGATGTTCGGCAACGACGAGCTCGACATAAAGATAACCAGGGACAACAAGGACGTGAAGCTGCAGGTGAGCAAGGACAACAAGGAGGATGCTAAATAGGGTGTTTATGCTAGGGAAAAGGGCGCAGGTCTCCATAGACCTGCTTGTGTCTTACGGCATTGCCATACTGGTGATAACGATAGCGCTCTACACCGTGCTGCAGCTCGGGGTATTCAACTCGAGGCTTGCGCCGGAGTACTGCAACGCGACCCCATCCTTCTCCTGCGACGGAGTTGCGCTCACAAACAACGGCGTCCTCACGATCATATTCTCGCAGACCACTGGGGGCACAATGTACATAACTGGCGCGTCGTGCTCTGGCACGCAGAATTCTGTAACAGGAGGGCCGGGCTTCGGCAACGTGAATGTGCTGCCCGAATCCGTAGTGCCGAGTTATTACCCGGCCAACCAGCTGCAGAGCGGTATTGTGGCGTATTCGGGGAGCGGCACCAGGGTGACCTTGTACTGCTATTCTGGGAGCGGCGTGGCAAAGGGCAACATAGGCAACTCCTTTACAGGGACGGTGTGGATAAACTACACCTTGACTGAGCTGCCCAACACATTGCACACAGTCCAGCAGCTTGCTACATTCACTGAGAGATACTCCTCAAGCGCCGCGCAGCCCACGACCACCAGCACTAGCATCACCACAACCTCCTCAACAGCAACCTCCACCTCGTCAACTACCTCTTCGGTGGGCTCGACCACCATATATTATGTGCCTGTGACCCTGACCAATTCCCAGACATCGCCCACACCGAGCCCGTTCCAGGAGATGCTGACGATCAATAGCCAGAGCTACAGCGCGTATATCAATTCCAACTGGAACAATGTAGAGTTCACGACAGGACCTGACGGCACCGGCACTGTGCTGCAGGCATGGGTGGAATCCGGTGCGAGCAACGGCGCGGCATCCACGGTGGTGTGGGTGAACATACCCTACTCGATAGCCGCAAGCAGCACTAACACGATAAACATGGACTTCATGGGCGGCAGCGTCATGTCCCCGACAGGACCGACCGGTGAGGCCCCCCAGTTATCCACGCCTTATGCGCAAAACGACAACGGCGCAAGGGTGTTCACCAACTATTGGAATTTTGCTGGAACCAGCCTTCCGTCTGGGTGGACCTCTTCCAATGCCGTATCGGTAAACAACGGCGTGCCAATTCCTGCCGGGTCGGTTTATACAACAGCCCCAGTTTTTTCATCCCTGAATAATGTAGAGGAGATGTACGCGGAGTATACCTCTCTTAATAGCGCGGGCTATGCAGGCATAATGCAATCTAATGGGCAGGCTCCATCGGGAGATAATGGAGGTTCCAATGCGGAGATATTATGGATGACGAATCAAGGCGCGAATCTATATTATGTTTGGTCGGCAGATGGAACGGCAGCAAGTTACACTATTCAAAACGGTGCCGCATCCAGCTTTACCCCGTCATTGAATACCTTTTACGTGTTAGGCACCTTTGTATCCCCTACGACAGTAGGTGAAACTGTGAATTATGCCACACAATTATCGGCAAGCGGCACATACAGCAAAAATCAGTATATGATTCTGGGATATTTTGAAGGGAGCGCAAGCGGGTCTACCAGTATCAATCCGATATTCGTCCAATGGGTACGCACCAGGGCCTACCCGCCGAACGGTGCAATGCCTGGCGCCTCCTCTGGCGGCGTTGTAGGGGCACGCTACCCTGGAAGCTTCTCGGCGGAGTTCATGCACGAGAACGCGATAACAATAAACACGGCGAAGGTGCCGTCCAGCCAAACCGGCTTCCCGCTCCTCATCTCTGGGACATATCCCTTCCTTGCCAATACTGCGAACGGCGGAGATGTGCAGAGCGGGATAAACGGCTACGACATAGTTTTCGCAAACGACATATACGGGTTCAACGCACTGAACTGGCAGGTGGAAAGCTACAACGGCGCGACAGGCGCGGCGAACATATGGGTGAACACCCCGGTTAGCAGCACGGCTAGCACTGTAATCTACATGTTCTACGGCAATTCCATAATAAACTCATTCCAGAGCAATCCCGCAATGGTATGGAATGGCAACTACCTTGGCGTGTACCACTTTTCAAGCAATGCCGGTGCGCTCAGCGCTGCAGACTCTACCTCACACGGCGCAACCGGGACAATAACCGGCACAACCGCAACCTCGTCAGGCATCATAGATGGCGCAGGAGCGTACACCGGCGACGGCACCTTTATCGTTATTCCGAGCGCCAGCATCAATACCGCACTTGAATCACCGGCATGGAGCGTTTCGGAATGGTTCTACATGAATTCAGGAGGGCAGGGGCAGGTATTCGGCGCGGTACCCTATTGGAGTAATGGAGGGCTGGGACTGGGTAACAACGTGGGGAGCTGTGGAACCGCCTTCTGGGTAGTGATGGACGAAGAGCAGTGTGTTACATCAACTACGGCCCCATCAACAGGAGCATGGCATTACATGACATTGACGTACAACAATCTCAATTCGAACCTCAATGTCCTTTATATGGATGGGACTCCTGTCGCCAGCACAAGTTTCAACTGGTATGGCGCAGCACCCTCACAGCCATCGATGGTGTACGCCACGAGCGGGAATACTGCCAGCGTTGGGCAGGGAATAAGCGGGAATATCGATGAGCTCGAAATTTCCAATGCTGCGCTTTCTGCAAACTGGATCCAGACAGAGTACAACAACCAGTATTCGCCAAGCACATTCTACAGCATAAGTTACATATCATAGCGTGGTACGCCGTACCTCTCGGCACACTTCCAGGCCGGATTCGTCCTTTTTGCCATTTGATATTTATATTCTCCTGTTTTATATTACTAAATAGGACGGATAACAGGTGTATGCTTGAAATCGGTATTTGTTTTCATTTCCGCAATTATGCTGCTTTCACTAGCTGCGCTGGCCAGCGCCTCCTATGTGAACATAACAGAACCCTACAGAGTAACAATAATGCAGAACGGGAGCCTGTATCTAGGGAAGGTGGGTCCGGGACAGACATTCTATGTGACGATATCAGCTGCGACTACCAACAACACAGGCGCGCCAGTGGCGCTTGGATGGGACGAGCTTTTCGCGAGCTCTCTGCCTAGCGGATGGCTCACCCAGAATTCCCCGCTCTATGGAACTTACCCGTCCGTGAAGGTGACTGTCGCGGCACAGGCACCGAACGGCACCTACACATTCAACCTCACCGCAGTGAATTTCGGCAACTACTCAAAGGTCGGCGCGATAAGGATGCGCGCCTATGTGAATGTCACCCCTAACGTATTCAACCTCAGCGTCTCCCCAAGCATGATAAGCGCCGGACCGGGGCAGCCATACCCTGTCTATGTGACAATAAACAACACTGGCGTCTCTGACAGCCCATTCGTGATAACGGTGCACGGGCTTCCTGGCTGGAACATAAGCAAGACCGTTATAGCGCTGCACAGCACAGTGGGGCAGTTCGCCTATCCGATATACGAGAACGAGCCCAACGTCTACCACATGCAGGTCTATGTAAGCTCCATCTCGAGCCCGCTCATATACAAGCAGAGCAACATAACGCTAACAACTAGGGCTACGCTCGCAAGCGATTATTCCGCGCTGGGGCAGGGAACCCTGATATTCCCCATAGTCTATGCGCCCGCATATTCTGTGATGTACATAATAAGCCTCATAGCTAGGCATGTCTGATGCGCTGCGGTTAATTCAGACAGCCTTAGTTTTATTACACATCAGAAAGTGAGAATCATGAAGCAAAGCGGAAAGAAAGGGAAGGGGATGCTCGCCTATTACGTTGAGCTGGAGTCTGCACTGGACCTAGCAAGGTACGTGTCAGGGTATGGCCCAGGAGCATACGTGAAGGCTGTGAAGGAATCCTCGAACTACAGGCTCCTTGCGGGCGGGGAGAAGCTCGGCGATCTCAGGATTGTGTATTACTCTGATGTCAAGAGCATCTCGAATTTCCTGGTCTATAGCCCAGAGTCGGATGAGGGAGAGAGGTTTGAGCTCACCGATGCGCAGGGTCAGCCGGACCTGAGGTCATTCAGGGCGCCGATAATAGAGCTGCTCTCTGACCCGTACTCAAAGTCAAAGGACATGGGCAAGGCTGAAAAGGTGATAAAGGTAGAGGTGCGTGATCCGAACGCGCTTGCAAAGTCGATTGCAGGAATGGGCCGTGAGGACGAGCAGATGCCGAGGCTCTATGCCTTCCGCAGCAAGAACGACCACATAATAGGGACATTCGAGCTCTTCCACGAGTCCAACGCAAAGGTTTTCACATTCGCAAAGGTAAAGGAGAAAGGAACTTTCAGCGCGCTGGCCTACAATTATACAACGGACGCGGTAGAGTACGTGAACGGCTTCTCTGACAGGTCCGTGATCTACATAAAGGCGACAAACCTGAAGAGGCCATTCCCGTTCTTTTAAAAGGCCGGGCAAAAGAGAAGCTTTTTAGAGTAGATAACAAAATATGTATTCATGCCCGAATAGCTCAATGGTAGAGCGATTGGCTGTTAACCAATAGGTTGCAGGTTCGATCCCTGCTTCGGGCGAAGGCCTTAATTTACATGAGAAAAGGAGCATTCTTGCTTAAACAAATTTCATCATCTGCTTTTGTGCCTCTGCGGCTTTATCTTTTCCTTAAGCATTTGTTCAACACTTTTTCCCTCCCCATTAACAAGCGCTAGAACCTCCTTGGGAGCAACGGCTATCCTTTTTACTACCGCATCGGAGGGATTGCCGGCTAAAAGCAGATGAGCCACACTGTGGCCTCTAAATTGTCTTAACATGGTAGAATCTACTGCGTCTATTTTAATTCCAAGCACATCTATTTGGCCAGAATCGGATAAGAGCTCTAAGCAGGTTATCTTTAGCGCGTCTGCATTCTCTGCTAATGCCTCAAGCACTTTGGCTGAGCCATGTGTTATCAGAAATTCAACAACCTTATCACCGCCGCTTGTTTTC
>Ga0326728_10026236_pt1 | contig 10335 bp, 9 predicted proteins | sample MB3enrmetagenome_FD_207602 | JGI IMG/M metagenome (GOLD analysis project Ga0326728, IMG submission 207602) | Lab enriched peat soil microbial communities from McLean, Ithaca, NY, United States - MB31MN | ecosystem: Environmental > Terrestrial > Soil > Wetlands > Peat | place: USA: New York... | reverse complement strand
TCGTCACTCACTTCAAGGGCGCCTGCCGCTTCCCACATCGTCATCCCCTCCCTACCATCGCAGAGGTGTATAGCAGAGGGGGTCATCATTGTAAAGTTATTTGTGAGACGCTACACTAGCAGCGCACAAGTCACCGCCAAAGCGAACCAGAGCAAAGACGGCCGCAGCCGCCTCCAGAATCGCCGCCTGCCCTGGCGGCGGAAGAATTGACGCTTCTCCTCTGCTGAGAGACCGTCAATATCTTCCGGAAAGCCTATGTCACCCGGCCGATCTTTCCAGCGGTTAGCACCGAGGCTCAAAAAAACGCCGCTAAAGCCCGACGCCATCCAGACACGCTCCGTTTTGATTAGGCCTACAGCTATGGCGCTCAGGCCAAGGAACAGAAAAAGTTTCGTCGCATAGTCGCGGCCCCGCGCAAGCTCCCTAAACACTGACGACAACACGCCGAACTTTTCCTCACCCATCTTCCACCTGAACACTATCACGTTGCCGGATCACAGTGGAGCGAAACGTCCCTGTCGCGTGTCGTGATCCCCCTCCAAAGCCGGCATAGGGCCAAACTACCCCCTGAGAAGACTCCTGTATTTCCGGGCATCGGTCGAAGGATTGCGACAAAATGTCACCTGGGTGAGACTTCGCGAGAGGTTTGGAGGACCGTGAATGGCCGAGACCAGGCAGGGCTAACAACTCCTGTGCGGATTTGGACTCGTTTTTGATGGCATGGTACGCTGGCTCCTGATGAAAAGAACCAAGGTCTCCACCATGAACTTTTCGCTACCGCGCCCACTGCGGGAGCAGCTCGACAAGAAAGTACAACGCCTCGGGGCCTACAGCTCCACCAGTGAATACCTGCGGGAGCTCGTTCGGCGCGACCTGAAGCGAGATGCCATCGCTCATGTTGACGAACTCCTGCTCGAAGGTCTGGCCTCTGGACCGTCCGAACCTATCAACGAGGCGTGGTGGGAAGCCCGCCGTGCGGAACTCGCCCGTCACCGGCGGGAGCGAGCGAAAAAACATCGCAAGAGCGCGTGAGCCTCGACCTGACCATCAGGCCGCGGGCGCGGCAGGATATCACCGAACACACTGCCTATCTCGACGACCATACCGCCAACGCCGGCGATCGTTTCATCGCTGAGCTTGAACACATCTTCGACCGGTTGACGACGTTCCCAGCGTTCGGCCAACCCTGGCAAACTCCCACCGGCGAACTGACGGATATTCGCCGCGCGGTTTTGCCGCGCTTGCCGTACTCCGTCTTCTACCGGACATCCGCGACCACGATCGACGTGATCCGCGTTCTCCATCACGCTCAAGACATTCCTTCACTGATTGAGGACGTTTAGAGATCGGCGCGTCGTGCGAGGTTGTCTCCCCGGATCGCACGGTGACCGGCAGCGGCCCCAACGTCACACTTGATAAACCGGATTCCTGCGTACGCAGCGCCTCGGCACGCGGCGGCGGGCGAAGCCCGTACCGAGCCTGATCGGACGGCGGCTTCCACTCTTCAGCACTCTACCGGACGCGCTTGACAGGCCGTCCCTTTCCGTGCGCAGCATTCGTGCATGGACTGGAGCAGCGCTCATCTGTATCCCTTCATCGCTCGCCCCGGCGCACCACCCATCATCATTGGCCGCACGGAGGGCATGTACCTGATCACCCCCGATGGGCGAAAGATCTTGGACGCTGCCGGTGGGGCCATCGTCGCCAACATCGGCCATGGGCGGCGCGAAGTCGCGGAGGCCTACGCTCGTGCGTTGAGCGATGCCACTTATGTCGTGCCGCCGTTTGCAACCGAGAGCCGCGTTCGTCTGGTCGAGCGACTACGCGAGCGCTGGTTACCTGACGGCCTCACCCGGGCGGTGTTCACCAGCGGCGGCTCCGAATCCATGGATGCTGCGATGCGCTTAGCGCGGCAACATCATCTCTCGGCAGGACGTCCGCAGCGCTGGAAAGTGATCGGCCGCGACCTGTCGTACCACGGCACGACACTCGCCACACTCGCCATCGGTGGCCACACGAAGCGGCGCGTCGGCTTCGAACCGTGGTTTCCCGCGCTGCCGAAAGCGCCGGCCCCTTACTGCTTGCGCTGCAAATTGGGAAAGCGCTACCCGGACTGCGCTCTCGCCTGCGCCACGGAGCTGGAGCATCTTATCGAGCGCGAAGGCGCCGATAGCATCGCCGCCTTTGTCGCCGAGCCCATCATCGGCTCCACCGCTGGCGCCGTGGTGCCGCCCGACGAGTACTGGCCAAAGATCGCCGACATCTGCCGCCGTTACGAGATCCTGCTGATTGCGGATGAAGTGATGACCGGCTTCGGCCGCACCGGGCGCCGCTTCGCGGTCGAGCACTGGAACACCACGCCCGACATCCTGGTGGGCGGCAAGGGCCTGGCCGGCGGGTACGCGCCGATGGGAGCCGTCTTTGCCCGCGAGGAGGTGGTTGCACCGATCGCCGCGCGCGGCGACGAGTTGATGTTCTACACCTTCTCGGCGCACCCGGCCTGCTGCGCGGCGGCCGACACGGTGCTCGACATCATGGAGCGAGAAAACCTGATCGACCGTGCTGCTGAGATGGGACGCAAGCTGCGCCAGCGGCTGTCGGCGCTGGAATCGCATCCGAACGTCGCCGAGATTCGCGGCCGCGGCCTCTTACTCGGCATCGAGCTGGTTAAAGACCGCGACACGTTGGAGCCATTCCCGGAAGCGGACACAGTGACGCTGAAGGTGGTCATGGCCGGTCTGGCAGAAGGCGTGTTCTTCTATCCTGGCGGCAGCGATCCGGCACATGACGTGATTCTGCTCGGACCGCCGTTCATCATTGAGGACGAGCACATCGAGCAGATCGCGACCGGCCTCGTGACCGCGATCGACGCGGCGGTCGGGCGCGGGGCTGCGCGAAGCTGAACTGGTGCGAGCCCCTGCTCGACAATGCGCCGTGCACCGCCTCGTTGGAGGTTGCCAAAGCAAGAGAACGGAATCCGCAGATCCCGCACATGCCGCAGATTACCGGGCCCGATAGAGGTGGTGGCCAAGGGCGTGGGGAGCTTGCTGCGGGATCCGTTTATCACTTTGTCCTTCCTCGCCCTGCCGGTGATTCCCGCGCTCCGGCTCACGGATCGCGGGCTGGTAGACGTGGAGGGACTTCGCCTTGCGCCCCTGTTTGGAGAAGAATGACCGAAAGCGGCAGCACGGAGGACGAGTTTAATGAGCACACTTTCCGATCTGATCGAGCCCAACAATCTGCGTCTGCTGTTCGGGGCGGGGAGTTTCCTCAGCGATCTGGCGGAGGACCTGCGGGAGGACCTGTCCTTTGCCCGCATCGTCGGACATAGCATTCTGCCATCAGCCGCGGCCGCAGCGGTGCCGGCGAGAATCTTCCCACAACTTCGGCGGCGATCGATTCCTAAGCTGGAGGGGAAACGCATTGGCCTCGTCGCCTCGGGTGGAAGCGGTGCGCTGGCGTCGTTGTGCGGCGTCCGGCGGGCCTTCGAGGAAGCAGGGATCGAGGTCGCCGCGATCAGCGCTTGCTCGGGAGCGACGCTGTTTTGTGCGCTGTGGGCGTGCGGGCTGAGTGCGGAGGAGATGGCAAGGTTCTGGCTCTCCCTGCGGACAGACGAGTACGTCGATCCCGATTGGCAGGCACTGGCGCGAGCCGGGCTGCATCGTTTCCGGGACTTCGGCGGTTTCATACGCGGCACCGCAATCGAGCACGCCTTCCGGCGCCGGCTCGGCCGCCGCACGCTGGCTGACACCAAGGTGCCGCTCTACGCGGTGATGTGGAACGTCGACCGGAACCGAGTTGAATATTTCGGCACCAAATCGACCCCCAAGCTCCCCATCGCCACCGTCGTGCGCACGGCAATCTCGATCCCACTCTTCGTCGAACCGGTGCGCATCGGCCGCCACCTCTATGGCGACGGTGGGGTAGTCAACATTTTTCCCGTCCGACCCCTGGTGGATCTCGAGGAGCCGCTCGATTTCGTTTTTGGGGTCAACTGCTACTACCCGGAGAACTTCGCGGGTGAAAACGTCAGCGGCTGGCGCAAGCGGACCTGGGCCATCCTGCGTGCCATAGGGCAATTGCGCGCGTGCATCCACCTGGAATTGGCACGCGAGCAAATGAAGCTCCTCGGGCCGCGGCTGACCATGCTCCATCCGGTCCCGTACACCGAAGTGCGCGGAGCGAAGTTCTACGAGAGCTTCCTCGACCGCTCGCGCTGGCCCCGGTTTATGCGCCAGGGCTACCGCTGTGCGAGGCAAACGCTCGACCGCATGGCTTCCGGCGGTGGCGCCCCTGCGGCGTAAGCACGCTCAGAAATCACTTGGCAGGACCCGCTTCTTGTAGCGCCGTCACTCCGCGCGGAGTCTTGATCACACCCTGCCCTCTTTCTGTTCGGACAGCGTCCGCCAACCCAAGAGCGAGCGCGCCAGAGCAATCTCCACGCTGCTGAATTCGCCCAGAATGAGAAACCCGAGCAGGACCATGAGCCCGATGGCGCAGAGCTTGACGAAGAGCAGAGGACCGGGCGTGGGCCACGCGACAGCCGCCGTGTACGCCGGTACGCTGAGCACCACACTGCGCAGCACCGTTGCGGCGGGCGGGAGTAGCCCCCAGAGCCGGTGGACCGCGAGGAGACCCGCCAGGGCGCCCAACCCCGACAACAGAGTCGTGACCGACGCAGCGCCGAGCGGCCCGAAGCGCGGGATCAATAACAGGTGTCCGGCGATGGCCAACGGGACCAACGGCGCGGTGAGCGCCGACGTCCAGGCCGGCTTGCCTGCTGCGGTCAAGATAGTCGAGGTGACCGTAATGGTCGAGCGTGCCAAGGCACCGAAGATCAGTACCGACAGTAGCGGTGCGACCGGCAAGAATCTCGAGCCGAAGGTGAAGGCCACAATCTCCGGCGCTGCTCCGACGATGATGCAGACGAGCGGCAGCAGCCCGATCACTCCGCGCATTGCGTTGTTGCAGATCTCCCGGGGTGTGCGCCCGGCATGGTCGCGCACAGCGCGGCTGACCGCCGAAAGCAACAGCGGGCTGACCGCGACGACCAGGAACGCCGGCAACATCGCCAGGTTTTGCGCGGCGCCGTAGATGCCCGCTTGCGCGGCCGTCCCGCCCAGCATCTTGACGAAGAACAGGTCCAAGTTGCTGAAGACACGTAAGCTGAGCGCAAAGAGAAACAACGGCACGGCATATTCCCAGAGCCGCTCTAAAGGGAATGTGGAGCCACCGAGCAATGAGGGACGCACGTACACGCGGGCAACGGCAACTTCGATGACCGACGAGCCGATGATGCCCAGGATCGCACCCGACACAGACAGGCCAAGTTCGACCAACAAGACGATCAGTATAAGCCTCGATCCCCAGTGGGCTGAGGTAGCCAGCGCACTGTGCGTGAACTCGCCAAGTCCGACCAGGATCTGTCGGTGCACTGTCGCCAGAGCGACTGCCGGAATGCCGAGCGCAAACAGCCGCAGATAGATGACCAACCTTGGTTCCTTGAGCAGCACTGCGATGGGGCCGGCCAGGAGCCACAAGAGGAGTCCACCCCCGCCGCCCGCTATCAGCTGGAAGCGCAGCGCCGTCGTTCCCACCGGTCGCCAGTCGTGGGCTTCCCCAACGAACTTGATGGTGGCGCGGGAGAACGCCGACAGGATGATCCACTCGACCCACGTGGTTACCGCCGTAGCGAGGCTCAGCCAGCCATAGCCTTCCGGACCAAGCTGGCGCGTGAGGAAGGCGGCCGTCAGTAGGCCCGTCGGCACGAACAAGGCGTCCGCAAGCAGGCTGCGGATCGCTCCGCTCAGCTCATGGCGGGCACGTCGCACAGACGCAGGACGCATCAGATGGGGTGACCGCGATGGCGTCGCCCAGCCAACAGCACGCCTGGTCGGCGCTATCCGCTAACGCCGGCGCGGGCCGCCGTCGAGCTCGCGGCCGGTTTCGGCCACGGTGGCGAGGTAGTCGTCGTTGATCTGGATGGCAGCATGCGCCTTCAGGTAGTTGAGGAACTGCTCCATCACTTGACCTTTGCGGCGCTCCTCCGCTTGCTTGATGAGGTTCTCTTTTTCCGTCTGGAACTTTTCCTCGTCGGCGGGGATGCGCTCCTTCAGCACCGCCACCACGCTGCTCCCAGTCACATTGTACACGGCTGGCGCTACCGGTTTCTCCGGCGTCAGCTGAAAAGCAGCCTCCTTCAACTCCGGCGCCGAGCCGAGGTTGGGTATCGAGGCGGCCCGACGCATAAACCCCCCGGTCTCCTCGACCTTGGCATTGTGCGCCTCGGCGCTGTGCGTCTCGGCGCTGTATGCCTTGGCCACTGCATCGATGTCGGGATTTTTCTGTAGCTCGGACAGCATGGTCTCGGCCGTGCTCTTGGCTAACGCTTGTGCCCGCTCGTTGCGGACTGCGGTCTCGACACGGTCTCGAATCGCGGACAGCTCGGGAACGTGCGCCGCCAGTTTCTCCGCCACCCGGAACACAATGAATCCGTTCGGGGCATCGACCACCGGCCCGACCTCGCCGGCCGCCGCCGCAAAGGCGGCCGTGCTCAACTCAGGACTCCGTCCCAGCCCGGCGATCACCTCAGTTTGCGCGAACGGTGCCGGCGTCGCCACGCTCAGGCCGGCCGCCTGCGCGACACCCGCCAGTGCCTCAGCACCGGCGACCTTTGCCCGATCTGCCTCCGCGCGCGCGCGGGCGAGCGCGCGTGCCTTCTCCTGCTCCAGCTTACCGGCGATCTGCGCCCGCACCTCGTCGAGCGGCTGCGTGTACGCCGCCTCTTTGCTCTCGACCTTGATGATGTGCAGGCCGAACGGCGACTCGACGAGGTCGCTGGTCTCACCCGGCGCGAGCGAGAACGCGGCGCGTTCGAATGGCGCGACCATCTTGCCACGCGTGAACGACCCAAGGTCGCCGCCTTGAGCGGCGCTGGAGTCCTCGGAGTACTGCTTGGCCAGCGCGGCGAAGTCTTCACCCGCCTTCACCTTCGCCAACACCTCTTCCCCATGCGCGCGGACCTTGGCCTTGTCCTCGGCCGTGGCCTTGGGAGCGTAGCGGAAGAGGATGTGCCGCGCGTGCACTTGTTCGGGCTTTTCGTACTCGGCGAGGTGCTCGTCGTAGTACTGCTGCACCTCGGCATCCGATACTTGGGCCTCGCCGGTGAACTTGTCGGGAGTGTAGAGCACGTACTCGATCCGCACCCGGTCGGGCTCGCGGAACGTCTCCCGGTTCTTGTCGTAGTACGCCTGGACGTCCTGATCCGTGAGTTGTACCTCCGGAATGAACGAGGCAGCGTCCAATTTGATGAAGCGCAGGTTCACATTCTCGTTATCAATGCGGTAGCGGTCGAGCACCTCGGCTTCACTCACGTGCACGCCCGCCAGAATGAGGTCCTGCAGTTTCTTGACGAGCAGGTCCTCCTGTTCGGAGTCTTCGAATTCACCCGGGCTGATCCTGTTGGCCCGCAGGACGCTTAGATACACCTGTTTGTTGAAGCGGCCATCCTCCTGGAAGGCCGGCAGGTCCGCGATCGCATTGCGCACCTCAGCGTCGTCGACAGCCAACCCGATGCGCTTTGCTTCCTGGCGCATGAGGTTGGCCCGGATCAGCTCGTCCACCGCCTTGTTCTTCAGGTCCAACGTCTTCACCAATTCGGGCTTGAAGTTGTCCTTGTAGACGTTCTGATACAACCGAAGCAGGCTGTCGTAGGCGCGAATGAACTCGGCCGGCGCAACGGCGTCCTGATTGACCCGCACCACGAACTGCGCCTTCTCGCCACCAACGATGCCGCCCATGCCCCAGAAGATGAAGACAATCACGATGGCCAGGAACATGAACTTGACCCACGCGGCCTCCGCGTTTCGACGAATGAACTTCAGCACTGGGACATCCTCGGATTAGGGACCTTAGATGACCACCCCTACAAAATCAATTGCGTGTCCGACCCAGCGTGCAGAACGCGCGGCCAGTTCGTATTGGTTTTCTTCGGGCGGAGCCACTACAGATGGCCGGCGCCGCCGGTATGCTGCATGATAGAGCAGATGGAGCGCAGGGCGTTCGGCTGGACTGGGGTCCAGGTGCCGGTGATCGGTCAGGGCACGTGGCACATGGGCGAATTGCGGCGTGAACGTGAAGGCGAAATCGCCGCTCTCTCGCTGGGGCTCAACCTCGGACTCACCCACATCGACACCGCCGAGATGTACGGCAACGGCGGCGCCGAGGAGGTGGTCGCGGCGACCATTCGCGGGCGCCGCCGTTCCGATCTCTTCCTCGTATCGAAAGTGCTGCCACGGAACGCCAGCTATCGCGGCACCATCCGCGCCGCGGAGGAGAGCCTGCGGCGTCTGCGGACGGACTACCTGGACCTCTACCTGCTGCACTGGCCGGGCAGCCACCCGATCGCTGACACCATGGGTGCCATGGAAGCACTGGTGGCGGCCGGCAAGATCCGGTTCGTGGGCGTGAGCAATTTTGACGTCGACCACACGCGCGCGGCAATGGCCGCGCTGAAGCGCGAGCGCCTAGCGTGCAATCAGGTACTGTACGACCTAGCGACGCGCGGCATCGAACGCGACCTGATTCCGCTGTGCCGGCAGGAGGGCATCACCGTCGTCGGCTACACGCCGTTCGGTTGTTGGCCGCGTCCCGGCAGCGAAGGGCTGAAAGTCCTATCCGAGATCGGCGCACGCTACGGGAAGACAGCGCGGCAGGTGGCGTTGAAGTTCCTGACCCACCTCCCAATCGTCTTCACGATTCCGAAGGCGAGCAACCCGGAGCACGTCCGCGAAAATGCCGGCGCCTGTAGTTTTGCGCTTACGGAAGCAGAAACAGCCGCCATCGACGCCGCCTTTCCGGCGCCGCGCCGCCCGGTGCCGCTGGCGATGAGTTGAGCGCAACCAGGGGTCGATTGACACGAGGCCGCGTTCCCGGATAGCAGACTATCTCTGATGCCCAACGGGGAGTACGACATCGCGATTATCGGCGGCGGCATCGTCGGGCTGGCGACCGCCCTGGCGCTCAGTGAGCGCTTTCCGCTTCTGAGTGTGGTCATCATCGAGAAAGAGTTGCGCCTGGCCAGTCACCAGACCGGGCACAACAGCGGCGTGATCCACGCCGGCATTTATTACAAGCCAGGATCGTACAAAGCGAAGTTGTGTGTCGAGGGCGGACGCCGGATGAAAGCCTTCTGCGAGGCCAACGACGTGCGTCACGAAAACTCCGGCAAGGTGATCGTCGCCACGACCGAGGCGGAGCGCCCCCGCTTGATGGCGCTGTACGAACGCGGCACCGCCAATGGCGTCGAGGGCCTCGCGCTGATTGATCCGGCGCGGTTGCGTGAGATCGAGCCCCACGCGCGGGCCGTCGTGGCGCTGCATTCGCCGACCACGGCCATCGTCGACTACACCGAGGTCTCCCGGGCAATGGCGGCCAACCTGGAGAGCCGCGGTGTCGCCCTGCGCACCGGCACGCGCGTGCACGCGATCCGACGAGCGGATCGGTTGTACGTCGAGAGCAACAAGGGCACGGTCGCGGCGCGCCATCTAATCAACTGCGCCGGCCTGCATGCCGACGCCGTAGCGCGGATGATGGGCGTACGGCCCGAGGTTCAGATCATCCCTTTTCGCGGCGAATATTACACGCTACGTCGTGGCCAGGACCGTGTGCGTGGGCTGATCTACCCCGTGCCCGATCCGGAGTTCCCGTTCCTCGGCGTGCACTTCACCAAGCGCATTCAGGGCAAGGTCGAAGCGGGGCCGAACGCGGTCCTGGCGTTTGCGCGCGAAGGCTATCGGCGGACCAGCATCAACCTGGCGGAGATGCTGCAGACCGTGACCTACCGCGGCTTCTGGGCGATGGCCGCGAAATACTGGCACACCGGGATGCATGAAATGTATCGCTCCGTGAGCAAGCGCGCCTTCTTGCACGCCTTGCAACGGCTGGTGCCGGAACTGGAGGAGCACGATCTGGAGCCCGGCGGGACTGGGGTGCGCGCCCAGGCGGTTGCCCCCGACGGCTCGTTGGTCGATGACTTCAAGATCAGCGAGACGCCGCACGCGATTCATGTCCTTAACGCCCCGTCGCCCGCAGCCACGGCGTCGCTCGCTATCGGCCGCCACATCGCCGACTTAGCGGCCACGTCGTTCGGTCTGTAGAAACACCGGAAAGTTCTCATTCCCTCGTCGTCCGGGGAAGCGCCGATAAACGGGAACCACACCCTTCGAGACGGTCCCAAAAGAAGGGGCCTCCTCAGCCCGAGCGGTGTTGTTGTCGAATCCAAAGGAAAACCTTCCGCTCGCCCTTCTATGAGCGCTGCTGTCAAGTGGCGACGAA
>Ga0326728_10026235_pt1 | contig 10336 bp, 7 predicted proteins | sample MB3enrmetagenome_FD_207602 | JGI IMG/M metagenome (GOLD analysis project Ga0326728, IMG submission 207602) | Lab enriched peat soil microbial communities from McLean, Ithaca, NY, United States - MB31MN | ecosystem: Environmental > Terrestrial > Soil > Wetlands > Peat | place: USA: New York... | reverse complement strand
TTTTGGCCGTTGCGGTGGATGCCACTATCAACACGCCGGGTACGAGTACCAGCTGCAAGCCAAAGCCGCCATCCTGACGGAAACCCTGCAGCGGATTGGTCGCTTCGCGGTCCCGCCCGTCCAGGTCCATCCGTCGCCGCCCTGGCATTACCGCAATCGCACCCGCATGCAGATGCGGGCCGGCGCCGGCGCTTCCGCGAAACGGAAGGAAGATTCCGGCAGCTTCATGCTCGGCTATTTCTCCTTCGGCTCGCGCGATTGGCTGCCGGTGGAGCAGTGTCCGATCAGCTCCCCGCTGATCAATCGGGCCGTCGGCGTGATCTGGCAACTCGGCCGCAGCCGCCAGGTGAGCCACGCGATAGGGGAAATCGAGTTCTTCGTTAACGCCGCCGACGCCCAGCTATTGGTGGAGATCTCGCTTTCCGCAAAAAGCCGGGCGGTTTTCGCCGAGCCCGCTTTGGTGCAGTTCGTCGCCGCCCTTCGCGAGCAGGTGCCGGAAGTCTGCGGCGTCGCGGTTTTTCGCGCTTCCTCGCGCGGTCCGGCGGTTCACGAAGCCGTCCCCAAGAAACTGCGGCCTCTCTTCGGCGCGCAGGAATTGCTCTACCAGGCCGGCGGTTACGAATACCGCGTCAGTGCCGGTTCTTTCTTTCAGACCAACCGCTATTTGACGGATACGCTGATCGAGCTGGTGACTGCCGGAAGCGCGGGTGACACCGCCTTGGATCTTTATGCCGGCGCCGGACTCTTCACCCTGCCGCTCGCCAGGGCCTTTCGCGAAGTGACCGCGGTGGAAGCCGCGGCGACTTCGTTTCACGACTTGGAGCGCAACGTTCCGCCCAACGTCAAAGCCATTCACCAGTCCACGGAGGATTTTCTGCGCCGCTCCGGTGAATACCGGAACCAGTCGCTCGACCTGATCGTGGCCGATCCGCCGCGCGCCGGCCTGGGAGAGAAGACGGCAGCGGAACTGGGCCGGCTCCGGACATCCAGGGTGAACTATGTTTCCTGCGATCCCGCCACCCTGGCTCGTGACCTCAGGGTATTGCTGGCAGCGGGCTTTTGCCTTGAGCGCCTGGATCTGGTGGATTTGTTTCCCCAGACCTTTCATATCGAAGCGGTGGCCCATCTGGTGCGAAAGTAGGCGGTTCAACCCCGATAGGCGACATTTTCGATGACTGCGTAGAGTCTCTTGGGATCTATGGGTTTCGAGATATACGCGTCCATGCCCGCGGCGAGGCAACGGTCTTGCTCGTGGGTCATGGCGTGGGCGGTCATGGCGACAATCGGGAGATGGCGTCCCAGGCTGGCTTCCTGCTTACGGATCGCCGCAGTTACCTCGAGGCCGTTTTGCCGGGGCATTTCCAGATCCATGAGCACCAGATCGAAGGAGCGATCCTGGGCACAGGCCAGCGCCTCCATGCCGTCGTTGGCTATGGTGACCTGGTGGCCCTGTTTCTCCAGAAGCCGTACCGCCAGCACCTGATTCACGCGGTTGTCCTCGGCCAACAAGATACGGAGGGGTGGTTTCCCATCGTGCGCAGACGCTTCCGCCTGCGCTGCCACCGGCTTAAGCAGCCTGTGCTGAACCACACCGAGACGAACCGTAAAATGGAAGACGCTGCCGCGCTCGCGCGGGTTGGTCCCCACCCAGATGGTTCCTCCCATCATGCGAACCAGCCGGGACGAAATCGTCAAACCGAGTCCGGTACCGCCGAACTTTCGCGTGGTGGAGCTGTCGGCCTGGGTAAAGGCCTCGAAAATTTCCTCCCGCTTCTCGGGCGGGACCCCCACACCGGTGTCCGCCACCGAGAAGCGTAGCTGAACCTGTTGCTCGGTCTCCGCTTCCTTTTCCACCGTAACCGCGACTTCCCCCTCCAGGGTGAATTTCAAAGCGTTACCGATCAGGTTCACCAGCACCTGCCGCAGGCGGCCGGGATCGCCGATCACCTCCGCGGGAACCTCCGGTTGCACATCGCAAAGCAGTTCCAGCCCTTTTTCCTGGGCCCGGAAACTCATGCTTTTCATCGTTTCCCGCAGCAGCTCTGGCAAGTCGAAGCCGATCTTCTCGCATTCCAGTCTTCCCGCCTCAATCTTGGAGAAGTCGAGCACGTCGTTGATCACTTGCAATAAGGACTCCGCGGAACTCCTCACCAGGTTCAGGTCGTCCCGTTGTGGCTGCGAAAGCTCCGTCTCCAGCAGCAGGCCGGTGATGCCCAGGATGCCGTTCATGGGCGTGCGGATTTCATGGCTCATGGTCGCCAGAAAGACGCTCTTGGCGGAACTAGCCGCCTGGGCCGCTTCTTCGGCGCGTTTGCGCTCGGTAATCTCCAGCCGCAGGTCTTCCGACAGGGCTCGATACTGTTGCGCAATACGGTTGGCAACCTCGGCTTGGTTCTCAAATAAGGTAAGAATCATGCCGAGGGCGACAAAATACTTCGGCAGGTCCCAAAGAGCTATCTCCTTGGGAAGACCCAAGTGCAGGGCCCCTACCGTCTCGGCGACGGGGTATACCGCGGCCCACGCCAGAAAGGAAACCGAAGTAAGTATGACCCCCGGAGTAAACCGGCGGTGATGCTGAAAATAAAGCAGGCCCGTCGTCGCAAAAAAGGCTGCCAGCAGGAAATCGATGCCATATTGTGGTTTGTCGGCGGCCCGATAGATCACCCAGACGCCGGGAATAATCCAGGGCAGGCTAAGCAGCCAGATAGTGACTTTCTTGCGGTCGTAATACTTGATGCCCAGAGTAATCGAGGTCGTCATCGCCACGGCCACATTGCAGCGATAGAACCACGGATGCTGGAAGTGGAAAACCAGGCCTGTCCAGTAAAGGACGGAAGGTAGAACCGACAAAAAAATAAAAACCAGACGCCTAGCGGCGGTCACGCACGCCTTGGCGACCGATAGATAGAAACTGGTGCCCGCTACGATCAACGTGGAATAGGCCAGCCACATCTGCAAGGCCGGCGAAATCAGGCCAAAGCTGAGCAAGGTGGCCGCGGTAAAGTGCACCAGGACGGCAATCCAGCCCACCACCCAGAGTCCCACGCGCTGCTGGCGTTCACGGAAGTATAGCCAGGTAAACAGGGCTACCAGAACCGCCATCACAAACCAGACCACAAGATGCTGCAGCTGCGGAGACATTAAGACCTCGTCGCTCCCTACCCCGTTCCCGGCCGCGCGCAAAACGACGGGCGCCGGCAGTCGTCCGGCCCTTCGGGCACACGAACACGGCTCTGACTGGACTATCGGCAGGTTAGGGACGGTCCTTTAGGCGTAGATTGCGATGGAAGCAGCGGGCTTCAGCCTTTACTCCTCTGCGTCCTTTGCGTCCTCTGCGGTGAAAGGGTAAGCTGTGCTCCTAACCGCCACTCACGGGAGAACCATTATGACCCAATCGATCCCGGAGCGTCTGTCGCTGGCCAGATACTCGTTTGGCGTAGGTGACCGCTTTGCCCGTCAGGCTAAGGCGCAGCTTCGCGCCTGCATGCTTGCCGCGCAGCACGGCGTGGAGATCGTTCCGGTCTGGAACAAATCCCATCGCGAACATTTGATTGTTGGCTCCGCCCCCGGCAGTGTCCGCACCGCGGCGGAAGCCGCGGTCTGCGAACTCGGCTGGACAAAACCGTTCCATATCGACGCCGACCACGTCACGCTGGAGACGGTGAACGGTTTCCTTGAAGCCAGCGACTTTTTCACCATTGACGTTGCCGCTGCCATCGGCACGCCGCCGGCAAGCGCCGACGCAGATCGCTTCCTGGAACGGCATCCGGAACTGTTGCGGTCCATTACTCTGCCCGGCCGGGAGCGCCCCCTGGCTATGGCGCGCGGTCTGGCAATCCAGATCGTCCGGAAATACCTGTTCGCGGCGCAAACGGCGGGCTGCATCTACCGCCACATCGCAGCCGCTAAAGGCCCTGGAAATTTCATTACCGAGGTCTCGATGGACGAAACCGACCGCTCGCAAACCCCGGAGGAATTGCTGGTAATTCTGGCCGCGCTTGCGGATGAGGGCGTCCCGGTGCAGACCATCGCTCCCAAATTCACCGGCCGTTTCAATAAAGGCGTCGACTATGTCGGCAATCCGGAACAATTCGAAACGGAGTTTCGCGATGACCTGGCGGTAATCGCCTATGCCGTGCGCACTTATCCGCTGCCGCCGGAGTTGAAGCTGAGCGTCCATACGGGAAGCGACAAGTTCTCCATCTATCCCGCTATTCACTGCGCGATCCGTGATTTTGACGCGGGCGTGCATGTGAAAACCGCGGGCACCACCTGGTTGGAAGAGATCATCGGCTTGGCCGAGGGCGGCGGCGAGGGTCTCGCGCTGGCGAAGGAAATCTACACCCATGCCTACGAACAGCGCGCGGAACTTTGCGCGCCTTACACCGCTGTGATCGACATCGACGCCGCGAAGTTGCCCCGGCCCGCCGTCGTAGACCAATGGACCTCGGAACAGTTCGTCAATACCTTACGGCATAACCGGCAATGCGCCGCGTATAACCCCAGTTTCCGGCAGTTGCTGCACGTAGGATTCAAGATTGCTGCCAAACTTGGCCGCCGCTATCTGGAAATGGTAGACGCCGGTGAAGAATTAATTGCCCGCAACGTCACCGAAAATCTCTACCAGCGGCACATTAAGCCAATTTTTCTGGGGAAACACTAGCGAGCAATTTGGGAATTAGGATTTCGGATTTAAAAACCTGCCTGGTATGTCTAATGAACACAGTTGGGCGCTAGTGGTAACCCGCTTGACCCCACCCTTGAGCGGTCCACCGGGAAGTGTGGGCCACCCAGGTTTGCTACTGGCCACTGACCACCGCCGTTAGAAACCCAAATTTTGCTTATCCCGTGCTGCTATGAGCGGTCTGTCCACGCAGCAGGTCCAGGGCATGGGGCAGAAGGTCAATCACCGCGGCCAGCGATTCGGCGGCGGCTTTAGGACTTCCGGGCAGATTCAGAATCAGTGAGGTGTGGCGAACCCCGCAGACGCCCCGGCTGAGGGCGGCGAAAGGGGTCTTGTTGGCGCCCTCCACGCGCATCCGTTCCGGGATGCCCGGCACAAGGCGGTCGCTGACGCTGGAGGTAGCTTCAGGCGTGACATCGCGTGCCGCCAATCCCGTCCCTCCGGTGGTAACCACCAATTGGACCCGGTCGCACCATTCGATCAGGGAATTCTCTATGGAAGTTTGATCATCGGGCACGATTTCGCTGCCCACGATGAGGAAGCCTTTGGCGGCCAGGGCCTCCCGCACCGCCGGACCGGATTGATCGACGCGCTCGCCGCGATGCGCCGAATCGCTGATGGTCAGCACCGCTGCCGTAGGGGAGCTGGAGTCGTGGGAGGGATCGGGCATAGCCTCAGCTTTCTTCTTGCTCGCGGTCACGATTGGCTTCGTCCAGCAAGCGCAACCCTTCCATCAGCAGCCCTTGCGTGGAACGGGTGGTAGTCTGCTCCTGGCTGGACGCGGAAAAATCGATTTGAAAAGTGCCGGTGGGTTCCATCCAGGTCAGCACCTTGTAGACAGCTTCATCCCCGGAGGTCCCCGCATACTGCGCATGGCTGATCTGGCCCTCGGTAAAGAACAACCGGCAGACCTCGCCGTTTCTAGCCAGGGTCAGCGCGCAGGTTTTGCGGCCCAGCTCCAGCGACTGCAGCAGGTCGATGACGCTCATCTGCGCCAGCGAGCCGCGCACCTTGGTTTCATCCGGCGCTTCCCGCGCCATCTTCTCCAGGGCAATCTTGTCCAGGATGCGCTTGATCCGCGCGATCGCGTCGGCGACAAAAAAGGGCTTCTCCAGGAAATCTTCCACCACCTCGCGGAGCGGCTGGAGCCGTTCCAGGTCGCTGCGGCTGGCTACCAGCATGACCGGAACGGGTGCGGTCGCCGGTTGAGATTTGAGCGCTTCGACCAGCTGGCGGCCATCCATCTCGGGCATTTGCAGATCGGTGACGACCAGGTCGGGCGCGGCTTCAACGGCCTTGCGCATCGCTTCCGAGGCGCTGGCTGCCACCGTGACCCGGGCCAGCGGGGCGGCGGCGCGCTCCAGCAACCGCAGCACCAGAGGATTATCGTCTACCAGTAAGAGATTGGGCTTGCTGGACATCTAGTAGCAATTTGGATTTTTGAATTTTGATTTTTGATTTGCAGAGCGCTTTGCCGCACATTATAAAGATATTGCCGACGTCCGTTTTGGTTCGTGAATCGGCGCCGATCTGTGTAAATCTGCGGCTGCCTGCTCCTGAAATCAAAATTCGAAATTCGAAATTCAACATTCTCCTTCGCTCTTTCTTATCTGCCGGTACGTACGTAATCGCCGCTCTTCCCGCCGGTTTTGCGCTGGAGCACCACTTCGCGGATAGCCATGCCCTTATCCAGCGCTTTACACATGTCATAGACCGTCAGGGCGGCAACGCTGGCGGCCACCAGCGCTTCCATTTCTACCCCCGTAACCGCCGTGGTGGCGGCCTGAGCCCGAATCCGCACGCCATTCTCGCACACGTCCAACTGGACATCAACGTGGGAGAGGGCCAGCGGGTGACACATAGGTATCAGCTCTGAAGTGCGCTTGGCGGCCTGGATGGCGGCGATCCGCGCCACCTCGAACGGATCACCCTTCGGATTTTGCGGCAGCGCGTGCATCACGCGCGGCGACATTTCGACAAAGGCGCTGGCCTCGGCCGTGCGCCGGGTGGCGGGCTTGGCGCTGACGTCAACCATGCGCGCCCGGCCGGAAGCATCGTAGTGGGACAGTTTCTTAGGCATCATTTCTTCAAGAGAATACTGACTCTTTCCCCTGCCTTGATCCACTCGCGATCGGGAGGGACTACCAGATAACAGTTGGCCTGAGCGGCCGCCGCGATGTCGCCCGAGCCTCGCCAGGGAATGAGCTCCACCTGGAGCTGTTCGAACTGCCCCGTCAGGCGGGCGGGCAGAAAGCGCGTCAAGCCGGTCTTCGTTTTCACCTCGGACTGCAGGATAACCTGGTGAAACAGCAACGGCCGGATCTCGGCGCCGCCCAGCGCCTCGAGCACCGGCCGCACGAACAGCTCGAAGGTAACCATCGTCGAGATTGGATTTCCGGGCAAGCCGAAGAACATTTTGGCGTTGCCGGTGGTGGACGGCACGCCGCCGAACACGATCGGCCTGCCAGGCTGGATATACGTTCCCGTAAAAAAGAACTCGGCCTTCATCTCCGCCAAGACCCGCTCTACCAAGTCGTACTTGCCAACCGATACCCCCCCGGTAATCAGCAGCAGATCGAAGCTGAGTCCCTGGGCGATCGAGCGGTGCAGGCCATCCGGCTCATCCGGAGCAACGGGAAGGACGTGGGCGTTGGCTCCGGCCGCCGCTACCTGAGTTGCCAGGGAATAGCTGTTTGAATTCCGGATCTGGTGGGGCCCGGGAACAGCGGTTATCTCCACCAGTTCGTCGCCGGTAACCAAAATCGCCACCCGGGGCTTCGCGTATACGCGCAAATCGGCCCGGCCGACACTGGCAGCCAGTCCCAAGGCAGAGTAATCCACGCGTGTACCCGGGGCGAGGAGACGATCGCCCAATTTGGCCTCGGCGCCCCGTGGTACCACGTTTTCCCCAGGCGAGACGCCCTGCTTGATCAGCACCAGGTCGCCCTCGCGATCCGTGTGCTCGATCATCACCACCGCGTCGGCGCCGGCAGGCAGCGGCGCGCCGGTCATGATCTCCGCAATCTCTCCCGGATGGAGGCAGAGCATCCGCTCCGGCGCAGTTCCCGCCCTGATCTCGCCGACCACCCGCAAACGCACCGGCAGACTCGCCAAATCACGCGATTGCACCGCGTAGCCGTCGCGGATAGAACGGGAAAAAGGGGGTAAGTCGCGATCGGCGAGGAGCGGCTCGCTCAGCACCCGGTTGCCGGCTTCAAGCAGGGGTACGGTTTCCATACCAACAGGCTGCAGGCAACGGGCATGCGCCTCGACAATCTGCCGGGCATCAGCGAATGGGAGAACGCTCATAGAAGTGGTCAATCTACCATTTAATCGGGTGATCCCAAAACATCGGGTGATCGGGAAATATCGGGTGATCGGGTGATCCGGTGATCGGGCGATCTAAGAAAGAACTGTGTTCGGCTGAAAGATAATCGTGTCCCCCACTGATGCCAGCGCACCTGGTTTTAAAGCACCCGATCACCCGATCATCACCGGATCACCCGATGAGAGCTACTTCCTTTTATTAGTCTTGCCGTAGCTGGTTTCGACCTTGCTGCCCAAGCTGGCCAGCAGGGCCTTGGCTCCCTCGGCATTGGGTCCGTTGGGCGCCAGCTCCAGATACTTGTTCAGACCGGCCGCCACCTCGGGCGGCGCGGTCATGGTTCCGGTTTTTTCGTCTACTTGCGCCTTGCTCAGCAGGTTAATGGCTCTTTGATAGTAGGCGTCGGCGTAGTTGGGATTGGCGGCAATCGCCTGATCGAAGGCTGCGTTGGCGTCCTCCAACTTACCGGCGTTGGTCAGCACGGCGCCCGCATTAAAGTAGTATTTGGCCGCATTGGGGGGATCGTGCTGCGCCGCCAATTGGTACTGCTGGACCGCGTCTTGCGTCTGGCCCAGCCGGGCGTACGCGGTTGCCAGGTTGTTATTGTACCGGCCTTCCCCCGGCTTGAGTTCCAGCGCTTTTTTCAGGGCTGCGACCGCCTCTTGATAATGGCTGGTTGCCGCAGCTTTGTCCGATTTGTCGGCGGCGCGGCGCCCGGCATTCAAATGGGCATCGGCGAGCTGCGCCCAAAGCAGGTCACGCGTAGGATCGGTTCGCGTGGCCTGCGTCATAATGGTCACCGCCTGGTCGAAATTGCCGGCCTGGGAGGCGGTCCGAGCCGCCGCCAGCATATTGTTCAAACCCTCGATCTTCTGGCTTTCCTTGGCATCCGCTTCCCGTTTGGTCTTTTCCTCCGCGCTCAATTTCGTCTCGGCAGCGGCGGCGGCCCGGGCCAGATCGAAATCCAGCACGTTCTCCTCGCGCGCCTGGGTGACGGGAAACCCTTTGACGGAGTCGAGCACCTGCCCGTCTTTGGAGAGCGTTACGTCATAAGTGCCGGTAAGCACGCCGATGGAGAAGTATTGTCCCTTGCTATCGGTCTTGAAATTGTATTTGCGGTGGGCATCGGTAGCGTTGAGTTCAACCATCGCCCCGGCAATCGGTTTGCCAGCCGTATCGACCGCTTTGCCTCTCACGACCGCCATCTGGGCCCAGGTAGGAATGACAAACACAACCGTTATAAGAGCAATGGTGAGTCTGGTCTTCATGGTCTCGTCTCTCCACAGACCGTATTAAAACTGCTTATAGGATGTCGGTATTGTAGACCACAACCTGATTTGCAATTTGTGATTTGTAATTCGCCAAGTGAGTCAGGAGGCAAACTGCATATCTCTCGCTTCGCCCTCGGGATGACAATTCAAAAAACCAAAGCCAGGTCCGGTTCACTTTGCAAATTGCAAATTGCAAATTGCAAATCGTTCAGGGTCGCCACGGATGGCGGGTCTGTTCCGTTTCCCATTCCGTTTCCTGCTCTTCCGGGACCGGAATTTCATCGCGAAACAGCAGGCGCATCAAGGGCGGGGCCAGCATGGTCGTCGTGGCGGTCATGAAGATGACGATGGCGTAAGCGCCTTGGGAAATCATTTTCGTCTGTAACCCGACCAGGGCCACGATCAGCGCCACTTCGCCCCGGGGCGTCATGCCGACTCCCACCCGCACCGCCGCGCGCCATCCTTGATGAAGGACCGGCAATCCGCACGCCAGCACTTTGGAGACAATGGCGAGCAGGCTGATAACCACCGCCGCCACGACAATCTCCCGATGGAACACGTGGAGGTTCAACCGCGCTCCCATGGTAAAGAAGAAAAAGGGCGCGAGAAATTCATTGATGGCGTCCGCCCGGGATTGCAGGTTCCACTCCGGCGAGTAATCCGCAAAGACCAGGCCGGCAAAGAAAGCTCCGATGATAGCGGCCATCCCGATTTGGGTGGCCGCCACGGACAATCCCAGACAGATCGCCAACGCCAGGATCAAAGGCGCATTGTGGGTGGACATGCGCTCGACCCCAGGGCGAATACGGCGCACCAGGCGCGGGCCGTAGAAGACCATGAACAAGGCAAAGCCCACCGCTTCTGCCGCCACGACACCCAGATGCCACCAACGGATGTGGCCTCCGGAAGCCAGTCCGGCAACGATGGCCAGGATGATCATCCCCAGAATGTCGTCGAAAACCGCCGCCCCCAGGATGATTTTTGCCACGCGCGTACCCAGCAGGTGCAGATCCGAGAGCACGCGTGCGGTAATGCCGACACTGGTTGCGACCATGG
>Ga0326728_10026231_pt1 | contig 10337 bp, 10 predicted proteins | sample MB3enrmetagenome_FD_207602 | JGI IMG/M metagenome (GOLD analysis project Ga0326728, IMG submission 207602) | Lab enriched peat soil microbial communities from McLean, Ithaca, NY, United States - MB31MN | ecosystem: Environmental > Terrestrial > Soil > Wetlands > Peat | place: USA: New York... | reverse complement strand
TTGACTTCCTGGATGCGGAGCGCAGCTACCGCGCTACCCAATTGGCCTACCGGCAGGCCTTAGCCACCTACATGCTGGCCATCGAACAGTTGCGAGAAGTCGTTGGAACGAGGAAACTGCAATGAAAGCTACAAAAGGAGGTCCGACAGGGCTGGCGATAGCTCTCCTTGGGCAGGGATTGGCGAGGAGTGGTCTGAACAAGTGGGCGCGGACCTGAAAAGGGCAGTTTACGCTACCTCGGCGCGAGAATTGCATTTCCGGGACGGGGTCTATAAAATCGAGTAATGGGTTTGGCCCGGCTTTTTGAACAAGTAAGGAGGTTCGTCATTTGATCCGCAAAAGATGGTCTGGCTATCAAGTATGGGGCGGGGTTTTACTTCTTGTGGCAGGGGTGTCGATTGCCCGCGGCGGGGCAAGGAGCAAGACAAATGCCGTTGACGATACCGCCCTGGACGAGAAGATTACCTCCTTCGTCCGCGCCCGATTTGGCATCCCGGACACGGTGAAGATAACCGCCTCGCCTATTCAGGCGTCGAGTTTCCAGGGCTTCCTGACGTCCACAATTACTACGGACGACGGCAAGCAGCAACGGAATACCAGCGTGTTTCTCACCAACGACCACCACTATTTGATCGTGGGGCAGCTCTTTGCTCTGGGTAAAGATCCCAAGAACGAGATCATCCATCACATCCATCAAGATTTAAAGGTTCCTGAAACCACCACCCTCACCGTCGAGCCATTCCATGACTCCGGTATTCCCAACTTCCTGGCAGTTACGATTGCAGCGCAAAGCGACAAGGGGAAACAAACCGAGGATTTTTACGCTACCTCGGACAAGCAGGTGTTCGTGATGGGTAAGATCCTCAACCTGGGCGTGGATTTGCGGCGCGAGGCGCTGCGAACCATGGCGACCGTCAACCAGCCTTCCCAGGGTCCGGCGCACGCTCCGGTGACCATCGTGGAATACGCGGACCTGGAGTGCCCGATGTGCGGGAAGCTCCATTTGTTTCTTGAAGATGACCTCCTGCCCAAATACGGGGACAAAGTTCGACTTATCTTCAAGGAATTCCCCTTGGTTCAAATCCACGACTGGTCGCTGACCGCCGCCATTGCCAACGAGTGCGTCTACAAGCTCAAGCCCGAGGCTTTCGCACCTTACCGCACGCTGATTTTCCAGAACCAGAGCACCACCAATGCCGCCAATGTCCGCGACAACCTGCTCTCTTATGCCGACCAGGTGGGCGTGGACCGCTCCAGTCTGGCAGGTTGCCTGGATTCCAAAGCTTCGATGCCGCGCATTGACGAGGGGACCAACGAAGCGAAACGATTGGAGGTTCAAAGTACGCCAACCTGCTTCATTAATGGGCGAATGCTGGTCGGATTCGTTTCCCCCGACGCTTATTACAAGGCCGTCGATGCAGCTTTGCAGGAAGGCAAGAAGGGAACCAAATAGCGAAGCGCGGTAAGCGGCCGGTGGCCGCACCATTCAACTCTCGCTCACTTTTCCGGACTCACTGGCCAGCGCGATGTCCTGATTTGGAGCCGCGGCGGCTTTCAGGGTTGTGAACGGGCCGCGGAGCCAAAAGCCAGGCGCCCGCGCTGCTGCTTCGTCTTCACGGCTCGTGAAGCGGTCTATTTCGAAATTGGGAGGGAATATGGCAACGAAGAAGGGCATCCTGGCCTCAGGCATAATTTTCCTTTTGCTCCTCAGCGTGCGAAACGTCGCGACAGCATCCGGCCAGGGGTTGTGGGGGGATCGATCGCGCGAATCCCAAGAGCGGCTTGGGGCTGAAAGGCTTTTGGCTTTGCTGGATAACGATCGGGTTAAAAGTTACTTGGGGCTGGATGGCTCCCAAATTGAACGGCTACGCCAGATCGTACTCGATACGGAGAAAGCTAATGTGAAGGTCCAGGCCGACATCCAGGTGCACAGCATTGACCTCAAAGAAGCTCTCCGAGCCGATAAACCCGACCGCGATGCGATTCTGAAGAAGGTGCAGGAAATTTCGGACCTTCGCGGGCAGTTGATGAAGAGCTATGTCGAGGCGATCCTGTCGGCTAAGGCAGTTCTTTCCCCGGAACAACAAAGGAAGATCGTGTCTTTCATTGAAAATCGGGGAGAGGGCGGCCCGGCGGGAGAAGAACGGCAAGGCATGCGCGCCTGGCCGCGACCCCGACAGGCAGCGCCGTCCCAGCCTCCCCCCACGCACCCGGGCGAACCGCCGGTGCAGTAAACCCAGGGAAGCCTCTCACGCGGGAGTGACCGCGTGGAGCAACAAAGCACCTTCTTGCTTGAAATTCCGCATTTGCTCTGCGTCGCGGAACCAGCGCCCGGTGTAAACTTCCGGCGTAGGCGAACGGTCGGGAATGCGGCGGTTTTCCACCGCTGCGAATCCGGCTTGACGGAAAAGGTCCTCCCACTCCTCCGTGGACAGTAAACAGGTCGGCACCTTCAACTGCCCGCCCCATTGGTGGCAATGCGGATTGTCGCGGTAGTAGTTGATGAGAATCCAGGCCGCGCCGCCCGCTGAGAGCACACGGAAGATCTCGCGGACGCCTTGCGTGGGGTCGGGCCAGTAATAGGCGGACTCGACGGAGAGAACCTTAGTGAAATGGCCGCTATCCCAGGGAATCGCATCGACTCCCCCGCGTTTGAAGACGGCATTAGGCAGCAGCGCGCTCAGAGACTCCGCGCGCCCCAGCATCGCATCGGAGACATCCATTCCCGCCGCCACACCCGCGGAAACGAGTGGCGCAATCCTGCGCACCAGCCAGCCGGTTCCGCAGCCCACATCCAGAATTTTGTCCTTCGGATCAAATTCGATGAGCGCCAGCATCGGCTCGACGATCGGAAGATGAGACTGCTCCATATCGTCGCCGCGGCCCGCTTCCGCCCAGCGGTTGAATTCCTCACGCAGGTGCTGCTCGAGCGATGGATCAGTCATGTCTAGGCTGGAACCGGTTTGGCGTTTTGAATCGTGACTTTTGGTTCACCCGCCGGGACCGGGATGGGCAAGCCATGTTGGCGAAGTAACTCGAGGTGTTCCTCTATGCCCCACTTGGACTTGTAGAGACAATCTTCGATAGAGTTGCCAACGCCTGTAAAGCCTTCCAGGTCGGGAGAGTAAAAGCCGAAGAAATTGGGGTCCTCGGTGGCTTCAATCACAAGTGAGTATTTCATGTCGATCATCGGCGCTCACCTCTCTTGATACCTGCCGCTTTCAGTATTGCTGCGCAAGTCCCGGTTGGCACCTCTTTCGAACCATGGTAATCAACCCGGATCAGGTTATCCATTCCGGGCTTGTAATAGTAGCGAATCGAGCCTTTTCCCTTCAGCAGTCTGAATCCTTCGCGTTCCAGTAACCGCACTAACTCGCTGAACTTCATGAATGCAACCTACTAGCTCTGCACTTTCGTGAGCAACTCCACGAATTTCTGCTCCCGCTCGCCCTGATCGAATCCCAGTTGTTTCTCCAGAACCTGCGTTGTATTCATCGAGCAGAACTTAGGGCCGCACATGGAGCAGAAAGCGGCGTCCTTATAAGTTTCGTTGGGCAGGGTTTGGTCGTGCATGGAGCGGGCCATTTCAGGGTCGAGAGAAAGGTCAAACTGCTTGTTCCAGTCGAAGAGGAAGCGCGCGTAGGAGAGCGCGTCGTCGCGGTCGCGAGCGCCAGGACGGTGCCGCGCGACGTCGGCGGCGTGGGCGGCAATCTTGTAGGCAATGATACCCTGCCGCACGTCGTTCTTATCCGGGAGCCCGAGGTGCTCTTTAGGGGTCACGTAGCAAAGCATCGATGCGCCGTGCCAGCCGATCATTGCCGCGCCGATCGCGGAAGTAATGTGATCGTAGCCCGGCGCGATATCGGTGACCAGCGGGCCCAGGGTATAAAAGGGCGCTTCGTGGCACATCTCGATTTCCTTGTCCACCTGGAGCTTGATCTGGTCCAGAGGAATATGCCCGGGGCCTTCGATCATCACCTGCACCTCATACTCCCAGGCCTTCTTCGTGAGTTCGCCCAGGGTCTCGAGCTCGGCAAACTGCGCCTCGTCGCTGGCGTCCGCCAGGCAGCCGGGGCGCAGGCCGTCGCCCAGGGAAAAAGAAACGTCGTATTTCTGGAAAATCTTGCAGATTTCTTCGAAGTGCGTATAGAGAAAATTCTGCCGGTTATTTTCCACACTCCACTGTGCCAGAATCGCCCCGCCGCGGCTGACGATGCCGGTGATGCGTTTCCGCGTCATGGGAATATACTCGCGCAGCACGCCGGCGTGGATGGTCATGTAATCCACGCCCTGCGCCGCCTGCTCCTCGATGACTTCGAGCATGAGCTCGGGAGTCAGCTCGCGCACGCGCGACACACGCGAAAGGGCTTCGTAAATGGGCACCGTTCCGATGGGAACAGGACTGTGGCGCAGAATCGCTTCCCGGATCTCGTGAATGTCGCCGCCGGTCGAGAGGTCCATGGCCGTATCGGCGCCGAAATGCACGGCAGCATGGAGCTTTTCAAGCTCCTGATCGATGTTGGAAGTGGTGGCGGAGTTGCCGATGTTGGCGTTGATCTTGCACTTCGCCGCAATGCCGATGGCCATGGGCTCAAGCTCGAGGTGTCGGACGTTGGCCGGAATGATCATCCGCCCGTGAGCGACCTCAGAGCGGACGGTTTCCGCGGGAAGATTCTCACGCTTGGCCACATACTCCATCTCTTCCGTAATGGTTCCCTGACGCGCGTAGTGCATCTGCGTCACCACGGGCCCCGAACGCTTCTTCACCCAGTCACTCCGAATTGGAGGCAACATAGAGTTCTTCTCCCACCTAAGAATTCCGGCTTGTAGCGCCGTCCTTCAGCTCAGCATAGTGGTGCCGCCCTGAAGGTCAGCGCTGCGACGTCATCCCTGAGAATTCAGTTTAGCGCCTGTCGGGGCGTGCCGCAAGGTTGCGGGCCCGTGTAGGGGCGGGCCCTTGTGGCCGCCCTGGGCAACCACAAGGGTTGCCCCTACGAAATGCTGCGCAGAGGCCTAAGTCTGCGCGGCCCCACTCTCCGCGCTCTCGGTGAGCAGCGCCCTGAGCCCCTCCGGCGAATTCACCGGCGGCAGGCACGAGGACCCGACACAGACCAGCGCCATAGGTGCGTCGGCAAGGGGTAAATTCGGCAACGTCGCGGCGAGCCCTGGAGGAAGTTCGCCGTTCTTTATCACCGCCGGCGGAAACGCGAAGACTCGCTTGTTCGCGCGCGGCGTCTGGTAGGCAGCGGTCAACAGCTCGGATGTCCGCTCGTCTTTGGGCTCTCCGATCACCACAACTTCCAACGGGGCCTCCAGGTGGTTGAGCAACGCCAGGCCGTAGGTCGAAGCAAACAGGCCGTAATCAGCAGCCTTCGACGCAAACAGAGCCAAAGTCTCTTCCGCCTTGGCGCGAAAATCCACACGCTCCGCAAGGCTGGCCAGGCGGTCGAGAACAAGGACCGCTACAGAATTGCCCGCCGGTGTCGGAGAATCCTGGAAGGGTTTTCGAGACATCGTGAGGTTTCCCAGCCGGTCACTCAAGTCGCGAGCCGCGTCAAAGAAACCGCCATTCTGTTCGTCCCAAAAGCGACGCAAAGTGGTCTGCATTAATTGCTGGGCGCGGTCAAAGTAGATAGGAGCGCCCGTGACCTCGTACGCGTCCAGCAACGCGGCGGCCATTAACACCTGATCGTCAAGCAATCCCTCGACGCGGGCCTGTCCATTGACGAGGCTGTGGTACACCCCCTTTTCGGGATCGTAAGCCTTGGCGAGAAGCAGATCGAGCGCAGCCAGCGCCCGATCGCGCGCCTCCGCTAAGCCCAGAACCTTGAACGCCTCGAGCAGGGCGGAAATCATCATCCCGTTCCAACTGGTGTAAATAGTCTTGTCCACAAACGGCGTCGGCCGCTGGGCGCGCGCTTCCCTCAGCTTGGTCTTGGCCCTCGTCAGAATTCCGGCGATTTGTTCAGGCTTCAGCTCCAGGCGCGCAGCAATCGCTTCCAGGGGTTGGTCAACGAACAGCACGTTCTTGGCCGGGTTGTGTTGCATTTCGCCTTGAGGCTCGATGTGGTAGTAGAGCGATGCCACGTGCGCTTCGAGCGGGTCAAGAACGGCCTGGGTTTCTTCCAGCGTCCAGGTGAAATAGTCGCCATCATCTTCCAAACTGTAGTCTGCGTCCTGGCTGGCGTAGAATCCGCCTCGCGGATCGGAAAGAACATCCCCCACGAACGAAAGAATGCCTAGGGCAATTTCCCGGAAGAAGCTATTTCCCGTTACGTGATAAGCGCGCAGGTAGTTTCCCAGCAAACCTGCGTTGTCATAGGCCATCTTCTCGAAATGAGGCACAATCCAGCGCTCGTCCACCGCATAGCGATGAAAGCCGCCCTCCAGTTGGTCGTAAACCCCTCCGCGTCCCATCTGCTCGAGGGTGTTGGCGACTACGGCCAGCAAGCCGGCCTGGCGGGTTTGGAGATAAGTCTCCAGCAGTAAGTCGAGGGCGCCGGGGTGAGGGAACTTGGGGGCGTTGCCGAACCCGCCGAACCGCGCGTCGTACATTCCTTGGATACTTTCGAGGAGCGCGTCGAGAACCTCTTTGCCTGCCGGCGCACTGTCACGTTGGAAACGCTCCACCCCGGCCAGCGCTTCGGAGATCTTCTGCGCGCTCTCCAGAATTTGCGCCCGCTGCGCTTTGTAGCTTTGTGCCACAGCTTCCAGCACGCGCCGCATGCCCGGGCGGCCGTATTGGTCGTCGGGCGGGAAATAGGTGCCGCCGTAAAACGGTTTGCCCTCGGGCGTGAGGAAGGCCGTCAGCGGCCACCCTCCTTGCCCGGTCAGAGCGCTCACGGCAGTCTGATATCTTGAGTCAATATCCGGCCGCTCGTCGCGGTCCACCTTTACCGCCACGTAGTGCTCATTGATCACACTGGCAACTTCCGGGTTCTCATAACTCTCCCGGTCCATCACGTGACACCAGTGGCACCAAACCGCCCCGATATCCAGGAGAATGGGTTTGTCCTGCTCGCGAGCCTGCGCGAAGGCCTGGTCTCCCCACTCGCGCCAATTGACCGGCTGGTGCGCGGCACTGCGCAGATAAGCGCTTGCAGCTCGCGCCAATTCGTTGGTGGATGAGTTAGAGTTCATCAAACTCCGTCGGAGGCTGGAAAATGGAAACTGGAAAGTGGAAACTCGTAGCTTTGCCCGACGGTCTTGGCGTCATGCTAACGTTGAAGTCACCATTTTCCATATTCTATTTTCCAGTTTCCCTTTTCCCGCAGTCACTGCACGCGTGACGACCTCGGCGGTTCCTCTTCAGGTTGCACATCGTCCAGCGGTTTGCGTCCCGCGAAGCCCTCCTCGATGCCGTGCCAGTATCCGATGCGCTCTTCGCCGAGCTTCCAGCAGAGATAAACCTTCTCGCCTCGCCGCAGGCTTGGAAAGTCCACCAATCCCGTATCGAGATCCTTCACCACGCATCCGGTTTGTTGAATCTCCTCCACCGTCCGGCTCAACTGCTCGGCAATCTTTTCGCGCTGAGCTTTCTTGTGGTTCAGCTCCGCGAAAGGCGGAAGCGAGCCGCCCAGCATCATGATCCGCAACGACGCGTTGGAGATATCGGCAGTAATGCTGTCCAAGGCCTGTTTCTGCTTGCGCGCCTCCTCGAGAAACTGCTCGATGGCGGGCAACAACTCTTCGGCTTCGTGGCGGTCGAAGTATTTTTCAGCCATGGAAGTACAGTCAACAGTCAAAAGTCGAGAGTCGAAAGTTAGTCGCTCTTTGAATTCTAATCCTTACCCTGTCGCCCCGCGAGTGCCCAGTGGGTGTTAACTCTTGACTTTCGACGCTCAACTGCAGTTCAACATTCGCTCCAGCGCTACGCGCGCCCAGCGCTTGGTCTCCGGGTCCACCCCAACCTGGTTGACGACTTCGCCTTCCACCAGGCTTTCCAGTGTCCAGCAAAGGTGCTGCGGCGAAATTCGATACATCGTGCTGCACATGCACACGCAATCGTCGAGAGGAATAATCTTCCGGTCCGTATGCTCAGCCGCCAACCGGTTGACCAAGTGAATTTCCGTGCCCACAGCCCATTGGCTTCCTGCCGGCGATTCCTCGATTCGCTTGATGATGTATTCGGTCGATCCCACGTCATCCGCCAACTGGCAGACTTCCCAGGAACACTCGGGGTGAGCGATGATGCGGATGCCGGGATGCGCCCGGCGCGCGCTCTCGACGTGTCGGGGCACGAAGCGCAGGTGCACGGAACAGTGTCCCTTCCACAAGATGACGCGCGCTGTCCGCATTTCCGCTTCGGGAAGCCCGCCTGCTTCCGCGCGAGGGTTCCATACCGCCATCTGATCCAGTGGAATGCCCATGCGATAGCCGGTGTTGCGGCCCAGGTGCTCATCGGGTAGAAACAGAGCTTTCTCTCCCCGCGCCAATGCCCACTCCATCAGCTTTTTCGAGTTCGAGGACGTGCACACGGCGCCGCCGTTCCGGCCCACGAAAGCCTTGATGGCCGCCGTTGAATTGATGTAGGTAACGGGAACGATCTTCGCGCCGGTCGCCCCGTTCAATTCCTCCCAGCAGGTTTCCACTTGCTCGAGTTCGGCCATGTCGGCCATTGAACAGCCGGCGTTCAGATCGGGAAGCATCACGACTTGGTGGTCGGCGCTCAGGATATCCGCGCTCTCGGCCATGAAGTGCACGCCGCAAAAGACGATGTACTTTGCTTCCGGCCGGGCAGCCGCCAATTGGGAGAGCTTCAGTGAATCGCCCCGGAAATCGGCGAACTTCACCACCTCATCGCGTTGATAGTGATGTCCCAGGATCACCAGGCGCGACCCCAGCGCCGCTTTCGCGCCGGCAATGCGCTCGTCGAGTGCTTGCTCCGAAAGTCCCACGTACAGTTCCGGCAGGGCATTAAAAACTGCTGTCGCCATTTCGATCCCTCAAACCATTCTAACCTAAGACGCATCGGGGAATCGCGTCGTAGGGGCGGCCGTTGTAGCCGCCCTCGGGCAACCACCAGGATTGCCCCTACAGCCGTGCGTTCCCTCAGCCCCCGATGTACACCATCGTGCGGTCCGGCTGAACAAAATCGGGCTCATTGATGCGGTGCCCGGGCTCTTTCTGGTAAACCGCATCGCTGAAAAATCGTCCGATGTCGCTGTCTGTTGCTCCGGTGCGAACCAGGTGCCTCACGTCAAACTCTTCCATCGAGAACAAGCACGTGCGCAGCTTTCCGTCGGCGGTCAGGCGGATTCGGCTGCATTGCCCGCAAAAGGGAATTGAGACCGGCGCGATGATTCCAATTTCACCCTGCCCATCCCCAAAGCGATACCGCAGAGCGGTTTCGCTGGGAGAATGCCGAGGGATCTCGACCAGCGGATAAACCGGTGAGATAGCCGCGACGATTTCCCGCGCGGTTACCACCAACTCGCGCTTCCACGTGTGGTCGGCGTCCAGTGGCATGAACTCGATGAAGCGAAGGACGATGTCGCGTCTTCGAGCGAGGCGGGCAAAATCCACAATCTCATCGTCGTTGAACCCCCGCACCAGCACGATGTTCACCTTGACAGGCTTCAACCCTGCCTCGAGTGCGGCATCGATTCCCGCCATCACCTTCTCGAGCGAACGCGGTGTGCGCGTTATGCGGGCAAACTTTCCTGGGTCTAGCGAATCCAGACTTACCGTGACGCGGGGTGAGCCTGCGGCGGCAAGTTTCCCCGCCATCTCCGGCAGAAGATAACCGTTGGTGGTTATGGCGATGTCTTCGAGGCCACCGATTTGCCGAAGTTGCGCTATGAAATCCACCACGCCCGGTCGCAACAGGGGTTCGCCGCCCGTAATACGAACCTTGCGGATCCCGAGCCCCGCAAGAACCCGGCTGAGCCGTAGAAACTCATCCCAGCTCAGCAAATCGCGGTGCGGAAAATAGTTCTTCGGATCGGCGGACTTGCAGTATACACAACTGAAGTTGCATCGGTCCGTCACCGAAATGCGCAGGTCGTGAATGTCGCGGCCGAATTTGTCTTTCAGTGCCATCGCAGAAACGCCCCACAGACGCGTAGCGCCGACGTTTAGGCCGGCACGTGCCGGCCTTCGCTGTCATTCCGAGCGCAGCGAGGAATCTTGCCCTGTTTATTATTCCAATGCGCAGAACGAGATTCCTCGCTGCGCGCGGAATGACACCCATCCCGTACTGCTACGCCCTAAAAACAAAAAGACCTACACGCGTTTGGAGTAGGTCTTGTTCTCCTTTCCAAACACGGGAGGCGGCTCGATTTCTCAAGTCACCCTATCGGCCCGCAAGGCTTGGGCTTGTGTTGTGCCTTTAGCTA
>Ga0326728_10026230_pt1 | contig 10338 bp, 9 predicted proteins | sample MB3enrmetagenome_FD_207602 | JGI IMG/M metagenome (GOLD analysis project Ga0326728, IMG submission 207602) | Lab enriched peat soil microbial communities from McLean, Ithaca, NY, United States - MB31MN | ecosystem: Environmental > Terrestrial > Soil > Wetlands > Peat | place: USA: New York... | reverse complement strand
TATGGTCAAGGGATGATTGGCTATTCCAAACGCTTCGGGACGGCGTATGCCGACGCCATTATCGGAAACTTCGGGACGGGCGCCATATTCCCCACCTTGCTAAGGCAAGACCCGCGCTACTATCAGAGGGGAAAAGGGAATTTCTTCCACCGCTTCGGGTACGCCGCCATGCGGATTGTCATCACGCGCTCGGACTCGTCTGGAAAAACTCAGTTCAATTTCTCCGAATTCCTCGGTAATGGCCTGGCCGCAGGCCTTTCCAATGCGTACCATCCCGGCCCCCATACGCCCGCAAGCAACGTCAACGTTTTGGGCACACAGGTTTTGATGGATGCCCTCGGCTACGAGTTGAAAGAGTTTTGGCCGGACATGCGTCGTTTTCTTCTGCGCGGCAAGCACAAGACGTAATCCCTCCCCCGATGGATTGACCCCAATCGTTAAATAATGTAAATTGTTTTCAATAAGATAGAACGGCAGAAAACTCCCTTGCGGTTTGACGCGTCAAATGAGGTTGCGGGGGAGAGCCGCAAAGCGGGCTAGAGGGCAAGCCTCACTGTACCAGTGGATACGCGTGGAGATTACTGAGCTGATGATTAACCGAAACCCCTGGCCCCGCGGCGCCGCGCTGCTCGTCCTATTCGCCTCTATGCTGGGTGTGTCTTCTCATCAACTGCTGGCACAAGCACAGGAGGCAGGGCAGGCCGCCCCTCCAGCTTCATCACAAACCCCACCGGCGTCCCCGCAAACTCAACCGGCCACACCACAAACCAAATCCGCGAATGATCCCGGCGCCACCCCAAGCACACCGGATCCAGCCTCTCAAACTCCAAAGAATGATCGACTCTTCTATGCCTTGCCCAACTACTTAACCGTGGAAAAGGTTGCCTCCCTACCTCCACTTACCACCACGCAAAAGTTCAAGTTGGTGGCTGAGGGCACTTTCGATCCTATCGAACTCGTTTTCATCGCCGCACAATCTGGCATCTATCAAGCCAACAACACGGAGCCTACCTTGGGGCAGGGGTTTCGTGGCTATGCCAAGCGCTACGGATTAACGCTTGCCGACGACACCGTTGAGAACTTTATGGTGGGCGCCATCTTCGCTTCGGGGTTGCGACAAGATCCGCGCTACTTCCAATTGGGAAGGGGAAAGTTCCTCCACCGTGCCGGGTACGCCGCCCTGAGAGTTTTGATCACCCGGTCGGACGCGGGGAAAAATCAATTCAACTTCTCTGAAATCCTCGGTAGTGCCACAGCCGCAGGCATCTCGAATACCTACCATCCCGGGCCCTGGACGATGCGTACCTCCCTGCCGATTTGGGGGGAACAAGTTGGGTGGGATGCCGTCGGTTACGAGATGAAAGAATTTTGGCCGGATATTCATCGCTATCTTCAGCGCCGTATGCACAAGAACTAGTTTCTCAGAGCAGTGGCGAGCGGCGCTGAAGAACAGTGACGAGTGACAAGTGACGAGTGGCGAGCAGAAAAGGCTGAAGGACAGTTCGACGAGAAGATGAACCGACTTGCTGTGTCAGAAGGTTTTTCAATGGCCCGATGAGCCGATGGACCGATGACCCGATTTAGTGGTCCGGGCGGGTGGGGTGCAGGATACGGCGGATTTCGTGGCCGTATTTCTCGGCGATGCGGAGGCCGATGCCGGGGACGGCGAGCATTTCGCTGTTGGTGCTGGGGCGTAACTTAACCAGTCCGGTCAAAGCGCGGTCGGTAAAGATGCGGAAGGCGGGCACGCCGAGCCGCCGGGCCTCGGACAGCCGCCACGCTCGCAACGCCTCTTCCAGTTCCGGGTTGGGTTTCGCCTGCGGCGCAGGTTGAGACCCTTGCGCAGAACGAGTACGCGCTCGAGCCGGACCCGGCGACCGCATTACCTCCTCCAATAGATCTGCGGATGGCGGAAGGCCCGGCGGCCGAAAGGCGTTCCGGTCGGGGCCAGCGCCGCTGGCCCCGGCCTTTTTCTTCTTGCGCTTGCGGTGGGTAGGCGGCTCGCGGTCCTTCATCACCAGCTCGAGTGGAGTCTGCGCGTCCACCTGCAAGCCAGCGCGCGTCAGCTTGGCGGTGCGATAGGGAACCTGCCGCCCGTTCTTCTCGAAAACCGCGTCATCCAGGCGCACAATTCCCGCGCGGGCCATGCCTCCCAGCAAGTCTTCAAAGTCGTCGCGGCTCATTTCCTTATGGGGAAACAGTTCCGAGTAGAGCTTGCCGGTGGATTTCGTGCCGACGGCGCGCAACTCCGCCGCCACGCGCACCAGCGCCGCGTGCTCCGCCGCCGTCGCGGTGCGGAAGCGTTGCGCGCTGCACTTTGCCGGCGCGCAATAATCGCAGATTCCGCAGGGCTTCTCGCCGTCAGCGAGGTCGCCGAAATGGCGCACCACGCTGGCCATGCGGCACTGATTGCTTTCGGCGTAGCGAATCATGCGCTCAATCTGCTCGCGCTTGTGCTCGCCCTGGGCAAGGTAAGGTTCCAGCCAGTCGCCGTGGCCGCGGCTGACGTTCTCGGCGAAGTCCACCACCGCGCCGCCGTGCGTCCACAGTTTCTCCAGAGCCCTGTCAAACACCTCGGGATCCATGAGCAATTGCTTCTGGAGTTCGCGCTTCTCCTGGGGCTGGGGCTCAAGCAGAGCGTAAATGCTCTGCAAAATCGCCGCTTCGGGATAATCCCGCTCGAAGAAGAAATCGTGCGTGTAGCGGTCCGCGTAGGAATGCATCAGAAGCGCGCGGCTGGGCTGGCCATCGCGCCCCGCCCGCCCGATTTCCTGGTAGTAAGCTTCAAGGCTTCCCGGCAAGGCGGTGTGGATGACGGTGCGGATGTCGGGCTTGTCAATCCCCATGCCGAAAGCAATGGTCGCCACGATGATCTCCAGCTTGCCGGCCAGGAACTCCTCCTGCACTTGCTTGCGGCGCTCCGCATCCAGCCCGGCGTGATAGGCGGCCGCCGCATGGTGGGCGCAGAGCTCGTTGGCCAGGGATTCCGCTTGCTTGCGCGTGGGAGTGTAGACAATCGCTGGGCAGCGCTGCGGGTCGGCCAACAGTTCTCGCGTGAGCTGGGATCGTTCCGAGGGCGCAATTTCCACAACTTCAATCGCGATGTTGGCGCGCCGAAAGCCGTGAATGAAGCGCGCCGGCCGCAACAGCCCCAGTTGCTCGACGATATCGTCCTGAACGGGCGGCGTGGCGGTGGCGGTCAGCGCGATGACCGGCGCCGGCCGCAAGCTGGGCACGTACTGGCCCAGGCGGCGGTAATCGGGACGGAAGTCATGCCCCCATTGCGAAATGCAGTGCGCCTCATCAACCACGATCAGCGAAACTTGCCGCTTGGCGAGCATTTCCGGGAAGCCCATCACGCGGAGCCGCTCCGGGGCGATGAAAAGGAATTGCAGCTTTCCGTCCAAGTAGTCGCGGCAAGCTTGGCGCGAGTCCGTCCGGCGGCGCCCGGAATGAATGCACTCAACGGCAAATCCGCGACCCCTGAGCTTGGCCACCTGGTCTTCCATCAAAGCAATGAGGGGACTGATGACGAGCGTCGTCCCACCGCGCGCGATGGCCGGCAACTGATAGCACAGCGATTTCCCCGACCCCGTAGGCATGACCAACAACACGTCACGCCCTTCGATCACGGCACGACACACGGCTTCCTGATTGGGGAGGAAGGTATTGAAACCGAAAGCGTGGCGCAGGAGCGCCGCAAGGTCGTCCAGAGAAGGGGAAAGCTGTCCCGCTGTCATACCGAGCCCTTCACGGTCATCTTGTGCTTCGACAGCATAAGGGCATCGGCCTCATCCGAAGCCGCCTTAGCAGCGAGATCCTGTGGCCCACGGTAAACAGAAGCGGTGAAATAATTCCGGGACGAGCAGAAGCATTGCACACAAAGGCGCAAAGGAAACAAACTAGTGGTTCTTTGCGCGTCTTTGCGCCTTGGCGTCTTGGCGTGAGATTGTTTTTTTCACATCCTTTGGCGCCGTGGGCCCCATGATGACGTCCGCTATGCGGGCTTTCGCGAGACCCTGACCATGGCGTGGCGGATAACCGCTTTTCGTCCCGCCGCCTTCTGCTCTCTGCCTACTGCTTACTTCCCTACGGCTGGGTCAGGAAGATAGGCAGTCCCAGCTTGCTTTCGTACTTTGGCAGGTAGCGTTGGGTGTCGTACATATTCGCGACATCCACGCGGCGAGGGCCCAGTTTAGGATCGGGGATGGGCTCCATGGCGTAACACCCCTTGTTGATCGCCGTCATCTTGCCGTGCTCGCCCTTCGCGATGCAATCCATGGCCATGCTGGCGAAGGTGGAAGCCACCAGTTTATCGACGAAGTCCGGGCTGCCGCTGCGCAGCTCGTAAGTGAGGTCGCTGACCACCGTTTCCTGCCCGCTCGCCTTCTTGATCTCGTCGCTCAAGTCTTCGCCCACGTTGGCCTTCTTGCGATGGCCGAAAGCGTCGGCCTCGCCGTACTCGCGAATCTCGTAACCTTCCCACTGGGCGCCTTCCGACAGGACGACGATGGAGTAATTGCTGGGGTTCTCTTTCTTATCCTGGAGGAGCAGTTCGATCATATTCTTCAGATCGAACTTGTACTCCGGGATGGCGCAGCGGATGCCGGAAACATATGCCGTGTAGAGCGACGTATAACCGGCGTCGCGTCCGAAGACGCGGAACACCCCGATGCGCTCATGCGAGCCCACCGTGGTCCGCTGCCGGTCGATGGCGTCCATGGCGCGCGTGATGGCGGTGGAGAATCCGATGCAGTACTCGGTGTTGCGCACATCGTTGTCCATGGTCTTGGGAATGGCAACCATTCTCATGCCTTCCCTGTCGAGCCGCGCCGCGTAACTCAGGGTGTCGTCGCCGCCAATCGCCACCAGGTAGTCGAGACCCAGCGCACCGATGTTCTTCAATACCTGCGACGTGATGTCGTAGACGACCGACGTCACGCCTTTCTTGGTGCTTTCCACCTTGGGAAAGTCACCCCCCGCGCAAACGTACGGGAGTTTTTTCATCTTCTGAGGATTAGTGCGCGAGGTGTGCAGGAATGTGCCGCCCGTGCGATCGATGGTCCGGGTGTTGTTACGATCGAGGGGGAGAATGTAGTGCGCGCGGCTGGCCGGGTCGTTCAAATCGACATGGGTCAGGCCTTCCCATCCGCGCCGGATGCCGATGACCTCGCAGCCAGCGTCGCTGGCTCGATAGACCACTGTCTTGATGACGGAATTCAGGCCGGGAACGTCGCCGCCCCCGGTGAGAATCCCAATACGTTTTGCCGCCATGATTGCTCCTTCAAATAAAGATTAGGTTTCCTCCAGTTTTATGAATTCCCGCTACTGGAGAATTTACGAGTTTACACCGCGACGGGCCGTTTGGGAACATGGTGCGTCAGAAAGGGTCCGGCGAACTGCGTCGGCGACGCGCCACGATTAGACGCCGTCTCATCAGGACGTGAAACTCTCCGGCAGGGGCGATGAAGCAGCACTCGCTGGGGCGGCAGGCAAAGGGCGAGTCTTGCCCACCCACTATGCCTCAATTCTTGCGCTGTGCGTACCAGCGGGAACTTCTCACCACGCCGAGACATTTTCTTCGAGCGACTGGAAGGGCTAAAGATTATGTGTGAAACCTCTGAAACACGATGGTTTTCGTACAGACGGGCTTCAGCCCGGCATTGCACCATCAACAAGCTATTGCCGCCTAAAGGCGGCCTCTACGAAAGCCGAGTCGGAGTCCGGAAGTCTTGAGACTCTGTCCCCAATTCACTGCATCAGTTCATACCAAAACGGGTCGTCCGGCTCTCCGAAGGTGTGATACCGGAAACCTTCCAGGTGCGGCGCCACGAGGCCCATCCAATCAGTGGGGGCAGTACAGAGCACGGAGCGCGGTGCCACAGTCTTCACCGGATCGTTCAGATGCCAATGGAGCGCGAAACCCGGAATCACCGCGGCGTGCAGATCGACCAGCAGGACCGCCGGCTTCCGCCCCGGCGCGTTCGGGGCGTACAAAGGCGCCGAGATCTCCAAGGTCGGTTCGACTTCGAGGGCCAGTTGTTGGGTGCGGAAGACGTCGCCGGAAGTGGACGGAGGCGCGGCCTGTCGCAGCAGTGCGCAGCACGACCGGAGACAAGCCAGTTAACGCGACCGGTACTGGTCTGATTGAGTGTTGCTGTCTTCAAAAAAAATTCAGTGTTATTCTCCGGTAACTTCGTGCTTAGGGGTGTGTGTTCAGCCTGCGAAATTCCCCGGCAAACTGGGGATGCTTAAATTTAAACACTATCGTTTTTTCGTCGAAGCTGGAAAGGGGAACTGCTACTCCTCCATATTGCCAAACGAGCCCCCCAGGAAGGGTGAAGGCCACTAAGACTCCTATTTCCGATATTCCGGTTAGATCAAGACTCTTTGAAACTAGGACGGCGACCAATGCGCCAATGAAGGCGCCAGCTACTCCCAAGGTTCTTGTCCTTGAGAGCTTGGATGCGCACGTCTGGCAATAGGGTGGGAAAACCTGTAGGTAGACGAACTCTCGACGTAAAAAGCCCGTCCAGCGCCTAAATTTTCTCGTGTCACTTTCGACAAGAGTTTTGTCGCTGGGGTTAGTTGCCAGACAGCTCACGCACATTAGTGGGAAGGTTACTGGTCCCCTCGCTACCGTGACTTCCTCCCAACTTGCGCTCATCGCAGAGCCATCCGAGCACTTGTATTGTGCACAGGGATGGTATCACTTTCAACGGTTGCGGTCGAGAAGCGTCGGCGGAGTGGTGTCCTAAATGTGTGTTGCTGCCGATCTTCTGGAATTACAAGTGGGCGCTAGCTGAAGGTCGGCTCTTTTCGTAATCCAGTTTTTGTTGTTCTAGCCAACATCTTTCGCTACAAAAAATACGGTTTGCTGCCGTGAAGCTTGAAAGGTACGTCACGTTGGGGCTTGGAGGTCTGGCAACTATCGCGACGTTTGGTATCTCATTCCCGCATCGTTCGCATTGCATGGGAGACTCCTATCGGTACCGGATTGGTTCCCTTCTGAGACAAGTTTAGTCTTGAATTCTTTGGGGGGGAAGAGTAAAAATATGAGCGTGGGAAAATTAGGTTTCTGACGGGTCTCTTGTCACCACAAGTCGGCAAGAGGGCGCGCCCCAACACCACGATGTGTTGCCGGGCGCTTTTTTGTTCTTAGAGGGGTACTTTGTCCTACTTTTTGATTCGGGAAACTCAATGTCGTTGGTTCTAATGATTCAGCCTTGAATGGAAAGGAAGTGGAACTATGGCAGACGACTGGGTGTCTAACTACAAGAATTCTCGCGGCCACCAAAAAGCTAAAGAGGCCACCAATGAAAAGCTTCTAGACATGGCGTCTGATCGAGCCGTAAGTACATTTAGAGAACTTTCGGAAAGGATAAAAGGGGACGTTGGTTCATACACCGGAGATGGATTTGCTCAGGGACTTACTTATGTTTTTGTTCCTGCAAAGCAGTTCATCGTTAGGAAGCCGGAATTCCCCTCTGTCACGTTGGACGTTATGTTAGAGGGCGTGACGATTGAATGCCGGTACGGTTTTAAGCCGGATGACACAAGTGAAAAAAAGTCTAAGATAGCGCGGTTTCGCTTGTGCGTGGACCTTCTGGGAAACATATATGTAAAGAGGAACGGGGACGTATATACGGATGCTTCCGAAATTTCCGAGGCTATTCTCCGTCCTGTTTTTGATTTTTTGGACTAAAAGTTGTGTCGTGTTCACGGCGGGCTGGCGCAGAGCGAGCGCAGTTCTTGAAGGATTTCTCTACTGTCATCATTCATTGGCATTCTCCTACGGGTGTGTCTATGGATTGTGGGCCATGTTATCGTGCTCATTGGGTAAGGTCGATATTTCGTTTGTGCTCCGGCTCGACTCGTCTTTTGGCAAGCCACCATATTACCAGCCGATATATGTAGCTGGATGCGAGGGCTACCGTGCAGAAGGCGACGGTGTCCAGGATTACGTCTAGCGGATTTAGACCAAACCATCTTTGCATGATGCCTCCTTATGCAAGCAAGAGTTCTTCCAACGTCCAAACGTGGTCGGTTAGGCCGCTCTCTATCGCTGGGGTGACCCGGAGCGTCGAATGGACGCGGCACAGGTTGAACCACGCCATATAGATATTCACGCACGCCTTCAGGTTCTCCAGCTTCTTGCTGTGGCCGTTGGTGAGTCGCACGAAGCGCCGAAGGTGCGTTCGCACGCTGAGGTTTGCCCTCTCCACGTAGCTGGTCGAGATTAGCCAGGGATCAGGATGCCCTGAGATGGGTGTCGGTATCGTCGCGATGACTTCGGCTGGCCCGTACCAGTCTGGCCCCGCCTCCTTCGGCTTGCCGTAAACTTTCACAAGCTGCGCGAAGTCGATGTCGGCTCCGAAGTTCTCTTCGACCGCAGCGAGGTAGGTGGGGAGCCCGTCAGTGGTCAGTTGCAGCCTTCCGTGGACCCGCTCGCTCAGGTCCTTGATGAAGTCCATTGCGTCCACGGCGCCGCGCTTCCCGACGCGGTAGGAGATTACCAGCTTGGTCCGCGCCTCAATTGCCATCCAGATGTAGGCGTCTCCCCACTCGGCCGGATCGTTCTTGTTCATATGATCTTCCTTGGTATGGACGAACGTCCAAAGCTCATCGGCTTGGACGATGTGTGCCGGCACGTCCTTGACGCGCTCATCAAACACCTTCGCGCACTTCTCGCCAGCGGTCAGCAGCAGGCCGAGGATCGTGGACTTGTAGATCCCGGTGAGACGTTCGATAGCTCGGATACTCACACCTTCCATCATCAACCTGAGAATCTCGGCGGCTTTCTCCAACTCGATCCGGTGGTCGCCCAGGGGCTTCGCTTGGGGTTCGGAGAACGTCGCGCCACAGGCGTAGCAGCGATAACGCTGGACTCGCCGCCTTCCGTAGAATCCAAATTTCTTGACGACTTTGTGTTTGCATCTTAGACAGGTCATATCGCCCTCCATGTGTGGTGTTTGAACCCGGCCCCGAAATGGGGCTTGACGCATGGAGGCGGACGGGCGTATAAACAGTAGTGGAGTTTGCTTCCATGCACAGGTTGCGGCTCCGAGTTTTAGGGCTTGCCGCTGTTATCAGCAGCGACAGGCCCTTTTAGTTTTAGACTATGATTCCCGCGTTCTTTCTTGCTTTTCTTCCACTGGTGGCGAAATCCACCGGTAGGTGTTGCCGCGAGACCCGCGAACACGCTTTGCGTCGCACTTCCCGTTTTCGGCGAGCCTCCGCAGTGTTACGTCCACGGAGTTTTTGGCATCTTTGGCTGTTGATCTGTATCCACCGCGAGTTATTAGGTATTCCACCTGTGACTTTGTGAGCCATTTGCTAGAGTAGTCTTGTAGAACACGCTCGCACGCCTCTGTCAGCGTACCCTCCTTAAATGGCTCCCTCCAAGCATACTCTGTCTCACGCGTGTCCTCTGCCGAAGCGATTGTCGAAATCTCCGGCGTTATCCCGGCCAGCTTCAGAGCCATACGAATAGCCCTCGTCTTTTCTCGGATGCGCCACTCCTCTCTTTCAAGCTCCTGTAGCTGGCGCAGTAACGCTCTGGTGGTCGCATCCACTTCGACGGACTCCTTACTTTTCTGTCCTATTATACGATATTCATTCGTACATGTCAAGTGGTTTTTTGCGTTCATGATTTACGACTCCTTTATCGGTTTATTAAGAGTTTGGTAAAGAACTCAGAATTAAGAGATTGGACCCACCAGCCTACGGTTTTTCCGTCCAGGAATCCCCCCATGCTTCTCATGTGCTGGATGGAGCGTAGGCGCTTTTTTACGACTGGATCAATAAAGCCTTGGAGTGCCCGTGTTTTGATTGTCCGAAAAGTCAGGTGCGTGAACACGTCGGCAGCCTGTAAGGGAATAGCGCGGCGCCTATCATCAGGACCGAAAGAAGCTATTTTGTGGCTTTCGCCTAGCTGTCCCCAAAGGGCGGCCTGTTTGTACCACTGAAGGATCTGGCCGGTAAACTTCCGGCCTTGGTCGAATACGAGTGCAACTTCTCCTCGATGCCAGTCCTCTCTTGCCCAGCGCTCGATGTGGAGAATGCAGAGCAATACGCATAGGGCGTAAGGGGTCCGTAGATTCGGATTGACTTGTTTTTCGACGCGCTCGATTGCCTCGTTAAAGTCTCCAAGGCTGACGCCAGCAGATACCTCAAGGATAGGATGTCGGGCGATGATCTGTGCAAGTCGTCTCATGCCTATCCGGTTGTTTCAGCAAACCACGATATGTTGTGGTCAGCCTTAGCTGAGCGGATTGGAGATCTCCGCCCGCTTCGGATCTGCTTATAGGTCGTGGATTTGTGCCCCGTTCCCAGACC
>Ga0326728_10026227_pt1 | contig 10339 bp, 15 predicted proteins | sample MB3enrmetagenome_FD_207602 | JGI IMG/M metagenome (GOLD analysis project Ga0326728, IMG submission 207602) | Lab enriched peat soil microbial communities from McLean, Ithaca, NY, United States - MB31MN | ecosystem: Environmental > Terrestrial > Soil > Wetlands > Peat | place: USA: New York... | reverse complement strand
GCAGGGTCCCCCGCCCGGTTACCAGGGCTACCAGGGCTGTGCTGGACCAGGATGCGCACCCTATCCGCCGCCCTATTATTACGGCCCCTATTACCCCTACTATTGGGGACCGAGCTTTGGGTTCTTTTACGGGGGCGGATTCTATGGCCGCGGGTTCTATGGCCGAGGTTACGGATTCCGGCACTAAAGTGTGTCCCTTGCTGACCTGTCAGCATTCAATCCTTCGCAGAACCGCCGGCCCTCCCCCCAAAAGGGATCAGGCCGGCGGATTTTTTTTGATTTCAGTCTTCAGTTCTCAGGAGCACAGCGCAACGTAACCGCAACCAATTCGTGGCACGGGCGTCCCGCCCGCGTCCGGTCGTGGCCGGGACGGCCATGCCACGCCGCTGGTCGCGGCTTCGCCGCCCCGCTTCTCGCAGGGGCACCCCTGGTGGGCGCCCTGGCGTCGGCCACGCCGACGCGGAGGGCAGGCCTCGTGCCCATAAGTGCTAACTTAACGGCTGGAGCCACTCGAAAGTCCGTCGGTTGACGGACGTCATCATTTAGTCCACGGCGGAACTTGTCCCGATGGTTTCGATCGGGAGCCGTGGGAAAGAGCGGGAAGCAAAAAGTTTTGAGCCCCCCCCCAGGGGCGACATCCGGCTGACTCTCCGAGGACGTCCGCGCTGGCCCAGCGTTTTGAGGGCTTCAACAAAGCCCACCAATTTGTCGTATCGGTGTTCCGGGCTCAAGTCCGCCACGGGATTTTCTGTATCTCTGATGCCCCCCTGCATCGGACCCTCAGAGACGGCACTGCAAACCACGTGTACGGTTAGGCGACTTACCGCCAAGTGGCCAAGATGTTCGTTGGGGGTTGGTAGCCATACGTGTGGCGCATGCCCGAAGCGGCGATTACGTGGCAAGCGGATTCTGGGCCGTGCTTCACGGCTTCTTGGACGGAACTGCAGAAAGTTCGCGAAGAGACTGGACCTGAGCGCATTGGTTGAATGCCTTCAGGATGGAGGAAAATAGAAATCCCAGCAGTACCAGTAGTCTGCGATGGATCGCGCGACGGTCAAAGCCATCAGAACCTTTATCTTTGATTGGAAGGGAAAGGCGATGATCGGAATTGCGAGGAGAATCGCAACGAGGTTTACGAAAGACCACTTAACAACATGGGATTTCTGCCCGCGGAAGTGAATCTGGTGTGCGACGAAGCCCCAAACCATGTCAACCCCGAGCAGTGCGCCAAGGTATTCGAAGCTCTCGATTCCAGACCTTAACGACCAGCCCACGGCGAATAGCAGGCAGCCCTCTACAAAGAACATCGCGAAGTCCCACAAAAGACCTCCCTGCACGATTGCGCCTTTTTTCTCAAGATAGCAGCGATCAAGATGCCGATTCATTCCGTGCCAAAAAGGGACAAGGGTCACCAGGAATGCCACAAGCGGCGGCAAGCCAACGATAATCTGGTCAGAAGCGAGCACTGTGCCATGAGCCGGATCCTTCAATAGACTCTCAATAGCCTGTGCGATTGCAAGCGCGATGACCACAGCATAAATCTGTTGGAGGCTGTCGACTGAGCGCTCTTTAGTCCGTTCGCCTTCGATTTTCATGGTTGTTCTCTTTTGTTTGCGGCGCGTTCTCTAAAATGCGTGGTCAGTTCTTTAATTTCTGCAAACACTGGTATTCCAAGTCTTCGCGCAAGTTCGACCTCCTTGTCTGCCCCGGTCGATGGTCCGGGCAGACGAAGCACTCCCGCACAACAAGGCAGGAATTCATTGTCCAGGTTCAGCCAGAACTCGTATGGACGGGGAAAGAGCATGTGCCAGAAATGCGTTGCATGCGGAACAAACGGTGCGAAACCCAAGTCGGCAAGGCGATTTGCCGCTTCGTAAGCGTTCCGAACGTTGACGGCAACATCGCCGCTTGTGTATGGTCCAGCAACGTAAATGCGAGCAATCATCATGCCTCCAGAAGTCCTTGCGCAGCGTGGGTTTCTGTGTGTAGTAATGTATGATTCGTTGTTCGGAACTAATGAACATGTGAATGCATCTGTGTCATGACCGGGAGTAGCGCAAATCCGCGCACAGCTTTTGCCGTGCTCCGGCTCTGCCTAAGTCAGCGTGCGCATTTCGTCCAGAAAGCGACACAAGATTTGGTCGACCGTGCGAAAAGGTGGATATTGCGACAGATGAGCAGAAATTTCCTCCAGGATTTGCCTCCGCGGTTTCGCATCCTTCATAGCCCGATCCCGGTGCGCCCAATCACGGCCTGGATGCAGAGTGTCCCAAGGCGAGCGAAGATTCGCGCGAGTTCCCGGGTCGTCTCCGTGCTTGCCAAAACCGAACAAGATGCCGACCTCCTTGTTCCAGATGGGTTTGAAGAGATCGATCAAATATCTCTCCGCCGCGTCCTGCCACCCACTCTGTACCACAAGAGCACGGTAGTCAAAATCCTCCAAGCGTAGAGATTCGGCTTTCCCGATATTTCTTCGGTGGTCGTTCAACCGGTTGGAGAGGCGGTCACCCTGTTCTGCGGGGGTCTTAGCCGAGGGGTCGGCAGGGTCGGCCTTTCCAACATAGATGGGGTGCTCGCGGGTCGAAATCTCCTTATAGGCCGCAAAGTCCCCCTTGTAATAGATTGCGTAAATGCCGGATCCGTAGAAGCGGTGAACGGCGGCTAAGGGCCTCCGCGGTTGCGCGACCATTGTGATTCCGATAAACCTGCCAACAACGTTGGGGTTCGATGGATCGAAGACGAACTCTGGCAGCTTGACAGGGTCGAGATCCTCCACAACCTTTCGGAGCTTGGTACAGGTTTCTGTAATAGCGGTGCGGATCTTCGTCGCGCGGGCCGCAGGCAGAACTGGCGGAGTTTCCTGCAGAAGGCTATCGGAGAGCTTCTTAAGCTCAGCAGCAACTTGTTCCAGATTCTCAGGCGTCATTGGGTACTGACCTCTGGTGCAGCCACCCCGCGTGTGCGGTCGGGGTTCTCGCCCGTACAGTACACCTGATTGACCAAAAGAACAATGTCCCAAATCACATCGGAACAGCTACACGCGAATTTGCCAAAGGGATGATCGGGGAGCAGATTTGTCCGACATGAGCTGGAAAAGACGCTAGCCACCAAAGGTCCTGGTGGAACGTGCGGTAGTCTTCTTCTTCCTGCCCCCGAGGCTGTTATGACGAACCATGGAATCCTGCACCATCCTCTTAAACGCTTCGGCTCTCTCTGCGGGTGTTAGCTCGTGCGGGGGGAATCGGCGCTCCATTTCTTCACGCAAGGCTTTGAATTTGGCCACAGCCGCTTTCTCAGACCGAGTGCGGAGAATCTCTTCTCCGTTCAATGTGACATATAGGGTGCCGTCATTCGCGGAGTCGAGGAAAAGTTGACCCGGAAAGAACGAGACCTTCACGTTTTGGAATCCTTTCGCCTTAGCACAATGGCCGATTCGTAAAGGACGGTTTTGAGGGATGCCTTGTCAACGCGTACGGAAGATTGAATAATACTAGTTCCCGTTCTCTTCTTTCTCAGAGGAATGGTCTCAGCAAATTCCAGCCCGCAAAGCTCGGCGATTCGCCCGAAAATTTGATCGGTCCTTACCTCCACTCCCTGTATGATGCTGTTCCCCAAGACGATGACGGCCTTACCGTTCTTGCGCAGCAGTCTCGAGAGTACGCCACAGAAGCGATGTGTATCATTGAAGTATGTTGCAACATAGTTGGCCCACCCAGGGCCACCGTATTCTTGTTTTTGGCTGTTTGCAGCCGCGATCAGATCGATTGTTTTCACTAGGTCAGGCATGGGAAACTTCAGTTTGACCGACTCCAGACCGCGAACCGTTTGCCAGAACTTGCCGAAGCTCTCGTCCTCGCGGGCAGCCTTATAGCCGGAACCAGCAGCCAAGCCTAACCAATGCAGTTGGGGCCGCGTGTTGCGCGGGTAATGATAATTGTTCAAGTAGGGTGGTGAGGTCACTACTAGATCAATAAAGTTTTTGTTCTCGAGAATGTCCACCGCGCTGAAGATACTTTCGGGAATCATCCAAGACTTAGGTTTCGGGCTGACCTCGCGCATTTGCTCTTTGAACCATATGATGTCTTCCAACATCAACCGCAGTTTTCCAGCAATAATCTGAGCCACATGAGCATCAGGTATATCGGGCTTGTCCACCGCAGCGCGGCGGGTCAGGCTGGGCTCGTAGGAGTAATTTGATACGCTCACCATCACTGACCCAAAAGCTAAACGGAACAGGTCTCTGATCGTCGGATGCCCTAAGGAGTTTATGAAGTCCAACGCGAAGAGAACTTTCCTCTCGACCTTTGGGCTGAAGAGCTGTGTTCGCCCGTTAAACCCCTCAGGTGGTCTGGAAACAGGTACTTGTTTGCAGGGGCCGTCATCGGGACAATGCTCGTTCATGAATTGTTCAAATTCCACAATCCACTTAGTGAAAGCGTCGACGGGCACGTCTACCGCTTTCAGTTTGAGGCGAGAAGCCAACGCAGCGTAAGGATTGATTTCGAATCCGACAACGTTATAGCCGCGCATGAAGCTTTGGACCAGAGTTGTGCCAACTCCTGCGAACGGGTCAAGGACCCAAGTCTCCCTACGGTGGTTGCCTCTCAAATACTTGCAAACGCAGTCGTCCACGAATTCGGCGGAAAACCCCGCAATCCAAGGCACCCACCTGTGAAGGGGATAGACCTTATTGCTAGTAAACGCGGAGTCCCGGAAGCCGTTGCTAAGCCGGGCCGCAACATCAATGTCCGGTAATTTCTTGAAGAGAGTCGTTTGCACTGGAATCGATCTTACCAGAAAATTCGAATTGGGAGGAGAGTATGAACAGTCGTCCATACCCTTCCTATCGGCAGGCCGCCGGCGGCCTTGAGCTTTTCGAACCTACTCCCACCGCTGCGCAAATTCTTTAGAGTTGCGGAGCAGTGCCGTGGTGCCCGCGGCCCTAGCTGCACATGGGGCAGACCGCCAGAAGTAACCCGTCACTCAAAAGCGATCCACTTGGACGTAAACGGCCTAACCACCGAAACGGCCGCAGCATTTCTGGCCGGTGGGAGATCACGAGGGAAGAGGTCTGGAGGGATGGCGGCCTTTCCGTCCCCGGGGGTGCCGCGCCATGCCGGGTGGGTTATGCCGGATGGAGGATTTCCCGGCAGGCCACGGATCGTGCCGTGAGTGCATCTGCCAGACGGGCGATGATGGGATGAGTGAGGCCCTCAGCTGGTAGCCCGGAGGTGGGCACATGTTGCCCTCCTCCGCGGCTCTTAAGATTTCATTGACATCCAACAAGTAAACGCCGTGGGGAGATGAAGAGCCGCTCACTCGAGAATTGTCGCAACCTTCGCCAGAACCTCGTCCATGATCGCATCGGGTACGTTTTCCAGCTTTCGGCCGTGGCGCGCGCCGAGATCGAGCGCGCGGGGCTGGTCACATCGGATAACGCCGGTAGTTTTAGTGCCGGCGCCGGTCAGAGATACCGCAAATCCGGCGGTCCGCGCGAAATTCCCGCCGCTGGTGATGGGGAGAACCACGGGCACCTTGGTGACTTGGTTAAAGGCATCGGGGGAGATGACCAAGACGGGGCGCCGGCCCTTCTGTTCGTGTCCTTCCGCGGGATCAAGGCCCGCCACCCATATTTCGCCACGCCTCATCAGATCAGCTCCCGACCCACCGGCTGGTTATCGAGCCATTCCCGCTCCTCTTTCGTGCGGCGAGCCTTGGAGTCGCACTGGGCGAGCAGTTCGTCCAGGGTGTAGCGGGGCCGTTTTGGCGGCTCCACCACCAGTCGGCCGCGTTCGATGGCAATGCCGACCTTGGCTCCCGGCCGCAAGCCCAGGACGTCGAGCACGGCACGCGGTACCGCCAGCATGACCGAGCCGCCGACCTTGCGCAGATTGGTTGTGTGCATAGCCATTCCTTTCGATTATATTTCAATATAACATCTTGCACGAGGATTCACAACCCTGGCAGCTTTGTTGCGTCTGCGCTGTCCCTCCTGTGGGGTGGCGCGGAGGGCAGCTTCGGGGCCGCGCCTCGCGATGATTAAGAGTATCCGGGCGATGCCGGTGGGTTCCGAACAATCCACTTGGTCGTTAAACGCCCTAACCACCGAAACGACCGCAGGATCGCTGGCCGGTGGGAGATCACGAGGGAAGAGGTCTGGAGGGATGGCGGCCTTTGCGCCCCCGGGGGTGCCGCGCCATGCCGGGTGGGTTATTCCGGATGGAGGATTGACATATGCATAAGATCAGACAGGGCCTAAGACGATAAGATCCTTGTCGAGAGGCAGCGGACGCGGAGTTTAGTGCTCCCTTCGAATCAGTTCGGCGAGTTGATCGAGCTTTTCCGGAGTAACCTTTCTCCCCCTGAGGGTGCGGAACAGCACCGGCAGCCGCCGCAGGAGCTTCTCGTCGGCTTGGAGGTCTGCGGGGAGCTGTCCACGAGATGCGGCCGCTCGGTCAAAGAATTCGAGCCACTCTTCCCCCCCCCTCTTTCAGGGCTAGAGCCTTGGCGTATTCCCGAAGCTTCTGCGGCGACTCCGGAGGAGGGAAAACTCCTCGCTCCAGCCGGCTGATGTTCCCAGGGTCATATCCGTTCGCCTCACAGAACTGGCGCAAGGTCCATCCCTTCCTCGTCCTGAGTTCCTTGAAATAGGACCCAAATGTTGAACCCACTTTGCACCTCCCTGCACGGTGTTGTAATTACAATACAACGACTCGTATCATGATGTCAAGTACTCTCGCCAGATTTCAAACTGCCCCACTACCGGGTTGACAGAGTTTATGCCCTCCGTATCCCACGGCTGCTCGCCGTGGGCCACAGGATGTCGTCCCGATCCGTTCGGGACTCCGGATGATGCCGAGGCCCTTACCTTAGCGCTTATGGGCCTCGTGCCTGCCCTCCCCGTCGGCATGGCCGACCATTTGCGTCGTAGGGGCAGGCTTGTGCCTGCCCTGGCCGGGGCCGAGTCGGCCCCCTTTGGGCACCCACAAGGGGTGCCCCTACGGTCGTGTGGCCACCCACGAGCGGCATAAGTGTTAACCTAAGGGAATTTTGCCCCTATCCGAAGCCACGGCAGTGGCGACACCCTGTAGCCCACGGCGAGCCAGCCGTGGGATGCTGACGGTAGGCGAGCCCGGTGAGCCCCATAGGGGCGGCATCTGGGAATTCCTCCGGCAAAAACCCACTTCCGATTGTCCACGATTCCCTGTGAACCGGACCAGATGCCGCCCCTATGGGGCTAATCCATCTTTCCTACCGCGCTCTACCCCACGGCTGGCTTGCCGTGGGCCAAAGGACAGCGCCCGCTTCGCGGGCTTTGGGGCGGTTCCAATCCTTAGGTTAACGTCTATGCCCACGCGGTTCCCCTACGGGTGCCCCTAGGAGATGTACAAAGGGTGTCGGTCAGTAGACGTAAGGCAGCAATCGCCAGGTGCGGCGGCGGTAGGACTCGAATTCACTCCCGAAGTGCTCTGCCAGCAGGCGTTCTTCCTGCCCTATGCGCAGCAGCACGAAAATCAGAGTCAAAATCAAAACCGGGATCACCAGCCAACTGCGGAACACCAGGGCCACGCCCGGCATGGCGATCACCACACCCAGGTACATGGGATGCCGAATGTGCCGGTACAATCCTGTCTGCACAAGTTGATGGTTCTCCTGCAAGGTCACGTAGCCGCTGAATTGCTTGCCGAGCGTCCACACGGCTGCGACGCGAATCACGGTGCCCGCGAGGCAGAGCACCAAACCGGCGGCACGCAACTCTTCCCCTTCCGGGAAGGTCGCCACGCCGCGGCGGTCGGCGAAGGGAAGGAAGACCATCAGGAAAAACGCACTGACCACGACGGCCAGGAACAAGCCGCGGCCGGCCACCTGCGCACCCTTGCTGAACGGCTGAACGCTCGAGTGGGGAATGAGCACGATGAGCATGCCGAGCGCTCCCAAGCCCACGTACCCGGCGCGCGCGGGATCGCGAAAGTACCCGCCCAGGTCATTAACTCCCCAGCCCAACAGCACCGGGATAACGACCATCGCCACATACGCGAGAGCACGCAACAGTTGTTTTGCGTATTTTTTCATGACGGCCTCCCGGTGCACGGCCCCGTTCGATCACGTGGGAATATACTTCCGGAACGGGATGCAATCAATGGGCAGGGGTGAAAGGGCGCGCGAGATAGAAGTGAAAGCCGTTCCCTCGGACGGAGCGCGGGCATCCTGCCCGCCCCGATTCATCGGGGTCTCGCCCGCTGTGAAGCCGTGAAAAAACCGTTGTAGCAGCGCCGGTTTTTCATAGCCTCACAGCGGGCAGGATGCCCGCGCTCCCTCCGCTTTTCACTTTTATGTCGCGCACCCGGGTAAAAGGGGCGCGCGCGATAAGAATTGAATGCCGGGCCTCTCCTGCCGACCAGGGGGAGGAGCTTGTAGCGCGTCTCGCCCGCTGTGAAGCTCTCTCGAAAATAGATTTGGTGTGGTTCACGGGCAGTTCAATGAAAACACAGGGGTTATGGTCTCAGTAAGCACAAAACCGCCAATTTTCATCCCAGTTGCGAGCGCCAGCTCATGATCGGCTGTGAAAAAATTCCTAAAGGACCAAAAACATCTCACGCAAAGGCGCAAAGAGAACAGAGCAGTTTGTCTTGGCGAACCTTTGCGCCTTGGCGTCTTTGCGCGAGATTGTTTATTTTTTCACACCTTCTGTGGCGGGAGCGTCCCGCTCCCGCCATTCGTGCCATGGCCATCCTGGCCATGACGGGGCACGGGCAGGATGCCCGTGCTACGGCTCGGCGCACGGGCAAAATGCCCGTGTACGGCTCGGGTCACGGGCAGGATGCCCGTGCTACGGCGCACGGGCGGGACGCCCGTGCCACGGCGGGCGAGACCCCGATGAATCGGGGCAGGCTGCCCGCGCTACCTCCCCCCTCACCGCGCCGACGCCCTCACCGCGCGTCGTGGCAGGCCGTGAGCGGCAGGCGACTTTCGACCTGCTCCGGGGACACGCAGAATGGCAGCGCCATCTGCGGATGCTGCGCCGCGGCGGGCACTTCCCCGCGATTGCCATCCAGGCCGTAGCGGGCCCGCAACTCCGCCAGCAGTTTGGTTATTTTCTCCGGATATTCGCCGCGCAGGTAAGCCGAACGCGCATAGAGTTTCCGGTAGCGTTTGACCAGATGGGGAAATTCCCTTTCCAGAAACGGCATGAATTGCTTCGTGGCGGAAGGCATCAGAAACAGGATGTTGCCGTAAAGGAAGCTGGCGCCGGCTTGCGCCGCTTGTGCTGCTAGCGCTTCCAACATGCGCGGCGCATCATTCAGTCCCGGCAGGATGGGCATGGCGTTCACGCCCACGCGGATTCCCGCCTGGGCCAGCCTTCGTACGGCTTCCAGGCGCTGGGCGGGGGCGGGGGCCTTGGGCTCGAGCTGCCGCGCCAGGCACTCGTCGTGAGTGGTAACCGTCATGTGCACGCTGAAGCGATGCCGCATGGCGAGCGATTGAAGCAGGTCCACGTCGCGAAGGATCAGGACCGATTTGGTGGTGATGGAAAGGTCCAGCCCACGGAATTCCGCAAAGACTTCCAACATACGACGCGTGATGACAAATTGCCGCTCGGCCGGCTGATAGGGATCCGTCGCCGTGCCCAGGGCGATGGGCTGCCCTTTGTCGCGGCCCTGGCGAAGCTCCGCGCGCAGGCGTTCCGGGGCGTCGGTTTTGGCGTAAATCTTGCGCTCGAAGTCGCGGCTGTCCCACATCTCCATGAACTCGTGCGTGTAACGGGCATAGCAGTAATGGCAGCCGAATTCGCAGCCGCGATAAGGGTTGATGGTCCAGGCGAAGGGCATGCGCCCGCTGGACTCGCGGTTCAGCGTGGAGCGCGCCGCCAAGCAGTAGTACTCCACCTCCGCCCGTTCGCGCACCAAAGGGCTTTGGGCCGCCATCCGCGCGATGCCCACAAGTGGGATGTCGTCCGCCAGTCTCCGCAGTGAAGCGCAACTCATACGAACCCCTCCCCCTGTAATCTGACTTTCAGTCAGTTTCGCTTTTCCTTCGCCTTTTGTCAAGCGGGAATTTGTGGGGATATGTGGGGATTTGTTGGATATCCACAATGTCGATGGCCCGGCACGGGCGGAACCCCCGAAAAATCGGGACCGGCTGCCCGTGACACTTAGCGGGATGGTCTCAGCAAACACGAAGGGGCACAACGCTCAAAATGGTTGAGCGCCATGCCCCGGTCATGTCTTCACGAATCAAAGGTAACTTTCTGGTTGTTCCCCTACTTCCTGCTTACCTGCACTTATCGCATTCCTCTGCCAGCCTCAACTGCTCGATTGCTTCGCGCACTGCCCGCATT